>VTLG01010405.1_pt1 | contig 178085 bp, 199 predicted proteins | sample 4694571 | NCBI WGS metagenome assembly VTLG01 (sample SAMN12604809, study PRJNA352737) | marine metagenome | biome: ENVO:00000447; feature: ENVO:00000209|ENVO:00000569|ENVO:01000036; material: ENVO:00002151; isolation source: viral sequences binned using virsorter ... | reverse complement strand
TATTACCAACTCCTAATCGAATACATCGATGAATTTATGGCTGTGCTAAAATGAAAGAACTTAAAGACAAATTTATGACCCAAGCAAAATTCTCTGCTGCTGTAGAGGAGGTTGTAAAAAATAGTGACGGTCTCGTTAACTACATCGATGCTGTCATCGTAGTCTGTGATGATCTGGACATTGAAGTTGAAACTGTCAATAAACTCATCTCAAAACCTCTGAAGGACAAAATTAAGTTTAATGCCCAACAACTAAATTATGTTAAAAAAACCTCACGTGGAGTCTTACCAATATGAGTGACAAATTTTACGAGTCGGATGTAGTCCGTAACGAGATCAAAGAAATGGAGAAGTTGTACACCGAGTTGGCACGACTTTCCATTAATTATGCTAAACTAGATGAAGATGAGAAATTAGATCATATTAATAATACGTTAATGCTTATCGCTAAACAGAAAGTTTTTTATGGTCGTCTCAATCTGATGGCAACTGAGGATGAGGAAGCGAGACAGATCAAGAGTCAACTTGATAAAATGTCTCAAGTATATTCTAACGGAAAGAACATTCACGATGTCCTGACACAAATGGAAGACAAACTCAGATCCTTCAAGAAGGGTATTGACAACACCTAAATAATACGTTACCCTATATGGGTAGTTCAAACAAACCTACACAATACATACAAAATATGTCATTCGCTAACTTAAAAAGTAAATCAGGTAAATTCGCAAACCTAACCAAAGAAATCGAAAAGATGACCACTGGTGGTCGTAAGGTCGATGAAAGGTTTTGGAAACCACAGGTTGACAAATCAGGTAACGGATTTGCTGTAATTAGGTTCCTACCAGAACCAGAGGGAGCAGACCTTCCTTGGGCACAGGTATGGAGTCACGCATTTCAGGGTCCTGGCGGTTGGTACATCGAAAATTCGTTGACAACTCTCGGTCAGAAAGATCCAGTAAGTGCATTGAACAGTTCCCTATGGAACTCAGGCAATGAAGCAGACAAAGATGTCGCACGTAAGCAGAAGAGAAAACTCTCCTACTACAGTAACATCTATGTTGTTAAAGATCCTCTCAATCCAGAGAATGAAGGCAAGGTATTCTTGTACAAGTATGGCAAGAAGATCTATGACAAGATCATTGCAAAGATGCAACCAAATGAGAACGATTACGATCCAGAACCAGCGTTCAATCCTTTCGATCTATGGAAGGGTGCTGACTTCAAATTGAAGATCAAGCAAGTCGCAGGTTTTTGGAACTACGATGATAGTTCTTTCACTACACCAAGTACTCTTGGTGCATTTGATGATGCTAAACTTGAAGAAGTTTACAATCAAGCATATGATCTAAATGATTTCACTGCACCTTCAGAATTCAAGACCTACGAGGAACTTGAAGCACGTTTGAAGGTTGTTCTCGGTGCAGCACCTAAACCTGTTGACCGTGAAACAGTTGAAACAGAACTAGAAGACCTATCTGAAGGTCTTGGTAATACCGTTCAACCAAAAGAAGAATGGACATCTGCTGTGGACAATGTAAAAACTGGCACAGAAGATGATGATGCTCTGTCATACTTTGCTAAACTAGCAGAAGAATAGAACAGAAGTTTATTATGAAAAGATTTGCTATCGCTGCTGCTGCCCTTCTCTGGTGTACACCAGCGATGGCACATCATAAAACACGTATCACTACAAGTGACAACGTAGAAATTGAACCCTCGCATTGTGTCTTGGATGGAATCTTTGGAACGTGGAATTGTTGGTATACTCCAGTACCCAAGCGTCGTGCCTGGCCAGAGTATCAAGATCATCAGCATCACCACTATCATCATCACAGGTCTACTTGGCACACTCCTTATTTCAGACCTAACGAGCATAACGAACACGGAACCCCCTGTTACTTCTACAAAAAGAATGGTTGGTGTTTCTAATTCAAAACAATAAAACCCTTACGATACTGTACTGTTAAATAATACTAATCATACCGATTAGTTTATGTTATCAACACAGTATCGTTTGCGTTTGGAAGCAATTTGTAAAGATATTGCTTCTGGCACAGAAGTTAGTTTAGAAGATATGATATGGGCAGAAAAATTAGGTAAAGCAAATACATCAGCAAGAGGAATGCTGAGATCGGCAAGGAGATTAAAATCCTCTGATGATGATTCTTTTCTTAACCACTTGGATATAGGAGACCCCGATTCAAGGAAGCATAAGAGGGGTTTCGGTGGAGCAGATGATATTGCTGATTGGTTCCATAATAATGATAGGTCAGACGATTGGAGACAACGTGATTAATTACCAGTGCCAGTGTTGGTATCCACTTCCATAATATCCTCCACCACTAGAAGATCCACTGCTTGATGAGCTGCTAGAAGAAGAGGAACTGGAGCTAGAACTGCTAGAAGAACTGGAACTAGATTCAGAACTGCTGCCTGTTGATGTACTGTCATACGATGACCCCTGAGATGTGGTTGATGTTGTAGATGAATCTCCTGTCGATACTTGTGCGTTACTTGATGTTGCTGCTTCAGTAGTATCTCCCGATCCACCCCCACTAGCAATCAATGCTGTTGAAGATCCACCGCCCTGTGCAGAACCTGTAGATGCTGTAGATTGAGAAGGTTTCCTGTAACTTGATACACCAATAAACTCCTCTGCAATAGTGGTAGGAGTTTTTTTGTGACCTTTTGAATCTACCTCTGCGTGTGGTAGATAACGACAAAGACGTTTGAATTCATTGAGGAAGTCAGTTACATATTCCTCTCTTATGAGGTATATATTTCTCTTTTGCTCATTTTTCTTTTCTTCTATTTCGAAATATGTCACTGCTCTACGACAGTCTTCCTTTGGTACGACAGTTCCATCTGACCTTACATATTGGAAATTCTCATTTACTACCATTCCTTCATCTAAAACTTTCTCACCTGTAGTTGCAAATACCTCTATAGATTCATAGTGACTGATTTGATCTACATCACCATAATGTTTTAGTGTGTAATTATATAAGTCTTGACGACTCATTGGCCAGTCGTCGTATATATTAATAATATTGTTAATGATCAACACCATCCAGTCCAATCCAGAGTCACCATAGAATTTACGTGCCACTTGATCAGGTCTTTCACCTTCACCTATAGAATACTGTGTGAATCCTAGAAGACTTCCTAGAAGGTGATCTTTTATTTTAATACGACGGAAGATATTACGAGTCAACTGATAAGGATGATTTCCTTCTTGAATCGTTCTGTTACGTACGTAAACTTTTGGTAGGTATTTAAAATATGCCATTAGTTGTCAGAAATCATTTCTCGTGTAACAAATTGAGTCTCTTTGAAAGTTAACTCAAGGTTCATAGATACAGGACCGTAATCGTGATAGGTATCAGCGAGGTTCTTCAATGATATGTATCCTTGACCATCACCAGCAGCATCAATTTTGAGGTCAGATAGTACAACTTTTGTAGGATATCTGACTAACTTTGAAATGCCAGCAGGTGTGATAGCAGAGAAAGAACCTTCTTCAGATTCTGTTGCTTCAACTCTTACGATTGCAAGTCTAAAGATGTCTGGGATGTTTAAGTATCTTGCTCCACCGATACTACCTCCACCTGTACCTAAGAATGTATCAGCAGCACCTTCAAATTCTCCTGATCCAGAAGAATATGTTGGGAGCATTCTTTCTCTCAATGTGGATACGATTCTATAACATTCTTGTGCTTCCTTAATGTTGCGAGGTGCCATTTTAAAGGAGAATGAATGTGATCTGTATTGCACACCACGGAATGTAACTTCCTGATATGGGTTGAAGATCTTCTTAGATGTGATCGCCATTAGATCATCACCAGTCAAGTTACTTTCAGAACCAAGTTGTGAGTTTACTGCACCTAACGCTGTTGCTGCTGTGTTCATCAAGAACTGTGGTTTAGCAGTACCAGCTAATTTCTGTAGTGCATCAGTAGCACTCTCAGGTGTAATTTCACCTCCTTGTGCTAGTTTTGCTACTTCAGATGCACCTGTTACACCTGCAACACCCAACGTAGCAGTCTCATAGTTTGCTCCATATTGTTCATTTAAGCCAGGAGGGAGGTAAAGATAAATAGTTTTGAACAAGCTACTAATATCGTTATTACCTGCTACTGGGTTCGTACCCGATGCTCCATCTCCTACCCAAGTGTATGGGTTAGCACTACCTGTACCTTGCGTTTTAAAGATTTGGATACGTAGGTAATCAATGTATTGAGTGTCAACAGTATCTTGCCCTCTGATATTATTTTTTGACTTACCCACTTGAGCTGGTAACTCTCTCGGATACACCAAAGGTGCACCACCGCCACTGGAAGTCGTAGTTACGTTATCATTTTCTATCTCATTTGCCATTAAAATGTCCTATAAAACGAAGCAAGGAAGATTCAAGCCACGCAATCCTGGCAAGTATAAAGGGGATCCTAGTAACATTATTTATAGATCTTCGTGGGAAAAGAAATTTATGCTATGGTGTGACTGTAATTTAAACGTTCTGGAGTGGGGTAGTGAAGAGATTGTTATTCCCTATCGGTCTCCCCTTGATCGTAGGGTTCATCGGTATTTTCCCGATTTTTATGTCAAATCAAGAGACAAGAACGGTTCGACCGTCAAGAGACTCATTGAAGTTAAACCTTATGCTCAGACTAAAGCACCGAAACCAGGACGTAAGACTAAGAAACTTCTAACAGAGATTGCTACTTGGGGTGTGAATCAAGCGAAGTGGAAAGCAGCGAAGGAATATTGTAAGGATAGACGATGGGAATTTGTGATATTAACTGAGAACGAACTAAAGGTATGAGCTTATTCGAAGACATAAAAGAACTCTCTGGAGGAAAACCTCACGGTAATGTGTGGTGGAGGAATCAGCTGTTCTGGGCTCTCGAAGGTGCTGACGGTCCTATACCAACTACTGCTGTTACATTTACATATAGAGCAGAGTATGGAGAAAAGATGAGGTTTTGGGATAAATATCCTATGGTATACATTTTAGGGGAAGGTGGTCAGCACTTTTGGGGTGCAAATGTACACTATCTCCAACCAGCAGCAAGGAGTGCTGGTTTTAGTGTAGCAGCACCTCCCCAAACAATACATAAATACCTACGTAGTAATGTACTCAGCCCTCTAAAGAAGATTCCAGAGTCTGAATATGATGATATAGGTTTACTTCCAACGGAACAATGGATCTCCACTATTAATGGAGTTCAAGTACCTATCCCCAGTAGCATAGTGTATAAAAATTACCTCTAATGGCAACACCAAATTCATTTACAGTTTTTAAAGATATCACAGGCAACGGATATAATGAGCCAACGTTGGCAAATTTATACTCTGTTGAGTTTGGTTTACCTGCTATCATAGGTCATTTACCTGGTTTTGAAGTGGATGTACAGAGTTGGTATAATCATATGAATTATTTTGCTGACGCTGTAAGTATACCTTCACGAAACATCACTACAGGAGACATTAAGAACGTAGGAATTGGTAGGAAATATGCTACAGGACAGACAGAGAATCAGTTAACTATAAGTTTTATGTTGACAAAAAGTTCTTGGCACAGGAACTTCTTTGAAAAATGGATGCAGAAGATAGCACCAGACTCTGAGAATAGAGTTGGTTTCTATGATGATTATACGACTGATATATATGTTAGAAAGTGGGAACGTGGTTCCAACTATCTGAATCACGTCAAACAAGGTGGGACAGATTACTTTTCAAGAATGAACAAAGCTGTTGGTATCTATCAATTCGCTAAATGTTTCCCAGTTAATATGGGTGGACTAGAATTTAGTAACGATGGTGGCGGTGTCTTGAAGATGAATATGTTGTTCAACTATGAGAGATATAGATTCACAACCAAAGTTCAGAAACCTAAAGACTGGACTGAGGATAAAGTTATAACAGAGAATTTAGATGTTGCACAAGCGTTAGGGCTTGGAACTGATACAAACACTCAGTTTGGCATCTAAATAGTATTACTGAATTGTAAACCCTTAAATATGCCTTTACCAACCCTTAGCATTCCTGATTACGAATGCGTACTTCCATTTGGACAGAAAGTAACTTATCGACCCTTCCTAGTTCGTGAAGAGAAATTGCTCTATATGGCAATGGAGACTCAGAATCAGAAGGAAATGATTAAAGCGGTGAAAGAGATCATCAAGAACTGCACTAATGTCAAGAACGTTAACACACTAACAACATTTGACATTGAATATCTCTTCTTGAAGATTCGTGGTAAGTCTGTTGGAGAAGTAAGTGAGTTTAAAATCACTTGCCCTGATGATGAAAAGACTACAGTCGATGTGGAAGTCAACCTAGATGATGTGGAGATCCAAATCCCAAAAGAGCACTCCAATAAGATTAAACTAAATGATGAAATTACTTTGACGATGAAGTATCCTTCATTAGATTCTTTCGTTAAGAATAATCTAACTGATAATCCTGGCATCGATGATGTGTTCAAACTAGCAGCAGATTGTACTGATACTATCGCTGAAGGTGATGAACTACACGAAGCAAAAGATTACAAGAAAGCAGAACTAATTGCATTTTTTGAAGGTATGAACTCCAAACAGTTTGGTGACGTTCAGAAATTCTTTGAGACTATGCCTAAGTTATCTCACGAGATCGAGGTGTTCAATCCAAAGACTGAAGTCAAAAGCACTGTTACATTGGAAGGACTAGCAGCTTTTTTCGAATAGCCCTAGCTCACGACTCTCTATTGAACTTGTATGAGGTCAATTTTGCCCTTATGCAACACCACAAGTACAGTCTAACTGAACTTGAGAATATGATGCCTTGGGAAAGAGATGTGTATGTGAACTTGTTAATCAGGTATCTTCGAGAAGAAGAAGCGAGACAGAAACAAGCACAGGGCACACAGACCAACTTATAGATGGCAGCTTTAAAGATCAGATCCTTTTTACCCGCGAAAACCACTGGTGATGTTCGCACTGATCCTGCAGCCGCAATGACAACCTCTATTAACCGTCTTGGGTTTGTTGTAGAGGATATTGGACATATCATCGCTAAGATGCATATGGATAAGTTGCAGTGGTTAGATGATCAGAAAGATGCAAGGAAATTAAAGAAAGATCAAGAAAAAGAATCAAAAATAGAACAACAGGTACAAAAAGAGGTAGAAGTAGAAGATAAAAAGGCAGGAGGTGTACAAAAGAAAACTGGTGGTTTCTTAATGAAACTGCTCCAACCCTTTATGTGGATTGGTACGAAGTTACTGACATTTCTTGCGTTAAATTGGATGTCAGATCCAAAGAACGGAAAGTTTATTAAGACAGTCCTACCGTGGATAGGTAAATGGTTAGGGACATTCTGGAAAGTATTATCTACTGGTGTTAATTGGATATTAGAAGCATTTGGTGAAAAATCGCCTGTAATGGGAGCATTGAAGATATTTGGTGGTATTGCTGCACTCTTCGCAGCAGATAGAATCCTACAACCTTGGAAGTTGATTGGTGATGTCAATAAACTTAGAAAATTAGTTAGTAATGATGCTAATAAGAATCAGCAGACTAATCAGAGTCAATCTCAGACCAAAAGGCAGATTGCCAAGCAAAGACTGAAGAATATCAATAAGATTAGGGCTAAAAACAAGAGGATGCTCAAACTCAGGAAACTGAAGAGAGCTGGTAAGTTGAAGATGGGTAAATTTATGAAAGGTGGTGGATTATCTGTGTTAGCTGGTGCTGCATCGTTTGCAACACGCCTTTCTCAAGGTGATAGTGTACAGAAAGCAGCTGGTGCTGGTGTAGGTGCAGCAGTCGGAGGTGTTGCTATGACTGCTTTGTTAGCACCTATACTCGGACCTTTCGCACCAATCGTAGGAAATCTGCTGGGTGGATTTATTGGAGATAAGATAGGTGCATTCATCGGTGATGCCATAACTCCTATCATAGCTCCCATAAAAGACTATTTTGTGAACATATGGTGGCCAGCTATGAAGGCATTCTTCAAACCTTTAGCTACCACGATCGGGGAATATATGGAAGTTGCTATCCCTGTGGTGCAGATGGTTTGGAAGAAAGTACAACCATTCTTGTCTGAAGGATTGAAAAATGTTGGTAAATTCTTGACCGAAGGACCTGTCGGAAAATCAATTCAAGCATTGCTCTGGTTGGTGAAAACAGGTGCGTGGATCTTGGGTGGACTGGTGAATGGTATAGCCAAGGTTATAGGAGGATCCCTTAACACGTACAACCGTGTATTTGGTGATGAAGAGACGAAAGCTGATGCTCAACTGGAAAATGAAAACTATGACATTAAGAATTTAAACGAGCAGTTAGCAACTCTGAAAAAGAACAAAGAGAAGAAGGGTGGTGGAAAGAGATCAGTCTGGTTTGGTGTTGATGGTGTCGTACGTACAAGTAATGGTGCACCAGGTATGCATATAGGAAATGGTCACGGTCATCCTTTTGGTTCAACCATTGACGAAAAAATCAAGCACTGGGAAGAGGTTTTGATACCCCACGCTAAACAGAAGGCAGCAGAAGCTGCACAAGCTGTGAAAGATCTTGAAAATTCTGGTGGAAATGTAGAAGCATTAACTACATTTACTGATAAAGAACTTACAAGAGGTGATCACGTAGTTACATCTCCAGCTTTGGTTGAGAGATGGGGTAAGATTCACAAGGGTGTTGATATTGCTACAGATATAGGTGAAAAACTTTACACATTTATGGATGCAGTTGTAGATCAAGTCGGTACAGAAGGAGCCACAAAAGGATATGGTAATTATATCGCATTTACCACTAAGGACGGTATAGGACAGTTCTATGCACATATGAATAAGATGTCAACGTTGAAAGATGGACAGAAGATAAAGAAAGGTACACAGGTGGGTGAAGCAGGTAACAGTGGTGCATCAACAGGACCTCACCTTCACTGGGAGACTGCTACTAACCCTGCTGATGTTGGTTATGGAGGTCCGAGCATCTTTGACCCATTGACAAAATATGGCAAAGAATCACCATTCTCAGGTAAGTTAGAACCAGTTTCTGATTACATTGTTGGAGGAACAGGTGGTGCTGAGAATCTAAATAAAGAGTTAGTGCAACGTTCTGAAGCTGAGTCCTCAGCTGACTTCCGAGGTGGTACCACAGAGACAATGTACATCGTACAACCTGTGTTACGTGACTATGTTCAACAGGCAGGTGGTGACAAACTCGTAACAGTTTCCAGATACGGAGATGATATCTAATGGCTACAGTAAGATTCTATAAATACGTAACTCCACCAAAGGGTGAGACTAAGATTACTGTTGGTAATAAGACTGTTGCTGGCACAAGTTTTTCTACGACAATTAAATCACTTAATTCATTAGGAGCAACAGTTAACAGTATTGCTGCTGCATTAAAAGGTCTAAAAACTCAACAGTTAAAACAAGCAAAAGACGCTGCTGATCGTGCAAAGTTAATGGCAGATCAGAATAGAGAAGCAAATATAGAAGCACAAGAACCAGATAATGCTTCGGGTAACGTTGTAAAGAATATTGCTAAAGGTGGATTAGGATTTCTCGGTAATTTGCTGAAATTCTTTAAAACACTTATTACGTTTGCTGCATTAGATTGGTTGTCAAAACCAGAGAATCGAGAAAGTATCATACGAACGTTTAAACGTCTTAAAGCGATGTTTATATGGATCAGAGATGCGATGGGTAAGTTGTATAACTGGATCACAACTAACTGGGATAGAGCATTTGGTAAAGATAAGACCTTGATGGAAAGGATCAAAGGTGCAGGTAGTCTGTTAGCAGGTGCTGCTATTGCTCTTGCAGGTCTATCATTCCTTACAAATCCACTTGGTACGATAAAAGCATTTGTAGGTATCATCAAGATGGTTGGTGGCGGTATTATGAACCTAGGAAAAGTTCTAGGTGGTACTGGGCTTGGTAGAGCTGCTATAGGTATCGGTATTGGTATAGGTGCATATCAGAATGTAATGAATGATGAGAACTTTGAAGGTCCTGAAGAAGATAGGAAAGCTGCTGCTATTGGAGCTGGTGTTGGTGGTACAGGTGGAGCAATGGTTGGAGGACAAATAGGTGCTCAGTTCCTAGGTCCTGTTGGTGGTATGGTTGGATCTGCATTAGGTGGTTTCTTAGGACAGAAAGCAGGTAAGTTCTTCGGACCTATTGCTAAAGAGTGGTTTGGAAAAATAAAAGAGATATTTGAAACAATGCAAGAATGGTTGAATAAGTTCTTAGCACCACTAAAAGATGCATTTACAAATCTATTTGAAGCACTCGGACCTGTAATACAGACTATTGTCGATAAGATAAAACCAATGATGCCTATGATTGAGAAAATTATGGGATTCTTAGGTAAGATAGTCTTCGGACCTCTGATACTGATGATGAAAGGTATCACGGCTCTGTTGAAGAAGATTCCTGTTGATGCTGAACTGGATAAGATTAAGACAGATTCTGATGATGCACTAAACCAGTTAAATGATCCTAATAGTGAACCAGAATTAAGTAAAGGTGGATTTATTCCTAGGAGAACTATTGCTCCTATGAAGTTCCCTGAGTTTAGTAAGGGTGGTTGGATCACAGGACCTCAGTCAGGTTATCCTGTATCACTTGATGGTAAAGGTGTAGATTTTATAGGTCACGGTACAGAGTATGTTGCAAAGAGATCTGCTGGTGGATTTGTTATTCCTGTAGATACACCACATACACGTAGAGATCCTGGTTTAACGAGTCGAAGAGCAGCACAAGCTCAGAGAGCTGGTTTTAAATTACCTGGTCGCTCTGCTGGTGGAAAGATAAATGCACAACCAACGTTTAATGTAAGCATACCTAAGACATATCGTTTCAGAGAATATTCTCAAGGTGGTTTCTTCAGTGATATGAAGACTAGGTTCACGAATAAGATGGATGATATATCCAGTTCTGTTCTGAATATGGCAGAAAATCATCCAAATGAGAATGTTCGTGACTTGGTAAATAACGTAGTGATACCTATAGCAAACAAGACAGGAAACTCTCTTTCTAACGCATTCTCCAGAGTTAAAGACATAGCTGGTAGAGCTGGTCAGAACAATTTGGAAGGTTCAGTTAGAACTATGGTTGCACAAGCAATGGTAGTACCGCCATCTGTCACAGGTGGTGGAGGTGGAAATGAAGTTCCTGTTATACAGGATATTCCAAGAAATCCATCTTCAGAGTTTCTTATCAGTAGATTTGGTAGGTCTGCTGAAGAGAGTAGTCCAGTAAGTAACTTCTTATGAGTAGCGAAGAACTTCCAATACAACCGAAAGGATATAATCTATTAAGATTTAACCTTGTTATGAGGGATGAGTATGATCCTGATGCTCAACTGTCAGAGACTGATGGTGGTGAGGATCTTATTGATCTTAGAAAGGTTTGTTCTGGATGGAATTATATTGAATCAATCAATTCACCGTCTGTACGGATGGAGTTTGCTATCTATGATACTCTCGATCTTATTAGTACACTGACTGGTAATGAACTCATTCAACTTACTATAGAAACTGACTCTGCACCTGATCAATCATTAGAGATTGAACAAAGGATCTTCAAGATAGGTAATGTAGTTAAATCTGAAAGAGCAGTTGCATATATGATCTATACAGTCTCTCCAGAGACACATAACAATGAAACAAACAAGGTATTCAAAGTATTCAAGGACGATCTTGGATCATCTCACGTTGAGTGGATTCTTGAGAATAAATTAAAAACATTTGGTAAGACAAATGTAGTCGAACCGTGTAAGGGTAATTTTAATTTTATTGCTTGTACTTGGAGACCCTATGATTGTATTTCATATATCTCAGATAAAGTAGTCAGTTCAGTAACAAATACTGCTGGTTATGTGTTCTTTGAGAATAAGAATGGATATAATTTTAGTAGTATTGACTGGTTATGTTCTGAAAATAATCCTACAAAGACACAACCTCTTAAGTTTACTTACGAACAGGCAAACGTTGGTGAGTCAGATTTTAACGCATATAAAATTGAGCAACTTGTATTCCCAGACAGGGCAAACCACTTAGAGAAGATGAGATCTGGAACTTATAGTAATACAGTTCTTGGTCTTAAAGTTCCTTCTCTTAGTAGTGGTAACTTAGATAATCCTGGTGATGGTGGTACAGAGACTAAAGAAGGTGATGCAGTTGAACAGACAGGTGGTAGCGGTTCTATTAAAGCACCTCTTCATATGGGTTTAGATAAAGTTTATGGTGTAGCTCAGGAAGCTGGTGGTATCTTAAATGATTCATTCCCATATCCTAAAGTCAATCAAAAATTCTTTGAAGACACACGACCAACACGTACAAAGATACGTGCATTGCCAGGTATGAAGAATTCACAGAGTGGATCAGATTCTACAGGTGGTGCTGCTAATATGGACTTTGATACTGTGTGGGCTTCAGCATACGCTTACTCCAGATATCAGCTTTTGAAAGCAATAACACTTGACATAACTATACCTGGTAATGTAGGATTATATGTAGGTATGGTTATACGAATAAATATTCCTGCAAGTTCTAAGGAAGAAGAGAGGACAGTAGAGGATCCTGTTTACTCAGGACTGTACTTAATCACTGGACTTAGACACAAATATACACCAGAAGGTATCACTACCCTTTTAAATTTATCCAAAGATAGTATTATCTCTTAACTAATATGGAATCAATAGAACAACACATCGAGAAAGACAAGAAGATCGTTGACGATCCAACGATGAACCCTGCTGCACGTAGGCACGCAAAAGAAGAACTGCACGACTTAGAAGAGTATGCAGAGCATCATAAAGATGAGATCAAAGCGGGTGATCACCACGATCCAAACGCATTAGAACTCTGGTGTGATCAGCACCCAGAGGAACCAGAATGTTTAGTGTATGACGATTAGAAGATTATGGCGAATCTGGAAATACACTCTAGGTTCATTCAGTGATGAGAAAACTAAACGCTACGACAATACGGTTGCAATGGTACGTACGTTTATATTCGCTACATACTTAGTAACCAACTGCTTCATTGTAAGTGGTGTGATTAGACATTGGAACAACTAAATTATGGCAGTACAAAGTTTTGTCGCAGGTGGCAAAATCGATGAGGATATCGTCGATGGTGTTATGGAGTTTTGGAATGATTGTACTTACTTAGATAAAGTACCAGGTGAAAGTAATCACGGTGCTAATAAGATTATCAAAGAATCTACAGATATGGCAGTTCCTTCCTTTATAAAGGATCCTAGGATTGTCAAGTATTTGGATGCAGTACAAGGTGCAATAACTTTATATGTGGGTCAATATCCTTGGGCATCTATGTCTGAGTTAGAAATCATTGAACCATTTAATATACAGCATTACAAACCAGGACAGGCATTTACACAACCACATACGGAAAGATGTTCATCTGATAAGACAACATCGTTTAGACACCTTGTTTGGATGACATATCTAAACACAGTGGAAGAAGGAGGAGAAACCCAATGGGTTCACCAAGATCTAGCAATTAAACCAGAGAAAGGTGTAACGTTATTGTGGCCGTGTGATTGGACACACGTTCATCACGGAGTAGTTGCTCCTAAAGAGGATAAATATATAGTAACAGGATGGATATCTTACGCTTGATAGATGGTATTAAAGATTGACGCTATAGGTAAATCGGATGTAATGGGTCGCGATGGTTTCACCTGGTGGGTGGGAGAAGTCGAAGACAACATAGATCCGCAGAAGATTGGTAGAGTTCGTGTTCGTATTATCGGTTGGTACACTGGTGCTGGTCGTAAAGAAGCATACACACAAGAACTTCCTACCGCAGATTTACCGTGGGCGGTTGTATTACTACCAAACGATCAGGCAGGTATCAAGAATACTGGATCTAAGACTGAGCTACAGGTCGGTGCTCAGGTGATTGGTTTCTTCCTTGATGGGGAAGAAGCACAACTACCTGTCGTGTTAGGAAACTTCCAACACTTCAGAAATATATCTGATCCAGAGTCCGAGGATGATAACCCAGACACTACAGTACAGACTGGTGCAACTACTGTTGCTGATCCTACACTCGCCAAGAAAGATGAGGAAATGCCTGAGCAAGCACAGGCACTCAATGGTGAAGTAGCACATCAAGGTAATAGTTTTGTTGCTGTTGCTGAAGACACACCAGGTGATGAGACTGGAAATGAAGAAAAGACACGTGGTCTCATTACTCAGTTAAATGGTGACTCACCAGGTAACGTCTATACCAATCCTATTCACATCTCTAACGAAGCATTTGCTGTCGGTGATGGACTTACAGGTCCTAGAGGTGAAGGTTTTGAAAAAGACTTGGAAAGGATGTTGACAGAGTTTGGTCAACTATCAGGTAGTATCGCCAAAGATGCAGAAAACAACTACGTTTCTATTATCACAGGTAAAAAGATTAGAAACGATCTTCTCACTGCTAACTTAGAGAGAATAAAAACAGCCACCAGTAATATGATTACTGGAATTATGAGTTCCCTAAAGAACATAATGGCTTCAGCAATCGAGGGAGTTGTAGATGCTATTCTTGGTGCTATTCCAATTCCTATGGGTATCGTTACTAAACTTCTAGCATTCGCTTCATCTATCGCTGAGAAGTTTTGTATGTTTGAGACATCCCATTTGCTAGGTGTAATTTCAGGTGCACTTGGTAACATTTCATCATTTGCAGATAGCATTGCTGAGAACGTAGTTACTAAAGTTGTTGGTGGATTTGCTGCTTCAGTACAAGATACAGTTGACGGAGTTCTTTCAAAGATTCAAGGTGGTGTTGCTAAGATCACTGATGTGATGAACAAGGGACTTGCTGCTCTCAATACTATTAAAGGTAAGTTTGATATAGTTACAGGTGTATTTACGAAATTAATGAATTTTGACTTTAAGAATCTAAACTGGGGTGGTTTAGTTAAAATTCTTTTAGGTATCCTTGCAGCATTATTAGGTAATAAAGATTGTGGTAGAAAATATAAACCTCCGAAACAAAAGTTCTGGTTGCCGATGCTCGGAACGAGTACGTGTAATTCTGTACCAGAATTCTTACAACAGGAATATGAAATCCAACAAGGTGGTGAAACCACTGGTAGTGGTTCTGGATGGCAAGGAAAGTCAGGTGACTTCTTCAGTACCTTGTTACAAGGTTTAAAAACTGAGAACGTAAAGGCAGAATCATTTATGAATGGTGCGATGACTCTGCAAATATCTGAACCAGGTAAAGAGCAATCTATCATTCAGCACACAGGTGGACAGACTACTATTGCACTTGCTGACGGTAACCAACATAGAAATATGCCTGGTAATGATACTAAGGTAGTTGGACGTGATGAGTGTACTAACGTTAAAGGTAATAAGGTTGTAACTATTGAGGGTGACTATACTCTTAAAGTTATGGGTGACTTTAACATTGAGATTGGTGGTGTTGAGAATAAATTTATGTCACAAGGATCAAATGATTCTGAAGAAGTACAACAGAACAAGAGTTCAATAACATATGCAGGTGATCATACTGTTAACTATGAGGGTAACTATGAATTACAAGCACCTAACATTACTTTCAACGCTGTACAAGACATCACATTAGAAGCACAGGGATCTATATCAAATAAGGCAACTGGTCTATTGAATAGTATTTCTGGTGAACTTATCAACGAGTGTGCTTGGAAGACTGAATTCATTAATAGTGTTCACTATAAGAACGTGGCACTTATGAATATGTTACCAGGTATTACAGGTGTAGTTAATATTGTTAAAGGTCCGACTCTATCAATCAATGGTACAGGTATGGGAACCAACCCAATGCCAGCAGCACAGATCAATGTTATTGAAGCAACCACACCTGGTGGTATTGTTGATATCATCAATGGTACCTCTGGTGGTCGTTTGACTATGGTCAACACTTCCAAAGGTGGTATCGGTGAATTCGTTAATGCAGCAGGTGGAGCAATTATGAACAACGTGACTAACGGTGTAGCAACATACAACGTTGGTACAGGAGTTTACACCGCAGGTTGTGGTGGAGGTCCTGCTCAATTCTATGGGTTGCCAATTTTATTAAATTAGTATATAATATATTTGTGCCTGATCAGCACATCGGGAGTGACTGAATAAACTTACTGGCATATAGCTGGTTAAGGTGATGAGACACAGGTGGTGCTGCTGCGAAAGCAGAATCGACTTACCAGTCGGGTCTCAGGCAGAGGAGTTTTTCTAAACTGTAGAAATGCCCTCCTCTTGTCGGTACACAGGAATCCGACCTCCCTCTTTCTTTTTCGAGGTACTTATGAGCAGACGACAGTACACAGTTAAACTAAAAAGACCTCATAGTGCAGTTCCGTTGTACGAGTACGTAGACGACTGCCTAACACCGCAAGAAGCGGTAATGCGTGCTGAAGCACGAACAGGTTTAAAACACTTCGTTGTTTATCCTTCTTAACGATGGATGACAAAGAATTAAACTATATAATTTTTGAATACCTTGACCTCCTTATGGACTCACAAGATTTATGGTTAGATTATGTCTGGATTAATATCGTACAACGATCTATATCCCTACAGGATTCTGACGGAAACATTGAAAAGATTAGATTTAAGTGGGATAAAGAAGGTGCTGAAGGATTTCAAGAAACTGTTGCACAACTCTGTGAAGATGTGCCACCAGATCAACGTTGTTTTATCGAAAAATGAATAGATTGAACTTTCAAGAAGCAGTAGAGAATATTGCTTTTACATTAAAACTTGCATCAAGAGGTACACCTTTTGTTGTAGAATGCCCAGAGGGAAACGTATTGATTACCCCTGTGGCAAACAAACCATTAGAATTGGTTAATGATGAGTTACGTGAACAAGAAAAGGCAGCAGGTTATCACAACGGACCTCTACCGATGCCTGGTGTAAATCTTCCTCATCAACACGAAGTAGCAGCATTCGCAAGGGAGGAAACTGACCGTGCTTTCAAAGACATTTCTTGACTTAATTTGTCACAAGTGGGATAATTTGCAGCAAGCACAATGCTGGCCAAATGAATTTGCACACGTCCATTATGATTGGTGGATGGATAACGGTATATTACATTCAAAGCAATGGTATGATTGGAATGGTGAAGTCTATAGACAAAGGACTCATTCATTAGAAGATGTTAATGAACACGAAATGATTCTACACATTCGTGAGTCAAAAATGCATCTAGTATTCAAGATAGACGATGAAGGATCACCAGGTCTTATAGGATTGACACCACCTAACTCATACAATGCAAACGGAATTAAGATAGAGACGACAATAACTTTAGATTCAGAAACATATACATCATTTGATAAAGGAACTACACCAGAAGGTGAGGTTCTCTGGGGTAAGATTCCCAGTGCTTTTATTTTTAAACATACATAATGAAGATCAATGGATGAGTTCCTTGACACGCTAGTACATCACTGGCATAATTTAAGACAAGCACAATCAAGTCCTACATCATTTGCTTATGTACATTATCTTTGGTACTATGACGAGGGTGTTCTAAAAACAAAACAGTGGTACGATTACAATCCGAACGAACCTTACAGAGAACGAACCCACAAAGTATACGAAGGTAAAGATAATACTATTGTATTAGAGACAAATGATGCAGCAGATACTATTTGGACTACCAAAGCAAACGGATGGGTAGGAGTTGCCGATCCAAATTGGAAGCATCCAAAAGGTTATACTGTTAAAACTAAAGCAACTCTCGATAAAAGTGGTGTCTTTGCCACAGATGACAGAGGTTGGGATGTGCAAGGGAACTCACTCTGGGGTTCAGATAAAGGTCCGTTCGTATTTGAACAATGTATTACAAAGTCACAAGCGATTACTACATCATCAGGAATCAAGGATTAGTAAAACTATTCTTCATTAATGGAGTAGCATTTACATTTGAAGAGATTGATAATCCTTCTCAAGAATTAATAGAAGAATGCGAGAATAAAATAACTTATAGAATGGAAGATTTGTACCATAATTCACAGTATTTGATTATGGAACAATGTCATCCTCTGCTGTTTGAAATGGAAGAACTGTGTGAAGGTGAAATCCCTTATTAATACCAAGGTTGAAAGTGGTATAAATAAAACTGTATCAAATAGTGTGCAGAGTTAGTGGGAACAAAAAGAATTTCACAATTAGACACTTTGGCAGATGGAGTATTGACAGGTGAAGCGATTCTTCCTGTTGTTATTTCAGATCCCCTGATTCCTAACCGAAAAGCGAAGATCAATCAGATATTCAAAGGTGTAGGAGCAGGTAGTCAGTCACAGCCTGGTCTATGCTTCGACTTGGACAGGGACACAGGTCTCTACCAAGACGCATATAATGAGTTGGGTATTGCATTCGGTACATCATCGATGTACTATAAAAAGCAAGACAACGCAGATGGTAGTGCCACGATCAGATTGATCGCAGGTGATACTACATCGTCTAATGTGAACATCGATATGAGACCACAGGGTTCTGGTAAGTTCCTTGTTAACGGTCCTGCTGAGTTTCAAGACACCAATTTCTTCCTTGCTGACGATCAGAACCCTGATAAGAAAGCGAAGTTTGAAATCTCTGGTGTATCAACTGGAGCAGGTATTAGATCATTTGCTCTACCAAGCACAGGTAGTTTTACATCTACAACTCTGGTAGGTAATGACACCTCACAGACTTTAAGTAATAAGACTATTATCATTCAAGATGGTAACTTCCAGATCGTTGGTTCATCTAACTCTGGTAAGATTGCTTTATTTGAAACTGACTCTTGGGAAGCACCTGTAACTCACATCTATAGATTGCCTGACTATGGTACTTCGGCATCACAGTCAACTATCATTGATACTATTACTGAGCAAAATATCAGTAATAAGAACCTGATTAATCCCTCTATTTCTAATATTGCATCGGGAGATCCAGAGAACCCAACTCCAAAAGTTACGTTCTTATCTGGTGATCTAACATCAGATCGTATTGTTACTTTCCCTGACCAATCACTAGAAGTTGCAGGTACTGAATCAACTCAGATTTTCAAAAACAAAGACTACGCTGACGCTAGGTTTGCAGACGCAACTGACGTTACTAAACGTATTCTATTTGACTTATCTGGTTTACCAGGTGCTACAATCCTACGCTATGCATTTCCGCATCAGTTGTTGAATGTATCACTAGGAAACAACAACACACTTGTTACAGAAGTTGCACAACAGGTGTTGGATAATAAATCCATTAGATCATTGAAGTTGGTTGATGAAGAGAACGATCAGAACCAAATTCATTTCGACCTAAGTAATATCGAAGGAACTAAGTCAATTAGTTTCCCGAACTCAACTGCAACACTATTATCTACTGAAAACGTCGGCACCTTGGGTGTTAGTTTCGGTGGTGAAATTTCTGCTCCTGACTTTGGTGGCAGACTCAGACTTACAAATCATTTCTTCGCAGGATTCTAAAAAATGGCAGCAGGAAGACTAGCAGCATTATCTCCAGGAGCAACAACAGCATCCGTATTGTATTCGACTAACGTAGACACGACAGCGAGCACAGTATTACACGTTGCAGAAAGAGGTAACTCAGCAGCTACATACCGTGTTGGTCACAAAGACTATACACAAGTTTTAACTTTGGATGCAAATACATATAAATTCGAAAGGGGAAACCCAGTATCTAACTATAAGATTCAGATCGCACCTGGTATCACAAGAGGTAATGCAACACCTGGTTTAGCAGTTTCATCAGACGACACAGCAAAGAAAGCGAAGATTCTTGATGCATATGTCGCTACAGGAACTATTACAAACTACGTTAAAGTGTTGACATATAGTTCTGTTGGTACTAACGCTGCTGGACAAACTGGAACATTCCAAGGTGGAGAGACTCTCACAGGTGGAACTTCTACTCTTACTGCAACCTTCAGAGGAACAGGAACTGGTGGTGCTATGAACATCGAGATCGATGATATCACTACAGGTGCAACATCACTTAAAATTGTAAACGGTGCAGCAGTTGAAGTTGGTGGATCAGCAACAGCACATTATTTCGTGCTTGATCAGACACCTGCGACAGGTTATGCTACTGAAATTCTACAGACAACTACATCGCTAACTTTCTATAGTGGAACCACTGGTGGTGCAACTGTTGGAGTTACACGTGGACTGTTTGGAACTACAGCAGGTCCTCATAGAGCAGGTCAGAACGTTAATTTATATACAGATCAAGCAACTACAACAACACTAAACACTGGTGGAGCACAGTTGGCAGCAGGTGCTACGACAGTTCCTGTTGTTGATGGTACACAGATCGTTTCTGGTCAGTATTTTAGAATTGGAAACGAGATTCTACTTGCTACTACCGTTCTTGCTAATGACGTTACAGTTACACGTGGACAGTGGGGAACTACTGACGCTGCACACAACGATGGATCTACAGTCACTCCTATGTCTCAATCTGCAAACCAAGGATTATTCCAATGGTTTGACACTGCTGAGACATTGACAGGTGGTACATCAAACGCAACTGTTGACACACAGTTCACTGCTACATCAAGTGCTTTATTCACTACTGGATTTGTTTGGGGAACCACATCTGGACAAGAGGTAGTACCTTCTGAATTCACAATGGATGTGGATCGTACTTATTTGTTTGATCAGGCAGACTCAAGTAACACAGGACTACCACTAAGATTCTCAGATACACAGGAAGGAACTGGTGCTGCTGTACCAGGTACTGAATACACGATTGGTGTTACAAAGACAGGTACTGCTGGTACTGATGGAACGATTCAAATTGTTCCAACCAGTAACACACCAAACCCACTGTATTACTATGCTGAAGGTGTACCGTCTACAGTTGGACAAACCAATTATTCAAGTGGTGTTCAGGTAGTTCAGGATCCTATCTTCACAGAGATTTTCCTCTATGATGTAGATGGTACTTGGATTACTGGTGATACATTTAGTATTGGTACTGCATCACAAACTGTTGGTACAGTAACAGGTGGTAAGTATGGTCACGTCGCTAAATTTAGCGGATCTGATCTATATGTGTCACTTGGAACTGGATCTGCTGCGTTTGCAGGTACAGATACATTTGTAGATACACCAAGAGAACAAGGAGCAGATAGAAATACTGCTACTGTTAGTTCCGTAACTGCTGCAACTGATCTTGAGACAGCAGATTATATTTTCTATGATTTTGCTATTGGTGCAAATAGCACTAACGAACACAAAGGTATTGTGGTCGGACCTAATTCACATTTAATCGTATATGCATCCTCTGCTAATGTTTCATTCCAAGTTAATGGATTTGAAAATACAGTAAGTGATTATACATCTTTACAGTATACACAAGCAGATGCTGGTGGTGCTGGCGGTGGAGGAGGAGCTGGAGCACCTGGAGCACCTTAATCCATAACGACATCTAAATAGACACAAGAGGATACTAGAGAATGGCACTAACCCGTCTAAAGAATATTATCACGTCGAGGACTGGTCGTATTATATACGTCAACCCCGACGACTTTGACGCATCTGATGCATATGATAATAGAGGAAACTCAGCACTACGACCATTCAAGACATTGCAGAGAGCATTTCTTGAAGTGGCAAGGTTCTCTTATCGTGTTGGTTTGAGTAATGACGAATTTGATGCTTTCAGTATATACCTATATCCTTCAGAGTATGTTTTAGATAATAGACCAGGTACAAACTTATATTCAGAGATCACACCATTTGACGAGAATACAAATTTTGATCTCACTTCTCCTAACAATATCCTATACAAATTCAACTCCGTAAACGGTGGAATCATCGTTCCTAGGGGTTGTTCTGTTGTTGGATCTGACCTTAGAAGAACTAAGATCATTCCTAAGTACGTACCATATCCTACACTACAAGCATCACTAGGAATTACATCAGCTAACGAACCTTCAACTTCTGCTATCTTTAGACTTACTGGTGGTACATATTTCTGGCAGATGTCATTTTTTGACGGTGACAACAATGGAGTTTACTACCGTCCTGACGTAGTTGATACCATTGCACCTAACTTCTCACACCATAAGATTACTTGTTTTGAATATGCTAATAATGATGACCTAGATTTATACTATCAAAAGATTTCAAAGGCATACGCTACAATTCCTGATACCTCTGGTACTATCGCTCAAGACCAATTACAGGCAAGAGTTGAAGAGAACAGAATTGTCGGTCCGATCTCCGATGAATTTAGAGTTTCTCAGATTATCAGAAATGGACAAACCGCCACAGCTTTCACAGTTGATATCCAAGATAACCCAAGCAACCACGGATTCTCCGTGGGTGTCGCTGTTAATATTTCTGGGGTCACTGGTCCTACTGAGACTGACTCTAACCTCTATAATGGCTCCTTCTTGGTAACGTCAGCACAGGGTAACCAGTTCACATATCAAATGTCAGCAGAACCTAGTGGTAACGCTATTGGTTCAAACGTTCTTGTTAAGGTTGAGATTGATACAGTTGACTCAGCATCCCCTTACGTGTTTAACAACTCCCTACGTTCTGTATGGGGAATCAACGGTATGCACGCTGATGGAGCACAAGCAACTGGTTTCAAATCAATGGTTGTTGCTCAGTTCACTGGTATATCACTACAGAAAGACGATAGAGCATTTGTTTTATATAACCCATCAACAGGTAACTACGAAGCACAGGCAGCAGGTTCAGGTGCACACATTAATGGACTATGTAAATATAGAAAAGGATGGAGACACAGACATATCTTTGCATCAAACGACGCTTTCATTCAGGTCGTTTCGGTGTTCGCTGTTGGATTTGGTGACCACTTCTTTAGTAAGTCAGGTGGTGACCTTTCAATTACTAACTCTAACTCAAACTTTGGTAACACTTCACTTAGATCAACAGGATTTAAAGCAGCAGCATTTACTAAGGATAAAGCAGGTCAGTTAACACATATCATTCCTCCTAAGAGTATTGAAGACGTACCAGAGATTTCTATCAACTGGGTTACATTTGATATTTCTAAGATCAGAGCAGCAGCAGACCCAACTAAGTTATATCTCTATGGTTATACAAATGAAAATGCAAAACCTCCTTCAAAGATTCAGGGTTACACTGTCGGTGCTCGTAGAGATTCACCCACATTACCTGACAAGATTAACGTATTATTGATCGCTTCAGGTGCACAGCAACCAACAACACACACTGCAAAGATAGATCCTTCAGGACCTGACGTTACAGGTACATCACCTGGTGACGATGCTTCACCTATTAAGTTTGATCCTAACCAGTCTAACTGGTATCTACAGGTTGACTCAAACCAGAACGACATCTATACCACACTGATTGCTAACTCACAATATCAGAACTTAGGATTCACACCTACATCATTCATCAGACGAGTACCAGATGCAAGAGACCTTAAGGATAGAATTTACAGATTTAGATATGTGTTGGACAAGGATGCGTTCCCGATTCCTAGAGAACCCATTACTGGTTTCGTATTACAACCTAGATCTTCAGAGACTAACTCACCTGCATATGACAAGACATACTATCTCTATGAAGTAGAAATATTCCAGACATTTGAACGTGGTGTTAAAGATGGTATCTATTATCTTTCAATACTTAATGCTTCAGTATCACCTGCAACTTCAAACTTTGATGACTTTGCGTTCTCACAGTATGCAGTGGACATTTATCCTACATTTGATAGAGACAACCCAGTTGCTGACCCTGCTGCTGCGGTATCTATTGCAGACAATGACATCCTTGGTAAGGTTACCACAACTGACGGTGCACAGCCTCAAGCGAACGAGGATACCAAACTTTCTATTACAAGAGAGACTGCACAGTTCTTCCTATTAGAACAGGAAAACAACTTAGGATACAATACTACGAGTAACACATTGAATAGTGTGGTAGTTACTGCAAGACTTGGAGATGAAGAGGAGAGAAAAATTGCACTTAAATTGAACGCTGATAACTCTGTTGCACCACTGTTAGTTGAGTTACGAAGGTACTCAATTCTCAGAGCATCAGGTCATACGTTTGAATATCTTGGTTTCGGACCTGGTAACTACTCGACTGCATTTCCATCCACACAGGTGGAAGTGTTATCACCCACACAGGTTCGACTGTCACAGTCACTTAAAGAATCTGCGGGTGTTGCATATTATTCTGGTGTTAACAGTGATGGTGAATTATACGTTGGTAACCAGGTTATTAACCCGATTACTGGTCAGATCACCAACGAGGATATTGCACAGTTAAACGTTGTTGGTGAAGAGGGAACCACGATCCAAACATTCAGTGAAGTCGTTCTGACTGATAAACTGACTGTTATTGGTGGTGCATCTAACCAGTTAGAATCTGTGTTCTCAGGTCCTGTTACTTTCCAAAAGCGAATCAATGCTCAGGAAAATATTCAGACATTGAAGTTAACATATGCCAACGATGATGGAACTGTACTAAAGCAGACGTTCCTAGCAGAAGATGATGGCACAGGTCAACCAGATATTGATTCGTCATTAGCATTTAATGATGGCGATATTATCTATAACATTGATTGGCAAGCTGGTGATTCATTAGGATGGATTTATGATACAGGTATCTGGTATAAGTTTGGTTTGACAGATACTACACCTATTACTGCACGTAGGTTCTCAGGTGTTACTAACTATGGTATTGGTATGGCTCCAGACGCATCCAACAGGATGAAGATTGCTGGTAATACTTACATTAACGGTAACTTAGATGTTACTGGTAGGTATGGTTGCCAAGACAAATATACACTTGCAACTGGTATTGCTAACAACAATAACGGTGTTATCTACAATGGTAACGGATCTACAACTTCCTTTGCTATTTCACCAGGTCATACAAGTTATTCTGTATTGGTATTTAATAATGGTGTTGCACAGATTCCTGGTGTTGACTATCAGGTATCAGGTAACGCAGTTGACTTCTCTATTAGTACACCACCTGCAACAGGGTCGGTTATTCACATAAGAGAACAGGTTATCTAAATAGTTAAGATATAGGGGGCTTATGTCAACCCAGATTAATGGTAATAATATTCAAGCAACAACTAGAGGTTTAGTTGAAGCGTGGAGCATTACCGAACAATTAAATTTACCGCCACTTAACCAGAGTGCTATCAATGCACTGGGAACGCCTGCGTTCGGAACTTTGGTGTATAACAGCACCGAGGATATGGCACAGATATACAAACAAGATGCTAACCAAGGTAATCCAGGTTGGACTGACGTAGGTGGAGGAGGTCCGAGTGTTGGTGAGAATAGTATTATTAGAACGAACGGAACGAATATACAAGAGAACTTAACTATAGGTCCTGTAGCGAACGGTGGTGTTGAATTTACAAATGGATTTTCATCAGGTCCGATACAGGTAGACTCAGGATTTACAGTAACTATTGAGAACGGTGCTTCTTGGACATTACTTGGAGACGATGACCTGTCTTTCGCACAGTTTGTTGACATCACATCTGGTCACGGAACATTCACAGGTGTATTGCATTTCGGATCAAAGAAAAAGACTGTAAGTTTCTATCAGTCAAGTGGTACAGTCACACACGACTATGGTAACTCCAGTTATGTTTGGGTAAACAAGACTGGTGGTGGTAACTTCACATTAAATCTAAACAATGTACCTGCTGACGGTGCAAATAGAATGGAATGTGATGTGATGATAAAGAACCAAGGTGGATCTGGTTATCCAACTGGTATCAACATCAATGGAACAGGTGTTGACATCTATTGGTATAACAATAGTACACCAGGTATGAATTATAATCACGCTGTCATTTCATTTATTATTATACACACTCCAAACAATAACGAAGATATGTGGACAGTGTTTGCGAGGGAGCACGAGTTCGGTGCTTAAACTTTATAAATAAACTTAGGGTAAAAACTAAACAGGCAAAATGAGTACACTAAAAGTTGCATCTATTAGAGACCTGTCAGGCATTGGTGGATTTACACTTGCGTCTGGAAACATTACTGCGAATGGAACTTTAACCTGTAGTGGCATTACTATTAATGGTACAATTTCGGGTTCATCTGCACAGATCGTACCAAGTGTTTCAGGACAGTCTGGAAAGTTTCTAACGACAAATGGATCGTCAATGTCTTGGACAGACGTTAGTTCCGAAAATATTCACTCGATGAACGTATATACAGGTGGTTCTACTTGGAATAGACCGTCTGGTGTTAAGTACATTCACGTAAGAGTTCAAGGTGGTGGAGGTGGAGCCTCTGGTCACGGAGAATCTGGTGCTGCTGGAGGATATTCAGAAAGAGTTCTTGACGTAAATAATATTTCATCTGTATCAATCTCTGTTGGTGGTGGAGGAGGTGGTACTTGGTACTTCGGTCACGGTGGTGACGGTGGTTCAAGTAACTTCGGACCTTACCTATCAGCAGGTGGTGGACACGGTGCTAATAGAAACAACGGACACTCAGGTGGATTAGGACGTAATGGTTCTGGTGGAGACCTGAATGTTTGGGGTGGTGGTGGACAATCACACGCTGCTCACGGTGGTGGAACTGGTGGTTCTTCACACTTTGGAGGATCAGTTGCTGCTGGTTGGCCAAACGGTGGTAACTTCTCACACAACCATCAAGATCACTCAGCATATGGTTCTGGTGGTTCAGGTGGTCACTTCCATAGTTTCCGAGGATCTAACGGTAAGTATGGTGTTGTTACAGTCATCAACTACAAGTAAGGAGTATTATGAAAAAAGCATTAGTTGATTTTACAGGTTACGTTGCTGACATCGTTGATCCAGGTGAAGAATATACTCTATTCTTTGGTCGTGGATGTTCTCAGATGTGGGTAAACGCACCTGATGGAATCTTAAATACTTGGACACTAGAGTGGAGTGCAAGTGCAAATGATATGATATGGGTAGAGAGGGTAGAAGCATATGCAGATCCACAGACAATCCGTAAGGTATCTTATGGAGAAATCGGTCAGCAATTAGATATGCTATACAGAGACCTTGCTGCTGGCAAGACTCTTAATGCTGCTGATGCAGAATGGTTCAATCACGTCAAGACAGTTAAAGAAAATACAACTGCACCTTCATCAGTTGAGGAACCAATGGATCCTTCAATGACAGAAGATGAGATTGAAGAATTTATGTCTGACGCTGCTGAACCAAATGTAAACAGACCTGCCAAACTATCAACACCTGAACAACCCTGTTGGGAAAGATACTCAAATTGGGGTGGTGCATATGACGAATTGGGAACTGTATGATATAATATCTGTATAGAATTCTTGACTATATAAGATAAGGTATTAATTTATTATGCAAGTAAATAACATTGTAATCATTGGGGGTGGCAGTGCAGGTTGGATGACCTGTGCTGCTATTTTAAAGCTTTGCCCTTGGATTAATGTAGTATTAGTAGAGAGCGATAAAACAAAACCAGTAGGAGTAGGAGAATCTACTCTAGGACAATTCAATAAGTATCTTGCAGCACTAGGATTGGAAGATAGTGATTGGATGCCTTATTGTAATGCGACATATAAAAATAGTATTCAGTTTACAAATTTTAGAGAGAAAGGAACTACATTTCAATATCCTTTCGGGAAACATTATAATCATACAATAGATGAGTTCTTTGATCTACAAAATAATAAACCAGAGGATTATGGTGCAGATGAATTCGCACCATTTATGAACCCAGAAAACTGTGCGATGGTGAAACATAACAAAGAATGGCACGGTAATGAAACACCAGAAGGATATGCTAACTGGACAGGATTCAATCCATTTCTTGATAGAGCATATCATTTAGATGCAGAAAAATTTGGACAGTTCTTAAAGGAACGAATTTGCGAACCTTGGGCAGAAATGGGAAGATTCACTCACGTTATCGGTGAGGTTAGAGGTATGGTGAAAGATATTTCTAAAGGTGGATCACCGTCTGCAACTAACAGAACTATTAATCAGTTAGGAGTCAGATTATCACAAGATAAGAAAACTATTGGAGTTATTGGTGACCTGTACATCGATTGCACAGGTTTCCACGGTGCTTTAATTGAAGGTTTAATGGGATCATATTTTCACCCATTTAAAGATAGACTTGCAAATGATACAGCATTTTTTGCACGCATACCTTATAACAATCAAGAGCATCGTGAAAAATGGATGCATAACGTAACTGATTGCGAAGGAGCGAATAATGGATGGATGTGGACAATTCCATTATGGGATAGGATCGGAGCAGGTTACTGTTGGTCATCACGATTTGCTATGGAGAGTGAAGCACGAGGTGAATTTGAGCAATGGTTGGAAGAAAAATTTGATTGCGATTTAGATGAAGTAGAGATAAACAAAATAGATGTTAAGCACGGATACAGACAAAATGCTTGGGTGTTGAATGTTGTAGCTATTGGTCTATCATATGGATTTGTTGAACCTTTGGAATCTACATCACTATTGACAACTCACGAGAATATTCTAAGGTTAGTTGATGTACTGAACAGGAGAGATGGATACATCACTAATCTTGAAAGACAGTGGTTTAACTATCAAGCACAACGTGAAATTATAGGATTCAGTAAGTTTGTATCTATGCACTATGCATTGAGCAAGAGAACTGAAAATCCATACTGGAAATGGTGTACACAGAGAGCAAATTATATGAGTGAAGGAAATTTTGAAAATATTCAAACAACAGATAATTATGAGAGAGTTGGATCAAGTCTTGACATATCTGAGGAGTTAAATGAGTCACTAGATGGTATGAATTATATTATGGCAGGTATGGGAATGAAACTAGGATCTAGGTTCGGTGCTACTAATGAAAAATGGAGGAATTTACAACGTGAAGATATGATGGTACACTTAAATGAGGTAGACGATCATTATCAGACCTATAAGGAAGAAGTTAATAAATTTATTGAGTCGGATGACTGCCCTAGTCATTACGAATACTTACTTAACAATGTATATGGTGGTGTAGATGATGTTGAATTTTCTTAGGAGAAATAAACCTTGGATCAGGTTCTATTCACTAGAACCAGGTATAGCAGAATGTTATCCTCTTATACCTACATCTAAGGTAAAGAGAAGTTGGTTAAGTAAAGAACAGAAAGGAAAGAAATGCCCTTTCCAAGGTACACAAAACAGTTCTAATTGTCCTGGTATCAAACAGATAGCAAGGATGGGATGGGTTGTAGTTGCACCTATGGATTTCTATATTATGACAAATGGAGATGGTATATCATTTCAATATGAGATACCTAATCAGTTCCAGAGACACAGTAATTACATCTCAGACCACACACCTGAGCAGGTCATTCCTCTTATAGATAGACCAGATACCACACTCGCTCATATAATTAAGTTAGAATTACCTTGGCGAGTTAGGGCATCCGATGACATCGTATTCTTGCAACAACCTGTCTATTGGAATAATGAACCACGATTCGAAGCAGTCGCTGGTATCTTCGATCCAAGATTTGCATTGCAAGTTAACGTACAATTAAAATGGTATGAGTTAAATAGTGGTGAAGAAGGAACTCTTGTGAAAGCAGGTACACCTCTCGCTCAATACATACCAATGCCACGTCAGGTTCTTGAATCATCTTGGTATGATTTCACACAGGAACCTGCTGAGACAAAGGACTGGGATCTGGAATCAGCATTTAATTATTCAATTAAATCTGAATATATGGTTCACGATACAGTACAAGGTAGAATAGCACGAGCAATGAAAACTATTAACTTTCATAAGGATGGTAAAAAACGATGACTATTGATGATTTGATTCAGAACTTTTATGTTCAAAAAGAAGCGACTGTCAAAAAAATTGAGGAACTCGATGAGTCGTTCAGTAATAAGAAACTGAACCCTTATGGTGTAACAACTATTGAGTTCCAAGAGAGATCTGACGCATATAGTCAGAAATCAAGATTGGAGGGTGCTATCGATGCACTGTATATCGTAAAGAAAGAAATCTTTAACGATGACGGTGAAGTAGAAATCCCAGACCTAACAAAAATGGCAGAGGAGGAAGAGATCGAGACAATCGGTCAGAAATCTGAAATGCCAGATACATTCCCAAATTAAACAAATGAACACATACCACATATACCTTAAAGATCGTTGTCTATTCAAAGACCTTGACGATGAAGAGTTTAGAGTAATATGGGGTCGGTTATACCACTCCTATTGGGATGATATAACATTTTCAGTTGTAAAAGAAACAGACGATCAACATCAACTTGATCTTGAACACTCTTATTAATTATGCCAGTATACAGAGACTATGAGATTAGACTCAATCTCAACGAACTAATTGAACACAGGATTCCAACCTGTGATCTATTACACCCAGACCACTGTTTAACAGAATCGCAAGTGGCAGACATTGCACACGATATTAATATGGATCTGGATTTACATCCGATCTTTCATCAAATTGATGACCATATTATGAGATATGTGAAAGCAGCAGGCATCGATAATAAAGACCACTGGGTTGAAAAAAAATTACCTGATTTAAACTAATGAAAGGAACCTCTAAATTAAAAGAAGCAACGATGGGACAACATAAAGCAGCAGAGGAGCAACCCTTTGTTGGTATGATGTTCGGGGGACAGTTGACAGAACAATCATATGCAATCTATTTGCATAATCAAATCATACAATACGCAGCACTAGAAAGTGCAGCATATGAACAAGGTATGTTAGAAGAACTACCTGACATTGCTAGAGTGCCTGGTATGAGAAAGGATTTTGATGAATTATATGATGGTAAGACTGAACTACCAGTTCTATCTACCACTAAAAGATTTGTAGAATATATTGAAGGTTTAGATAAGGATGACTTCCTATATACTCATAAGTTAATGGCACATCTATACACCAGACATATGGGAGACCTGATGGGTGGACAGATGCTTGCAAAGAGAGTACCAGGATCTTCAGCAATGTATGAGTTCGCTGACCCTGATGCTCTTAAAGCAGCAATTCGTGCTAGACTCGATGACTCAATGACCCCAGAAGTCAAGTTTGCTTACGAGATAGCAACCAGAACTTTTGTTGAAATGTTACCTTACGCTAATGTCAAGACCACCTAAACTAAATTACAATACACATCCCCCAACTATACGAAATCTACCTCGTGAGTTGAGGGATAAAGTGGTTAAAAAAACTCAGCAAACAATTAAAAATTTAAAAGCATTAATGGACAATCTTTTTGTATGAAACCTGTGAATTATATTCCAAATTTTATTTGGAAATTAAATTACAACTTTGAATATGAAGGTGGTGTTTTACAGTATGATGTAGGATGCTTGTTCGATGAAATTGCAAAGAAAGATATAATTAGAAATAGTATGTTAGAGGACGGTGATGCTTTTTCAACAGCAATCGCATCACGTTCACCCATAGCACCACACAACTGGGAATGTTTAACTAAATTCTTCAATGTAATATATCCACAGTTGAAAGATATATGGAAGCACTGGGAATATTTTGATATGGGATTCAGACCTGCACAGAGTTGGGTCAACCTACACAAACGTGGAGGATGGACACTAGAACACTCCCATAGTCCTTGCCCGATGGTTCTATCGTGTTATCTTAAAGCACCCGAAGGTTCGGGTGGTTTGTTAGTTAGAGACCCCTTAGAGAGTCATAGAAGTGGGTATCCACAAGAGAGTCAAGAAACGATATGGAGGTTGATAGAAGTTAAAACAAATGATATAATAGTATTTCCAGGTTGGTTACAACATAAAACCCAACCAAATGCGACCGATGAAGATCGGGTAGTTCTGACGTTTAATTATGAAGGTTTTTAAGAACATTATTCCTAAACCTTATCAGGATAGAATTGAGAATATTATGTCTGATGTATCCTTTAAATGGGGATTACTATCTGATGTAACATATGGATCTGATTCAGCAATGAGAAATAAGTTTCCAAATGCTCAAGGTAGTGTTGGATTTGCTCATCTATTTGCAGATAGAGCATCACAAACACAATCAGATAACCTAGATTTTATTCTACCATTACTCTTACATTTTACAGAGACAAATGATTTTGATCTGATTAGAATTAAGGGCGGATTACTACTACCAACTACACCTTATCGCTTAGGTTCTCATAATATGCCACACGTTGATTATGAAGAACAAGGTATAACTACAGCATTATATTATGTGAATGATTCAGACGGAGATACCGTCTTTTTCGATGATACATATAATATAGTACAGAGGATTAAACCAGAGAAAGGTAAGGTCGTCATCTTTGATAATCTAATTTATCACGCATCCACTTGCCCACAGGTACATAACACTAGGATGGTTATTAACTTTAATTATGCACTACACTAGCGAAGAAATTATACCAACTGTGGTAGTTGATAACTTCTTTGAGACACCTAGTTTGGTTGCTCAATATGCACGTCAACAACAGTATTTTAAATGTACTGAACATCCCGCAGGTGGTACCTGGCCAGGTAAAAGGACACCATTACTTGATAAATTAGATCCAATACTACATCAAAAAATATGTAGTAAACTGATAAGGTATTTACCACATCATATGGGTTTTGAAATTGCAGATATGACATTTCATATCTCAACTGAAGAAACAGGAGACGGATGGATTCACACCGACCCACCACATTTAGGGATCGGGGTTGTTATCTATTTGAATGATGGTATCAGAAAAAATACAGGAACAGCATTATATGATGTTCCACCAGGTTACTCAGGACAAATGTATGAAACAGAATTCAAATCCCAAATGTCAGCAGAAAGTCAGGAAGAAAGGGATACTTTCGCTGACGTACAGCAAAAATGCAACGAGGATTTTAGGGTGTCTATAAATGTAGAAGAGAGATACAATCGTTGCATCATCTTTGATGGTAGGAAGTATCACGGAGCAGTTGGTTTGTATGGTGACAACCCAGAAAATGCTCGTCTCACCCTAGTAGCATTTCTAAGAGGTGTATTAAAATGAAAGTTGTAATCCACGATCCAGTAGAGGTACTTGCAGATAACAAATTATATGTTGTTCGCAATGCAGTTTCTAACGAGACTTGTGAACATCTTGCTAAAGAGTATCTTATGATTAAAGATATTGTTGAAGCAACATCACAAGGACCGACAAGCGACCCTATAATGCCTGGTGCATTTGCAATGTATTCACCAGTATGTTTTGAAGCAATGGGACAATCAATTCAACCTATTGTAGAGGATGTATTGGGTGTACAATTACATCAAACATTTAGTTACGCTAGAGTATATGTTAAAGGAACTAATCTAGTCAGACATCGAGATAGGACAAGCGGTGAGTGGGTTGCGAACGTGTGTATCACCAGAGACGATGTTGATTGGAAGTTTTATATCGAACTGGAAGGAAAGTCACATCAAATATTATTAAATCAGGGAGATATGATTATATTCAGAGGACATAAAGATTTCCATTGGAGACCAAAATACACAGGTGAATTACAAATTCAAGCATTTGTATCTTATGTCGATCAAAATGGAATATATGCTGATAACAAATATGATGGAAGACCGATGTTAGCAGCACCTTGGGAGACAGCAAGTGATAAGATTAAACACGAACAATCGATGATTAACTCATCCCCTTATTATACTTAATTATGAACGAGAACATTCTTAGCGACAAACTACCAGAGGTCAAGATCCCTACCTATGGTTTGTTTCCTACACCTATTTCTGTTTACACAGCATACAATCATAAACAGTTGAAAGAAGAAATTACAACGTTTATCAGTATGATGAATCCTGATGATGTTAAACAATCCCCACGATCAGATATTAACTTAAATGTTATGCAATTAGGGGAAGATAATATACTGGACAAACCAGAACTATCTAACGTTAAAGCAGAGATATTACAGGCAGTTGATAAAGCAAACGAACAATCATATGCATATACTTTAAGCGACCCAATTAATATAACTGATAGTGTTATTGAACTAGGAAATAAGGATGCAATATATCTACCACACGAACAATCTAATTGTTTATATAGTGGATGCTATTTTGTAAACTATGATGAAATTAAACATTCACCACTTAAGTTTAGGAGAGCAATAGCGTCACCACATTATCCTATTATTCAGTATCCTAACAACGCACTCACTCCCTTTAATTGTTTAGATCAAAACGTACCATATAAGGAAGGAGATATTGTTATTTTTCCTAGTAACTTATCGAGAGGTTATGAAGCGAATACCGATGGTAATCGTATAACTATATCATTTAACGTATCGATATGAAAATCAATAATATTATTACAAGAGATAATCCATTTTACGTCAAGTCGCCTGACTTTATTATTATGGATAATGTTATTTCGGAAGCATATCAAGACTGGTTAATTGACTGTATCAAGAATGAGGATTTGATGTGGCATCGTAAAGACCACGCAATTACAGAAATGCTACCTGATGACCCTCGTAATGGGTTTTGTAATTTTCATTATTTGTATGAAATTGACAAAGGTGGAGAGTTATCACAGTTATGTAATGCTTTTATGCCTTTGGCACTTGAGTTTAGGACTAAACTTAAATGTGAGTGCCTATTAAGAATGAGAGTTAATTGTGTTCCTAGTTATCCTACTCAACAGATACAGTTACCACACGTTGATAGTTACGTTAAAGGTGCTTGGAATGTGATATACTATATTGACAATAGCAATGGCGATACTGTCATCTATAACGAGAGGACTCAAGACCCTAATCGTTATATGGAAATGGCAAAGGCAGATAAGTTTACAGAAATGACTCGTATCACTCCTAAGAAGGGGAGAGCAGTAGCATTTAAAGGAGACTTATTCCACGCATCTACGCTACCTATTAAAACTTGGAGACCAGTTTTAAACATTAACTTAAGCGAACAAGTACCAGTTAATCCACAAACATCATACAATCCAAATGACATACAAAATTAAAGATGGTCACGATTGGACATTATGGAGATCGCCAGCAGTAGAAAATGAGTCAAAAGAAATGGTTGCTCAAATAGGCAGATCATTCAGACTATTCAAGAATACATTTAGTGGACTTGACTCATCACTTAAAACTGATGGTTTAACTCTTGGAGCGTTACCTGACATATTTAATGTACAAGAACAATATGATAAGGACACACAGTTTCTTAATAAGGAAACAGATTTTAGTGGATATAGATTCTATAATCTATTTGCATTAACATCGCCTAGTCCATTATTCTGGTTATTGTTTAAGGATATAAGAACAGTAGTAAGGACACAGTTACAAACGGATGAACCACTATGGATGCAATGTTGGTTTAACTACCACGAACCGCATCAAGTATTGAAGTGGCACGATCATAGATTTCCATACCACGGATATGTGAGCATTGACCCAAAAGATAGTACAACATTATTTAAAGAAGGAGATATAAAATATGAAATCAAGAATGAGATAGGAAATATATACTTTGGTAAAGGATGGGATAGGATGCATATGGTGAGAGTGGATTCACCTTATGAAGGTAAACGTATCACGTTAGGATTTGATATAATATGTCAACCTGACGTACCTGACGATCAGTTCTCTATTATTCCACTACTTTGACCACTCCTATACTTCTATCTAACTCAGTTCTCATAGAAATGAAGAAAATCTTACAATCCCTTAAAGTTGGTACTAAGATACGTTTTGATGGGGATGAAGGATATATCTTTGGTATGTACGATCAGTATCTGGTTATGTGTGTACGAGAAATTGAAGATAAAGGATCAAGGTATGGTAAAAGATACGTTAATGTGCTAATATATCCAAAGGACTGGGAAGATATAGAAATCGAACCCGATCAGTATCCTACAGACCATAGGAACTATCAAGGTAAGACGGACGATCATCCTGGAAATGATATGTTACCACCTATTGAAAAACGATGAAACTAAAGAACACCTTTGTAAACTTGCAAGTGTCAAGGAATGAAGCGGAAGCAATCCTAACAGCACTAAACTATTTGCATATGGATATGCAAAAGAAAAGCGAGGACATTCACGAGATCAAGTATGCTGACATATACAATTATATTAGAGAAGAGACGGACAAAGTAAATAATGCAATCAAGAAGGCAAAAGCAAAGCAACCAGTTGGAGAGTGGTAAATGCCATTAAGGAAACTAGCAAAAGTCAGACCTATTAGTGATAGGGCAAAACTTCAGTTTGTTGAGAATATGAACAACAACGCTATGGCATATGTTGAGGACAAACGGAGCGATGGTAGGGTATTTCTATCATCGCAACATAATTCACAATTCTGGTTTTGGTCAGATGGTAACGATGACCCACATTGGAGATATGAGGAAGTATGAAGGAAGGAAAAGGAGGAGACTCCCTAAAACTAGAGGTCACAGAGGATGGCAAAGTTACGTTAGAATGGGATAAGAATGACCCACATTGGTCTTTTTTAGGTCAACTATCTGACGATCAGATAAATGAATTCATACAAACAGCACTAGAAGATGACAAACTTAGATCAGAAAATTGACAATGCTCGCAAGAGAATTTCAGAGTTGGAATTACTTATTGTAGAGTGGCAAAAACAAAATGGAACTTATGAAGCACTACAACGCACCCCCAGATCTGGTAAGGATTTGGACGCACTCGACTCTTATCTTAATGATAATCAAGTTGGAAGTGAACAGAATAGAACGTGGGAGAACCCATTAGACAGTATGCCGATCGCTACTGAGAACCCTAGACCAGAGGAGGAGATCGCTGATTGGTACAGTTAGAATACTGTCATACATTGTGGTGATATTGTATCACCCATACTTTATAATGAATTTATTGATACAAATTTGATGGTTACATTACGTCCGCACCAGAATCGTGCTATTGAAGCGATGCACGAGAATACTAAAGGTCAAGTTATAGTGCCTACTGGTGGTGGTAAGACTATGATTATGATTCATCACGCATTGCAGAAGTTTGCGAAGAATGAGAAGTTTGCACATACAGCAATTATCGTAGCACCTCGTATTTTATTAGCACAGCAACTATGCAATGAGTGGAAGCAATTTCACGATGACGTTGACGTTATGCACGTCCATAGTGGTGGTAGTTCATACTTCAATACAACTGATATTGATAAACTCAACAAATACTATCATAAGTCAACTAAAAATATGATTATATTCACGACTTATCATAGTTTGCACAAATTGGTTGCTAGTGAAGTAGAAGTTGATGTAATATATTATGATGAAGCACATAATAGTGTTCAAAAGAATTTTTTCCCTAGTGTTCAGCACTACTCTAATCAGTATGGTGTCAATTCCTACTATTTTACTGCTACTCCTAAGTTTGTGGGTACTGTTAATCCTAATAAAGGTAAGTATGGAATGAATATTCCTAGTGTGTATGGTAATACTATTTGTAATGTTCCTGCACCAGAATTAGTTGAAGGTGGTTCTATTGTTAAACCTACTATAGTACCATTTGAGTTAGATATTGATAGGACTAGACACAATAGACATATCCACGATGCAATGGCAACTGTTAAGTGTTTGCAAGAGATTACAGACCCTAATGCTAAGGTTGTATGCTCAGTTGGTAGTTCTAAAGTATTATCAGCAATGCTATCCAGTACTTCACTCTTAGAGGATTTGAAGGAACTAGGATATGATGTTATGCACGTTACATCTAAGTTTGGTGCATTTGTTAATGATAAGAAGGTCAACAGACACACATTCATAGAGACACTAAACAAGTGGGGTAAAGAGGATAGAAGGTTTATTGTTTTTCATTATTCTATATTATCTGAAGGTATTAGTGTTAGTGGATTAACCCATAGTATTATGTTGAGACAGTTAAGTATCATCGAAATGGCACAAACTATTGGTAGAGTCATCCGTATGAACCCAGAGGACAGAAAAGATATTGCAACTGGTAAACTCAAGAGTGGACAGTTACAGTTCTATCGTAAGTCAACTGGTTATGTATGTACACCAGTTAAATCACTAAATACTTTGAGAAGGTTAGAGAGAGTTGTGGATGACATTTTTGTTAAAGGCATCCCACCGCTTCCTTTATCATATAAATAAACCATAGGAAAGATTTATTAAGGACAAAAAATGGCAACTACAAATGCAAATAATTGGGCAGATTTGCTTGTCGCTGAACTAGGAAGTAAAGCGAAAGCATATAGACTTGCTCAAGTCAATGCTAGACTAACATCACAAAGTTATGGTGGAAGTGATGATAGACTATCAGCGAAGAAAACTAAGATCGAAGCGGATGACGCTAGTGTCACTTGGGTATTCACTAAAGAAGATGTTGCATCAAGTGATGACCTAGTGATTAAAGCAAAAGCACCTAGTGATAGAGGTGGACATACAAGAGTATGGGGATATGTAGAAGGTACAAGTGGAAGTAATGAAGGTTCAGTAAGGAAACTATTAACTGACCCATATGTGACAACTAATAGTATTAATGACGCAAATAGAGCAACATTCTTTGGAAAAGTATCACATTTGGATGGTAAACAGTTCTAACTTACATCATTAATATGAATGAAACACTTGATCTCTTTCCTACGAGACTACATATAAATCAACACGCAAACGATAGTATTACAGAGGAAATCTGTAGTTTAGTGGAATATATCCAGAATGAATATATCCCTACTATTCACTATAATAGTGAACAGAATAATAATATAAACCTATTTGAGACACATAAAGATAAGTTAGTTCACTTCTTAGAGTGGCACAGATCAGTAGTAAATGAATATGTTACTCACGATAAGTGGGAATATTCAGAAAGTTGGTTAAATATATACCCTACTGGTGGTTCTCAACCAGTACATAACCACGTTGCTAATGAGTGCCAGATCTCAGGATGCTACTACCATAATACTACTGAAGAAATGGGAGATTTAACTTTTCATAATCCTAATCCATATTCTGATATTGACCTATGGGGTGCATCCCCCATAAGTGCTTGGGTTAAGACTTATCCCAGTACGACTATTTTATTTCCCAGTTGGTTAAATCATAACACAGATAATAATGCTGATGAGCAAAGTAAGATCAGTATAGGATTTAATATTCAAGTTGGTAGAATACAAACTGGTATTAGTGGCACTTGGTTAGGTAAGGATACTGTTATACACGATAGAGGTTATAAGATGCTAGATGGTAAACCCTATGAATCCAGTTGAATAACTGTCACATAGATTACACCATACTATATCATAACCTTTATAATAGTATTAACAAGCAAATTAATTTATGTCAAACACAGTTCTCGAACTAACAGAAAAACTAACTGACTCACTAGAGCAGAATTATAAGGCATATACTGTAAGATCATTCACTCGCAATATTGAGAGGAATGATGAACTAATGTCAGACTACTCTAAAGAGAGACTTGCAGAAATTGAAAACGGAACAGCGAAACTAATGAAATTCCGTATTCAAGAAGGTAAGAAGTATTACAAGATCATTCAATGTGAGTATGATACATATAAAAACAGAAATGAGTATCGTGATGGCGGTGTTCACGCATTTGTTGACAAGTTTAGTGCTGACGTTTACAAACCTGCATCTTGGAAAAGTCCTGCAAAGCACGTTAGATTTAACTTGAGAAATGAAATTCATCAAGCAAATCTATTCAACCCACTCTATACAGATTGGGCAGGTGGTTATCTTTATATGAGGTAATCACTATGTTATTCCACGTTTACGATATTGAACTCTATACTACAGAAGTTGGAGACGGAGACCCAGAGTTACAACTAACTCAGCAAGAGGTATATGTTCTAAACAGAAGATGTTTAGGTAGATGGAAAGCAAAAAACGAAGATGACCTAAGAGATCAAATATTTGATTTTAGTGGTTTTCCAGTTGAAACAATTAAGTATAAGGTAAAAAAATGAAATTTAATGTAACTGACATCGAATTCGATTATAAAGATGCAAAACTCACATTTGCTGAGGAAATCGAAATCAGAGATTTAGCACTTGGTGTTTATGAAGCAGACAATGACGATGACTTGATGGATGAAATCACAGCAACAACTGGTTATGAAGTCATAAACATTTATTTTGAGGTGCAATTAAAATGATTTTAGGGTTAACAATCTTGACCATTCTATTAATATGCTCTATAATAGTTGTATATTATTATAATCCGCACAATTAATGAATTATGTAGGTCTTGAAGTAGTTTTTTGGACAACACTTGTAATGTACATCCTTATCAGGTTAGGTGTATTTAAAAAATGAAAGATACTATTTTATATGGGGATTGCAGAAACACATTAAAGACAATAACAGAAAAATGTCAAGTGTGTGTAACATCCCCACCTTATTATGGTCTAAGGAATTATGGTAACGAGGATGACCAGATCGGTATGGAACAGACTCCCGAAGAGTATATTCAGCAATTAGTTGAGGTATTTCGAAGTGTTCGGGATGTTCTAAGCGATGATGGAACATTATGGGTTAACATAGGAGACACATATTATAATTATCGTAGTGATGGGAATTATCCTAAGCAAAGTGTAAGTAAAACTAATCAAGACTTGCCTAGTTTCACACCAGTACGAGGAAATAAGTTTAAAAATTTAAAATCTAAAGATTTAATTGGCATCCCTTGGATGTTAGCATTTGCACTACGTCAAGACGGATGGTATTTACGTCAGGACATAATTTGGAATAAACCTAACCCTATGCCAGAATCAGTAAGAGATAGATGCACTAAATCTCACGAGTACATTTTTCTTTTATCGAAAAGTAAGAAGTATTACTATGATAATGAATCAATAAAAGAGAAAGCGAAGGGAGAACGATGGGGTAAAAATACTCCTATTAATATGGAGAATACAAAAGATACTGATAACCAGTTTAGTGGACTCACTAGACCTCGTAAGATGGTTTATGAGAAGAAAAACAAGAGATCAGTATGGACAGTTACCAGTAAACCATTTAAAGGTAGTCACTTTGCAACTTTCCCACCCGAACTAATCACTCCCTGTATTTTGGCAGGATCTCGTGAGAATGATATAATACTTGACCCATTTATGGGTAGTGGAACAACAGCGATGGTTGCTAAGGAATTGGGTAGGCATTATATTGGATGTGAATTGCACGAGGACTATGGTAACCTTATACAAAAAAGACTAGGATTGATGGCATTTTCGTGACAGTTGTATTAGTGTCACACACTTTCCCCATTATCAAATAAAATACAGTATATTATAAATGTTCAGTTAATTACATTTTCACTCCCCCTTATTAAGTCATTAGATGACTACAAGATTTAACTAGCATAGTTAAAACGATAAGGTTTTTAATTATGAGAGTATGACTTGTATTAACTGAACCCACCATTGCATTTAACAATTTGAAAATCACTCTTAAGAATACTAAGAAGGAAATCTTTGAAGCATATCAAGGAGATCAAAATGTAAGAGAAGAGAGAACAGTACTGATTTACATAAGTATCATACTTTTTGTATTTAATTGCTTGTTCTAGTCCAGTTCAATTAGTGTCACATCAAACCCCCATTTGGGGGTTTTTTCATTTAATATAATAATATAAACAAACAAATCAAATGCCTACTAATTTCAAACAATTTTTAGACTACGTTGAATCATTCTATCTACCTAGTCATCCCGATGTACTATATCCAATTACAGGATTAAGCAGAGGAGAGATAGCAATCGCAACATTAAACTATCTTGATCTATGTGCTTGTGATGAGAATGTTAACTGGGGAGACGGAGATTCACTAGACAGAGAGAGAGTTAGAGATTTCATTTTCTCAAGGAGGGCAGTTTAATGACCTACGAGAATATGTCAACTAGAGAACTTTTAGAAGAGTCACTTAAGCAATTAAAAATTATTCAACGTGACAATTTAAAAAGCGAACCTAACCATCCCAGAAATCAGTTTAAATATACTATAGTAGTTCCTAATCATCCACTTGGTTATCACGAGCATTATACTATGGATTTGAAAGTTGCTAAGAAAAGTGCAATCGAGTGGGCAACTGATTATGGTTCAGCATATGTTGAAGACCAAAACTTAAACACAATTTACTCAGTAAGATGAACAACGTACCATTCTACGATTTTCCCCATTCCCCAATTTTAATTATTGGATTTTTTGGAATATTCACAGCATTAACAGTTCTATTTGTTGCAAATAGATCTTATTTCTCATCCCCATTTAACGAGGACAATCAAAAGTAATGCAGACTCTAAATTTTTCTTGTAAAATACAATGCGATGCCGATGGCATTAACCCACTACATTTATGCGAAGAAATACAAGCATATTTAAACTCAAATCATTATACACTTGATGAGAATAATGATGAGTATGTTAATGCTAAGGTACTAGGTTATAACCTAGAAGTAGAAAGATTAACACCTTTTTATGCTAAAGACGAGTATTAAAAGACAGTTGTATTAGTGTCACACACTTTTACCATTTGGCACTAATCTCGACTATATTATAAATGTGGTAGGCAAGAGTGAGCGACCCCAGAGGAAAATGCTCTTTAATTCGAATCTCTACCACTCTCAATTCAATTCAAATCAAATGGCAACTAAACAAAAACCAATTAAACTTTCAATCATCCTAGATAAACTATCTGACCTAGGTTGGGATTATACTTGTAACAGAATGTCAAGATCTGGTATGGAGATCTATGATGAGTTAATGATCTACTTAGGTGCATTAGATAAAGGAGAGCATTGGAATGAAGATGCATACAACGATAAAAACGGAGATTGGTAAGTGAAATGGCAAATTATACTTCCCCATATGATATTGGTGTTGGCGATGTCGTCAATTTCAATGGAACACAGTACACAGTTCTCACTAATTATATAAAAGGAGAAACTGATGCTCAAGGTCACACACCTAGAGAAAACAGAACAATTTTAATTGATGATAGTGACAATCGCACTATGTGTCAAGATTATACATTAATGGAGGTCATCGAAAATGCCAACAGTTGAGAGAGATTTACGAGGTCAGGAATATATTTCAGTAAGTGCTGAATTGCCTGATAAAGATTTTTATCCCATTGCTCACGCTATTTGGAAGGCACTTGATGATAATGGCATTATTTTAGATGATAATGCTGAATTAAGTATAAGAGTATATAATGGTCAAGACTTCGATGAATGAGACAGTTGAGATAGTGGCACATTCTATATTGAAAACGACCTACCATACCCTATAATAGTAGTATAAACAAAGTTAATTCAAATTAAAATGTCAAATACAGTTCAAAAACCATTTCGCTACGATCTTACTGATAAGCAAGACGTAGTTTTAACTCAAATGCTCACTTTCTTTTCAGAGTTGGGATGTGGTGGGGATATGAACCCCGATGATTTCGATTCACTCTTTGATTATGTTATGGGTGGAGGGGAGACTCTCATAGGTCAACTTGAGAAGGGAGACCAGTAAAAATGTCAGTATTACATCACGAGAGCATTTTAGAGACAATCTTTGACGAGGTAGTTGAAGAGTCACTTGCTAATTTAAAAAAAGAAGGATTCAACGTTACAGAGTCCGATCTCGATATGAAAGCAATCGAAACTACAGTTTACAAAAGATTTGAGGATTTATGCAGATGACCTATTCAACCAGAATAACAAAAAATGACATATGTTTAAATTTTTTGAGTGATGTCTATACCAACTGGTTGGACAATCAAAAAATTGACCATAAAATATGTGCATCCGATCTACGTTATGGTAGAATTAAAGAACAGTTAACCAACTCTCAAAAACAATGGTTAGAAACATTTATTGAGATTTGGGAACTAACCGATGAAAACACTTAAGGAGACCAAAATGACCAGAGCAGAATATGAGTTAGTTTTTCAAGCATTGAAATTCTACCGCACTTTTATGACAGATGAGCAAGAGGTATTATCTGAGAAAATTTTGGATGACCTATTTTATCCAGAATTCGATAAACTTACATCTATAGGATTAACAGAATAATGGACAAAGCACTAATTAATGAACTTAAATCTTTCTTAGTTGAGAGATATGTCGATAATATGTCAACTAAAGATTTAGTTGCATATGTAACTGATGATCTTGATGACTTATACAAGAATATGCCTGATGCAGAATTTCTTGATGAATGTCAAAATTATTGGGATGATGGTTTTGGCGATGTAATTGACGAGATTCAAGATTATATGAAGTGTGACTTCAAAAAACCATTAAGAGAACCATTCGAGGAAACTAACTAATGAACAGATCAAAACTTGAAAAACTTATTACTAATTTTGTAATAGAGAATAATCTCGATGCTTCATTTGTACAACAAACAGAAGGATTAACATATGTTCGCTTCACAGTTGAGGAGGACAATTCTGATGATTAAAAATTTAATCGAAGAAGTCAAGTCCTATTGTGACAGTTAAATATGTGTCACAACATTCCTCGCATAGGGTACACAGTTCCCTATAATAGAAACAACAAATCAAATTCAAATGGAAGCAGTAATTACAAAAATGACTCCCGAACAAAAGTATCAGGAACTATTTGAAGCAATGTATCAACTTTGCGATCAAGAGAACTGGGGAGACCCATTTTCATATGCTAGATCAAGAGAGATACATCTTGCAGGAATTTTAGGTCACTCAGTTGCAGATGACTATTCTGGTGCGGATGCATTTGATGAGAATGACAATCCAGTAGAATATAAATCCACTATTGGCAAGAAATTAACAGCAACTTATAATGGTATCTCAGTTCAACCAACTTGGCACGATCAGGTCAAGTATTTGGTAGAAGAGAAAATTGGCAAGTATCAGCATCACTTTTACGCACGATACCATAAAGGAAAAGTTGTTGAAGTGTGGAGACTTGAAGCAGAGGACGTTTTAAGCATTTTGTTTCCCCCATTAAAAAAGCAATTTGATGATAAAAGAGTTAAAAAAGACCCACGTTTAGGTTATACAATCAGCAATAAACTTATCAAACAATTTGGAACTCAAGTATTATGAACACCTTTGAAGATTTTGACAACACAGTAATAGAGAATGAAAGAGCGATGAATATCGAAGTTTTTTCAACTCACTATTTAAAGCGATGTAAAAAGTTGATCGATAGCGACCGACTAGAGGATTCAAATAGTATTTTCCAGGAATTTATTGTTGATGGAATTGACCCAGAGGAGGGCAATTATAAGTTTATTTTCTTGCAAGATTTAACAGACTACTATCACGAGGAGGATTAAATTTCAGATCTGGGAATGACTTTGCCCATAAAAAGTTGAGTCAATTTGACCTTTGATTTGTTTTAAAATGGCACTTACTTCACTTGAATACCTATTCATTCAAATGGATACCGCAGACAATGGAATTCAACTCCTTAATTTTATTGATGCATATCTGGAGAATGTCAATAGTTAGTATGACAGTTTAATTAGTGGCATCAAACCCCTAGAAATAGGGGTTTTTTCATTTATAATGAATATAACAAACAAAGGAGAAAAATGCCATTATCAACAGTATTGAGTAAAAAGACTTGGAAGGCAGTTAAGATAGATGTATATCAAAAATTACTCTTAGACAGAATCGACTCCTATGGATCTGGCGATTGGAAAAATGGTCTATCAATACATCATAAGCACGATATGAGTCAATTCTCAAATATTATCATAGGTGGGGATGTAGTTGGTAAAGTTGTTTACGATGTTGCCCACGATGATATTTCACAGGATGATTATAGAGCAATCCATATTGATAAGACAAAATTCGCTCAGGTATCTTATATTGCATTTGGCAACGATATTTGGGATTATCGTAAATCTCAGCAAGTTGCAAGATACAGAAATATGCTATCAAAGTTTTACACAGTAATACAAGTTGCAAATAAGTGCATACAGTATTAAGAAGTCAACCACGATTATGCCACTTTTATTAGTGGCACATAATCACCTGTATTCACCCTAAAATCCTTTATAATAAGGATAACAAACAAATTAAGGCACTTTTCACACTATGAGAAAAATTGAAAGACAAATGAACAACGCTATCAGAACAGGTAGAAATTTCAGTTCAGCGAACACTTCAGTTAATCACGACAGCGAAGGTGCTAACGTTTACCTACACGGAAATCACATAGCAACAGTTAAAGATAACTCAATTTTACTATTCGATGGCGGTTGGCAATCCAATACAACTAAATCAAGACTAAACGCACTTTGCTATGAATTTTCATATGGTGCTAGAGTTTTTCAGAAGAATTTTGAGTGGTTCGTTGGTTACAAAAACCTTTGCGAGGATTTCGTAAATGGTTTTGAGTTAGGTTTATCATAAGGAGGGTTTAAAAATGTCAGCAACAGTAATTCCATTTAAGAGAAAAGGTTTAAACATCGATCTCACAAAATCTCAGTATATGATGCTTTATAACATCGTTACCGAAGCAATGCCTAAAGACTATAATCCCAATTTTGACGTAAACACCTATGACAGTTTACTAGATCAAATTTGTAACGCTAAATCTACCTATCTATGATGACTTCCAGGAAACCCACAGAAAACCCATTAAACGAGGAGATTTATAAACAACTCCTCGACCCTAGTCCCATTATACAGTATTATTACAACATCCGACCAACTAAGAAGGAAAATTTGACTAGGGATTAAATCTAATATATAATAAGAGGGATTAAATCTTATTATGAATCCATTTAAAAAGATCAACGAAAACACCTATCAGGACAGCGAAGGCATCCTATATAAACCTATTCCCCATTACGAGGATTATTTTGTTTCTAATATGGGCGAAATTTATTCAACTAAGTGGGGAAAATGGAAGAAATTAAAAACCCATTTAAACGAAAATGGTTATCGAAGAGTTACTTTAAGACAAAACGGTAAAACAGTTGTTAGACGATGTGCTAGGTTAACCGCACTTGCATACCATCCCCACGGAGATATTAATCTCAACGTCATACATATAGACAAAAACAAATTAAACGACCAAAGTAATAATTTAAAATGGAACTAATTGTTTATACTTTTCCACAGTTTTTCCACAGGTTAAGTATATTTTACCTAATTAAATAAATGGTTAATTAAATATAGTTAACTGTTTTATCTTTAGTCTAATTGTTTATATAAATGTACGGAGGATTAGCAACCTTAGCAGTCTATAATAGAAAACGGATTATGTCAACTATATAACACATACCCTTGACAAATTCCCAGAATCAAGGTTATAATTAGATAGTTACAATTTCGAACCCTATTTAACAACAACCCATCGCTAATTACAAATGTCTCGTAGTTACAAACAGAATGATATTCATTCCAGGAAACTAACACATAGTAAGGGCAATCACAGAGGTAAGAGAAACAAACCCCGAACAAATAAGGGAAGCAATTCTTACAACAATTCCGCAGATATTGCGGGCACTAATTATCACAAACCGTTTCAGCACTAATTGTAAACAATGCCTAACAAATTTAAAGTCTATTGTGATCTATTAGATGAGGGAAGTTTACCCCCTAATGAACAAATAGAGTTAGCACAGTTCTTGTTAGATACTGGACTAAATGAGCAGTTGTTTCAGTATCAACAACTATGCGACTATTTTGTCCTGGAAGGTTTATGTTATGAAGTAGGATTACCGACCTAAAATAACATTTAGCGATTACACAGTTACTAACACATAAGCGATTAAATTGCAAGTTGCTAATTAACACTTAGTGACATTATAATTTTTTGCATTGTGTTAACCTACAAAAGTATAGGGACGAGTATATTATCGAAATTCACTTTTGGAGTCCCTATATATTAAAAAAATCGCCCAGGAAAAAAATGTCCCAGAAGTTGAAGAGAAAATACGAAGAAGAGTATGCACAGTGGATAGGTAAGGAATGGGAAAAGACTAGAGGTGGAGGTTGCTTCACTCTTCTATATGATATGGGAAAGGAGATAGGATATCATACGTGCCAGAAGGATTATAGTTTTACTGACAAGGAGTTCCTTAGAGATCTGTGGGAACAGGAAGATTGGACTGCGATAAAAACAAGTGATATGGGAGAGGTTTTCGACCTTGACGACCTACAGAAGTTCGATATACTTATAATGAGACTGGAAAAAAGACTTAATCACTGTGCTTTGTACCTAGGAGATGGGTTTGTATTACACCACAAAGCGTTCTCTAAGTCAAACATAGAAGCTGTAGAAACATACATACCAAAGACACTGTATGTTATAAGAAAAAATGCATAGATTTATTACTAGGATAGAGGAGGATGACCACACAGGTGAATTATTTGTTAAGTTGCCAGAATCTTTATTATCAGCGGCTGACTTAAATGTCGGAGATGTGGTAGAATACAGTGTAGAGAACGAAACTATCACCCTTACTAAGACCGATGAATAACTCATTACAAAGTTTAACTGCAGCTGAACTCGAAATGTGTTATGATGCAGTTAGGTATTATCAAATGAATCATATAGGTCCTTTTAAACACGGACAATATGATCGTGCTAATTCCATACTTGCCAAATTACACTATGTAAAAACACCTTATGACAGATCGGAAGCAGTCGGAACAGCAGACTGAGTGGACAATTACTCTTACAGCAGAGGAACGTCAACTCATTTGCAACTCAGGCGGTTGGTGTCTGTTGTACAAGGCAGAGGTCTGTGGTGGCAAACCCCTTGAAAACGTTCAGAAGACGTGGATTTCGATCCGTACTAAACTAGGAATGCCTGAGAAGGGCTTCATAGAGTAGTAAACCCCTCTGAGACCTTACCCCCGCGAGCGTCGTAACTAACTATGAGCTTTGACTTTGATATTGTAGATGAATACTTAGACGCTGAGTCTCTTTGCATACTGCAAGAAGAGATGACTAGCGATAAGTTTAACTGGAATCTAAGTACGAAGGTGGAAGATCGTGCTCTTGATATGCTATTTCCGAATATTGCTCTTTGGAATTGGCAACTGTGTAATGTAATGTATGCGAATGGGCGACCTCTAACCCCTGAGTATGACCTTATACTCCCCCTAGTGAATAGAATTGCTCCTCGTGCGTTGATACGAGTGAAAGCGAACCTAGTGCCGATTACGGAGACTAGAAAGGAGTATCAATTCCATACTGATTTGCATCCCGAAGGATTCGAGGGAGCAAAGACCTCTATATTCTATGTAAATAGTAATGACGGTTTCACATCTATAAGAGATGAGATAACTGGATTCCAAAGGGATGTAGAGTCTAGGGAAAACAGATTGCTTACTTTTCCACAGGAAGTAATGCACAGAGGTACTTCTTGTACTAATACTTCTAACCGTATCGTTATCAACCTTAACTATTTCTAAATGGGAACTGAAATGCTTGCTATCAGAGACTTGTTGCTCTCTTGTCCTCCTGTGTATACTCTACCAGGTACTTGGACTAAATGTAACGCTGTTATTCCACACTATAACGCTGACCCTAATATGACCTTTGGGATCTCTATCCTAGTCATCCTAGTGCTACTGTCAGGTTTTGGGGTGTATAGAGCGTTCTTTAATAATGAAGGACTAACCGACCAATGGGATGATCACGATGATTAGTTTACTTCTTTTTAATGCAGGTTTCTTAAACCTCTTATTCTACATCTTTGCAGTGGGTTTTATTATTTCACTGATACTAGAACAGATCTTAAAGTTCAGACCTTTATCTGTTGATGCATCTATGAATGAAAGAAATATGTACATTGTACAAACAAACAGAAGGTACTGTTGGAGACAGGCTTGGGTGACCAATCTGTTCTGGTTCCTATGTAACGTAGGTTTGTACATAGTATCAAGAAATATGCAGACACCTTCAGATACATTCTGGAATGGATTATGAGATCTATGTTGCTGAAACCTTTCGGACCTAAAATACTCAGGTCTTTTTTACCTGAGAAATATAGACAAGCTTTGTTAGCAGATGCATTTAATATGGATGATGATGCATCTCCTATCCTTGCAGGTCAGGTTAATGAGCAATTATACTTCTATCCAGAAGAAGGGATGATGACTCCCTTCAACTATGCAGTGCACGAGTATTTGGGAGAACAGAGAATACATTCTATTGAACCCTTATGGGTAAACTTTGCAGTAGCAGGTGATTGGCAACCTGTTCACAACCACGATGGTGACTTAAGTCTGGTTGCATTCTTAGATGTGCCAAAAGGTATTTACGAAGAGACAGAGATAGCAGGTTCCTTGTTCTTTCAGTATGGAGAGAGGATACAACATAATAGGAATACTTACGGACCTATTAAACCCCAAGTGGGAGAGTTCTATATATTTCCTAGTTGGTTAAACCATTATGTGTATCCTTTTGTCTCGTCGGGACAGAGGATCTCACTCTCAGGAAACATTTACACTTAACTATGGAACTTTTTATTATCTTTGGAGGTGCTTATGCACTCTACACAGTTGGTATGGCAATCGCTACCGAACTAGACTATCGTGCTGTAAATAAAAAATGAACGACGTACCACAGTTTGAAAACTATCAAGAAGAACTTGAATGGAGATTCGTAAAAATTGCAGAATCAATCAAATCCCTTGCTATCAAAGTAAAGACTACTGAGGGGTTCTTAAGTAAAGGTGCAAATATGATTCAGTACAAGATACCAGGTCACGATTCCTATTCTGATCTACGAGGTGTCTTTGACGATCTGTATGAGCGTCTAAATAAGATTGAAGAAGACATTGCAATAAATGGGAGCCTACCTGATAGAGACAGGTCGGAGTTATCCGAACCCGATTGATTCACACGACTATAATAGAACCTATACTGCTGCTGATGCACCAGAGATAGGAAATCTAGTGGTGTCGGGTTCTGATGGAGAGATGTCAGTTGATAAGAATGCGACAGGCGGTACATATTCAATTAATCCTGGTACTAGCGGACCTGGTTCCTATCAGTTTGGTAGGGATGAGGTCTATTACATTGGAACGCAGCAACAAACAGCGATTGAATATGCGTTTGCGGAGAGAAGAGAGATATATCGTTGGTATTCTGGTAGGAGAGGAGATCATCTGTACTATGACCAAGTAGATTTGGATGATAATGTTCCTATGAATCCTGCAAGGTATAATAAGGAACCACGTAACGGAAGAGAAGTCTTCCTATTGTCAAAAGATAGTCATACTGGTAACACTGCTGTTTACTTACACTACGATGCTGCAAATTTTAACTCATACCTATCCTCGTCGTCTACAGGTGCGGTAAGGGAACTTGGGTACATTTGGACAAGTCAGGCGGCTGCTACCACGGCTGGTGTTGTTCACCCTACAGAAGATCTACTACCTTTGTATCATTACCGCAGAGCTGACCCTGTAGACGACCTCTATACTACAGATCCTACAAAGGAAGTCAATTTACAAACAGATGTGGCAGGTGTACCTAACACCCCTAATCCACTAAATCAAGATTATCAGTATCAGGGAATATATGGATATGTGTTCAATCGCACTGCTCCACGCTATAGAAATCAATATGTTGACGTAGGTAAACCTATAAACACAGGTGAGGTGAACAGATCTAACTGGTATAACTGGACAGGAGGGTTCTCTGAGCTCCAATATAACCAACAATCACCTCCTGCAAGCACTTTAGGTTGGGGAAATCCAGATAATGTTGAAATAAATGACGATAAAGCTAATTTTGAGTGGTTTTATGGCAAAAATGGTGCTGTAAAAGCCTGTTTACCCCGATTTTTGGGTTTTCACGACGCTTTTGAGGGTCAATTCGTCTATTATCTGTATGATACGACATTTCCGTTCTCAGGACCGATATATGGCATTAATTTAATTACAACTGATGCTCCTTGTAACCCATCAACTGCTGATTGTCCTCACGATCCACATACAACATACCATTCTTACTACTATGAGATGCGTGAAGACGCTTGGGCTACCAAAAAGACCCATATTTCAGTGGATGCACCCAATTCTGGTGGTTTACCTGAGTCATTCTGGGCTGTAGGAACTGATGACCTGATGGTATTCTTTAGATATACCACAGAGACAGGTTTCTATACACCTGGTGAAACGATAAATGGGTGGTTGATACAGTCAGTGCGATATTTTGGTGATGAATTGCGTTGTGGATATATGAGATTGCAAACTATAAATGGTGTGAAGGGTAGTGTATTCACATATCAGAGCACATATACCTCTACAAACGGTGGAACTGCTTCAATATTGGCAGGTTATGGTATTCCAGATAAGGCAGCATTCTTTGGTGTGTACGAATTTCCAAAGAAATTGTCATATTATAAGGCAGAAATTGATAATGATGCTCTAATTCCACAAAGAAACTTTGATGAAGCGGTCTTACAAGCATATATTAATGAAAAAGGAGAGATTGAGGAGATAGAAATTATCAATGCGGGCAAGGATTATAAAGATCCTGAGATTATTATCTCTATTCCAGACATTAGAAGAGTGGAAGGGTTCACTGATACTGCTGCAAACATCCCAGAAATGTTTACAGATGGTATTTCTGGTGAACCACAGCTGAATTTTCAGACTACAGAGGACTTTGAGCAGTCAAATAAGGCAGGTAGGAAGGTAGCAAAGTATATTGAGAAGCAAAAATTCGAAACTGACGCAGGTTATACCAAAAATGTAAAGCAAGCAAAGGCATCTATTATACTAAATGAGGAAGGTTGTATCAAAAATGTGACAATATTGGATCCTGGTGCGGGTTATCAACCAGGTGAGGATGTTGGAGTCCGTATTGTAGAGCGTGATAAGGAATCTAGGGAGGATACATTCATTGGAGGAGACACAGAAGGGGGTGCAGGTGTACCTGGAATGCAGAGTGCAATCGAAGAAACCCTCGATAATGATGAAACACCGAAGGAAGTGAGAGATGCAATGCAAGATCCACTCCGTATTATGAAGGAAGGATTCAAATCTATCGATACTTCTATACAAACAGACTATGTAACTGGGTATATTGGTGTAGCAGATCTTGAAAAAGACGAGAAAACTAAGTTCTGTGACAAGATTCCGTCAGAATGTTTGTCACCTGATATGGGTAAGAACTGGTATAGGATGGGAAATATCTTAGATCCAAGTACATATGCTAACGGAGTGAGTTCCTCACCTGGTGGAACACCTATGGCAAACGAACTAAACAAGTTTTTAAGTCCTACGATAAGCAATAATGCTGCACATTCCAATTATTTGGAAGAAAAAACTTCAAATGGTCTGCCAGGTATGTTTGGTGGTGCTTGTTTAGAGACATTCCAAGCAAAATTATATGGTGTAAAGAGATTTTTTGATGTACCTTGCCCTACTGCTGGATATGATCAGTATGGTAAGTACAAAACTTACGGATTTATCCCATACAAATATTGCGGAAGTAAGGAAGAGTTCGCTCAAGTACGTGTTTCTATTAGTGTAGAGGGTGATGTATCTAAAAAAGGTGAAGCAGTTAACCAAGAATTCCTTGATTGGTTAGAATCTCTACCAAAACCCACTCTTACTAGACCAAGACCTGTAGAAGATGGTAGTGGAAATGATAAGACAGGCAACTCACACGCTTGTAATCGTGGTGGTAACTTGGAAGGTCGCTGTTTTGCTAATGGAGATGGTACATATAGTTTCGTTCCTGAAGCAGGTGATGAGAATACATTTGACTTCTATGGATCAGAACTAGAGAAGTTAGCTACGTGGGTAGGTCCGAACAACTATTCCAGTTACGGAAGTGGCACAGTGGTCATTGTAGACACGATGTTGAACCCTCCGAATAACACGTACACGCACACCTATAACACAATACAGTTCGCTTCGTGTTCAAATAACAAGTTTCCTAATCCGTGCTGGCACAATTTCGTAGCTGATGGCGTACTTAATGTTTACAGTGGATATGATAACAACGGTAATGGGCTCGCGTCTGATGACATATGTACAGGTCAACCATTCTCAAACCCATCCACGTGGGTGCAGAGTAGTACATTGAACCAATATGGTCAGTGTGCTGCATTGCAGAACATTGTTCACTCTACTGTGGCATTTGATACAGGTAAAACCAACGAAGATAACCCATACATATCATTAGGACCTTTTAATGGGAATATGCATTGGGCAAATTACTTGCCAGGTGCAACTCACCTATTAACTCAGTCATTGAAGAGATATGGTAATCCGTATTTCGATGAATGCGACATAATTGAACCAGAACAGTAATGGCATTAGGAGTCTTAAAACCAGTTGCGAATCACAATGGGTTACCTGACACAGGTCACGGTATTCCTATTCCTTCGACTATTCATAGTACACAACCTTGCAATAGTCCTCCTATTGAATTGCCAATTATTGTTAAGGACAAAACTTGTTTATGGCCGCCAACACCATTAATTCCATTAACTGCTCTCAATCCTATGCGAGCAACAGTTTTGGTAAATGGTTTACCTATAATGATAAATTCTGATACTTTTACCACACACAGAAGTATCACAACCAATATTATTAACTATGTGTGCCCTTGTGGTAAGGCAATGTGCATTATACCTACTCCTATCAACTGTAGTTTACTTACTATAGAAGATATGAAGGGAGTTGGACACGGAAGAACACTATGGGCAACTACATTTACTGTATTTGCGTTTAAGATTCCTATAGGTCGTCTTACAGACCCTCTAGGTTTTGGTGTAACTGGTAAATCTTGGCCGTGTTCCTCTGCTATTGCGTTTGGAAGTCCAAATGTGTTGGCAGGTTAATCTCAATATGATATAATTACACCAGTTAGAAAATTACTATGGCAGTTTATTCCAGTACCAATACACTTAAGGAAGCAACACCCAAAAAGACTCGTCAAGGGATGGGTAAACATACTAAATTAAGTGCAACTTCACGCAACAATGCAAAGAAGAGGTACCGAGGGCAAGGAAAGTGACTAAATAGACATATAAAGTCAAGAATACCGTTTAGTGGCGTATCGATTTAACGCAGAAAGAAATTTATCACGTCAATTCCGTGACCTCAGTATAGGGATGAAAGCAAACCCCAATACTGAGGATTTTTCTATTGTGAAGAATGAAAATGCCATTAAGCAAGCGATGAAAAACCTTATTCTCACTGGTTTTGGAGAGAGACCTTTCCAACCAACAAAAGGATCTCGTTTACGTCAAATGCTTTTTGAACCTTATGATGTTTTTATGTCTGAGGAACTTAAAGAAGAAATGTTTAACGTATTGAAGACTTTCGAACCACGAATCAAGGTTAATGCGATAAGAATGACACCTGGTGACCCAAATGAACTTGAAGTGGAAGTTGATTACACCATTGTAGGAGAAAAACTCGTACAAACTGTTGATTTCTTATTGGAGAAAGTATAATGGCAGCAATCCCATCCAATTTAACATCGCTAGATTTCACAGAGATCAGAGAATCTATTAGATCGTACCTCAGAACAAGAGATGAGTTTACAGATTACGATTTTGATGGTTCTGCTGCGTCATATCTTTTAGATGTTCTATCATATAACACTTACTATGCATCTTTCACCGCTAATATGGCGATGAATGAAGCATTTCTTGAATCTGCGACGATTAGAGATAATGTTGTTAAAATTGCAAAACAATTAAACTACACACCACGCTCTGTAAAGGCACCTAAAGCGTGCGTAAGGTTTGCAGTGCAAACTTCTACCATTGGAGGAAGTACAGACTATCCTAGCAGCGTAACTATGCTTGCAGGTGATGTATTTGTTTCTACAACTGCTGGACAAGGATATACATTTACTCTACCTTCTGATCTTACTGCTACTGTTGATCAAGGTACTGGAATTGCAACATTCCAACAAGTTATCATCTATCAAGGTAACACTTTAAACTATGAATACATTGTAGATGACGTTAAGAAGAGAACATATCTAATTCCTTCTGAAAATATTGACACTGATCTACTAAAAGTGTCTATTTCACCTAACGCACAGTCTGAAGAGATCGATACTTATAACTTAGTAGAAAATATTGTAGATGTTGACGGAACTACTCGTGGATACTTCCTTGAGGAGACTGATGACCAAAGATATAATGTAGTTTTTGGTGATGGAGTCATTTGTCGTCAACTAATCGCAGGTGAGGTTATTAAACTTCAATATGTGAAGACAGAAGGAACTGCTGCTAATGGATGTAAGCGATTTAGCTTCATTGGTCGTGTAGTAGATTCATCTGGACGTTTTGTTAGTACCTCTAGCATCTCTCTAGTGACCGTAGACGGTGCTCAAGATGGTGAGGACTTAGAGACTACCCTAAGTATTAAATTTAACGCTCCTAGAGCATTTAACAGTCAGAACAGAGCTGTTACTGAGTCAGATTATGAATACATTACTAAAAAAGTGTATCCACAGGCAAAAGCAGTAACTGCTTACGGTGGAGAACGCTTACAACCTCCAGTATACGGAAAAGTATACATTTCAATTAGGACAAAATCAGGTGCTTTACTTAATACCACGACTAAAAAGAGAATCAGAACAGATTTACAAAAATATTCCATTGCTGCGATTGAACCAGTTATCGTTGACCCAATTACCCTCTTTATTAGACCAAAAACTTGGGCATTCTTTGACGGTAATAAGACTACACTATCAAATAATGAAATTGCGTCTAAAGTTCTTGGAGCTATCGATCAGTACAACTCTCAAGCAGAATCAACTCGATTTAATGGTCGTATTGATATCTCTGCTTACCAAACGATGATCGATTCATCAGATCCTTCTATTAGTGGTAATGTGACTCATATGACATTGGGTATGAACGTTGAAGGATTTAACTTTGGTCAAACATTTACTCAATGTATTGACTTTGGTAATGAAATCGCTAATCCTAATGACTTGTCTGGTGCAGATAAGCACGGAGGTAGTGGAACAGGTACTGATAGCGGTACTTGTGTGCCAAAGTATTCAACTGTTAAGAGTGGAACATTTTATGCTACTGGTTACACAGAAAATCTGCTAAATCTAACTGGTAGTACAAATGGTAATCAGATATCATCTGCATCCCTTATTGAAAATGACACTTCCGCTTTCCTTCCTGTAAATATTCGCGATGATGGTTACGGAAACTTAATTATGGTTACAAAAGTTGATGAAACAGAAACTGTATTGAAAAAGGATGTGGGAACTGTAGATTACAAGTCTGGACAGGTATGTCTAGGACCTGTAGACATTGCTAGTACACCCGACGGTACTGCAAGAGTTCCGATTACCGTGATACCTGCATCTAGCAATATAGACGTAGGACCTGGCTTAGATCCAGCTATCTTTAACCCAACTGTTCAATCGATTGATTATACGATTGATACAACAAATGCTAAGACATTTGACCCATTTGACTTTACTCCTATCAACTTCGATGGAAGTTCAATAAATATCATTGATTATCCAACCACTGTATACGAAGTTCCAGAATTTAATTCTTGCTTCTAGTCTCTAAAAACACAAGATGAAGGCTATTACAATATCAGATAGGTTGCAGGATCAGATTCCTGCATTCATCAAAGAAGATAATGATCAGTTCGTTAGTCTTCTAACTCAATACTACAAATCACAAGAGAAGTCAGGTCGTCCTTACGACATTTTGAACAACATCTTGAGGTATACAGATATTGGTTCAGGAGAGTTTGACCCTAATTTCTTATCTTCATCATCTGCTGTTTTAGAAAGGGTTGATCCAACACAGAAGAATATTATATCCGAAAACGTAAATTACTTCCTCGAAAATGATGGTACAATTAAAATCGATGATGAAGTCATTTACTATGAGAAAATTACACATTCTCCAGACATTGTTTTCACACCAGGTGTTGACAAAGCAGAATTTGACAGAAAAATCCAAGAATTCGAACCAATTTCTGATCAGTTTGATGGTGCTACAACGCTATTTCCTCTAAGGTTGCTTGGAAAACCTGTAACTCCTCAAAGTGCTCAACATCTGCTAGTTATTGTAAATAATGAATTTCTATACCCAAATGTAGACTATTTCCTTGAAGGTGACAAGATACGTCTTCAGAACCCTCCAGAAACCCCTACAGGACTCCTTACAGGTGCTATCAATACCATTCGTTACCTAATTGGTTACACAAGCATCCCTGTACGTTCTCTTGACACCATTAATGTCACTCAAGATGCAAAAGAATTTCAGTTGAAGTTGGATGGGAACAATTATACTCCATTATCTACTGTATCTTCGATTGTTGTTGTTAATAGAGTAGAAAAACGTCCATATGAAGATTTTACAATCTTTGAGGACAAACTTATCTTCAAACAAGACATTGGAGAAAATTCTATTGTTGTTGTACGTTCTGTTGAACTTATTGCACCTGAATTTGGTAGTGGTGCTAGTGCAGTCGCTAAAATTGAAGATGAGAAGTTAGATTCGGTTATTGTTAAGACTGGTGGTAGTGGATATAGACTAAGTTTTGCTCCAAAGATCAGTGTTGCGTCAACTAAGGGTACTGGATTCGGTGCAACTGCGGAAGCACTCGTAAATGGTATTAAGGACACTCAATTACTATTTTCTGGACAAGGTTACTCTGCTAACAATCCTCCAGTTGTTATAGTTGACTCTCCTGCCGATCCTGAAGGTAAAACTGCTCAGATTAGGGCGATTGTTGATGATTCCATCGAAGGGGTTTCACAACTCATTGTAGACAGTTCAGGAAGTGGTTACGATAGGATCCCATCTATCAAATTTGTGAATCCTGGTGGTGCAACCATTACTAACCCCACGATAACCAACGGTTCAGTAGAATCTGGTTCTATTCAAATTACAAATGATGGTTCAGGATATACTACTGCTCCTCTTGTGTATTTGGATCTTCCAACAGGTGACAATGCCATAAGAGCTAACGTTGTTGCAACACTTGATGCATTCGGACGTGTTAATGGTATTAACGTCGTTTCAGGTGGGCAAGGTTACACTAGCGTTCCTAGAGCACGTATTATTGATCCTGTAGGTGCACAGATACTTGATGTCAGTGTAACTGCTGGTAGAGTTACTAATATTGAACTATTAACTGGTGGTGCAGGTTATACAGACGCTCCATCTGTATACATCGTTGATAATAGGAAGGATATTACTGGTGCACCTGCTGGTGGTACAGGAGCAACTGCTGTTGCAACCATATTCAACGGAGAGATTACTGATATCAATATAACCAGTTTTGGAACTGGATACTCAGATGCAGAACCTCCTCAAGTTTTCATTGCTGCTCCACCTGCACCTGAAGCGTCTTGTGACGTTGGTTTTGGCGAAATAACTGGATTTACAATCCACAGTGCAGGTTCTGGATATCAACCTTCTGCATTTGTTAATTGTAAGCGTGGTGTTTCTAGCACAACTGAATTTGATCAAAAAGGAAATCAAGTATACAGTAAAGAGCACGATACAATTCAGTCTTCACACGAGGTTGGAGGAGTTATTCATAACCTCGATACACTATTTGCTAAGGAATTATACAGAAGGTACGTAAATCAATATCTTCCTAATGCGGAAATTGACTATGAAAAGGTAAATGCTCCGCAGATTATTAAAACTATATCGGATTTTTACGCATCTAAGGGTACGAAGATCTCCACACAGTACCTGTTCAAGATGCTGTTCTCCGAGAATGTTGATGTATCTTATCCAAAAGATGAGGTTATCAAACCTTCTGCTGCATCTTGGAACGTAGATACAGTCTTACGTGCAGACCTTATTGAAGGTTCTCCCGCAGATTTACTAGATTCACAGTTAATTCAGTATGTGGATGATGTAGATACTTCCGTAAAAGGTGCATCTGCACTAATTGAGAACGTTATTGCTATCAATACTGGTGTAGGAACTGTATATGAACTTGCTATATCTGAGGAAACATTACAAGGTACATTCACTATACCTTACAAAACAACTCTTGTAGAATCACTTAACACTACAGAATCGATCATTACTGTTGACTCTACGATTGGTTGGCCAGAAAGAAACGGTACAATCCGTATTAATGACATTGAGCAAGTACAATATAAGGAAAAAACACTAAACCAGTTCATTGAGTGTACACGTTCTAAGAATGGTGTAGTAGAAGATTGGGATGCTGGTACTACTGTTCACTCTGATATTTTCGTATATTGTAACCGTGGTACTTCTACTGAGATAAAATTACGTGTTCTAGGTATTGCGGATGCAAAATCTACCGTATTGACAGATACTGGTTCATATTACTTACCAGGTGACAAACTAAACGTTGCGTCTCTTGGTTCTACATCTACAGATCAACGTATCACTTCTTGGTTGTATAACGTTAAGAAACTGATCAATGTTACTGGAATTACACCTGGTGGTCTTAATAATCAAACTGCAACCGTAACTTGTGATAACAAACACGGTTTGTTGGTTGGAGACACAGTTACTATCTACGGTGCAAACCCAACTGTCTTTAACGGTACATTCCTAGTTACATCACGTATTAGTGATTTTGTATTTGAATACAACATACCTGCACCAGCTGATGCAGATCCTCAAGGTAATATCCTCTTATCTGTTGACTTGAATAAAGGTAAGTCTACGGAAGAAGGTATCAGCATTGCAATTAGAGATTTTACTACAAACGTACAGAATACATTCTTTAACGATACACACGCATACATTGCGTCATCTGGTATTCCAAACTATCAGGTAGGACCTTTTGTTGGTTCCGCACTGTTACCAGGTAACCAACGTAAACTAATTCGTATTCCTAGAGTTATTAATACGATTTCCAAACGTGAAAATACAAGCTTCGGACCTATTGGTGCGTGGGTTAATGGTGTATCTGCGTGGTCATATAAGTCAGAAACCAAGATTAAGTTTGGTGGTGTCATAGGAATAAACATAACAGACGTAGGAAGAGGATATGATGCAGCAAATCCTCCTGTTATTGAGATTAGTGGAGGAAATGGTACAGGTGCTGCTGCTAGTGTTGTTGTAAACGGAGCGTTAAGTGAGATTGAAGTTACTTCTGGTGGTACTGGTTATACTTCTAGTCCTCTTGTTTCTATCGTGGGTGGTAACGGATTCGGTGCAACTGCTACTGCTGTTATTACAAACGGTGTAGTTTCTAAGATCTTAGTTGAAAACCCAGGTCAAGGATATACTTCTCAACCTGATGTGTCTATTTCTGGAGGAAATGGTACAGGTGCAACTGCTACTGCTGAAGTTCGAGGACCTATTCAGTCTGTAAGTGTAGATAGTGCAGGTTCATCTTATACTGAATCTCCTACTATTAAGTTGAACTCTGGTGAAGGTGCTGTTGCTCAAGCAATCATTATTAATGGTCGTATCGTTTCAATCGCTATCATTGCAGCAGGTCGTGCATATACTACTGCACCAGAGATTGTAATCAACGGAGATGGATATGGTGCTGTGGCAAAAGCTACGATTGGTACAGTTGGTGAAGATAGAGGTAAGGTTATTGGAGTTACAGTTGTAAATAGAGGTATAGGATATACAACAGGTAATACAATAATTAGACTGGATGCAGTCGGTGAAATGGCGACATTCACTGCGAATGTCTTTGAGTGGACTCGTAACCTTCAGAATGAGTTAGGACAACAGTTTGATACTTCTCGTGGTTACGTCTTTGCAGGATACAATACTCAGTATGGTGGTGAGTATGCTCACGTATCCGATCCTAAGCAACTCCGCTACGTTCTTGGCGATAATGTCTTCAAAAACCAATCGACGCAACAATTACAGGAACTTTCAACTGGTTGGCTTCATTCTCCGATACTTGGATGGGCATTTGATGGTAACCCCATTTATGGTCCTTATGGTTACATTGATGCTACCGACCAGTCTTCTGGTATTCGTCGTATTAGAAGCTCTTATAAGATTAAGGATATCTTAATCTATGACCTTGCAACTAACCCAAATCCAGTAAGGGCAGACGGACCTCTGTTGTCTAATTACGAAGCTGGTTCATTTATTGAAGATTACGAATATACTTTCCAATATGGTGACTTAGACCAATACAATGGTCGTTTTTGTAAGACTCCTGAATTCCCTGAAGGGATATATGCATACTTTGTGTCAATCGACGCATCAGATTCAGGTAATCCTATATTCCCATATATTGCAGGTCCTCAACTCTATTCTAAAGCGGATGAGTGGAACTTCAGTCAAAACGCTGTTCAAACAAATATTCCTTCAGGTGTTGTTAGATTTAGAGATCCATATGAAGATGTTGATATTGATATTGATCGTCAACCAAACCAAGACACTGATATTCTTGTAACTGAACTAGGTGAAGAACTTATCTTCGAAATTGAAGACACAAACCGTGATGGTGTTATTAATAACTTAGAAGATAGTACACCTATTAATATCGCTGAAGAACCTGTACTACAGTTATTCGATTACTATCCTAAAGTATCTACAAGATCTGAAGTTGATATTGATATTGAAACTACGACTAAATTTGAGGATGCTCAAGTTGATGGATTTGTGGTTGAGAATCCTGGTATCTCTTATAAGGTAAATGATAAATTATACTTCGATAATACAGATACAGAGGGATTTGGTGCTTCTGCTAAAGTTGACTCCGTAAAAGGTCTTTCAATATCTGGTTTTTCTTCATATATGGCAAATGATACACCATTTGGTCGTATCACCACTCCTACAGAGCACGAATTGCGTGTTGGTGATGAAGTTATTGTTACCAGTAATCCTATACTAGATTCTACTAATAAGACATATAGAGTTAAAGTTATCTCTGGTGTTGAGCAATTAACAATTACACAGAATGGTGTTGGTTATTCTTCTGAACTACCTCCAACTTATGAGTTGATTACTGATTCAGGACAAGATTTCCAACTTAATTTGGTCAGAACTGAAGCAGGTGGTGTTTCACAAGCAGATATTATTAACTCTGGTTCTGGATATAGTGATACTAATCCTCCACAGATCAGAGTATCACATCCACAAAGATATAAGAAAGCAACTTACTTCTTATCCTTTATTAAAGAAGCAACTGGTATCCTTTCAATAAATGACGTTAGAGTTGCTGATGATCGTACTATCTACGTTGTTGGACAAAGAGATCTAACTGATGGTGATACTTGTGGTGTTCTTGCTAAGTTTAACAGCGATGGACGTTTACTATGGCAGAGAACCTTAGTTCCTACAGTTCCAAATGCTCAACCTAAGTCACTAAAATGGAATTCACTATATGTCGAGAACAGCAATCCTCATAATATCTACGTTATTGGTGAAACTGTTCCTAATATTACTAACTTAACTCATAACCCAGACGTTATCGTTGCAAAATATACTTCAGGATTTGATAATGCAAACAACCCTGATGGTATTCTTCAGTGGCAACGTGATATTGCAGGTATATCTGGTGCTACAAGAAGGGACTATGCTACTTCTATTGCTCTTGATCAAGATGGAAGAGTAATGATCGGTGGTTATACAGACGCTAACAGTTTGTATGCTGACGATATGTGGGTTGCTTTACTTGATATTGATGGATCAATTATGGAGAAGCGTAAGATCGCTTCCGATTCAGTTAGTGAGAGATTACATCAGTTAAAGTGGAAGTCTAATGATACATTCCTCTTTGTTGGTATTAACGAACCAGATAACACTTCTGATATTATCATTGGTGAAACTTATTATGATACTGCTACTATTGAACTACAGTGGGCTAAGAAGATCACTAATGCTTCTTACAAGTTCAAGAATCCAACATTCAGTATTGATGAATATGGTTCAGTATATGTAACTGCTACTGCTGTTAATAGTGATGGTAAAAATTATGGTGTTCTATATGTAAAATTTGATAACGACGTTTATACTTCTACAGTTCATAATAAGATCTTCATTCCAACTGGTGAATATCAGGGTGTTGAGAATGGTGGTGTTAAATTTGATATCTTTGGTAATGTTGATGTATCTTGTTCAGTTCAGAGAGATTTCAATGCTGCTGAATCTGTAACTCTTAAGGTTGGTTGGAATACAGGTACTGTAATTACTGCTTCATCTCTAACAGAAACAAGTGGTATTGGATTCAAACCAGTTGCAGTATCTAATGATAACTCAGGTGATACTATTGTTGTTGGTAATAAAGTAGAATCTGACCAACTTGCAATCTTTAACTGGGATACTGCTGATAACTTATTTGATGAGACATATAATGACACTTTAAAAACTGGCACAAACAAACAGTGGTATGCTACTGGTAATGCTGTAATTGATGATACTAAGAAGTTTGCAGGTGCATCTTCTGTTAAGTTAGATGCTGCTAACTCTCTTGCACTTCAGTATGGATCAGATGTAGCAACCAGTTGGACTTTAGAGGGATTCTGGGCACTAGGAAATACTCAGTACTCTGCTGCTAATACAAAACCATTATTCTATACATCTACTGATGTTGCAGGTAATACTGTTAAGTTTGGTCTTGATGCAGATCAAGCATCTCCAAACTACGGTAAGACTTTCATTGATATCTCTGGATCAACCACATTCTCTGCTGCATCTGTTTACTTTGCTGTCTTTAACAATGAAGCATTCATTCACGTTGCTGCTGCTAAAGAACGTGTTGGAGTTGGTAATTACAAATACAGATTCTATGTAAATGGTATTGAGACACAAGTCCTTACAAGTACCACAGTTGATGTTAATTTAAAAGATGCTAGTATAGGTCCTGATGGAACACCTGGTTCAGTCAATAACTGGATTGGTTGGATTGACAACATAGTCATCTCACCGACCGCCAAGTATGTTGAAGCGTTTACTCCCCCTGATACACCGATTCTTGGTTCTAATAGTATCAGTAAAGGTTTCTTATACAAGGTTGACAAAGATAAAACACAGTTAGGATCATTTACTCTTAATAGTGTAGAATCAGGACATCAGATAACTCTTGCTTCTACAAGTGCCTATACATTCAATACTCAACCAGTTACGATGAATCCTTGGGCTATAGGTCCTGCTGGTATTCAAATCCTTGACTATGGTGACGTGATAGCACAACACGTACCTGGTACATTCACAGTTACATCTACAGACGAATCATATGCAAATAGAACGGCAACTATTCCTACTCCTGGCGGAAAGAAACTACTCCTTACAACTACTGTTATTCCAAAATATTACTTTAGGGATGCAAAATATCAGCAAATTGACTTAGTTAAGACATTAAACTTCAATCAACCTGCTACATTTACTAAAGGTGCTACTTTACAACAGTATTCTGTTATTGGTGGTGCTGATGTAGTCAGTGCATATGGTCAAATTGTTGAAGTTGGACTTAGTTCTGTCAAGATTGGTAAGATTATTGGTACATTTGACAACACAAAACTACTAAAATCCACTGCTGGTGACGTAAACGAACTAGAATACTCATTTACAGAGGAAAAAACAGAACCACAATGGGCAACTAACTTCAATTACACTGTTGGAGATGTAGTTTATAACGATAAAAAACTCTATACTGCTCAAACAACTGGTGTTTCAAGCACAATCGCACCTACTCATACAACTGGTGTTGTTTCTGATGGTGCTATTAACTGGGCTTACACCTCTGTATCAGGCATATATGCCATAGATCTTGCAGATACTTCTTATCATAACAGTACATTAGCAACATATGCGTCTTGGAAACCATTCTCAGCATCTGATTACACTATTAAGATTGAAGAAATCTATGATGACTCCAACTTTATTAAAGGAGACACCATTGATGCTGATGCTGTCAACCTACAATTCTCCGTTGATGCTACTGGTAAGATAGCAACCTTCACTGGACTATTTGGTGTTAAGAAAATATCCTTGGTTGCAGCTCTTGATAAGGACGTAATTCCTAGTGGTGCACTAACAAATACTGATTTAGTATACTGTTCTGCTTCTAGTAGACATAACTTCTCAGTAAATGACATTATATTCACTGAAAACTTTGCAACAAACGATTATAACGGTTCATTCTTCGTAGAAGAGGTATTTAACTCAAGAGACTACTCATTCCGTATGAGAAGCACTGCTGTACAGGAACCAACCTTTGCTGGTACTGGTTCTTCAGTAGTTAATGTCAATATTTACGCTAAACATCCTAAATTCCTCTTTGTTAGAGGTCATCAGTACATCTTTGACCTTGATGACAATTCTAACTTAGGTTATTTCCTATCATTCTCTAAAGATAATCAGTATAAACTAGAATATCCCTTCATTAACATCGTTAGAGAAGGTACACCAGGTTTCACTGATGATGATTCTCCAACTCCATTGGTTAAATTTATCATCAATGAAGACGTTACTAACATTTCATATTACTTTGACCCTTCAAGAACAGGTGCAAACTCTCCTGTTGGTGAAGGATCGTTCATTGACGTTATACCATCACCTTATGCAGGTACATTTAGAATTAGTGGTACAAGTAACGCAGGTAAAACATTCGATTTCCAATTATTAAATGAACCAGAAAAAACAACTGGTCCTGTTGGTAATGATGAATTTGGTAATGCTCGTTCTACTTACTCAACGACATCCATTAAAGCCATCGGACCTATTTCCACTATTAAACTGGTAAACCCAGGTGGATTCTATCAGAAACTACCTATTGTTACCGATATTGCTTCTAACAGAGAAATTGAAAAGGTTAGAGTTACTAACGGTGGTACTGAATATGTAAATGGTGTCTATTATAATGTTCCTATCGAAGGAGACGGTGAAGGTGCTACTTGTAACATTACAGTTCAGGATGATGGAGACTTTGAAGGTGTTATTACTGATGTTACTCTAACCTCAGCAGGTAAAGGTTATAAGACTGCTGCTATTGATGTAGATGCTATACCAGGTATCCTAGGACCTCTTCTTGCAGGTTCTGGTGCTGTATTAGATGTTGTGATTCCTGATGAAGGATCAGGTGCATCTGTGTTCTTACAAGGTAGATCAATCGGTAAGATCAAGAAACTTAAGAACAATGAATTTGGTTTCGGTTATTCTCACGATTACACACTAAAACCTGAGATAACATTCCCCGTGAACCTTCAGCTGTTTAATACCGCTTTACTAGCACAAATTAAGATAACTGATCCAGGTTCTGGTTATACATCAACACCTGCTGTTGTAATCGAAGGTGGTGGTGGATCAGGTGCTTCTGCTGAAGCGATTGTTAAAAACAATAGACTTTCTGAGATCATTATTAAAGATCCAGGTGCAGGATACAGTTCTGAACCAACAGTTACACTTAAATCAGAATTTAACTACGTTGTTAACGTTGATTTGGGATATCTACAGTTTAACTTCCCACACGGTATTACAAGTGGAGCAGAGGTACAGTTAAGAGCAGAGGATCTTGGATCTACAATCGGTATTCTTCCAAAACCTAGTTCAGCAGGTTTGGTCAGTCTATCTGCTACTCAGACTTACTATGCTATTGCAGGTCAAGCAAATGGTCTTGAATCTGACCAGTTACGTATCTCTTTAACACAGTTAGATGCTGAATCTGGTTCTTACATTACATTCTTGACTCAAGGTGAAGGTAGACAGGTACTTCTAACTGAAGTATTTGGTGGTCAAGCAACTGCTATTGTTGAAACTTCCAGATTCCTTGCAGGTGAACTTGTTTATCAAGGTTCATCTCTTGAACTTGCATCTGCTACTGGTTATGTTTCTACTAACGAAGGTTGGCAAATCGGACCTAGAATCCTTAAACTTGAGAACTATGATGGTGTATGGACTTCTGGTGAACGTGTAACTGGTGAAGTTTCTCGTGCTTCTGGTTTGATTGATAATCTTTCTATTGCAAGAGGTACACTTGAAATTGCATCTCTAACCAATACACCAGGTCAATTTATCGATGACGTTGGTAAACCTTCTGAAATTGTTCAGAAAATTCAAGATAGTTACTTCTATCAGAACTTCTCTTACGTTATTAAGTCTCAGACACCTATCAACCAGTGGAGAAAACCAGTTCTTGAAACAAATCACCCTGTTGGATTCAACCTATTTGGTGAACTAGCAATTACTGGTGGTAAGGATATTTCTGGAAGAAAGGTTGTATCTGACCTTGTTAAAGAAGTTAATATCAATAGTTTCACTAATATTAACGAAATTACATCATTTGCTAACGCACAACCCATTTATACTCAGTTTAATAATACTGAGGTGTTATTCAGACAGAAAAGACTTACTAACTCTGAGGAAATCTTAACCTCTATTGTTAAGAAGTTGGATGACATTTCTGATGATTTCGATGGACTTAGAACTCAATTCCCTCTTAATGTAGAAGGAGATAGCATTACAGCAGCAGATAATCAGATGTTTATCTTGATGAATGGTGTTGCACAGGCTCCTAGCGTAGCATTCTCAACATCAGGACCTTCTGTTGTCTTTACTGAAGCACCTAAAGCACCTTCTAGGATTAAGTTTAGAAAGGTTACTCTAGCACAAAAAATAATTACAAGACTAACATTTAGTAGTATCGGTGGTATATTCCCATTACTAGGCAATACTGTTCGTGGTCTAGTTTCTGAAGCAACTGCAACTGTAATTGACTCTGGTACTGATTACATTGACGTTATTGATATGCAAGGAACGTTCCAAATCAATGAAAACGTTCTTAATAGTGCTACAGGATTTAACTCTGTTCTTAGCGATGTTTCTCCTCAAACTTCTAAGACTATCTACGAACAAGGTGAAAGAATTACTAACTTACAAGGTAAATTCGCTATTATTGAAGAAAACAACCTAGATGAAGGTGTTGTTACTAATTTACTTGTTGTTTCTCGTACTTCTGGTACTGCTGCGTATGAAACTGGAGAATTTGAACTAGGATTTAACGATATAATCTATTCTGCACGTTCTAAGATTGCAGCAACAGTTATTAGTATTGAACCTTATCAAGACGATGTATCTAATCAAGTTATTGATACTGTTGATCTATCTCCTTCATCTTCCTTCTTTGGTCTTGTATTCCAGAGAGTTCCTTCAATTACCTTCCCGAACGTTATCCTTGATAACATTTCAGAGACAGTTATTAACCCAACTGAACTCTACAGCGATACAGTTAATAACCAAGACTTCCTAGACTTTGAAAATGTACGTAACCAAGAGGTTAGACTATACAACCAATCTGGTACCGCATTCCTTGCTGGTGATAAATTACGTCTGAAGAAACTATACTTCGGTAACTCTTCTATGAGAAGGGTTCCTGATGTACGTACATTTAACGCTGCTGAAGCATTAACACGTAATGCAAGATTTATTGCTGAAGAATCCGTGGGAGCAATGTTGGCTTTCTACCCCTCCTTTAGCATTCAAACTGGAAGAAACGCAGATTGTGAAGATGATATCGTAGATGCTCTTACTATGATGGCGTGGCAGTTGGAGTTTGATGGTAACTCTGAAGTATTTGATATTGCTAATACTTACGTTCAAGGTGGTGGTGTATATCACGTAGATGGTGAAGTACCTCAAACTGTATACGCAATGGAATATGCACGAGATCTAGCGATCCAGTGTATTAATATGGTCACTATCAACACAACATATACTACATTACAACAGTGGAAAGATTTAACTGTTACTGGTGAGTATCAAGTTATTGATAACTCTCACGGTGATGCAAGAACAATGATTCTTGCTAACAAGTGGTATATCGCTCACGAAGCATTGTACTATGCTAAACAACAGAATCCTGGTTATACAGTATCTGGTGGAGATGAGCATTGTCTATCTGATATTGTTGATGTTCTTGAAGCATTAGGATATAACCTTGCTCACGGTGGTAATGACTTTGTATATGAAGCGACTGATCGTATTCTTCACTATGGTGTTACTTCTGGAGACAGAGATACTATTGTAAATGCGATGACTAAAGCCAGAGATATGGCAATCGCTGTTATGAGAAATACTTCTGTTGCAAAACAAGATACTTCACACGGTTGGACACAGTTTACTGATGCAACTCTAACTGCATCAACTGAAAGTCCACTTTGTGCAACAGTTGAAGCATCAATAACCACGTTGATGGGATTACTGATTAATGCCCTTGGTACTACTGCATCACCTGGCACAAGAGAAGCATTCTTAGCTGGTCAAACTAGAACAGAACCAAGCACTCCATTACTATCAGTTCCTGATCCAAATGCTTGTGTAAACCAGACATCCGCTATTACTAACTTCTTCAGAATTATTACTGATACATTAGAGGATCCTACAGGTGCTGATAAAGTAACTTATCCTTGGTCAACAGCTAATCTACAAAGAGTTGCACCTCCATATTCATTTACTGATTCTGAAACTCTTAAATCTATTAAACACGCTTATAAAGATAAGTCTTCTGGTGGATTCTTCGTCTTTGGTGAAACTGTTAGAGGTATAACATCTGGAAATACTGCTGAGATAATCGGTTCTAATGCAGGTAATAAGTGGATCTATACTAAGAACCCAACTGGTGCATTTACTGCTGGTGAGTTTATTAGTAATACAAAATTAGTTAATACTAATGTAGCTGTAGATAACTTAGATTATGCTGTAGGAACTGGATCTCTTGAATTCAATGGTAGTGCATATCTAACATACCCATCTACAGATAAGGTTGCTTTTGGTGATGGATCTATTGCTGATGGTAACTTTACTATTGAAGTATGGGTTAAAGTAACTGCTGTTAATACTAACCAAGTTATTCTTGATTTTAGAACTGCTGCTGGTTCTACATCTGAAGCATATTTGATTATTGTTAACAATACTGTTCGTTGGAACACTGGTAACGTTGACAGAATAACATCATCTGGTGGTTTACAAGCAAACACTTGGACTCATATCGCTGTGACACGTAACTCTGGTTTGACTAGACTATTTGTCGGTGGTCAGAAAGAAGGTGTTGATTATACAGATAATACAAACTATGGCAATATGCCAGTTAAGATTGGTGCTAACGTTGCTAACTCTTTGGCATTTACTGGTCATATGGAAAACTTGATGATCAAGTTAGGTATTTCCGAGTACAGTTCTGACTTTACTCCAAGTGCAACATATGATTCTGGAGACCTACGTCTAACATTTGGATTTGATGGTGAAGCACCTATTCCTATTATTAAAGGTGAAATTTATGCTACATTCCAACAAACTATAACTTCTACTGCTAGTGCTGATGGTGTAGAACTATGGCGAGATGAGATTATGACTGAAGAGATTGATCTTGCTCGTGATGACTATAGAGATTGTGCAGATATAATTGACAAGAACAAGTACTGGATTGCTGAAGAAGCGATCGGTAGAATGAAGGCGAAGTATCCTGATTTTGTTATACCTGGTGATACTGGTATATCAGATCAAGGTACACAGACTTGCTTAAGAGATACTTACGAATACATTATACCTGCTATTGTTGCTGACCTTAGATACGGTGGTAACTTTAACACTATTGTTGCAGGTAGAGGATATCTTGCTAACCAACAGGGTCAATTAGCACACGTTAACGGAGAACTACTTCAGTCCATTTATGCTTGGAGAGAAGTTGGTAAACTCTGTAATACTGTTATTACTGCTAATTCTGATGACCTAACTGGTACATATACAACTCGTGTCAGAGTTCCTAATTATTTCGCATCACCAGCTTCTAGTGCGATCACAACTTATATCAGTGATATAATGGATGATCTTCTCGATGTTCTAGGTCCTACAGGTCACAGATACAGAGACGGTGCTGATTTACTTTACTTCAACCGTAAGTGTATCGCTGAAGAGACAGTGATGTGGTTGGAAGAAAAATACAACATCCTTGTTGGGTTTAATACCGCAGATAAACTTACTATACCTGGTGGATCTGTAGGTACCGCTAAATGTATTCGTGACTTGAGAGACCACATTATACCTGCGATCTCAGGAGATTTACTTACTGGTGGTAATGCTAATATTCAAGGAATCATTGATTCTTACTTAGACGCACAAAATAATATTTCTTATGTTGAAGCAGAACTTCTACCAATGCTTGATGCTATTGGTTATGCTAAGTGGTTGATGGAGAAAGCACTACAAAACTTACTTGTAGGTAGATCTGAAAACATCGCTAATATTTCAGGTACAACACCTCAAACTATTGATGACTTCTTCCAGTTACAGTATACAGATATTGCTGTATTCCGTAAGGAAGTTGCTACTGATGATAACTTTGCAGAGCAACCTCTTGATCCTCAGATATATGCAGGTACACAGCGTGCTTTAGATGCTGCTGATATGATTGATAGAAATAAAAGAGCAATCGCTGAAGAAGCAGTTGATCTTACAATCAAGACGGAAGCATTTAAACATTATGGATTTAGAGTTCCTGGTGGAAAGGTTAACTGTGAAGATGATATTGTTGATATTTTAGAAGCGGTTGTTCACGATCTTAGATTTGCTTCCAACTCTTCAGTATATGATGCAGGTCTTCTATACCTTAACGCTGAGAATGGATTAAAGCACGTTACAGATCAACCTGCTGAAACACTCTTCGCTATGAAGATGGCAAGAGATATGACAGTCCTCGCGATCCAGAACCGTCTTGGGTTTAAACCCTACCCAACATATGCTGCACCAGGTGCAGGTGGTGGTGATGGAGACTTCGCTGGTGGTGGTGTTGTAGAACCACGTGACACTTACTACGAAAATGCTTCTGGTAACAAGCCATATAACGCTGCTGATGAAATTAGAAATAATATTAGATTTATTGCTACTACTGCTGTTGGTCGTGCTGTTTCTCAGTACCCTTCACTAGCATTTGGTGGATATGGTTATCAGTCTTGTGTTGATGATGTAGTTGATGTTCTTGAAGCATTAGTATTCAACTTGTCACACGGTGGTAATAACAAGATGTGGTATGCCACTGAGTTCTATATTACTGATAATAATGCTATTCAACATATCAGTCAGCAAGCAACTGAAGTTAAGTATGTGTTTGAGCAAGCAAGAGATATTGCAATTCAAGTAATGAGACAACAGTTGATCACTACTAACGGTTATACCGAAGGTGATGCGATCTACGATCTTGAAATTACTATTGATCAACAGAGTGGAACTGCTAAACATACACCTTCTAATGCTGTATACAATCCTAATACTGGAGATTTAGTTCTTACTATCACTGGTTCTCATTCAATGACTACCAATGATACTCTTAGAATAGACACTGATTCTTTAACATTCACTTGTGATCAAGATGATCATCAAACTCTACACACATATCCAAGAGCAACTGACCCTGCTGCGTTAGCAATTCTTCCTATTACTGCTGTAAGTGGACAGGATATTACAGTTAATGTTGGTATAACTCAGAGAATTAACTTTGATGCTAAGGATTCTACTTACGATCCTGAGACAGGTCTATTAACTCTTGATATTGGATCTCATAGTTTAAGGGTTGGACAATCACTTAAGATTCTTCAAGATGAATTACAGTATCGTTGTTCACAGGATAATTACAGAACTATTCATAAGTATCCTCGTATTACCGACCCAGTAATTGATAAAGCGATTGATATTGAAGCTGTTGGAACTACATTCCATACTGCTACATTTGCTTCTTGGAGACCTGATAGTGCTTTCTTAACTATTACGATTCCTAACCACGGATTCAAGAATGGTGACAGAGTTAGAATTGTTAATAATTCTATGACATTCACTTGCTCAATGGATCAACATTACAGCAAGAAAACTTATCCAAGACTCTCTGATGCTGCAAGTGGATTATTCCTACCAATTTCTAACGTAACTAGAAACACATTAGATGTGAACATTGGTAAGAGTCCTATCAAATACTTCACACCTTCTCAGGCAAACTACAACCCAACTACAGGTTCACTAGAACTTATCCTTGGTAATCACGGTTTGACTGCTGGAACACATATTAAGATTGCAGATAATTCTCTTACATTCACTTGTAAGGAAGATGATGATGCTACCTTCCACACATATCCAAGAACACAGACTGTAAGTGTTACTCCTACAAATGCATCTTACAATCCTGTTAATGGTCACCTAACAGTTACTGTTGCTAATCACAACTTTAAGGTTGGTGAGTTTGTTAAGGTTGCTGAAAATGGAATCGTGATGACTTGTGATATGGACGGAAATGCTTCTGAGCATCCATATCCACGTAAGAAGGATCCAGCATATGATTCTTGGATGGAAATTAAAGCAATATCTACAAATACATTTACATTCAAGGTTGGAGAATCTCCTCAAGTAAGTTTCACACCGACAGATGCGGTTTACACCCCTACTACTGGTGATATGAAACTCACTATTGGTACTCACAATCTACAAGCTGGTACAGCATTGAAGATTGATGAAGGTGGTATCGTATTCACTTGTTCTCAAGATAGTCACGCTACAGAGCATCCTTATCCACGTAGTACTATTCTTACTGCTCCTAATATTTCTAACGCTGCATATGATCCAGCTGCTGGTGTATTAACAGTAACAACTGCTGCTGCTCACGGTTTCTCAGATGGAGATAAAGTTAAGTTTGCTGATAATGCTATTACATTTACTTGTACAATGGACAGTAATGGATCTAATCATCCATATCCAAGATCAACTGATCCTGCATCTGGTAAGTGGTTAGAGATCGATGTAACTAGCACAACTCAATTTACTTGTAACGTAGGTAGAACACCTAGTGTTGTATTCGATCCTTCAATGGTCGTTTATGATCCTTCTACAGGTATTATGGTTATGACTCTTGGAGAGAATCATAATTTAACAGTTGGTACATCTGTAAGAATCGCTAATAATTCAATTACATTCAAGTGTGCTCAAGATAACTATGCTACTGATCACTCTTATCCTCGTTCTACTGACCCATTCTATGATACTGCTTGCCCAATTACTGCTGTTACTGACACCACAATTTCAGTACAAGTTCTAAGCACAGTTCCATCTACAAACGTAACTGCTCATACTTGGCAACCTCCTGTTAAGATGACACCAACTAATGCAACTTATAACCCAAGTACAGGTGTTATGGTTGTGACTATTAATGATCACGGTTTAATGAACGGTGAGCACATCAGAATCGATGAGAATGCTTTCACCTTCACTTGTGGTCAAGATGGTGATTCTACAAACCACGCATATCCAAGAGCAACTGATCCTGCATATCATCAGTTCTTACCAGTTTCTAACGTAACACAGAACACATTTGAAGTTACTGTTCTTGCTGAAACTCCTTCTACTAATACTACAACACACAACTTTGTAAGTGCTATATCAAATAGTATTACTAGAGGTGTTGTAAGAAGTGGTGGTATTTACACTCACTCATTTGTAAGTGCTGTTGCTGGTTCTCTTTCATATAAGAAAGACCAAGCATTTGATTCTTCAGTCAGAATTAAGCACGAAGGTACTCCTCTAACTCCAACAGGTGCTGTTTATAGTGGAACTACTGGTGTTTGTACAATCACTAGCAACAATCACGAATTGATTAATGGTGATTATGTCAAACTCAGAGATGGTGCATTGACATTCACTTGCTTAGAAGATTCTAATGCTACTAATCATCCTTATCCAAGAGCAACTGATCTAGCACATAATAAGTGGTTGAAAGTATCTAACGTCACTACAAATACTTTTGATATTCAAGTTCTATTTGCAATTCCATCTACTAACCAAACTGCTCATACATTTGTAAGTGCTTTGACTGATGGAATAGTTAAGAAAGACGATACTATTACTGTTAATGTTGGTTCAACTACTGCTGGTAATTATGATCACAAGTTTGTAAGAGCAGAACCTGCTGCAATCAAGACTGGTGGTAATTACAATCATACATTTAAGTCAGCGTTACCATATTCAATTACTAAATCTAAAGATCCTTCATACAGTAACGTACTAGAAATCTCTAGTGCAACTTCAACTTCAATTACAGTTGATGTTCTACCTGTAGTACCTTCTACTAATGAAACTCAGCATACATTTATATCTGCTGCTAATAATGCTATTACAACTGGTGGTCAATACGTTCACAAGTTTGTTGAAGCAATTCCTGATGGTATTGAACTAGAATCTGGATCTATTACTGTTAATGTTGGTACAACACCTGCTGTATTCTACAGTGTTGCTGATGCCATTTATGATGGTGCAACTGGTGATATGCAACTTAAAGTTGGTGCACACGAACTTCTTGAAGGTACAAGTATTAAGATTCACGATGAAGCATTGACATTTACTTGTGATATGGATGATCACGCTTCTGAGCACGTTTATCCACGTTTAACTGATCCTGCAAGAAACACTGCACTGGTAATGAAGGAAGCAGGTTCTACTTCTCACACTATTACTAATGCAGTATATGACACCTCAACAGGTAATTTAACTTCTACTATTACAGGTCACGGAATGAAAGCACCTCGTGTTCTTTCACCAACCTTTGCTAAGTTTGATCCAACAACAGGTGATATGGAACTTTACGTTGCCAATCACGGTATTACTGATGGAGAAAGTATCAAACTTGCTGATGGTGCTGTTACATTCAGATGTGCTAAAGACCAATTCAGTTCAACTCACCCATATCCAAGATCATCAGATCCTGCATCTGATCAATATCTAATTGTTAAGCACGCTTCTCAAAATAGATTCACAGTTAACGTTGGTACTGGAGAAACTGGTGGTGCTATTTCTGATCAGAGTGAGCATAGATTCCAAGCATCAGTTCCTAATAGTATTACTGTTGCAGGTGATATGGTTAAGTTTGATCTTAATTCAATTACATTTACTTGTGCTAAAGATAGTAATGCTACTAACCACGATTATCCAAGAGAAGATGATCCTATTGCAGGTCATTGGATTCCAGTTACAGGAGTAACTACTGACACATTTACTGTTAACGTTGGTCTACCTACACCAGCTGGAAATTACACTCACGCTTTTGTAAGTGCAACTTCAGGTGGATTGAAGAAACAAGATGGTTATATCACTGTTAATGTTGGTTCAACACCTTCTGTTGGATATGGTGTTTCTAGTGCAAACTTCAATCCAATCACAGGTATTATGACACTTGATGTTGGTAATCACTACTTCAGTAGATTTGACAACATCAGAGTACAACCTGAGTCACTTGTATTCACTTGTGGTTTAGATAGTAACCAAACTAATCACCCATATCCTCGTTCTACTCTCATCGAATCTACTCCTAGTGATGTAGATTATAATCCTTCTACTGGATACTTAACTCTTACACAGAACAATCACGGATTCTCTAATGGTGATTTTGTAAGATTTAAGGAAAACGCATTCACATTTACTTGTGATATGAACGGTAACGCTGATAACCATTCATATCCTCGTACAACTGACCCTGTTTACGACAAGTGGGTTCAAGTTGAAAATGTTCAAGCAAATGAATTTAAGGTATTCGTAGGTAAGACACCTACTACTGGATTTGAACCATACGCTGTAGATTACAATCCTAATACTGGATTGATGAAGTTGACTATTGGTGAGCATAAATTCACTACAAGTCAAAGCATTCGCATCGCTGCGATGTCATTGAACTTCCGTTGTGATCAAGATGGTCAAGCTACAGATCACTTCTATCCAAGATCTACTGATCCTCTATATCAAACTTCAGTACCTATTACTGCTGTTGATGATACAAGTATCACTGTACAAACTCTTGCATCTGTACCTTCAACTAATATTACTAATCACGTCTGGCAACCTCAAGTAGGTATTACTCCTACAGCTATCGATTATGATCCTGTGACTGGAATGATGACAGTTACATCTAATAATCACGGATATAACGAAGGTGATATGGTTAAGTTTGCTGAAGAAGGTATTGTATTTACTTGTGATAAAGATAGTCACGCTACTGATCACCCATATCCACGTAAGACTGATCCAGCTTGGGATACTTGGTTACCTATTGAAACTGTAACTCAAAATACTTTCAGAGTTAAAGTTCTTGAGAATACACCTTCTACAAATATTTCTGCTCACTTATTCAAGTCTGCAACTGCTAATTGTATAACAAGAGCAACTGTTAGAGGTGGTGGTATTTACAACCACAATACTGTATCCATTCTTCCTAATGGTATGCAGCATAAGAGAGATCCATTCTATCAAAATGGAATCAATATTGATCAGGTTGAAGAGACACATCATACAGTAACAGGTGCTCAGTATAATCCTAATAGCGGTGTGATGACACTTAGAATACCTAATCATAACTTCACTGCTTCTACATCTCATACTGTAACTGATGCTCTCTATACACCTGCTGATAGTATGTTGAGATTGACTGTTGCAGGTCACGGATTTAAGGAAGGTGACAGAATTAGAATTGCTGATAATTCTATCGTATTCACCTGTGATCAAGATTCTAATGCTACTAATCATTCTTATCCAAGATCTACTGACCCTGCTAGTGGTTCTTGGTTAGTTGCAACTAAGGTAAGTACAAATCATTTCCACGTTAATGTTGGTAATTTCTTTGGTAGAGGTCCGATCTCTAATCAGACAACTCACTCATTTGTATCTGCAACTGCTAATGGTGTAGAGAAAGCAAATGACAGAATTAAGATGGATGCAAATTCTGTCACATTTACTTGTGCTAAAGATGATAATGAAACACTTCATCCATATCCTAGAGAGAATGATCCTGCATACAATGAATATCTACCAATCTCTAATGTAACTAATGATGAGTTTGATGTATTTGTTGGTCGTGCAAACTTAGATAAAACTGTTCATCAGTTCTACTCTGCTACAACTAACGGAGTACATCATCCTACTGGAAATATTACAATCAACGTTGGTATTTCTTCTAACACTACAACTCACAACTACGTCAATACAACTACAAGTTACACTGTAACTAATGCAACCTACAGTCCAACTACAGGTATAATGACACTCACCATTCCTAATCATAAGATGTATGTCGGTGAGTACATCTATCTTGCTGATGGTGCTGTTACTTTCAACCAAGGTTCTCTACCAGTTTCAACTGATGAATCAAGTGGAAGAATGATTCGTGTAGAGAGTGTTCTAGTTGGTGATCGTATTCTAATTAATTACGGAACAAACACAAATACTGCTAGTTGGAGTTACTCCTCTGGTGCTACTGGTGGAGTTACTAAACCTAAGATTCTTGGTGGTGGTGTTTACAATCACAAGTATGTAAGTTCTACTGGTATGGCAGTTCGTGGTGGTGGACATTACAACCACGTATTCGAAGGTCCTACTAAGACAACTGTTACTGATGCATCATACAATCCTACTTCAGGTATTATGACTGTCACAGTTCCTAACCACGGTTGGGCAACTGGTGATGGAGTTATTATCGATGACAATTCTATCGTATTCACTTGCACACAAGATAGTGGTGCTACTGAGCATCCATATCCAAGAGCAAAGGATCCTGCAAGTCGTCAGATTCTTACAATTTCAAACGTAACTACTAATACATTTGATGTACAGGTTCTAGCAAACACACCTTCTACAAACACAACTGCTCATACATTTGTAAGAGCAACTAAGCACGGTATCCGAAGAGCTGCTATTCACACTGGTGGTGCTTATAACCATATCTTTATCACATCTTCAAATGATTCTCTAACATCATATGTTGGTGGTGGTGCTGCTCGTTGTGTTAACGAAGCATCTGCTATTACTACATTGATGAACATTCCTATCAATCTATTTGGTAGTGGAACTGGTAACCCAAATAGTTACATAAGTGGTATTACTAGAACTCTACCGAAGGAGTGGCCACTTACAGGTGAACGTGCTATTATTCGTGACATTTCAATTACATATGATCAAAATGGTTCTGGAGATTGTGCTACTGAAGCATCTACAATTAGTACCTTATTTGGATACTTAATTAATGTTATTGACACTGCTGCTCAAGGAAACGGTAACTACTTCACTAACCAAGGTATTGCTAGACTAGCACCTGCACAAACTAATACACTCCTTGCTGGTGGTGGTATATGTTATAACGTAGTTTCTGCTATGGCAACGTTGGCAGACTTGTTAGAAGATACTATCGGGCGTGCTCCTGAAATGTATCGTCAGACTGCAAGAATTCTATTGTTAAATGACACATACATTAGACGTGAATCATACTATAAGACAGTACAATCTTATGCAGGTTATAACGGTGACGAAGATTTCGGTGATTCAATACGTAAGGCATTCATTTATGACTTGATCACAGATGGTAATATTGCAACAACTAACTTGGTCAATAGTTGGTTTGATGCCGAAGGTAACTTTATAGCATATCCTGGTATCTTCAGGACACAGTTAATCTTCCACGCAGATGCTATTAAGGAGATGTGTATCAAGATTGTCAAACAGAAAGCAGATAATCCTGGTTCATATAACCAAGAAATTCCTTTTGAAGATAAGGAGTTACGTCCTACTGAGACTGCTGAACATAAGATTCATCAACTATACCATATGATTGATGTTGCACTTAATCGTTCTACATTCCCATCAGTATACTTGAAGTTTAATTTTGATGTTGGTGCTCAGGTTAATCAGGATGGTTCACTTGATGCTCCTGACGGACATAAATTTGAAGCATATGATCGTGTAACTTATACAGTTCTTGGTACTGCTATTGAAGAATTAGATCGTACAAATTATATTATTCACCCAGATACATCAGCAAATCTAATTTGGTTAGCAGAGGAAATAGATGGTGAGAAAATTACCTCACTATCACCTGGCACACCAGGTCAAACACATAGTCTATCTGTAACTGATGAGACTGGTATCGTACGAGTTCCTACAACTTACGGTACACGTAATGTTCCTACACCTATATCTGGTGGTATTAGTACTGCTGACATATTCTTCGGTGATACTTCAGGTGCATATGCTGAGGTTATCAGAATTCAGGACAACCTTGCAGATATCCTATACGCTGTTAAGTGGATGCCACTAACAGTTACAAGTGATCCTGAGACATTTGTTAACGGTGAAGAAGTTGTTAAGACTGGTGCTACAGGAAATAAAGGTACAGTTCTTGCTACAGACAATGCAACATATGTAAAACTTATCATTACTTCTGGAAACATTTTAGAAGGTGATTCTATTGAGGGATCTACTTCTGGTGCTACAGGAAATATTGGAACTGGTATTCACGATCGCTTGTTAATTAACATCAAGCAAGGTGACTTTATTGCTACCGATATAATTTACGCTAAGAATGCAACCAGTAAGGCAGATGCATTGATCGTACGTAATAACGATGGTGCTTTACTTGATAATCAATCTGGACGTGTCACATTTGATATTGAGACTGTTAAAGGTAACTTTGTACCTGGCGATGTTATCTACGGTTCTGTTACTGATCAGATTATTGAAATTGAAGGATTTAATATCCTACCTGGATTTGGTGAATATATTCACTCAACATTCATTACAAGAATAACATATAACTCACTTGTAACTGACTTTGGTGTAGATGATACATTCAAGGTTGGTGATACTCTTCAGATGCAGAACGCAGGTCAGTCTGTCGGACATACATTTATCGTTACTGAACTCGATGCTGATAACAATTACGTGTATCTTGCAAATGAAGAAGGTAGATATGTAGGTATTGGTGATGATTTGACTGTAATTGCTGGCGATACTGCATATCAACTTGCGAAGATTCCACCTGGTTCTAACTTCCCAAGTGTTACAACTTCTGCAATCGTCGCTGTAGACATCTCAAACACAACTGCTTATGGAAGAATCGAAAAAATTGAACAAATTGGTTTACGTGCGATCATTCATTTGGGTGATACTTCTGGAGACTTCGTTAAGAACGCTCAAATCATCGGTGATTATGGATTCAGAGGTGCTTGCTCAGTTGCGAAGACACTACGTGGTCGTGTTAGAAGATACTTCAGAGGATTTGATGGTGAGACTAAGGACTTTAAGTTAACTACTGGTAACGGTACTGCATACTTCCCAGATCCAGCTGGTCATATGATGATCTTCGTGAACGGTATTCTACAACCACCAGGCGGTAATAACGCATTTACTGCTTTCTCTGACAACATTCAGTTCACTGAAGCACCTGCAATCAACTCTACCTTCCACGGTGTGTACGTAGGTAAGTTGAGACAGTTGGATGACATCTCATTCGACTTCGATTCATTACGTAACTCCTTCAACTTGAAGTTAGGTGGAGTGTTCTACTCCTTGACACTAACTGAAGGTGTACAGTCTAACACTATCAGACCTGAGAACAACATCATCTGTCAGTTAAATGGTGTTATTCAGGAACCAGGCATCGGTTTTGAGATCGTTGGTTCACGTATTATCTTCTCTGAAGTTCCTCGTGCAGGTTCAACATTCGTTGCATTCTCCTATATTGGTTCTGACGTTGACGTTATTGCTGCAACAGTCGTACCTCCTATTGAAGCTGGCGATAGATTAGCAATCGAGGGTGAAGAATTTGAAAGAGAGGTTGCTCTAATTGAGTCTTCTAACTCACTAATTACCTTCGAATACACTGGTGCTGTTCGTGGACGTAACGCAGATGCCCTTGCAACTATCGAGAAAGGACGCATCATTGAAGCAATCCTAACCAACTCAGGTGATGGTTATACTTCACGTCCAAACGTTGATGTTATTTCCTCTACTGGTTTCGGTGGTAAGATCAAGGCACTCGTTGGTCTCGCACGTATTGATGTTAAGAATGCAGGTCAAGGTTATACAATGCCTTCTGTTTCAGTCCATAATACTGTCGCAGACGACTTCTTAGGACCTACAGGTGCAGGTGTTAACGGTGGTATCGATATCTACGATCCTAATTACGTTCCACCTGGCGAATCTGAAGCAGTCGGTGAATCATTTATCACCATTGAATCACAACCAGTTAACACAACAGTTAACCAAGGTGATCCTGCATCATTCACCGTGATCGCATCTACAACACCTGCTGGCGGTACTATTAACTATCAGTGGCAGAAGAAGGATTACGGTACTAACGCTTGGATAAATATACCAGGTGCTACATCACCTACCTTCAATACACCTGTAACTACACAGGCAGATGGTGGTGATGAATTTAGAGTCGGACTAACATCAGTCGGTGCAACTCCAACATTATCTCAATCAGCAGTTCTAACGATTAACATCGGTTCAACTACGGTTGACAACTTCAGTCCAGATCAAATATTTGACGATAACTAATGTCAGCACAAGGTTCCTATAATCCAGCAACAGATATCCTAACAGTAACAGGAGATGGTTTACCTCATCCTGTTGCTAAGGGTACGTTCCCTAATGAGAACAATCTAAATGATGTATCTGCGTATACTTTTAGTCACGCTTTTACATATAGAGGTGGAAATAACACAACTGCTGGTGGTTCTGTACCACTAGGTATCGTTGGAATTTCTGCCAACGGTGTTGCTTTGTTTAATCCCTCTGCTGGCACTCTTGGAAGTCCTCCATCTGGATTTAATTGGATTGCGTCTGATGCTTTTGGTATGTACAATCCTGGTTCAGATACTGCTGGTGGTCGTCCTAATGTTAATGATCAGTATCATTACATTGATGGTAACTTTCTAACTTCTTGGAAAGTTAATCAGGTGATGGCTGGTTACAATGATTATTATGGATTAAGTCAATATCAAGGTGATAATATGCGTCACCCTGATGGTCATTCTAAAATTCTAGGAATGTCATTTGATGGATATCCTATCTACGGTCCTTATGGATACCATAGTCCATTAGATAATAACTCTCCAGTTAAAATTATGGAGACAGGTTATCAAATGAGAGAAAATATTGCTGCTAATAGACCTGCATATGGTACTACTACTGCAAACCCTCCTAAAGGTTCTCTTATGGAGGATTATGAATACAACGTTAGCAAACCAGGGAGACATTTAGATGTTTATAACGGTCGTTTTTGTCATACTCCTGAGTATCCCAATGGGACTTTTGCTTACTTCGTCACAATCTGGAATGATGAAACGGAGACGAAAACGCATATAGTCACTGTGACAAGTGAAAGTGATGGTAATAAGTACCGTTTAGATGGAGTTTTATATCCTAACTTAACATTTATTAAAGGAAGTACATATAAGTTCATACAAGAAGACAGTACAAATCTTACTCACCCTATTAGATTTTCAACAACACAACACGGTATTCACGGTGGTGGAGTTGAGTATACAAGCGGAGTAACTCACGTAGGTACACCAGGTCAATCTGGTGCATATACCGAGTTTGTTGTACCACAAGATGCACCAAACTTGTACTACTATTGTCACAACCATAATGCTATGGCTGGTACTGGTGGTGCCATTACTGTAGTTCCTAATCGTTATCTAACTCCTAAGTATCCGTATATATTTGGACTTTCTTCTAAAGAGACGCTAAATATACCAGCAAATCAAGGAATTGGTCAAGCTGCGTCGGGTGGTGGAGATAGTGGAGGTTCGACTCCAACTGATCCTCCTAGTATCATTATTACCAACCAACCTACCAATGCAACCATTGCTGATGGAGGTTCACAAACTTTCAGTTTGTTAGCTGTAATTGAACCTGAAGATGGAACAAAAAATTATCAATGGCAAGTATCTACCGATGGTGGATTTGCTTGGTCTAATATAAGTGGTGCAAATGCATCGACATATACGTTGACAGCAGCAGCATTTATGACTGGTTATCGATACAGATGTATCGTTACAGGTCCTATAGGTGAATCACAGCAAGCACAAAACTCACCGCTTGCTAGTAACTTAGTTATTCTCACCGTAACAGGTGGAACGAGTCAAACCGATACTTCTGGTGTACTGAAGTGGGATAGTAGTGTCGGTAAATTTGATATGACATCGATACCCTTTGATAGGGACAATAATAATCCCGACTTTGCTAGAAACGACGTAAGGTTAGATCAAACCAATTTTGAATTCGACCTCACATAAATAAAAACGTAGAATAACCCCACTACTATGGCTAAACAGAATCTTAATATTGGTGTAAGTGCCAATGATGGAACAGGTGATACCCTGAGAGATGGTGCTATAAAAGTTAATAATGTTATTAACGAAATGTATGCGGCTCTTGGAGATAATACAAACTTACAAATTTCAATCGGATCACCTTCAACCAACCAAGTCCTAAAATGGAACGGTTCGGTATTTACCGAGGGACAACTTGCTGCATCTAATCTGACAGACGTGGACGTTAGTGGGGTTACTAATGGACAGGTTCTTAAGTGGAATACTGCAAATGCTCGCTGGCAGCCAGGCGACGATCTACAAGGAGCAGGTGGTGGTGGATCTGCTATTAACAACTTGACCAATAATGGTTCTGGTAATGTTGTTATACAAACTCATCTCTTACCTAATAGTGACAATACATACGACTTAGGATCTCCTACATTACGTTTTAGGGATGCTTACTTGTATAATGCTTCATTATGGTTAGGAGAAACTGCACTCTCTACTGATCCTACAACTCAAGAGATGCATCGTAAGAAACGTCAAGAGCATACTGTACAAGCTATTGACACTGGTGCTACTCGTACTATGACATCTAAATTGTCTTCTGAAGATTCAACACAAGAAGAGAAGTTTAGATTGCGTTTCAATGCTATGAAAGCTGGTACTAAGTTGCATATTGAAGATACTACTGGTGCAAAGGCAGAAGTAGAATTCACTTCATTCACTGCTGAAGCAGGTGCTGCTAGAGGATATATCCAAGTTGCTGCTGTTGGTGCTAACCAATCACAAGAAATTGATGCAACAAGTGCTGTTAAGATTACATCTATCAACCGTATGTTATCTGAAGATGAAACAGGTAAGGTTGATATTAGTGGACAAGATTTAGATTTTGGTGGTAGTAATAAACTATTCTTTGATGACTCTGGTGTTTTAGAACTTACTGGATCTAAGATTCGTTTTGGTGCTTCTGGTTCTAAGAAACTTATAGAATTTGATGGTAATGATAACCTAGTTCTCGATCAAGATACGGAAATACAATTTGGAACAACACATAAATTGAAGATGGACTCATCTGGTAACCTGACGGTACCCGATGGGGAAATCAGGTTTGGTTCTTCTACGAGGAAACTTAAGGTTGATACTGATGGAAACCTTGAACTCCCTGCTGATGGTGAGATCAAGATTGGAACCAAGCGTATGAAGATCGGTAGTAACGGTACTTTAGACGTTGCTAACGATGGTACTAACTTCGCTGAAGTTGGTGGTGGATTCCAGACTCAGATTGGTAATGCTCCAGCTGGTGCATCTATCATTAAGGGTCACGCTAATGCGACTGTATACAAACCTTCACCTGCGTTTTTATACAGGTTCACTGCATCAGGTCAGTCTGCATACTTAGTAAACGGACCTGGCTTAACAACCAACACATCGAATGCATCATTAGTATTCCATAGAGGATTTACTTATGATCTTCATAACCAAGCAGGTGGTGTACATCCGTTGAGACTTCAGTCTACAACTGGTACTTCAGGTACACCGTATACTACAGGTATTTCAGGTGATCAAACAGGTATGCAAGAATTTGTTGTACCTTTGGATGCACCAAATACTCTGTATCTACAATGTACTGCACACACCGATATGATGTGCACTATTACTGTAAAATGATAAATGACAAGAACCGTCCCAGGCTCAGGAGCAAAAATTGAACCACTCTTTAACTCTATATTTGGTGTTCGAGATGTTTATGTGGTGGATGGTGGTAGTGGCTATAACGGCTCTGATCCTCCCAAGCTAACAATCGCGAACTGCGGTACTCCAATCCGTGAAGCAGTCTTAAGTCCTGTTATTGAAAATGGGCAGATTGCTTCTGTTAACGTGTTGGATCCTGGTGAAGGTTATGATCCATTTAGAATTGATATTGATACAGATGGTGGTGGTACAGGTGCAGTAGCAAAAGCAATTTTGTGGGAAGAAGATCAATATGACTCACTAGGAAATCTTCTTGCACCAGCTGGATCGATTCAATACATACAAGTTTTATCTAACGGAGACGAATATTATTCAGACGTAACCAGTGCTCAAGTAAAAGGTGGTGGTGGATCTGGTGCTGAACTACGTCCTGTTGTGGGATTAGTTACTGGTTTGTCATTAGAACAAGCTGGTTCTAATTATGAGATAGGGGATGTCAACCTCATAGTCTCTGGTGGCGGGGGTCAAGGTGCTACAGGTGTTACCGAAGTTAGTGAATTCGGTATTGTTAAAAATATAAACATATCAAATCAAGGTGAGTTCTATGAAACTCCTCCTGTCATTCTATTAAATGGTGGTGGAGGATCTGGTGGTAAAGCAAAGGCAACAGTAAATCTTGGTGCTATTACTAACATTGAGATTACTAATCCTGGTGGTGGTTATTCTAGTAACCCACAGGTTATCTTTACTAGAAATACTAACTTGACAAAAGAGTCAAGAACCAGACAATCATTTAACTCAACAATATATGATATAAGTGGTCTTCTCAAAGACGTTGATGAAAATGATGAGACTATATTTGTACAGACAACTGCTCCTTATCCAGGCTCAGGTAAAATCCTAGTCGGTAGGGAGGTTATTCGTTATACAGGTAAAACACTCACATCATTTACTGGATGTGACCGTGCTTTAAACTTTAGATATGATCAAAAAATTATCTTAGATGGTCTTTCTGATCTTGGTGGTATATCCCAATATAATTTTAATGTTGGAGATAGAGTTGTTAGAACTAATGAAAGTTCTGGTAATAAGATTGCTAGAGTATATGATTGGGTTCCATCTGAGAGAGCTCTCTATCTTGTCTTTGAGGTAGATGAACTTGCTTTCATCGATGGTGGTTCTTCTAAAATTATTTCACAGGTTATTGACTTTACTGGTGGTGTCGCTGCTGCATCTGCTACAGGTGTTGAACCACACGTATTAGTTGATGCACCTGGTGAAGAGATTATCACTTTGACTGTACCTATTCAGAATATCCCCGATAAAGCATTCGAAGATGTAGCTGAATTAGATGGTGCAGGTGATGGTATCCCTGACCTGGTAAATACTAATACCGATTTCGAAGGTGAAATCAGTTTAGATGGTGGTATTGCATCATCTTTATATGGTATTGAAGAGACATTAGGTGGTACTAACACAACTCTGTTTGCAGTTGGTGACCAAATGACTGATGGTTCTAAACCAGCCCTCTCACCTACTGTATCCCTAGCAGGTGAACTTGGTGATGGTGATTATCATTTTGCTTATGTTGATTTTGAGTTCCGTAGTCTTGATGAAAGTGGTGCTCAAAACTTCAGTGTTGATGAGACTGTGACTGGTTCTATTACTGGAATCACTGCTACAGTTCTTACTTGGGATGCAACAACAAAAATATTAAGAGTCAAATCCGTTGTTGAAAACAATGGAAATTCACTCTGGAATGGCAACGAATTAATCACTGGTTCTTCTACTGGTGCGATAGGTACAATCAAGCAAATCTTGTATCCATCGAGCATTCGAAACGAGCCTGATTAAACCCAGTATAAATAAAAGGAAGGCAATAGTATCCAATGGCACTACTAACCGATCAATTTAGGATTTTTACCGCAGAGAAGTTCATCAAATCGCTTGAAGGTCCCGACAAGAACCAGAGCGATATAGCTGCTGGTGCGAATCGCGATCGCTTGTATGTTTTTATTGGACGACCTCAAGAGTGGGATAATGAAAATAACCCACCAACCCCTGTTGACTCTTTCCAAGAGTTCTCAGATAGTTATGACGATATGATCTCAATGAAGCGTGTTCTAGCGAATGACGCTGTACAGGTTATACGTCGTATTGACTGGATACCCCCAGAACAAACTACTGGTGGTTTGGGTTATGTGTACGATATGTATCGTCACGATTACTCATCCAGTAAGACTGCATCTTCTGGTGCTACTAAACTATATGATGCCGACTTCTACGTTGTTAACTCATCGTATCAGGCATACAAGTGCATTTACAATGGAACTTCACCCTCAGACCCGAACGGTAAACCTTCTACGGTTGAACCTACAGGTACTTCGACTTCAATCATCACTACTGCTGATGGTTATCGTTGGAAGTATATGTTTACAATACCTGTTGGACAGGTTCTGAAATTCTTCTCAGGCGATTATATGCCTGTATTACAAGACACTGCTGTACAATCTGACGCTGTAGGTGGAGAGATTGATACGGTGGTTATACAATCATCTGGTTCAGGTTACAACAATGGAACGTACGAAAATATCCCGATCAAGGGAGATGGCACGGGCGGTAGGATTAGTGTCGTGGTGGACGGTGGTCGCATTGTTAGTGCTACTGTAACCTCTGGAGGATCGAACTACTCCTTCGGTAAAGTTATCATTGATGAAATCAATGGTATTGGTGCAGGTACTGGTAGTGGTGGTGCTATTGACGTTATCATCCCTCCTAAAGGTGGTCACGGATCTAATCCAGCTATTGAGTTAGGTGGATTCCGAGTGATGATTAACACGAAGTTTACCTACGATGAAGGATCAGGTGACTTCCCAACTGATAACGATTACAGACGTATTGGTCTAGTTCTAAACCCATTGAAATATGGTACTGAAGAATTAGGTGATGCTATTACTTTATCAGCATCTAATGCTGTGATATTTTCTCCAGATTTCACAGGTTCATTCAACACGGATGAAATTATTACACAGACTCGTACTATTGGTGGTCAACAGGTGACTGCTAGAGGTAGAGTTGTTTCTTGGAACTCAACAACTAAAGTTTTGAAATACTATCAAAACAGAGTTGATGGTATCTTCCCAGAAATTTCTGGTAACAAAACAGTATTTGATGGAGGTAATACTATTGTTGGTTCAGGTTCTGGTACTTCAGCCGACCCTGATATTAACTTCCCAATCATTCCTGGTGAAGCAACACGTGTTATTAATAACACTGAATATGATCTTGGTATGTCATTCACCTCTGGTTACGCCAAACCTGAAGTGAAAAAGGACTCTGGAAAAGTCATCTACATAGACAATAGGAGAGCAATCTCTCGTGCTGGCGACCAAATTGAAGACATTAAGATCGTAGTAGAGTTTTAAAACAATGCCACAGAATACCAATCTGAACATATCGCCATATTTTGACGATTTTAACGCGGCTAATAACTTTTATCGTGTGTTATTCCGTCCTGGATACCCTATCCAAGCGAGAGAATTAACAACGATGCAAAGTCTGATGCAGAATCAGATTGAGTCGTTTGGTTCTCATATGTTCAAGGATGGCAGTATGGTCATTCCTGGTCAGATTGGTTATGACTTAGATGCAAAAGCAGTTATACTTCAAGGATCATTCTTAGGTGCAGACGTTGAGCAATATAGAACACAGTTAGATGGAAAGATTATCAGTGGTTTGACTACTGGTGTTAAAGCAAAAATTATTTTTAGTATACCTGCATCAACATCCGAAAGAGGATATATTACATTATATGTTAAGTACTTGACTTCTGGTGGAGAAGATTCTACTGAAGGAAGTTTTGTTGATAATGAACAGTTAATTTGTGAGTCTGAAATAACTTATGGTAGTTCTTTGATTGAGATCGGAACTCCATTTGCACAGTTGTTACCTACCAACTCTACTGCTGTAGGTTCTACTGCTACTATTTCTAATGGTGTATATTTCATTCGTGGATATTTTGTTGACGTTGTTGAACAAACTATCATCCTCGATCAGTATACAAACAGTCCTTCTTATAGGGTTGGTCTTGAGATCTTTGAATCTATCGTTACCCCTGAAGATGACCCATCACTAAACGATAATGCTACAGGTACTTCTAACTACTCTGCTCCTGGCGGACATAGATTCCGTATTAGAACCAGTCTAGTTAAGAAGGTTATCGATGATGATACTGATAAAAACTTCATCGAACTTTTAAGAATTAATAATTCTCAGATTGAGAGTTTTGTAGAGAGAAGTGCATATAATGAATTGGCAAGAGAGATGGCTCGTCGTACATTTGATGAGTCTGGTGATTATACTGTAAGAGATTTTGATATTCGTGTAAGAGAACATCTTAATGATGGTATCAATGGTGGTGTATATTTACCTGGTAAAGTATCACCTGATGGTGTAGCTGCTGCTTCTGATCACTTTGCAGTTGAGATCGGACCTGGCAAGGCATACGTCAGAGGATATGAATCAGAAACTTTAGTTCCAACATTTACTGATCTAAGGAAATCAAGAACTACTGTTGCATTACAGAACTCTATTATCCCATTTGAACTTGGCAACTTTATGCTAGGTAATAATGTAAAAGGTTCTCCTATTATTAATGGTAATAATATTACTGAAAATTATCAGGTTATCGAGTTTAGAGATATTGCACCTGGTGGTGTTCTAACTGCATCTGGTAATTGTATTGGTTATGGACGTGTTGCTGCATTTGAATACCATACTGGTACAAGTGCTGTTGCATCAAATACTATTTTTAAAGCATACGTTTTTGATCTACAACCACTAACTCTAATGAAGATGAGTGGTAACGTTACTGTTGCTCAAGGTCACGTTATTAGAGGTCGTAGTTCTAAAGCAAAAGCATTTGTAGAAGCAGATTATAACGGTGTAGATCTTATTAAGGTATATCAAGTTTACGGACAGTTTAGAGATGGAGAAGTTATTGAGAGAGATGGTGTAGAGATCGGTACTCTTACTGATGTTTATCAGTATGAGATTACTGATGCTAAAGGAATTATTGGTAAAGATCCAGATACTAATGCTATTAGATTTGCAATGGACTTCCTATTAGATCAGGAAACAATCGTTGCAGGTTCTAACTTCAATATTAATGGTAATCCTTCTGGTACTCTTACAGGTACACAGTCTAACTTTACTTTAGACTTGAGACCTGGTGATATTCTAACTGTTAACGGTGTTGCTGAACTACAGATAGATTTAATTTCTATTGTATCAACTAATATTGATAATCAGATTAGCAGTGCTACATCTGCTGCATATAGCAGTAACGCAACTCCTATTCCTAATGGTGACTATGGATTTATTGTAAGACGTAGACCACAGATTTATGATAATGAAACTGCTGATTTGATGATTGAGATGCCTAAGCCATCTATCAAATCAATCGCTGACGAATCTGCTATTGTTGCAAGATCATTTGATGATATTACTGTTACTGGTGCTAATGACTTTACGATCTCATTACCAGCAGACGAACAGTTCCTTGCATATGATAAAGATCATTATCAATTAGTAGAACTAGCACCTACTGCTGGTACTCTCATTGATATTGCTTCTAGTCATTCATTTAACACAACTGGTACTCCTAGGACATCTTTAACTGTCACAGGTCTAACAGGTGTTAGTTCTTGTCGTATGATTACCTCAGTTTCTAAGAACCAGGCTGAGAAAAAATTAAAGAACGCTACTGAAATGGAAGTGATGAAGGTTGAGCGTACTGCTAACTCTTCTGATAATATTAGATATGGATTAACTTATGGTTCTCTATATGGTACACGTATTGAAGACGAAGAGATTTCACTAGGATCTACAGACGTATATCATATTCACGCAGTATATGAATCTAACGATGATAATGCTGCTGTCATTCCTCATATGACTTTCCAAGATGCAACTATCTTTAAGAAAGGTACAATCATTGAAGGTGTAACATCTAAGGCAAAGGCAAGAGTTGTAAACTTTAACTCAGTGTCTTATGTTTGCCACTTTGTATATGAGAACGATAATAGATTTAATCTTGGTGAAAGTGTAACAGGATTTGATGCAAACAATAATGTAATTACAGGTTTAGTTAATGACGCAGATAATAGTATTAATAATGGTTCAAGAAATATTACTGCTAACTTCTATCTTGATCCTAACCAAAAAGGACATTTTTATGATGTAAGTAAGTTGCTTAGATATGCATCTGCTGGTGCACCTCTTCGTAAGTTGATGATCGTATTTAACAGATTCGTTCACGAAGCAACAGGTGACTACTTTGCTGCACAATCTTATGTTGGTATTGATTATGCTGCTATTCCAAATGTTTCATTCAATGGTGAAAGTAGAGAACTTAGAGACGTTCTTGACTTTAGACCTGCTGTAACTCCAGTTCTATCTGGTTCAGGTACTGTTGGATCACCATACTATGTAAACTGTGCTAGTTTAGACTTTAAAGATAGAGGATTTTCTTCTGGTGGTGTTTCAAATAACGCTACGGTTATTGATATTCCAAAACCAGAATCAGATTTCCGTTGTGACTATGATTACTATGTAAGTAGAATTGATAAGTTGTTCTTAACTGATCAACAAAAATTCAAACTTGTTTATGGTATTCCTGGTGAAGGAGATGATGTACCAGCTAACATTGATAATGCGATGTTACTTGCAACTCTTTATCACGAACCCTATGGATATAGTCCTAGGAACGTAAAAATTGTTAGAGAAAACAACAGACGATTTACTATGCGTGATATCGGTCTGATTGAAAGACGTGTTGATAATTTAGAATATTATACTGCACTAAGTTTACTTGAACTAGAAACATCATCTATGTCTGTTAAAGACTCTGATGGTTTTGATAAGTTTAAGAATGGATTCCTTGTGGATGATTTCACATCCTTTGATTCAGCAGCAACACTACACGAAGACTTTGCTTGTGCTGTTGACTTTGCTGGTGGTCAGTTACGTGCATCACATTACACAACTAACGTACCACTAGAATATAATGCTTCAGGATCTTCAGGAGTCACTGCCCACGAAACTGGAACTCTAACACTTCCATATGAAGAGATCACATTCATTGTTCAACCATATGCATCACGTGTTGAAAATGTTAACCCATTCAACGTTTTCGCGTACATAGGGCGTTTAGATTTATTCCCCTCTTCTGATGACTGGGTAGATACACGTCGTGCACCTGATGAAGTTGTAAACTTAGAAGGTGATTTTACTGCACAGGTTCAACGTTTTGGTGGTGATACTAATACAGGTTTTGTTCCAACACAATGGAACTCTTGGAGAACTAACTGGTCTTCAAGTTCTAATAGATCTGATACTCAGACTATGAGAAGGGGTTCTTGGCCATTCATTAGAAGGATTACAACTAATACTACAAGTACAACCAGATCACAAACACGTTCTGGTATTAGAACTACTATCACACCAAGAATTGATAGACAATCTCTAGGTGATAAGGTAATTGAAAGAACAGTAGTTCCATTTATTAGATCAAGAAATATTGCATTTAAGATTCAACGTCTTAAGCCTAATACAAGATTCTATGCTTTCATTGATAATGTAGATGTAAATTATTACACTACTCCAAGATTAATCGAAGTTATTAAGAACCCAACTGATGATACTCGTACTAATAACACTCCATTTGTTAATGGTGAAACTGTTATTGGTCAAACATCTGGTTGTAGATTGAGGATCGTAAGTCCAGAGACAGGATTTGATGATGGTTTAAGTCCCTATGATGGATCTGAACTACCAACATCTTACGCATCTACTACACCTCTTCTTAACATTGATACTAGAACGATGTCTGAAACAGTTTCAGGTGCGTTCTTAGGTAACCCATTAGAGACTGAAATACTTGTTGGACAATCTTCAGGTGCTCGTGCTGTTGTTAAAACAAAACGTTTAGTTGCAAACACTAACGGTGATATGGAAGGTATTATGTGGATACCTAATCCTGGTGTACAAACTAATCCAAGATTTGCTACAGGTACACGTGTTATTAGATTAACTACATCTGCTAATGACTCTAGGATTCCTGGTCAAGTTGATTCTGCTGCAAATGCTAACTACGTTGCGTCAGGTGTTATTGAAACTAAGCAACAAACAATTCTTGCTGTTAGAAATGCTGACATCGTAAGAGATACAGTTCTTAGTGATCGTGTTGTTAATGACACAAGTACATCAACCAGAGACACAGGTTGGTATGACCCTCTTGCTCAGTCCTTCTTGGTTGAGTCTAAGGGTGGTGCATTTATTTCTAGTGCTGAATTGTATTTCAATACAAAAGATGCAAGAATTCCTGTATCAGTACAGATCAGAGAGATGGCAAATGGTTATCCAACTACTAAGGTTCTTGCTTTCTCTGACGTTACTCTTCTACCTTCACAAATTAATCTATCTGAGAATGGTACAGTTTCTACAAGATTTACATTCCCATCACCTGTATATGTTACAGAGAACAGAGAATATTGTTTAGTTGTTCTTTCTGACTCTAACGAATACAAACTCTGGATCTCCAGAATGGGTGAGGATGATGTTACTAATGATAGAACGATCTCTGAACAGCCTTATGCAGGTGTTCTATTCAAATCACAGAACGCATCTACTTGGACTGCTGATCAGTACGAAGACCTTAAGTTTATCTTATATAAAGCGAAGTTTAGTACTTCTGGTTCTGGTACTGCTATATTCAATAACGCTGAACTTGCTATAGGTAACAGTGGTATTGCTGAGTTACGTTCTAATCCAATCAAGACTCTAAAACCAGAGATTAAGATTATTCTTTCCGATCACCAAGCAAACTTTACTATTGGTGCTGAGATTACACAGACAGATACATCTCCTGTACCTTCAGCGATCGTTAGATCTGTTGTACAAGGTATACAAGGATCATCTAACGCATATATTATTGTTGATGATGTTAATGGAACATTCAGAGAAGGTGTACAGTCTGGTGCTAATTACATCTATAGATTAGTATCTTCAAGATCACTTGCTGATATTACATTAACTGGTGTTACAGGTACATTCCAAGCTGATACTGCAATCACAAATGGTACTGGTGCATCTGGTATGGTTACTGCTTGGAATTCTGGTACTGGTGTTCTTTCAGTTAAATCTATCACAGGTACGTTTGCAGACGCAGACGCAGTTCAGCAAGAGATTGGTGGATCAACAACTGGATCAGGAACTATTGGATCTAGTGGTGTAACTCTAAGTGGAGATGATATTAATGATTATCCAGCTGCTCCTATCTCATACTTCAACCAAGCAACTGAAGTTGAGATTCTACACGCTAACCACTGTATGCACGATGCAGGTAACAATGTAAATATCGAAGGTGTAATCTCAGAGGTTGCTCCTACAATTATTGACTCTGCATATCATACAAATGGTATCACCGCTTCTGATGGTGTTTCAGGTACTTTCTCATTACACGTTAATGATGCATCTGCATTCCATACAACTATCAATGGATCTGGTGTAGGTACAAGTAATCCTGGTTACATTATTATCCGTGATCCTGAAGTTGGACAAAGACATTTTGAGATTATCGAATACAGTAATATATCAGACGATGGTAAGATCATCACACTACCTTCTGGATCTCGTGGTAAGGCAGGTACTGCTGCTCTGATACATAGTTCTCTAAGTATCATTGAGTGTTATAACATTGATGGTATTCCCCTAACAGAAATCAATAAGCTTCACACTGCTATTGGTTCACCTAGTTTGGATTCTTATAAGGTCGCAGTTACATCTGTGTCTACTAACGGTATTCAAAATGGTGGTCACAATGTTACTGCCACACAGAACGTTCAATTTGAACAGTTCTATCCACAGTTACAGACTACTGTGTATCCAGAAACAGACATCATTCCTAGAATGAATGTTGTTTCTGCTACTTCCATTAAGAATGGAAACAATACAGACGAAGCATCGTTTATTAATGATGGTGTTTATCTCGACTGTATTGCTAATGAGGATAACTACCTCACCTTCCCTAAATTAATCTGTTCTAAAGTAAATGAAGATGCTAAGTTAAGTGGTTCTAAATCCTTAACAATGCAACTATTACTTAACACAGGTAATGAGAATCTATCACCTGTTGTTGATACTGATCGTTGTTCTTTGATTACTACTTCTAATAGAATCAACGAATTAGCACAGGTAGATTCTGATGCTGAGAAAAGAACAGGTGATAAGAATGATGCAGTATACATTACTAAGGTAATGAATTTATTGCAACCTGCTAATACTCTTAAAGTACAGTTTGAAGCGTGGAGACACCCTGATACTGAAATCTATGTTATGTACAGAATTCAACCAGTCGGATCTTCGATTGCGTTTGATGAAATTGGATATACATACTTTAATGGGAATGGTAAAGAAGACAAAACAGTTCAGAAATCTGAAGCATACTTGCTCAGAGACCTTGAATACACATACAACGGTCCTGAATTCATTTCAGCTCAGGTAAAAATTATTATGACTTCGAAAAACCAAGCATACGTTCCTATGATTAAGAACCTTCGCTGCTTATCGTTAAGTGACCTCTAATAAAAAAAAGTACCTCTATGTGGAGGGAAAACCCGATCTAGTCCGAGATACCTCTTCTGGTGCTATACTAAATACAAAAGCAACCCCTCCTGGCACTGCTGCTAAAGCAAGACGTGCTAAGGATAACAAGATGGAATCTATGCAAAACGAGCTAGATGTGCTAAAATCAGAACTATCTGACATTAAATCATTACTTATTAAATCATTGGAGCTGAACAAATGACTGCTGACAAATCTGAAACTGTTGATCAGGAAAAACTACTTTCTGACTTTAAAACTCGTTATCAAAACTTGATTGGAGAGAACCAAAAACTCGCTGGTCAAATCAAACAAAACGAAACTCAAGCACTAAAACTGCAAGGAGCAATCGAAACGCTAGAATATATTTTACAACCTGGAGAAGAAGTAGACGAGGTTTCAACCGCAGAATAAGCAAAGAGACCGCAAGGTCTCTTTTTTACGGTTATAAATATCTCCAGTAGGCATTTCGTTTTCGTGCACGGAAACCATTAGAGATTTAACCAATGGCAAATAGATTACAATTACGACGTGATGGTGCCCAACAGTGGGCAAACATTAACCCTATTTTGGCACAGGGTGAACTTGGTATTGAAATTGATACATCACGTATTAAGATCGGTGATGGTGTAACTCCGTGGAATAGTTTAAAATACGAAAGACCTTTAGAAACAGAATCGAACGCTGCTAATACACTTGTAAAAAGAGACGCTGATGGTAACTTCCAAGCAGGTGCTGTAACTGCTACTCTAATTGGTAATGCTTCTACATCCACACGTCTTGCCAACGCACGTCAAATCCAATTAGCTGGTCAGGTTACAGGATCAGGATCTTTTGATGGATCTCAGAACCTTACATTAACAACTGACCTATCTCTAATTACAACACTACCGCATTATGATCCCAGTAATCCAGATGCTGATGCACTCTATACTAGAGTCCGAGTTAACTCTCAAGGTAGGGTTATTGGTGCTGAGCTTGCATCTACTCTGGCAAACTATGGTATTACTGATGCTCAGCCCCTTGATGACGAACTTACCTCACTTGCTTCTCTAACAACACTAGGTATTCTTGTAAGATCATCTGTTGGTAATGTCTCTACCAGACAACTAACTGGTGGTGCAGGTCGTCTGGTCTTTACAGTACCTGATGGTAGTTCACAGAACCCATTCATTGACCTTGCTGATACAGCAGTTGTTGTTGGTAACTATAACATTGAATCATTAACATCTGTTAATGCTAATGGATCTAACTCGGAACCATTTGGTACAGAGACAGTTAATGCTACAAGGTTTAGTGTTGATAGATATGGTCGTGTCACACTGGCAAAGAATGTTCCTATTGCTACTGCAACAGAGGGATCTAAGTATGCTACTTATGACGCTGCTACTGCATATAACCGTTATGACATCCTTGAACAGGGTGGAAGGATATATCAGGCAATTCAAGATATAAGTGCTGGTGGTGGAGCACCTGGTCACACTACAGGAGATGTAGGTGGATGGAGATTCACTAATAATGCTGCTATTGAACAGAAAGGTCTTGCTTCTTTCGCACAAGAAGACTTTGATGTAGATTCAAACGGTCACGTAACTATCTCAGCAGCAGGTGTTGATAACACCCAACTACAGAACAACCGTATCATTTATACTGACGGAAATACTGTACAGGAATTTGAGTTAGACAATGAGCTAACAACTTCCACTGGACACACAGGATTTGATTACCTCAACTATATTAAAATCAATGATACTTCTGGAAATCTTCTCTTTGGTGCTAATAACACCGATAATAGTTCTGCTGGTGGAGTTGATATTAATGTTGACACTAATATTAGTGGTGCGAATATCATCCTAGACAGACCTGGCAACACTCCTTTACAGACTATTGAAAGGACAGCAGGTTCATTAAAAATTCATCATAATGTCAATTCAGCAACTGATAGAACTCTTGATATTATTTCAAACAATAGCGGTGCTGGTACTGCTAGTATTAATATTACGGCTGACGAAGATATAACAATATCTGCGACTAATGTATCTAATAGAGTTAATGTAGAGGGATTCCAATTCCAAGACGATACCCTCAGTAGCACTGCTACTACTATGATCTTGGATCCAGGTGATGACGATGCTGCAACTGGTAAAGTTCAGATTCGTGGTGACCTTCAAGTAGATGGTACAACCACTACTGTTAATTCCACTGTGGTAACTGTCGATGATCCAATCATCGTTCTAGGTGGTGACACTGCTCCTGTTGCAGATGACAACAAGGATCGTGGTGTAGAGTTCTCATATTACGACACACAAGCAAGGGTAGGTTTCTATGGATGGGATGAAGATTACGCGGACGCTAACATATGGTCTGGCACTGGCGGGTATCGCTTCCTCTACAACGCGACTAACACAAATGAAGTTTTTGCTGGTACTGACGCTCCTATCATTGCTGGTAACCTCCGTCTAACAACCAACACAGGTTCTACATCAACTACAACTGGTACATTAGTTGTAACTGGTGGACTTGGACTTTCTGAGAACGCACACGTTGGTGGTACTGTTACGATTGCAGGTCAATCAGAAATTAATAACAATGTAATTCTCAAGGCAGATAATAAATCATTTAATATACAGACTGCTGCTGGTGTAGATAAGTTTACAGTTGATTTTGATAATGGTAATACAGTAATTCAAGGTACAGTTGATATTCAACTGGAAACTAAAATTACTGATAACATAATCTTACAAGCCGATGCTAAAGAATTTTCAATTAAGAACGCTAGTGGGAACACTCAGTTTGTTGTCGATTCCGATAATGGGAATACAATTACTGAGGGGACGCTTAACGTTAAGCAAGGGGTTGACTTTGATACGACCCTCAATGTGGATGGTAAAGCAGACTTTAACAGCGACCTTGAAATAGATGGTGATATTACATCACATAATGATATTCTAATTGACACTACAGGTAAGTTCCTTAAGTTAAATAATGGATCTGCTGATAAATTTGTTGTCTCAAGTACATCAGGTAATATCGATACTGACGGAACATTAAACGTAGCAAGTCTTATTCACTTCGAATCAACTGACACACCTACAGTTACTACTGATGCTCAAGATAACTTTGTTATAGGATCAGCTGACTATGGTGCTTTACGAGTAGATGGTGGTGGTTACGTTGAAGGTGATGTTCTCTTTAACTCTGACATCTATGTAAACGGTATTATCAATGAGAGAGACTTAGGTACTACTGAAACATTCAACACACAAAACTACTTAAGAGTTAGATATAAACTTCGTACTGGTGTTTCTGCTGCATACACTCCTACCTTTGCACAGGATAACGCATCAAACCTAAGAGTATTTGGTGGAGGTGGTATTGCTACTGATCTTCATATTGGTGAAAATCTATTTGTAGGTAAGAAAGCGAATACAGATACTGTTGAATTCTCTGTTGATGAAGATGGTAATACAGTCATAGGTAGAGCAGGTGCAGGTACAAACACTGTCGGAACATTAGTTGTACACGGTGATGTTACAACAAACCGTAATGTATCGTTCACAGGCTCACAGGTTACTATAGGTGATGCTACTGGTGATGCTTTGACAGTCGAAGCAACATCCACATTCAATTCTAATGTAACTCTTGCTTCAGGACAGGATTTATTGGTTGGTGGTAATGCTGAAATTACTGGCAACTTGACAGTTCAAGGAACTACTACAACAACTAACAGTACTACTGTTACTATTGATGATCCTATATTCACACTGGGTGGAGATACTGCTCCAGGCTCAGACGATAATATGGATCGTGGTATTGAGTTCCGTTATTATGATTCACAAGCACGTCTTGGATTCTTTGGATGGGATGATTCAGCATCTAGGTTTGCTGTTTATCACGCTGCTACTAACAATGCTGAAGTATTTTCTGGTACAAGATCAGGTATTGATGCTGGTTCTGTAAAATTATTCGATACAACAAATGCAACCAACGCTTCAAGCGGTACTCTTATCGTTGGTGGTGGTGCAGGTATTGGTTTAGATCTACACGTTGGAGATGACCTACACGTTGTTGATGATGTTACTATCGGTGGAAACACAGATATTACAGGAACATTAGATGTTGGAGACGACTTCGCAGTTAACACTAACAAGTTTAACGTTGATAAAGTTACTGGTAACACAACTGTTGCTGGTACTTTTGGTGTCACAGGTATTTCAACACTTGCTTCTACAGTCAATATCACAGGATCAGGATCAAATCTTACTGTAGGTGGTACAGGATCTATCGCAGGTGACTTTGATATTAACGTCAATAAGTTTACAGTTGCTGCTGCCACAGGTAACACAGTAATTGATGGAACCTTAGACGTAGATGAAGCAACAAATGTCACATCAACATTTGGTGTAACAGGAGTTGTTACTGCTACAAATCAAACTCAATCTACAGTTGGTTCATCTTACAATAGCGATGGTGCTTTCAGATTAACTGGTGGTGCTTCTATCGGTAAGAACGCTGCTATTTCTGGTGATCTTAGAGTTTATACTAACTCACAACTAGATGGAACTCTTGATGTAGAAGGTATAACCAACTTCACAGAGAAGGTTCTATTTAATAAGAATACTGACTCTGGTTCTGCTACAGATACAAACGCTTCGATATACTCAGCAGGTGGTTTAGCGATCACTAAGAAAGCATTTATTGGAGATGACTTAAATGTAGGTGCAGGTAACTTCACTGTTGACGGACCTACAGGTAACGTTGGAATTGTAGGTACTCTATCTGTAACACAAGCATCTGGATTCTCTACTATTACTGCTAGTGGTGTTGCTGAACTACAATCAACCTTGAACCTTGGTGGTGGATTTAACATTAACACTAACAAGTTCAACGTTGCATCTGCAACTGGTACTACAAATATTGCAGGTCAGTTAAATGTTGTAAATGCTGTTGACTTTGATTCTACTCTTAACGTAGATGGTAATGCAGATTTCAATGCTGGTTTAGATGTCACAGCAGGTAATGCAACCTTTGCTGGTCTTGTACAGGCAGATAACGTAACTGATTCTACTGGATACACTGATGCTTCTGCATCTATATCCACAGATGGTGGTATATCAGTTGCTAAGAAAGCATACGTTGGTGGTGACTTATCTGTTGGTGGTGCTGCTGGTATTAAAGCATCTATCACTGCTGCAACTGGTAACACAGATATCAAAGGAACACTCAACGTTGATGACGCTGTAACCCTCGGATCAACTCTTGGAGTCACAGGTCAGATCACAGGTGATGTAACTGGTGATCTAACAGGTAATGCTGATAGTGCAACACAGGTCAATACTACTAATACTAACAACAACACTCTGTTCTACCCTGCATTTATGGGTGGTAACACTGGTAATCAAGGAGTGTTCGTTGACTCAAGTAACTTAACTTACAACCCATCTTCTAACACTTTATCAGTTAATAACTTTGTATCTACTACGAACTTCGAAGTTCAAGGTAATATGAATATTACTGGTTTGATTACCTTCGGAGAATCTGAAGTTGGTAGTATTGCAAACCACAATACTGATGCTCTTACAGAAGGATCTACAAATCTATACTTCACAGACGAAAGAGTTGATGACAGAGTAAATGCTCTTATCGTTGCAGGTACAGGACTTACAAAAACTTATGACGACGCTGCTAACACATATACTTTAGCATTTGACTTTACAGAATACGATACTGATAACGTAGTTGAAGGATCAACCAACTTGTTCACCACTGCTGCACGAACAAGGACACACTTTACTTACGGAACAGGTATTGAGTTGTCTGGTGGTGGTGAACTATCTGTGACACAAGCGGATATCGATACCGACAATGTTACTGAAGGATCTACAAATCTATTCACAACTGCTGCTAGAACTAGAACACACTTCACATATGGTACAGGTATTCAGTTAGATACTGGCACACTTTCTGTAACTCAGGCAGATATTAATACTGATAATGTTACTGAAGGATCTACAAATCTCTTTACTACTGCTGCAAGAACTCGTGGACACATCTCAGTCAGTGGAGATTTAGGATACAATGCTTCTACTGGTGTTATATCATATACAATCCCAACAACTATTGCATCTCTATCTAACCACGATACTGCTGATCTTGCTGAAGGAACTAACCTTTACTACACAGATGCAAGGGCAGATGCAAGAATTGCTGCTGCTGATACTGGAGATCTTACAGAAGGATCTAATCTATACTTCACAGATGCTAGAGCAAGAGCTGCGATCTCTGAGAACAGCACACAACTAGCATACAATTCCACTTCTGGTGTACTAACATATACACAGGGTGATACTGACACAGTTGCTGAAGGATCAAGCAATCTATACTTTACTAACGCTCGTGCTGATGCTAGAATTGCTGCTGCTGATACCGATGATCTATCTGAAGGATCAACCAATCTTTACTACACAGACGCTAGAGCAGACGCTCGTGTAGTTGCTGGTATCACTGGAAAACTTGATGCTTCTGCTGTTAGCACCTTCGGTGGAACTCTAATTGATGACGCTACAGCATCTGCTGCAAGAACAACTCTTGGACTTGGATCTGCTGCTACCACTGCTGCAAGTGCTTATGCAACTGCTGCACAGGGTACACTTGCTGCATCTGCTACACAACCAGGCGACTTGGCAACTGTAGCAACCAGTGGAGCATATAATGACCTAACTGGCAAACCTACATTATTCTCTGGTGATTATGATGATCTATCTAACAAACCAACACTAGGTTCTGCTGCTGCAACTGCCACTACCGCATATGCTACTGCTGCACAAGGTACGAAGGCAGACGCTAACGATACTGACATAGATGACATCTATACTCAGTTAGTTGCTATTGGTAATAACAATGCTATTACCACAGTCGCACAACTTAAAACTGCACTACTCGCACTCGCAAGATCTTAATTATGAAACCTTTCCCACTTAAATACGTACCGCTATTATTTGTACTTTGTTGCATAGCATCAATTACATTGAACGTAGCACCTGTACTTGCCAATCACTTACCAGTGATGTATGTACAAGTACCTCAGTGGGCAGATGATTGGGCAGTGTGTGCTGTTGATATACCTGACGCTAAATGTCATTGGTATGTTGTAGCACCTGACAATACATTTGGTGAGGGATTTGACTGGGAGAGTGCTCCTTGGTTCGATGCCAATGGTTTAAATGATGTTGCTCCTATGCAAAAAGAAACTGTTGTACAACAATTACAATATCAAAAGTAATGGCTTCACCTAATTCAAAAGCAACTTTAAAAGAGTACGCACTTCGTAGACTCGGTAATCCTGTCTTGGAAGTGAACGTTTCTGATGACCAGATTGATGATGCTTTAGATTATACATTACAAAAGTTTGAAGAATATCATTACGGTGGATCTGAAAGGATGTATATGAAACATCAGTTCACTGCTGAAGATATTACAAGATTTCAAGGAGATACATCAGAGACAGGAAGTGATACATTACAGGCAGGTAGTACAGGAACAGTATTTAAGACGCAGAATAATTATTTGATTATGCCTGATCATATCAGGGCAGTGAATGGTATCTTTACTTTCCAAGATAAAGGTACTGCTAATATGTTTGACATTAGATATCAGTTGAGATTGAATGATCTGTTCGATTTTACATCGACACAGTTTCATCATTACTATATGATTCAGACACACCTCTCAACAATTAACTTCTTGTTGGAAGGAATGAAACCTACCAGATTTATGGCAGAGACTGGTAAGTTATACATTGATATGGATACTACAACAGATATGAGAGAAGGTGAGTATATGGTTATGGAATGTGTCAGTGCAATCGATCCTGTAAACTATCCTAAAATATATAATGTGATGTGGGTTAAAGATTATGCTACATCAATGATCAAGAAGCAGTGGGGAACAAATTTAACTAAGTTCCAAAACGTTCAGTTACCTGGTGGTGTTACTCTTAATGGCGAGAAGATTTATTCTGATGCTATTACAGAACTAGAAGCACTAGATGAACAACTTCGTACCACATACGAAACACCTCCTATGGATATGATAGGCTAATGGCTACTAATTCCTTTTTTACAATGGGAACTTCGGGGGAGCAAAACCTCGTAGGTTCTCTAGTCAAAGAACAAATTAAAATGTTTGGTGAGGATGTTTATTACATTCCTAGAGTCATCGTGGATGAAGATCCTGCATTTGGTGAAGACTCTATGTCTAAATTTGATGACGCATATCTTATAGAAGCGTACCTAGAAAACGCACAAGGATTTGAAGGAGATGGAGATTTATACAGTAAGTTTGGTGTAAGAATATCTGATCAGGTTACATTTGTTATTGCAAGAGAAAGGTTCACAGAGTTAGTGGATGACAATGCTACACTTGTAGTGGAAGGTAGACCTAATGAAGGAGACTTGGTTTACTTCCCTCTAGCACAAAAGTTATTTCAAATACAGTACGTTGAATATGAAACTCCTTTCTTCCAGTTAGGTAAGATTCATACTTGGGGTCTGAAATGTGAACTCTTCGAGTTTAGTAATGAGAACTTTGACACAGGTGTTGATGCTATTGATGTAGTTGAAAGAAACTTCTCTACTACAATTACTCTTAACTTTGCAGAAGGTGGTAGTGGAACCTTCACTGCTGGTGAAACAATCGCAGGTGGTACATCTAATGTAACTGCTGAAGTTAAATCGTTTGATTCTGCTACAAGACAACTACAAATTTACAATAGATCAGGTATCTTTACAATCCCAGAAACCGTTACTGGACAGACATCTGGAGCAGCGTGGACTACAGCTTCATATAATACCCTAAATAATACTAACTCTGAGTTTGATCAGAATCAATTCTTTGAGACTCAGGCTGATGGAATACTTGACTTTAGTCAAGGAAATCCATTTGGTGAATTTGGAGGAGAAACTTAATGTTAGGAACGTATGCTTATAACGAAATATTTCGGAAGACTGTAATTGCATTCGGTACGCTATTCAATAATATTGAGATTAGACGTGCTGCTACTGGTGCAACTACCGAGGTTATGAAAGTACCCTTGGCATACGGTCCTAAGGATAAGTTTCTAGCAAGGTTAGCACAAGCTGGCACTGCTGAGGATAGAACAACTCAGATTACTTTACCTCGTATTTCATTTGAAATATCAGGTTTCTCTTATGACACCACAAGAAAAGTAGCACCGACTCAGATCATACGTCACGTAGATTCTAGTGACAAAACAAGAAAGGCATTTATGCCTGTACCATATAATGTTGATTTTGAATTAGCAATTCTTGCTAAAAATCAAGATGATGGTTTACAGATTCTTGAACAGATCTTACCAATCTTTCAACCAATGTTCACAGTAACAATTAATTTGGTTGATGCTATTGGTGAGAAGAAAGATTTTCCAATCATTCTTAATGGAGTTTCTTACGATGATGATTATGAAGGTGATTTCACAACACGGAGAACCTTAATTTACACCTTAACATTTTCTGCTAAGACATACTTGTACGGTCCTGTACCTGATGTTAGCAGTAAGGTTATTAAGAAATCTATTGTTGATACTCATCTTAAGGTCGATACAACTGCTGCCAGAGAAGTCAGATACACAGTCACTCCAGATCCATTGACTGCTGAGGCTGATGACGACTTTGGATTCAATGAAATTAAATCGGAATGGCAAGATGGAAAAGCCCGCAATCCAGTCACAGGAACAGACGAGTAAGTACGACGGTATAGAGAATGCTCTCGATGTAGAGACTTCTATATCACCTGTCGAAACTGAAGACGTATCTTTGCAACAAGAACAAGTTAACAAAGATTACGAATATACTCGTGGCAACCTGTACTCACTTATTGAAAAAGGACAAGAAGCTGTTGATGGTATCTTAGATCTAGCACAACAGTCAGATAGTCCCAGAGCATATGAAGTTGCAGGTAATATGATTAAAAACGTTGCAGATACAACTGATAAGTTAATGGATCTGCAAAAGAAATTGCAAGAAGTTGAGGGAGGAGGTGTAGGACCTTCTGCTAAGAACGTTACTAACAACACTATGTTTGTTGGAAGTACCGCAGAACTTGCAAAATTTCTTAAGTCCCAAAAGGATAAATAGATAGTAAAAGGAATCAAGTCACAATGTCAGTTTTAAATGTATTAGATACTCAGACAGTGAGTGGTTCAGGCACTTCATATATTGTGGTGAAAACTGGTGTTGTACGTGCATACGCTGCTTCAGCATCCACGATCGCATTTGATGGAGGTCCTGCCATAACTCTTGCTGCTGGCGAAGCTGTTCTACTTTCAGTAGGCAAACCAAAGAACGCTAAGATCGCTGCTGCAACAGATGCTGCTGCAATGGTAATTACCCCAGAAGGATTTTCTAACGGTGGTCGTCATACTTTTAGTGTTGGAGATTATATCGAAACCGTAGATGGTGGTGATACAGATGGATTTACATCTGACTTTGAATCTGCTGCTTCAGGTGGTAAGAAGGTAACAGCAATCACTGCTACTTCTATCACAACAGATTACGATTCATCTGCTGCAAGTGGAGACTATGCTCTCAGTGCTGCTGATGCAACTGCTGGAGATATTCCATTAGTGAAGCGTGCAGTTAAATGTGTCGCAGGTGGTAACGCTGTTATCCTTGAGCAAGTGCAAATTGTAGGTGGTTAAATGTCAGACGATAGACTTAAAAAACAAAAGAGTTTTATCGATAAGAAGCAACTGATGCTTAACTTTCGTAAGTTAAGACTTCAGAGGAAAGCTGTAGCACAAAAGGCAGACACTGATATGCAGATGCAAACTCAGTCGTTTAAGATAAAACCGTTCGGACAGTTCATAACTGAGGGTGGTTTAGCACGTGCTATTGAAAAATCTAAGACTAAAGTTACTGGACACATCAGTGCTGACAGAGGTTCTGACGAAGGAAAGAATAGAGAGAAGCGTAAAGGATTAGAGAAAGATCTTAAGAAGAAGGGTATCGGGTATAAGAAGGGTGTGGGACAGTACAAGTATGACGATGGTAAAACTGGCACAGAGGTTTCCTATCACACCACAAAACCTGATAAAATGTCGAAGCGTCGTTTCGGAAAACTTTCCAGACGACTCGGTAGAAAACACGGACAAGAGTCTGTGATTACGAAGGATAAAGCGAAAGCTGCAAAATTGCACTATACTGATAAGAGTGGTAAGAAATCCGAGTCTATCGGTAAAACTAAAGCTGGAAAGCATCCTGGTGGATATGGTGAAACATCTTCTACTAACGTGCGTTCTGGTAAACTTCCTAAAAAAGTAAAGGACAAAAAACTACATTATGACAACTGAATGGGACGATTCTAATTGGAGGGAGGAGCAGAAAGCTTTTACTTCTAATAAAAGACATCTTGAATTACTAGAGAACGGACCTAAGAGTCTGTCTCAATCTTGGATCCTTCAAGCATTGCATCAGCAATGGATGAAAAGGAATGGATATAAATATCCAGACACAGAAAACAAAGGTCAACTGCAATCATCATTTAAGGAGTGGAACGATGGCACTAAAGTGTAAATACTGTGGACTTATTGTTCCTAGCAGTAAACCAAACCCAGAAAAGTGGTTACATAAACACGAGATGAATTGTGCTCGTAACCCAAATAACAATAAAACAAGCGGACCTATAGGTACAGAATAATGGCATTGTCAGATAAGACACAGAAACTGTTTGACAAGGTGGTAGAATGGGATAGAACTTTGGCAAAGAAGTTTCAAAACAAATTTAACTTGACAGATTATCAGATGCTGTGTATAGCTTTTGGTAAGGGTTTCATCATCGGAGCACTACTACTGTAACAGCCTGAACTAAATAAATTTATTATGAGTCCAGAATCACACCCGAAACGCTACTATACAAAAGCAGAAGTTGATGTATTAATAGCAGCAACTATTGCAGAAGCTAGAGAAATCGATGAAGCTTCAATGCGTAAACATAACCGAGAAGCAACTGTTATTAGTATGATTCTCGGTTTTACTACACTTGCCCTCTTTATAGATGGTCTTCTTAGAATCCTTGGTATCATTCCTCCCTTTATGGATTTGGATGTTAACGTAATTGATGATATAATAGATAAGGTAAAGGGAGATTTAATTCCTATTATCGAATCTTCTAAGAAAATTATTACAAGATAATTATGTCTACAAAAACTGTGAAGAGACGCAATCAAATTAAGTCTCGTTTTTATTATTACTTTTGGGGTGCAGCAACCCTTGCGGTTGTCTCAGGTCAGTGGTATGTTGGGTCTGGATATAGACAAATGTCAAGATCTATCAATAGAATCCTTGATGCTACAATACAAGTATTGGAAGCACCTAGGAGACCACCTACAGGTAGGTACTATCCCCTTGTTCCTCAACCAGATGATTCAGACATTATGACTCTGGAGGAAATTGATCCTTATATATACCTTGAAGAGGATGGAACCGAATCCCAAATTCAACGATATAAAATCGTTATATGAACTTTATGAAGAAAACTACCAACTCCAAGATATGATTCAAATCTACCAAGAAGAGATTCAAAAACTTGTTATAGAGAAGGAGACCTTACATAAAGAGGTTATCTTTCTACGTCAACAACTGAAGTATAAAACTTTAGGAAATGATGAAACTAAAAAAGACCCCGATTAAAGGGTCTTTTTTTATGTCTTTTAAATCATTGAATTAGAGTAAAACCTCCCTACAGATTCGTTTACAACTGGGTTGAGATCCTTCGCACTCAATCAAGCAGTCGAAATAGTCGTTCATATTATCCGAATATGTGGAGTCGGTCGGTTCTAAATGATTCCATTCTGCCAGTTGATTGCTAGGAAATTGTTTCATTCATTTCTCCGTACCTTGGACATCATCATATAACTGAAAGGAGTCATAGTTCCCTCTCTGCGACTGATTTATTTATGTTCAAACGCAAACTTTGACCGAACCTATGTAAACTAAAATAAATACCTAGGAGCAAATACTTAGTCTATGGTTGTCTGGGGTGTGATCTGGATGATTGCCATTTTATTGGTAATGGTATCTTGGTATATCTACTATATACTTCGTATGGCATATGCGGAGATGAACGATGGGAGCAATGGTACCCCCAAGTCGGAAGAGTTGTTACAACTTCCGAGTGACAGAAATAGTGAAAGTAGTTGATGGTGATACCATTGACGTAATTATTGATCTAGGATTCGACCTCTATAAAAAAGAGAGGGTTCGTATAGCTGGCATCGATACTCCTGAGAAAAGGACTAGAGACTTGGAAGAAAAGGAGTTAGGTATTGATGCAACTAACTGGATGAAAGGAACATTAGAAGACACAATTAAAGGAGAAGATGAACTTACTATCAGAACCGAACTTAAAGGTGGTATGGGTAAGTACGGTCGGCTTTTGGGTTGGTTATATGTTGGCGAAAGCGATGTATCGTTGAATGAACAGATGATTGCCGAGGGATATGCTTGGGAATATGATGGAGGTACTAAGAATAAGAACTTCCAAGAACTCAAAGACATCCGTATTGCACAAGGTACATATCAAGGAGACATTGAATATCCTGACGGTACACACGAAATAAATGGCTGATAATCAGATCTATCTCGGTAACCCGAATCTAAAAAAAGCAAATGTAATGACAAACTTCACACCTAGACAGGTGAAGGAGTTTGTTAAGTGCAGCAATGATCCAATCTATTTTATACGTAAGTATATTAAGATCGTGTCTCTGGATGATGGTGTCATCCCATTTGATATGTACGATTTCCAAGAGGAAATGGTTACAAGTTTTCACGAGAATAGATTTAATATAGCAAAGTTACCTCGTCAGTCAGGTAAATCTACTGTTGTTACATCGTACCTATTGTGGTATGTAATTTTTAATCCAAATGTCAACGTCGCAATCCTCGCAAACAAAGCTCCCACTGCTAGAGAGATGTTGGGACGTTTACAGCTCAGTTATGAGAACCTTCCTAAATGGATGCAGCAAGGTATTATTGGTTGGAACAAGGGGTCAGTCGAACTGGAGAACGGATCTCGTCTCCTTGCTTCATCTACTTCTGCTTCTGCTGTTCGTGGGATGTCCTTTAATATTATCTTCCTTGATGAGTTTGCGTTCGTTCCGAACAATATTGCTGAACAGTTCTTTGCTTCTGTTTATCCTACTATCTCATCTGGTAAAAATACCAAAGTTATTATCATATCTACCCCTCACGGGATGAATATGTATTATAAGATATGGCACGATGCTGAAAGAAAGAAGAATGAATATATAACAACTGACGTACATTGGTCACAAGTTCCTGGTAGGGATGCTGATTGGAAAGAGCAAACTATTGCTAACACATCAGAAGCACAGTTCAGAGTTGAGTTTGAATGTGAGTTCCTAGGATCTGTTGACACTTTAATATCTGCAAGCAAATTGAGGTTAATGGTTTATGAAGATCCCATCACTACTCAGAATGGACTTGATGTATATGAAGATCCTCAGAAAGAACATCAATATACTATTACTGTTGATGTTGCTAGAGGGATTGACGGTGATTATTCTGCTTTCACGGTTTTTGATACATCCACAGTTCCATATAAATTAGTTGCCAAATATAGAAACAATCAAATTAAACCCCTATTGTTTCCTGATATTATTCATAGGGTTGCTAAGTCATATAACCACGCATACGTATTGATAGAAGTAAATGATGTTGGTGCACAGGTAGCAGATATACTTCAGTATGATCTTGAATATGATAACCTCCTAATGGCAGCAATGAGAGGTAGAGCAGGGCAAGTTGTAGGACAGGGTTTCTCTGGGAGTAAAGTTCAACTTGGTGTCAAGATGAGTTCAGCAGTTAAGAAACTAGGTTGTTCTAACCTCAAAGGATTATTAGAGGATGATAAAATATTAATACAAGACTACGATATTATATCTGAACTAACTACGTTTATACAAAAAGGTCAATCTTGGCAAGCGGAAGAAGGATGCCACGATGACCTTGCTATGTGTTTAGTTTTATTCTCTTGGTTGTGTGTACAAGAATACTTTAAAGAGTGTCACGACAATGACATTCGTTTAAAAATGTATGAAGAACAACGAGAAGCAATAGAGGCAGATATGGCTCCGTTTGGTTTTATTCAGGATGGTATGGATGATAACTCATTTGTAGATGACGACGGTGAACGATGGTTCACAGACGAATACGGAGACCGTGCTTATATGTGGGAGTATCGTTGAAAGAAGGGGAATCATAAATAATTTCTAGAGAATATTTGAATTTTTTTTCAGGAGAATAAGCAATGGCATCTACCCAACTTTCACCAGGGGTCGTTGTACTTGAGAAGGATCTAACAACGGTTGCATCTGCAACCATTGATAATGTAGCAAGTGTTGTTGGTTCTTTTGAAAAAGGTCCCGTAAACAAGATTGTTGATATTACTTCTGAAAAGGAGCTTTTATCAGTCTTCGGTAGACCTAACGATTACAACTACGAATACTGGTATACAGCAGCACAGTTCTTACTGTACGGTGGTACATTGAAAGTGGTACGTGGTAATTCAACTGCATTGAAGAATGCTATTGATACAGCACAGTTTACACTAACAACTTTCAGTGGATCTGATACAACACTAACAGTAACCTCATCAACCGACATAGCAGCACAGGATTTTATCTTGATAGACGCTGAAATTATGAAGGTTACTGCTGTAGTCGGTAACGACCTTACTGTAGACAGAGGACAGTTATCAACTGCTGCTACAAGTCACGGAGCTGGTTCACAAGTAACATTAATTGAAGACGCAGGAACATCCACTACTATGAATCAAGGTGGAACCCTTGCTGCTGGTGGTACTTCATTAACAGTTACAGACGCAGGGACACTTGGTGTTGGTACAAACGATTATATCAAGATCGCTGACGAAATATTACGAGTAAGTAATGTTGTTGGTAACGTATTGACAGTTAGCAGAGGAGAGTTGAGTACAACTGGTTCTGCACAAACTGATTCACAGACAGTTACTAAATTAGTCGTTACTGCTGGTAAGACAACAATTAACGAAGCAACATCAACTGGTGTTACTGTTCCAATCATTAGAAACGTTGAACAGTATGAAGCATCTGTTGAGTCTGCATCTAACAACTGGAAGTGGGGTGCAAGAACACCTGGTCTTTACGGTAACTCAATAAGAGTCGTAATGACTGACGCTGGTCCTGACCAGATCCTTTCATTAGCACAACCAACATCTGCTGAGTGGGAATTTAGTACTACCACAGACATTACTTACAGTGCTGCAAATGCTGCTGCTAAGATTTTTAGTTATACAATAGTTGCTCAACTAGACTCTGCATCTATAGCAGGGGACTTTTCTAAAGATGAAGTCTGGAGAGCAGAAACTGATGCTGGTGTAGCAATCGCTGTACAAGGAACCGTTAAAGCATACGATCCTGTTACAAGAAAGATTGAACTTGACATCAACTACTCCTTATCTTCTGACGTACTAGAAGTTGGAGATACAATTTGTGTTTGGACAACTGCTAGTGGTGGAACTAAGACAGGAGATCAAGCAAAGATTGAATCAGTTGAAAGACAACTATCAGTTGTAACTGGTGCATCTAACGTTGCATTCGCTGCAAACTACACACTTGCAGATGACAATGCTACTGGATCACCTGTAACTCCTAATGTTACTATTGCTTCAGTTCGTTCTGCATACGATGATCTATACTTCGGTGGTGGTCAGAAATGGTCAAACATCGCAGCAAGACCTACAACTTCTCCGTGGGTTTCAGATCGTGGTGGTGACAACGACCAAATGCACATACTTGTATTAGATGGAGATGGAAAACTAACTGGATCACCAGGTTCAGTTCTAGAGAAGTTCCTCTTCGTATCTAAAGCATCTGATGCTAAAGGTGTACAGGGAGAAACAATATACTATAGAGATGTAATAAAAGCTAGATCTCAATATGTTTACTGGGGAGCACACGAAACAGGATCCATTATGGATGTTGATGGTAGTGCTACTGGTGACATTGGTGGATCAGGTATTAGCAAGTCATTTGATTTACTAAAACAGTCTGCTCCTATTAAAACTAATGAGACATCATTAGGTCGTGAGATTATTGGAACTACTAATAGTTCTACTGTTAAGTACTCACTACAAGGTGGTACTGACGGATATACACTTTCACGTTCAGAGATACTTGCAGGATTTGATCTTGTTGCTGACAAAGAAACTATTGATGTTGACTACATCCTAATGGGTCCTTCAATGGCAGATGCAAGTGACACTGTTGCTAAAGCACAGAAGATCATTGATATCGCTGCAACTCGTAAAGATTGTATCGCATTTGTATCACCTCCAAGAGGAGATGTCATCGGTATATCTGATACAGGAGTGATAGTTAACAAGACTATTGATTTCTACAATCAGTTATCTTCAACTTCATACGCTGTATTTGATAACAACTACAAGTACATCTACGATAAATACAACGACAAGTATCGCTACATTCCTTGTAACGCTGATACTGCTGGTTTGACATTAAGTACAACACTTAATTCAGAAGCGTGGTTCTCTCCTGCTGGATTCAACAGAGGACAACTACGTAACGCAATCAAACTTGCATACTCACCACTTAAGGATCATAGAGATAGATTGTATGCTGCACGTGTCAACCCAGTAGTAGCATTTCCTGGTCAAGGAATTGTACTATTCGGTGACAAAACTGCACTCGCATATCAATCTGCATTCGACAGAATTAACGTTCGTCGCTTGTTCTTAGTATTAGAAGATGCAATCTCTGATGCAGCAAAGACACAACTCTTTGAATTAAATGACGAGTTCACTCGTGCTTCATTCAAGAACATTGTCGAACCATTCCTACGTAGTGTTCAATCACGAAGAGGAATTATTGACTTCCTAGTTGTTTGTGATACATCAAACAACCCATCCGAAGCGATTGATCGTGGCGAATTCTTTGCCGAGATCTTCGTTAAACCAACAAGGTCGATAAACTACATTACACTAACCTTCACCGCAACTAGAACAGGTTCTAGTTTCTCTGAAGTAACTAATTGATCTCAAGAGAAAATCCTTTAAGGAGTAACTAACAAATGGCAGAAGCACAACCAGGACAGGTAGAACAGAGTTCAGTAAGAGCTCCGATATTTACCTTCCGTGATCAAGTAAGAGACTTTGCACGTCCCAATCTGTTTCAAGTAGAGATCTATGCACCTCCTGTTCTACAGGATAGTGTAGGTCCTCAATCAGGAGCAGTGGCGGGTAGTGTTGCAGAGGTTGCTGAAAACACATCTGGTGGATCACAACTTAACGCATCGGAAGCATCAGCATTCGGTACATTCCTTGTAAAAGCAGCAAACATTCCTTCATCTGTTGTTGGAGTTGTTGAAGTGCCTTACAGAGGAAGACAACTAAAACTTGCTGGAGACAGACAGTTTGAACCTTGGACAATCACTGTTCTTAACGATCAGTCATTCAAGTTCAGATCATTCTTTGAATCTTGGTCAACAAACATCCAAGCATTACAACAGAACTTCCAGAACGCTAACACAATGGCTGAATACCAAGCAATGGCTAAGGTCAGACAGATGGATAGAAAGGGTAAGATTATTCGTACATACAAGTTCGAGGGTATCTGGCCATCTAACATCAGTTCCATTGGTTTAGATTGGGGAACAACTGACACTCCAGAAGAGTACACAGTTGAGTTCCAAGTACAATACTGGACTTACGACAACGACGTTAACACTGGAAACGCTGGATAAGCGGTTTTAAAACTCGTATAAATAATAAGATAAACAATAGAAAGTAAGAATGTCCCAACTCTTTGGTTATTCTCTTGAACGTGCGAAGAAGGATCGAAATAAAGGTCCTTCTTTTGTGCGTCCAGAGTCAGATGACGCAGCGACACCAGTTGCGGGTGGTGGTTATTTTGGAACCGCCATCGATCTTGATGGAACATTTAAGGACGAAAATGATTTAATTCGTCGTTATAGATCTATGTCTATCCACCCTGAGTGTGATAGAGCAATCGATGATGTTGTTAACGAAGCGATTGCAGGAGAAATAGATGATGTACCAGTTGAAGTAGAACTGTCTAATTTAAAAGTCGGTGCTAATGTAAAGAAACAAATCCGTGAGGAGTTTCAAAACGTACTACGACTTCTAAAATTTGACACACGTGCGTACGATATTTTTAGAAGATGGTACATTGATGGTAAAATTTATTATCATAAGATGATCGACCCTGCTAATCCTAGGGATGGCATCACAGAATTAAGATACATCGATCCACGTAAGATACGCAAAGTCGTGGAGATGGAGAGAAAGAAAGATAGAACACAAATAGATCCACGCACAATGGAAGCTCAGATAGCTCCAAGAACTGCTGAATATTATGTGTACAATCCAAAAGGTATGCGTGCTGGTATGGAAACCAGTGGTATAAAGATTGCACCTGACGCTATCGCTTTCAGTCACAGTGGTTTGAAGGATATGAATAAGAATGTGATTATGTCACATCTTCATAAAGCAATCAAAGCACTTAACCAGTTAAGAATGATCGAAGATAGTTTGGTTATCTATAGACTATCAAGAGCACCAGAAAGAAGAATATTTTATATCGATGTAGGTAATTTACCAAAACAGAAAGCGGAACAATACCTCCGAGAGGTAATGAGTCGCTATCGAAACAAGTTAGTTTACAACGCAGACACAGGAGAAATTAGAGATGACAGAAAATTTATGTCGATGCTCGAAGACTTCTGGCTCCCACGTAGAGAAGGAGGACGAGGTACTGAAATCACTACGTTGCCAGGTGGACAAAATCTTGGAGAACTTGAGGATGTCAAATACTTCCAAAAGAAACTATATCGTGCCTTAAATGTACCAGAGTCTCGTCTTGAATCAGAATCACAGTTCAACTTAGGTCGTGCTGCTGAGATTACAAGAGATGAGATTAAGTTTCAGAAGTTTGTCACTAGACTCCGTAAGAAGTTTAGTGAGTTGCTTGACGACTTACTCAAGACACAACTTGTTCTGAAAGGTGTCATTTCCATTGAAGAATGGGAAGATATGTCAGAGCATATTCAATATGATTATATTGCTGATAATTATTTCAGCGAATTGAAAGAGAAAGAGATGCTCACAGAACGTCTTAATCTTATGACTCAAATGGATCCGTTTGCTGGTAGGTACTTCTCTTTAGAGTACATACGTCGTCAGATCTTGCGTCAAACAGATGCAGAAATGAATGACATTGATAAGCAAATGGAGCAAGAGATTGCTGACGGTAAACTCCCAGATCCTGCAACCATTGACCCTGCTACAGGAATGCCTATAGAGGATCCTATGGCAATGGAAGGTGAAGGAATGGAAGAAGAAGGTCAACAAATCTCAGTTGATAACGTCGAACCCGCAGACTATAAACGTGGGGAATTCTAAATAATTACATTAGAGGTACATTATGCCTAGCGTAGCTGCTAAAGAAATCATAAATAAATTGTTCTCTGGAAAAAAAGATCTAGAGAATGAGGTTAATGATGCAATGATGGCACTCTCTGCTGATAAACTTGACGCAGAGAAAAAGACAATCGCTAAAGATTGGTTAAAAGATCCCACACAGGAAACACCAGATGAAACTGATAACGGAGCAGATTGATGACATTGAGATCCTCAGTGAGGAGAAAAATGGCAAAAAACATCTGTACATAGAAGGAACTTTTCTGCAAGGAAACATAAAGAACCGCAATGGTCGTATGTATCCAATGGAAACACTTGCACGTGAAGTTGATAAATATTCCAACACTTACATCAAGTCTGGAAGAGCAATGGGAGAACTCGGACACCCCGATGGACCTATTGTTAATTTAGATAGAGTTTCACATTTAATTACTTCTCTTGTTCAAGAAGGAAGTAACTTTAAAGGGAAAGCAAAAATCCTAGATACCCCAATGGGACAGATTGCTAAGTCACTTTTAGATGAAGGTGTACGTTTAGGTGTGTCATCACGAGGGGTAGGCTCACTCAAATTGAACCGTGAAGGTGTAAATGTTGTGGCAGATGACTTTATGCTCGCTACTGCTGCTGATATAGTGGCAGATCCCAGTGCACCAGAGGCTTTCGTAAACGGTATTATGGAAGGAAAAGAGTGGGTTTGGACAAATTCAGCGTTAAAAGAATCAGATCTCCGCAAGGTTGAGAGGGATTTAGACAATGCTAGTTCAAAAAGAGAGCTTGCTGAAAGGCAAATTACCGCATTTGAAACCTTTTTAAAAGGTTTATAACTTATAAATATTTTTTAGTTAAACCAAAGACTGCTATTTAAGGAGACAACAACAATGTCAGATGAGAAAGTAACAGCATCTACAGAACAAGTAACTGAAGCCAAGTTTGATGGTGCTGTTGCTGATGGTTCAACATTAGGTGCAGTAGAAGTTCTAGGAGGACCAACTCCAATGAACTCAAAACCCGATGATGATTCAAATAAATTGAAGACTCCATCACAAACTACAGCAACACCACCAAAGACAAAACCATCTGCTGCTTCAGGCAAGATTGAGTCTGTGGACGCTGAGAATGCTGAAGGTGAGAACCTAATTGAAATTGACGTTACAGCAGACGTGGACGCACTAACTAACGGTGAAGACCTTAGTGAAGAGTTCAAAGAAAAAGCTGCAACTATTTTCGAGGCAGCAGTCGTCTCTAGGTTAAACGAGGAACTTGACCGTATCCATAAGGAATACTCAGAGGGAGTCGTTGACGAAGTAGAGAAGGTCAAAACAGAATTGGCAGAACAGGTAGACGAGTATCTTACCTATGCCGTACAGTCTTGGATCGACAATAACAAACTTGCAGTAGAAAGTGGTCTCAAATCAGAGATTGCTGAGTCTGTTGTTGATGGTCTCAAAAAAGTTTTCGTCGAGAACCACATTGAGGTTCCCGAAGAAAAAACAGATATCATCTCCGAGATGGCATCTGAGCTTGATACAATGGAAACAAAACTCAACGATCAACTTGAAAGAAACGTTGCTCTTACTAAAGAGGTAGCGGGATTTGTTAAAGATGGGATTGTGAAGGAGATCTCTGAAGGACTTGCTAGTACCGAAAAGGAAAAATTAGCATCACTTGCCGACGGAGTTGAGTTTGAAGATGAAGAGTCATTCCGCAAGAAGGTTGAATCTTTGAAGGAGTCTTACTTCTCAAAGAAACCAGCACCAGCTAACGCTGAGACTATTGCTGAAGACGTTCAACCAGTTGTGGACACAGAGATGACGGACTCTATGTCACGTTACGTAGACGCACTCCGTCGCTGGACAAAGTGATCCAATCCTATAACACAAATCAATTAGTAAAAGCTAATGTTTAACTCAGAACAGTTACAGGAGAAATGGAACCCAATTCTTAAGTGTGATGGTATCGAGGATATCAAAGACAACTATAAGAAAGCAGTTACAGCAGTTCTCCTTGAAAACCAAGAGAAATTCCTTAACGAAGAGAGAGGAGTTTTAACAGAGGCAGCACCAACAGTAAGTACAGCATCCACATCAGGTGGAGTTGCTGGTTTCAGTGCTAACTCTACAGCAACAGGTCCTTCTGCTGGTTTCGACCCAGTATTGATCTCGTTGATCAGACGTTCAATGCCAAAGCTTATTGCATATGACATTGCTGGCGTACAACCAATGACAGGTCCTACAGGACTTATCTTCGCTATGAGATCCAGATACGGTACAAACCGTACTGCTGGTACAGAAGCATTCTTCAACGAAGCAGATTCACAGTTCTCTGGAACTGACGCAGCACAAACAAGTGGATTCGGTTCACAAGGTAGTGCACAAGCAGGAAGTAACCCAGGTATTCTTAACGACTCTGGTACCTATACAAATGGTACAGCGATGAGAACAGACGAGGCAGAGACACTCGGAACTGGATCTAACGCTTTCGCTGAAATGAACTTCAGTATTGAGAAAGTTACTGTGACTGCGAAGTCCAGAGCACTCAAAGCTGAGTACAGTTTAGAACTAGCACAAGACTTGAAAGCCGTTCACGGTCTTGACGCTGAGTCAGAACTAGCAAACATCCTCTCAACAGAGGTTCTTGCAGAAATCAACCGTGAGGTTGTTCGTACTGTTTACAAGGTTGCAAGACCTGGTGCTCAGAACAATACTGCATCTGCTGGTATCTTCGACTTAGACGTTGACTCAAACGGAAGATGGTCTGTTGAGAAGTTCAAAGGTCTTCTATTCCAGATAGAAAGAGATATGAACGCTATCGGGCACGAGACAAGACGTGGAAAGGGCAACATCTTAATTTGCTCTGCTGACGTTGCATCTGCTCTATCGATGGCTGGTGTACTTGACTACACTCCTGCTCTTGCTGGAAACTCAAACTTACTTCCTGATGACAACAGTTCTACACTTGCTGGAACATTAAACGGAAGAATCAAAGTTTATGTTGACCCATATTCTGCAAACGTAAGTGACAGACACTTCTACGTTGCTGGATACAAAGGTAGTTCTGCATATGATGCAGGATTATTCTACTGCCCATACGTTCCTCTACAAATGGTTAGAGCCGTTGGTCAGGACACCTTCCAACCAAAAATTGGATTTAAGACAAGATACGGTCTTGTTTCAAACCCATTTGCTGAAGGTACTGATCAAGGTGGTGGAGACCTTGACCCTAACAAGAACAGATACTACAGAAGAGTTCTTGTTGACAACTTAATGTAAGCAATCGCTTATATACTTTACAAAGACCCCTTCGGGGGTCTTTTTTTATGTTAAATAATTAGGTTATGAACGGACGATTGAACAAAGTTCAAATGCTTGCAAAGGTAATGAGGATGAAAGATGGTCTACATCAACATCAATGGTATCCTCATTGGACAGACAACGAACGTGCTGCTGCACAGATGATTTTAAATAACGTTCTAGATGTTTTAGATGAGTATTGGGAGTAGGCTAAATAATAATACGGAGAACACTAATATAGTCAATGTCTTTCGCTTCACAAATTAGCAATAGGAATTTCCTTTCACCAGGTGGTTTCCGTTTTTCTCTTGGTAAATTTCCAAAGGTGTCTTACTTGGCACAACAGGCAAATATACCACAGATCAATATGGGTCTTGTTCAACAAGATACTCCATTCCGTCCTGCATTTGTTGACGGTAACTTGGAGTATGGATCTTTTACTTTACAGTTTCTTGTAGATGAGGATCTAGAAAACTATCTAATCATTCATAACTGGATGAGAGGACTTGGTGTCCCTGATAGTTTTAAGGACAGACAGGACTTTGAAACAGGCATAGAAACTAACTTACCAGCAAAAGAGATTGGTGATTTGTTATTTGCAGATGGAACTCTTACTGTACTGAATAGTAATTTCCAACCTAATTTCAATGTAGTCTTTAAAGATCTGAAACCAACATCCCTCAGTACACTTGAGTTTGACGCAACTATTGATAGTCAAGAATTTTTTCAAGCAGTTGTAACATTTGATTATCTTAGTTACGAAATTCAAGGATTAACAGGTACGAGGAAAACCACTCTGAAATAAACTATGGCACTCCTTGAAGATCTTCAGGAGCAGTGGTCAAAAGATTGTATATTTGATGAGTTAGATTTAGGATCTGAATCATTAAAGGTACCGTCACTGCACCAGAAGTACCACGTATATTACAACAAATACAAATTAGTAATAGAGGATGAGAAATGTAAACTCAAGACTCTATGGAAATCTAAGTGGATGTATTACAATGGCAAAGGTCCTGACATCAATGGGGAATACTTTGACCACAAGATTTTAAAAGGTGATATCAATACCTTCCTTGAATCAGATAAAGATATACAGAGACAACAACTCAAAATAACATACTTTGAAACTTGCATAAATTATATTGAGGCAATACTCAAAATGATTAATAGCAGAGGTTTCCAAGTGAAAAACGCTATTGATGCCAAGCGTTTTGAGTTCCCTGTATAATGGTTTCTATTGAAAAGAAAAATGAGATCTACCTTCGGGTAGGTGCAGAGATGCACATCCATCACGAGTTGAGTGAATACTTTTGTTTTGAAGTTCCAGAAGCAAAGTATCTACAGAAACGTAAGAGATATCGTAGATGGGATGGAAAGATTCGTTTATATTCACCAGGTACAGGAGAGTTATATGTAGGTTTGTATCCATATCTAATAGAGTGGTTGCAAAAAATGGGGTATGATTATAAGATTGAGGATAGTGAATACGGAGACCCCGATGAATTTGACGCAAACATATCACAAGAGACAGTTAAGAGTTTTGTTAGATCTTTGGGTTTGCCTTTCAAGGCAAGAGATTACCAACTCGCAGCAATTTATTCAGCACTTCGCAATCACCGCAGACTATTACTCTCTCCCACAGGATCAGGAAAGTCAGTTATAATATATGTTTTAGTACGTTGGTATCTTAAAAGAGATAAACAGATACTAATTGTAGTACCAAGTATTTCTTTAGTAGAGCAGTTATATAAAGACTTTAAAACCTATAGATGGTATTCAAAAGAAGTAGGAAGAATATATGGTGGTATGGGTGGCAGAGATCAATGGCAAGAATATCCAATAATAATATCTACGTGGCAATCAATATACAAGGAAGATCCGCAGTTCTTTAAAAGGTTTGATGTCATCATAGGAGATGAGGCACACCAATATAAAAGTAAGTCACTGACTGGGATTTTAAATAAATGTTATGATGCTAAGTATCGTTTTGGTTTGACAGGAACATTAGATGGTTTGCAGTGTCATCAATTAATGTTAGAAGGTATGTTCGGTTCAGTAGAAAGAACAGTACGTACATCCGAACTACAGAAGGATGGTTATCTATCTGATCTTAAAATAAATATTTTACTGTGTAGACACGATACTATTTTCTTCGAGGACTATCAAGAAGAGATAAACAAGATAATAGAAAACCGCAGAAGGAATAAAATTATCTGTAAATTATCCCTTGATATCGCTAACAATACACTGATTCTGTTCAATTTTGTAGAGAAACACGGAGAACCACTTTGGGAATTGCTAAATAGTATTAACAAACTGAAACATACTGATACACAAAAGCAGTTGTTTTTTATTCACGGTGGCGTTGCTGCCGAAGAACGTGAAAAGGTGAGGGAACTTTGCGAACACAATAGCAATGCAATCATCCTCGCATCTTATGGTACTTTTAGCACTGGTATCAACATTAAGAACCTGCATAACATTATATTCGCATCACCTATGAAGAGTAGAGTGCGAAATTTACAATCTATAGGAAGGGCACTACGTACACACGATAGTAAAGCACAGGCTACCTTATATGATTTTGCTGATGATTTTAGTAATGAACATTACAGGAACATTACTCTGAATCATTTGAAAGAGAGAATCAAGATTTATAAACAAGAAAGATTCAATTATTCAATTACGGAAATCAAACTAGGAGACACTAATGGGTAACTCACTTAACTATATAAAAACCGATGAAGAGTTCTTTGGAATTCTTAAACTGGTTAGTGGCGAGGAAATCATTGGTCGTATAATTGTGACAGATGAGAATGGAACTACACTTGCTTTCATTCAAGATCCTGCTCTAGTTCATTCCTATGACACTGCTGCTCAAGGAAAACCAGCAGTAGCAGTTGGTTTGAAGAGATGGATGGTATTCTCTGATGAAGATTTCTATATTGTTGCTGAAGATAAAATTTTGACCGTCGCCCCGCTATCAACTGAAGCAACTATAATGTATCAATTCTTTGTCAAACAAGAACTAGGACCTGCTAAGAAGAAAGTAAATCCTATGACACCAGATGTAGTATCAGAACCCAGTGAATTAAATTATAAGCAAGGATATATTGGAACCGTTGAAGAGGCAAGAAAGAAACTAGAAGATTTATTTAAGAGCTAATATCCTTTGAGCAACCCTACAGTGTTGATTGTACATATATTTTTATATGTTGTCAACCCCTGTTAATATTCCTTGACATAGTACGGTATATCAACTATACTAAACTCATTGGAATGACAATATCCTATGCCCGCAGCAATGGCACCTAGACGTAACACAAAAAATCAGCACTATGTCGATAACCAAAAGTTCCTCAAAGCAATAATTGAGTATCGTAATAAGGTAGAGAGTGCCAAAATTAGGGACAGAAAGAAACCTAGGATACCAGAATACGTAGGAGATTGTTTCTTAAAGATAGCAACACACCTATCATATAGACCTAACTTCATAAACTATATGTACAAAGAGGATATGATATCCGATGGTGTAGAAAATTGTGTACAGTATATTGATAACTTTGATCCATCTAAATCTAAAAACCCATTTGCATATTTTACTCAGATAGTGTATTATGCTTTTCTAAGACGTATTGCAAAAGAAAAAAGACAGATGGACATTAAGGATAAGATTATAGAGAAGTCAGGATTCGATCAGATATTTCATACAGATGATAAAACTAATTCAGCAGAACTTAATAGTATAAAGACTAGAATTGAAATGAATACTAAGAGTAAGTAATGTATCATAATAATTTTTTTACCGATGAGCAGTGGGAATGTATTAGAGTGTGTGTAGCAAATGCACCTATACCTTATGATATTACTAAGAAAAAAATTGCTGCTGAAATTTTAGATAAGATAGGTCAACCAAAAAAACCAAAAAATATAATGGGTGAGGGACTACAATGATTTTTTGGATTGGATTTACTATTATGTTTTTGAATGAAGGGTTCGTTATGATGCGACACGTTTCTCCTTTATTTGCTAGACTTAGAACTAAGGTTATAAAAAAACTTGGCGAGAATGTCTGGTATCGATTGCACGGTACCCTAGATTATACTTGGATAGGACTTGTAACTTTAGGATTGATAGTCAATTCCAATAGGTTGTTACACATATCAGTGCTATCAATCTTCTGGATTGGATCATATGTAATTTTTTATTTACCAAGGTGGAAAAACAGATGAAACTAACTCAAGAAATTATTGACAAGATACAAGAAGCAATGCTTCATACCAAGAAAGATGGTACAGTTAACTGGAAAGATACTGATGAGATTGAGGTAAATTTAGCAGGAACTTTTGCTGCTGATAGATTTATTGTTATTAAGAACAAAACAAAAGACCCAGTAATATCTGCTGCACCTCATCCTAACTTTGATTATGAAAAGAAGGAGTTTATTAAATGAAGATTCTTCTAATAACTGATCAACACTTTGGTGTTCGTAATGATAATCAAGTTTTTATAGAAAAGTATCAAGAATTTTATAGCGAAACTGTTCTACCATTTATTGATAAGAATAAAATTGAACATATTATATGTCTTGGTGATGTATTTGATAAAAGAAAAAGTATAAATTTCCTGTCTCTAGATGCTGCACGTAAAATGTGGTTCGATCCTTTGAGAGATAGAGGTATTACTATGGATACTTTGATCGGTAATCACGACATCTATTATAAAAATACTTTAAAAGTAAATGCTTTAGATCACTTGTTAGGTGAGTATGAAAATATTAATGTAATTAATGATGCACAACATTTAGAATATGATGGATTAAAAATTCTAATGCTTCCTTGGATTTGTGATGACAATAAAAAAGAGATAGATGACATCGTTGAAAACACAGATGCCACAGTGTGTTTCGGACATTTAGAACTATCAGGATTTGAAGCAGTACCTGGTAGAATTATGGAACACGGAGAAGATCCTACACGCTATGAAAAGTTTGATTTAGTATGTAGCGGTCACTACCATATGAAATCTAGAATAGGAAATGTAAACTATCTTGGTAATCCTTATCAACTCTACTGGAATGATTACGGTCAGAAGAGAGGTTTCCACGTCCTAAATACTAATAATAAGAAAATAACATTCTACACAAATCCACATCATATATTCAATAAACTTTGGTACGATGATGTTAGTAACGACTATACAGAAATACCAGATTTTAAAAAACTAAAAGGATCATATGTTAAACTGATTGTACTAAAAAGAGATAATCAGTTATGGTTTGATAGGATGGTAAAAGCATTACATAATGCTGATGTCGCAGATTTAAAAATCATAGAAGACATCACTGTTGAACTAGATGAAGCAGATGAATCTCTAGAGTCAGAAGATACTATGACAATACTTGAAAGGTATGTTGATGACTTAGAAGAGACAGTAGATAAAACATCTGTTGTAAAAATTTTAAAAACCTTGTACCTAGAAGCAATCGATCTATAATGTACATACTCTGCGACAAAAGAACTAAAGGAGTCTACGCTGTAGAAGACGAACTCAAAAATAAAGTTGTGCAAATTTTTGTTGACAAAGATGACGCTTTACGCTATTATGGATTATTGGAAGCTAATGATTATAAACGTGATTTAATGATAACAGACATCGATGAAGAATCAGTAATCGCAAACTGTGAAGCTCACAATTATAGGTATGCTTTTATTGAACCAGATGAACTTGTTGTCCCACCTTTATGATTGCTCTAGTTATTATCGTAGTGGTTGTTGCTGCTACTGCATTTCTAATTCGTTATTACGACCCACATAATTAATGATTGTTTTTGAAAGGATTCGTTGGAAGAACTTTCTGAGTACAGGTAATCAATTTACCGAAATCAATTTTCTTGAAACTCCATCCACTTTAATTATTGGAAACAATGGTGCTGGAAAAAGTACTATGTTAGATGCTTTGTGCTTTGGATTATTTAATAAACCATTTCGTAAAGTCACTAAATCACAGTTAGTTAATAGTATTAATGAAAGAGAAACAAGAGTTGAGATAGAATTTAGTATAGGATCAGTAGAATATAAAGTTATACGTGGTATGAAACCAGGTCTATTTGAGTTATATCGTAACGATAATCTCATAGATCAGGATGCTGCTAATAGAGATTACCAGAAATATCTAGAACAAAGTATACTCAAATTAAATTACAAGTCATTTACACAAGTGGTAATACTAGGGAGTAGTACATTTGTTCCCTTTATGCAATTATCAGCACCTCATAGAAGAGAAGTTATTGAGGATATACTTGACATTCAAGTCTTTAGTCATATGAATATGTTACTGAAAGATAGAGTCAAGGATAATAATGAAGCACTAAAAGATTGTGAACACGAGTTAGAGATGGCAAAGCAAGCAATTACATCTCAACAGAAGACTCTTGATAAGTTAACAGAGTTTACTGATAAACAAAAATTAGAATTACAATTACAGATTGATAATAATGAAGAACGTATCTCACAGATTCACAATGAGGTAGAGGTTCTATTACAAGAAATAGATTCTGAAAAAAATATTGATAAAGATTTAAAAAAGATACAAGCATCTTATGATCAGACTATTAAAATTATGACTCGTATTGATACGAAGAATAAAAAGATTCAGAAAGATATAAAATTTTTCACTACAAATACTGCCTGTCCTACTTGTGCACAAACTATTTCTCCAGAACATAGAGATGAAAAAGTTGAGACTTTTTCTAGTAAGGGAAAAGAACTGACAGAAGCATCAAAACAATTAGCAGAACAATTATTATCAATAGAGGTAAGAACAAAAGAAATAAAAGAAAAACAAAGTCATCTATCTGAAACACAGTTTGAGATACGTCGTTTATATAATGAAGAGACAAGACTTCTAAAACAAAATAGTAATAACAGAAAGATATTAGAAGTACACAATGATAATCAAGATATTAAAAAAGAAAATAGTCTTTTAAAAGAACTAACAGGTAATTTTGAAGATAAAGAAGAAGCGTGTGCTAGTGTCAACAAGGATGCACAAGATTATAAATTAGTTGCTACACTATTAAAAGATGGTGGAATAAAATCTAAGATTATATCTAAGTATATTCCTATTATCAATCAAAGAATTAATAAGTATCTATCTTCTATGGATACGTATATTAATTTTACTCTTGATGATCAGTTTAGAGAGATTATTAAATCTAGACATAGAGATAAATTCTCTTACTCATCTTTCTCAGAAGGTGAAAAACAAAAGATCGACTTGTCTTTACTATTTACTTGGAGACATATTGCTAAAATCAAAAACTCTATTACTACAAATCTATTGATTCTGGATGAGGTATTTGATTCTAGTCTTGATACAAATGCGACAGAGGAACTTTTAAAGATCCTTAAGGAACTACAAGACACAACTAATATGTTTATTATATCTCATAAAGGTGATATACTATTAGATAAGTTTGATAGAACTATCAAATTCGATAAATCATCTGAATTTTCTAAGTGTATCAACAATGTTTGACATTCCCTTTTATACTTCTAATGGTGAATTTCAAGACCATAAGAATTTAAAAGAAAAATTATTAAAACGTAGAGATGAATTTACTACAGACCTCTGTAGATTCTATGGTACTGGGTATTCAACTATCCATACTAATTCTAATATACATATAGAAAATCCTGAGATTAAAAATTTCTTGATATCAAAACAAGAGTTATTTGATCCAGACCTTGAGGTCACACATTGTTGGGTAAACATCAATCCAAAAGGTGCTTATCAAATGCGTCATAATCACGCAGAGTGTGATGTAGCAGGGACATATTATTTACACGTACCTGTAGGAGATACAGGTGATTTGTATATGTATCATCCTGCCCCTGCTGTAGAAACAATGGGTAGAATAAAACCGTACTGGCCAGCAACCCACTGCCAGATACCACGTGAAGGTGATTTATATTTCTGGCCAGGATATCAAGACCACGAAGTACGAACCAACTACGAGAACCAAGAACGATGGAGTATCAGTTTTATGATGTCAATCCCTTCAGAGATCCGACATACAAGATTTCCAAGCCTACCCCGCCCCCTATAATGGAAGAAGTAAATCTTTTCCCTACTACTATCCACGTGTTTCATCACAACGATAATGCTATCGATAGTGAAGTTGAGGGTATACCTGATGACCCTGATATATTATCGCATATTTCTCGTAATGCAAGAGCAGATATAAAAACAGGTTCACATAATGGTATGAAAAATTTAAGGATGTTTGAGAAGTATGAACTTCCACATCTAGAAGATTTTTTTAATGAATGTTTATGGGAAGTAGATGCTAGACTCAGTATAGAGCAATCTTGGATCAATAAAGGTCCTAAGGACAGTCATCAAATCGCACACACACATTCTGGATTTAAAGTTTCTGGTGTATACTGGCATAATATAACAGCACAACAAGGAGGTATCGTTTTTATGAATCCAATACCATTTTCTAAAATGGGTCATTGGGGAACTGAAGAAGGAAGACACTTTCCTTGTACATCTAGAACTCTTATCTTATTTCCATCTTGGTTAGAACATAAAACTGTCAAAAATGGTATAGATAGAGATAGAATATCCATAGCATTTAACGCACGATGAATTGTTGGCACTGTAACACTGAATTAATTTGGGGATCTGACTTTGATGCCGAAGACTATGGATGTGAAGAGGAATACTCTATCGTAACTAATCTTACTTGCCCTAAATGTCAATCATTTGTACAAGTTTATTATCCTAGAGAGGATCAGAGAGATGAAAGTACCGAACTGGCAACACCACTCCAAAAAGGAGAAGAAACGACATCTTAAACCACAAGCACTACGTCAAGCACGTGCCAGACGTAGACAGTTGATAAAGTGTCTATTGAACCGTCCTAGTGGCGGTTCTTCTATTATAATGTGTATATAAGCGACACACAGAATTATGACAATCAACACAGGAGTCAAAGGCACACTTGCTAAACTACTTGCAACAGAAGATCTAGTTGTAGAGCACAGAAAATGTGAGACAGCACAGTTCGATGTAGAAAGACGTGTGTTGACATTACCTGTATGGGACAACGCATCAGAGAACGTATATGATATGCTTGTTTCTCACGAGGTAGGTCACGCACTATTCACTCCTAACGAAGATTGGACAGCAAAGATCAAGGTTCCTCATTCATTCATCAATGTTATTGAAGATGCTCGTATCGAGAAGTTAATGAAGAGAAAGTATGCAGGACTACCAAAGACATTCTACAAAGGTTATCAAGAATTAGATGCAGAAGATTTCTTTCAAATAAATGAGAAAGGTGATCTACGTGATATGCAGTTAATTGATCGTATCAACCTTCAGTTCAAAGTCGGTAACTTCTCTTACATTCCTTTCCAAGATATTGAGTTTGAGTTTGTTAAAAGAGCAGAAGAAGTAGAAACATTTGAAGAAGTTATGCAACTTTCTAAAGACATCTTTGACTTTATGAAACAGCAGTGGGAAGAAGAGCAAGCAGAAAGAGCAGAAGAAGAAGAAGCAGAAAGAATGTTAGAAATGGGTGGTGGTAACAACGGAGACCTTCCAGACTATCTTGAGGATGGCGAAGATCTATCAGAAGGTAAGACACCAAATACAGACAAGTCAGAAGAAGTAGAGCAAACACCTGATCAGGAAATCATCAATCCAAATCAACCTTGGGATTCATTAGATTCAGATCAAGCACCTCCTGCTCCTGCAACTGCTCAAGAACCTCATCAGGCAGATGTAAATACAGAAGCATCAGAAGCAAAAGAAGAGTTCAAACCAGAAGCAGAAACTGACAATACTTTCATTAAGAAAGTAGCAGAATATGTTAGACACGGTGGTTATGAGATTGAGTATGTAGAAATTCCTAGAGTCAATAATCTTAAGGATGTCATCATCAGTGAGAAAGAGATTCAAGAAGAACTAGATACTTGGTTTACAGATTTCCAACTTACAAGACAGTGCAACAATTCTTGGTCAAGTGATGAGAATGTAAAGAACGATCAACTCAATGAAGCAATCTACACTCTTGGTCTTGCAGATAAAGAGTATGAGAAATTCAGAAAGCAAACTCAACCAGAAGTTAACTATCTTGTAAAAGAGTTTGAGATGAGAAAGTCAGCACACGCATATGCTAGAGCAGGGGTATCTCGTACAGGAGTTCTTAATACAAAGATTCTTCATCAGTACAAGTACAACGAAGATCTATTCAAGAAAGTAACAACTCTACCTGACGGTAAGAACCACGGTATGATCTTTGTATTAGATTGGTCAGGTTCTATGAACCACAATCTTTTAGATACAGTAAAGCAAGTTTGTTCACTCGCTTGGTTCTGTCGTAAGGTTCAGATTCCATTCAAGGTATTTGCTTTCTCTAACTACAGAATGTCTTGGGGAAGAAGACAGATCATTATGGATGAGAAGATCGGTAACGTAAATCTCAACGAAGGATTCTGTCTTATGGAATTACTAACATCTAATGGCAACAACAAAAAGTTTGAGCACAACATCAAAAACTTCTTCAGAGTTGGTATGTCAGCAGGAGACTACAGATTATTTGATGAGAATGATTCTGTAGCACTTAGAGAAAATAGAATGTACTACTACCACGGTAGAAGACTTCCAAATCCTCCTAAGTTTGGTCTTGGTTCTACTCCACTTATGGAAACAGCAACAGTATTACATTCAGTAATCCCTGCATTCAAAAAAGAAACAGGTGCAGAAAAGATATCTATAAGTATCTTGAGTGATGGTGAAACTGCTCCTTGCTCATACTTTTGCCCCAGAAGTTTTATGGGTGAGAACGATGGATACTACAGCAACAGTTTCAACTCTAGATGTCAGTTACGTAACCGTAAAACTGGTAGAGTATATCCTCACAGTTATGATATGGAAACAAGTTACAACTCTTTCCTATTACACCTAAAAGAGTCCTTCCCATATGTCAACCTACTAGGATTCAGAATACTATCTAAAGGTGAGGGTGCATCTTACTTCAGACAGCAATCTGTTAGAGGTTACTTCAAAGGTTCTTGGGAGGAAGCATCAGCATCATACAAAAAGAATAGATTCTTTGAGATGGAAGGTTCTGGTTTTGATAAGTTATTCATCCTACCATCAACCAATACAACTGACGATCATTCTATGGAAGAACTTGATGATGGTGCAACCAAGGCACAGATCAGAAGTGCATTCAAGAAGATGTTTAAAGGTAAAGCATCCAATAAAAGATTGCTCACATCATTCTCTAAGACAGTTGCATAACCACTTGACAAAGTGTCCACTAACCCCCAACAGGGGGTTTTTCTTATGTCATAATGTATACATAGACAACAGGACACACAATGCCATTCAAAACAGAAATCCCAGTGACAACACAAGACCTTGTTACTTATCTACAAGAGAACTTCGGTAACGAAGTTGCTGTACCTCAGTTAATGAAAGCAGCAGATGAATTCAGATGCTCTCTCGCTACAGTAAAGAAGCGTTTGAAGACTTACAAAAAAGGTATAGGTAAATGGAACCTTACAGTACAGGAAGTACGTCAACAACTTGAGAAGACTTATGTTCAAGAGCAGAAAGTATCTCTAGTACCACTCAAGGATGAGAACTTTATACCATTCGGTAACTTCAATTCAGTAAAGAAGATTATCAAGTCAGGTACATTCTACCCAACATTCATTACAGGATTGTCAGGTAACGGTAAGACATTCGGTGTAGAACAAGCGTGTGCTCAACTAAATAGAGAGTTAATACGTGTAAACATTACTATTGAAACAGACGAAGATGACCTTATTGGTGGGTTCCGTCTTGTTAATGGTGATACTGTTTGGCATAATGGACCCGTTATCGAAGCACTGGAGAGGGGAACTGTGTTGCTTCTAGATGAAGTAGACCTTGCTTCAAACAAAATCCTATGCTTACAAAGTATCCTTGAAGGCAAAGGAGTCTTCCTTAAGAAGATAGGTAAGTACGTTCATCCTGCAAAAGGTTTCAACGTAATTGCTACAGCAAACACAAAGGGTAAAGGTTCTGACGATGGTAGATTCATCGGTACCAATGTTCTTAACGAAGCATTCCTTGAGAGATTTGCTATCACTCTAGAGCAAGACTATCCATCACCTCAGACAGAGACAAAGATTCTTCACAAGTTATGCTCTAACAGAGAGTTCTGTGAGAGACTTGCAAACTGGGCAGACATCATCCGTAAGACATTCAAGGATGGTGGTGTTGATGAGGTTATCTCAACTCGTAGACTCGTACACGTTGTTAAAGCATTCGAGATCTTTGGTTCTAAAGAAACTGCTATCCAGTACAGCATCAACAGATTTGATGATGAGACAAAGCAAGCATTCCTTGAGTTGTATGACAAAATCGATGCTGACTTTGAAGTTGCACAAAACACACCACTATCAGATAATCCACAAGGTTGACTTCTGATTTAAAACAAGTTATTATAAGGGGGTTCAAAACCCCCTTTTTTGTGGCATTCAAATATGATGAGGATAAACTCCTCAATGAAGTTGCAGACTACATATCGCAAACTTATCAACAGCACTATTCAAAAGGCAATGTTCAAACACTTGACTTGATAGATTCTGTTGGTGATGCAGAAGCATTTTGTAGATCGAACATTCTTAAATATGCTTCTCGTTATGATCGTAAGGGTTCAGCGAGAAAAGATATTGTAAAAATTGTTCATTATGCTATACTGTTATTACACTTCAATGACAAGAAGGCAACCTCCAATCTAAACATCTCTGGTTCTACAGCATTTACTGTAGATTACGACAAATAAATTATGGCAACTGAGACTATTGTTAAACTTTCTAAGAGAACCCAAAACGTCCTCAAGAACTTCGCAACCATCAACAAATCCATTATTGTTGAGAGTGGTAGCAAAGTTAGGACACTCAGCATCAACAAAAATATCTACGCTTCTGCTAAGATCACTGAAGACTTCCCAAGACAAATCCCGATTTACGATCTGGGTGTATTCCTCTCTGGTCTCTCGCTGTTTGAAAATCCAGTTTTTGACTTCACGCATACTCAAAAATTAGTTACTCGTGATGAAGCAACAAATGCAACTACAACATTCTTTTATGATGACGCATCGATAATCACTCCTACGTTACCTACAAAAGAGATTGAGATGTCAAGTGTTGATGTTAGTTTTGATCTTAGAGCAGAAACATTGAGTAATATCTTACGTGCAGCAGCAGTGTACAAAGTTAAAGACTTATGTGTTTACAACAAAGGTGACAAAGTTCATCTTATGGTATGTGATAAGAAGAATGAAACATCAAACACTTATGATGTACCAGTTGGTAAGAATGTTTATGACACTGAGTTTTGCTTCTGTTTTAAAACAGAGAACATAGTATTATTACCTGGTGATTACAAGGTTGACATATCTTCTAAAGGTATTAGTCGTTTTACATCATCTGGTAATGGAGTACAATACTTTATTGCATTAGAATTATAATGTTTAGAAGATCTCTTTTTGATGTTCCAATATTCATAGTTCCAGTAGGAGATTGGCAGAACCAAAAGAGTGCTTTTTTAGATAGAATGGATTGGAGTGATACGGATTGTCAGTTAGAACATTGTTGGACAGACTATCATAAGTTTTTCAGAGCAGGACGTATGCCTGATTACTTTGATCACCTGATGGCAATCCTTGATCTACCGATGCAAATATTTCAAAGAGAGAATCCTGGTGCCTATGTAAATTCTGCTTGGTGTCAAAGATATTCTAAAAATAGTCAGTACCATCCTGCACATACACACGGTGCTATCGGATGGTCTTCTGTTTTCTATGCACAACTAGGATATGGACACAAACCAACTGCATTTATTTCACCTATAACTGACCCTTGGTCAGGACATATTGATGAAGCATTCCCAAATGTTAAAGAAGGTGATATGATATTCTTTCCATCATATTTAATTCATCAATCATTACCACATAACAGTAACGAAGATAAAATTATTTTTAGTATGAACTTTGTGAAATCTCAGGAAACAATCTATGTCTGAATCATTTCTCTGGTCTGAACAATACCGTCCTCACAAAATAGATGATTGTATTTTACCTGACCATATAAAAAATATGCTACAAGGATTCGTAGCAAAAGGTGAGATACCTAATTTATTACTATCAGGAACAGCAGGAGTCGGTAAGACTACTGTAGCAAAAGCATTATGTGACGAACTAGGAGCAGATTACTATGTTATTAATGGGTCTGATGAGGGTAGATTCTTGGACACTGTACGCAATCAGGCAAAAACCTTTGCTTCTTCTGTTTCTCTTACATCTGAATCAAAGCATAAAGTTATTATTATTGATGAAGCGGATAATACAACACACGATGTACAACTCTTACTCCGTGCAGCGATTGAGGAATTTCAAAACAACTGTAGATTTATCTTCACGTGTAACTACAAGAACAAGATACTAGAACCTCTACATTCTAGATGTAGTTGTATTGAATTTAATATTACAGGAAAAGAAAAACAAAATCTTGCAGCACAGTTTTTTACTCGTGTACGTGAGATATGTAAAGAACAAAAAGTTGAAGCAGAACCACGTGTACTAGCAGCACTTATCAATAAACATTTTCCAGACTTTAGAAGATCACTTAATGAGTTACAAAGATATGCTTCACTAGGTAAGATTGATACAGGTGTCTTAGCAGTTGTATCTGATACAAAGGTAGAAGACTTGATGACAACATTAAAAGATAGACAGTTTACTGCTATGAAAAAATGGGTAGTTCAAAACTTAGATAACGATCCTAAACAAATAATGCGTAAAATATATGATTCCCTGTATACATATTTAGAACCCGCATCAATCCCTGCTGCTGTTTTGATAATAGGTGAGTATCAGTACAAGTCTGCCTTTGTTGCTGATCAAGAAATTAATCTAGTAGCATTTCTCACAGAGGTTATGTCGGAGTGTAAATTCAAATAACCAAATATTACCAAATATGGAATATGAAAATTTAAAAAAACGATGTATATCTTGCAAACAAATACTACCAATAGACAAATTTAGAACAGAGAAGGCACGTGTCAGGGATGGTACAACCAACACCTGTAAAAAGTGTCATAATAAAAACACACTAATAGCAAGAAACTTGAGAATGCAACTCATAGAAAAAGTAGAACGAGGAAAAGCAGAGTATCCCAAAGGTTGTCATTGTTGTGGAAAGATGGTAGACTTTAAACATCTATGTGCAGATCATCGCCACGATACAGGTGAACTACGAGGGTGGTTGTGCCACCATTGCAATAGAGGTATCGGACACCTAGGTGATAACCTAGAAGGTGTTCAGAATGCTATTCACTATCTTGAAGGTAATGTAGCAGTACATTACTGGAAAGATTTGAACTATTCTACTGAGGACTTACTCAAAGAAGGTGAGATTGAACCTTTAGTTGAGAGGAAGACTCACTCATTGGAGGATTTTCTTTATTAATGTATTATAACTTTCGTGATGCTTTGACTGATTGTAGGTCTGTTGTACACCTCATAGGTATGCACGGACCTAACTTAATAGGATTAGAACTAGGTGTTGATACAGCACAGAGTCACGTAACTTTATTACAGAATTGTCCTAACATAAAAAAATTATATGGTGTAGATAACTGGAAACCTTATACAGATTATTTACGAGAGGATGGAATACACGCACCATCACAATCAACTACTGAACCACAGATGGAGATGAATGAGTTTACTGCAAAACATCATATCAAGTGGTCAGGTGAGCAACATAAATCAGAAATCTGGAAAGGCAATACAGAGGATTGTGTTAGAACTGCTAACGATGAATCATTTGATTTTATATTTTTAGATGCGTGGTTAAATTATGATCAGGTCAAAAGAGAACTAAAAGATTGGTATCCTAAACTTAAACACGGTGGATTGTTTATAGGTCACGATTATAAATCAGATGCAGTTGCAACTGCTGTCTCTCAATTCAGAGAGCAGTATAGTATCAAGAGTCATATGTCAGTATATGATTCTACATTCGTTTGGAAAAAAGGAGGATCTGAATGGTGACAGAATTAATTGAAAAAAATGATTCTAGGTATTTCACTTCTACAAGTGATAAAACTTATGATCAAAATAATTATAAAGTTTTTTCAAAAGATGGAAAGTCTAATGATTTTGACAACTATGAAGATGCACAAAAATTTTGGTTTCAATGGTGCAGAACTGATCAAATGTCACACATTGAGATCGTTCCAAAACGAAAGAAATCAAAAGGAGGTTTCAAATAATGAACAACTACGGACTTGAATTAGTATTCTGGGTAGTTCTAGGTGTTTATCTCATCTACCAGTACGAAGAATTTAAAAAGAAATGAAAAAAATACTTTGGAAAATATTAGAAGGTATAGCCTTAGCAGGAATGGTAGTATTCTTAGGATTTTTATTCCTTGTTGAGTTGATAGATCTGTTCATTGTTAGACCTATTTACCAAAAGTTATTTAAAAAGAAAAGGAGGAGAAGATGATTTTACCAGGTTCTACAGTTAAAGTAACTGATGAAAATTCAATATACAGAGGGTATGTTGGATGTGTTCAGAGAATACAAGGAAAGAAAGCAGCAGTTCTAATGGATGGTCATACTCCTTGGGACAAGATGATTACGTTTAAACTTTCTTCACTTGATGAAGTAACAGAAGGTTTTCAATATTATCCTAAAAAGAAAAAATGAATAAACATCCTATCTTTCCTGTAGAACTTTATACATTTGAGAACACAGATTTGATAGAACCTACTCTCGATGCGTTAGATCCTATTGAGAGAGGGATGTTTAATATGCCAAATAATGTACAGACTACAGCAGGGAACTTACATCTATTAGATGCTTTCAAACCTACTACAGATTGGATAGAAAGTTGTCTTGAAGAAATCAGACTAGATCAACAGTATGAAATGTATGGTAAGTTTGAGATCTCTTTGATGTGGGGTGTTGTCTCTCCAGAAATGAGTGCTGGTTGTCACAATGTTCACAGACACCCTATGTCATACTGGAGTGGGTTATACTGTTTAACTGAAGGTCATCCCACTATGTTTCAAGATCCTGTATTGTTCAGATCATATAATCAGATGGAAATCATATCAGCAAAATATGAAAATGCAGTTCCAGCACCTACACATAAACCAGGTACTTTGGTAGTCTGGCCAAGTTGGTTGCTTCATTTTACTGTACCACATATACAAGATTTTGTACGTGCAGGAATATCATTCAATGCTATGCCTACAGGTGCTATCAATCAAGGACCTTTTGGACAGAATATGGTTAACTTAAAATTACTTAAGGATGATAATACAGATAGATCTATTATGTGGGAGTATGATGAAAAAGGATATGGTAAGGATGGTGCGGGGATGGGAGGATGATAGAAGTTATAGATGATCTATTCGACTACAAGTTTGTATGGGATACGTATCAATACTTTGAGAACTATCAACACTGGGAAAAATTAGGTGATGCTTTTGGTAGCAAAGTTCCTAGTCTTGGTAGAGTCTTTGACAAAGAGTTTGGTGAGTTTGAACCTATCGCAAATGAGTATGTTAAACTGTTAGATAGGCAAGATTTTAAACGTTGTCTTTATAATGCTTTTACCTATAAAGATTGTCCAAAACCACACATAGACTCACATTCACCTGACGGATTTACCTATATGATATATGTAAACCCTGATTGGGATGCTGGTATGGGAGGAGAAACTATCTTTATTGAAGACGGAGAAATCATTAAGTCAGTCGTACCTAAGTTTGGTAGACTATGTAAATTTACAAGTGAGATCTGGCACGGTGCCAGACCTCCTATGATGGATGCACCTACGAGATACAGTTTAGTATTTCAAACACATCCAGTAGAACCTGAGACTATCGCAGATTTATTATGAACAACTTGAAAACACCATTACGATATCCTGGTGGTAAATCAAGAGCAGCAGCACAACTTGTAAGTGCTTTCCCTAACGAGATAAGTGAGTTCAGAGAACCCTTCCTCGGTGGTGGTAGTGTTGCTATTGAGTTTACTAAAAGGTTTCCTGATATCCCTGTATGGGTAAACGACAAGTATTATTATCTAATTACATTCTGGCAACAACTCCAATGTGCAGGAGAACAAATGGCAGAAGAGTTAACAGTATTGAAGAGAGTATATAACACTGAAGAAAAAGCAAAAGAGTTATTTACCAATGCTAAAGATATGATTCCTAAGTTGGAACCATTCCAACAGGCAGTATATTTTTACATATTGAACAAGTGTTCTTTCTCTGGATTGACAGAGAATAGTTCATTTTCTAAACAGGCATCAGTAAGTAACTTCTCACAAAGAGGTATAGATAAGTTACCAGAATATCAAAAGTTAATTAAGAATTGGAAAATTACTAATAAAGATTATCGTGTACCCTTACTAGCAGTAGGTAGCGATGCTGACAGTGAAATTGATTACTGGTTGCCAGAGACACCATTTCCTTATAGTAATTGTTTTGTATTTTTAGATCCTCCATATGATATAAAAGATTTCTTATATGGAAACAAGGGTGGAACTTTACATAAGGGATTTGATCATATTAACTTTGCAGATAATTGTAAGTTATCAACTAATAATTGGATGATTACATATAATTCCAATGAAAAGATACAACAATTATTCAATGACTTTAACCAGACAGAGTTTGACCTGACATATACTATGAGATCAACTGGTACTTATAATAAAGACCAAGAGAAAAGAAAAGAGTTAATGATTACAAATTACAAACGACACTCACTAGATGAATTCATCCAATATGATTAAAGAATTAATAGAACCAAAAGATCTTTTGCTATCACATAGGATTGAATCCTGTAGTTACAAGTTAGATCGTAAGAGTTTATCTGAGTTACTCAGAGAAAATATGTTGCACTACAATGGTGTTGGTTTATCTGCAAATCAAATTGGTATCTGGGAAAGAGCATTTGTAATGATGACTAACATAGAAAAAGAAGAAACAATAACTTGTTTCAATCCTAAAATTCTAAAGACATATGCTAAGAAGGAGATAATGGAAGAAGGATGTTTATCCTATCCAAATTTATTCTTAAGAGTTGAAAGACCTTGTAGTATTGTTGCTAAGTGGGAAGATGAAAATGAAGTAATTCATAAAACCAAATTCGAGGGATTTAGTGCTAGAATATTTCTACACGAATACGACCATATGGAAGGTATCGATTTTACCCAACGAAAAGTAAATGACTTCTAATCAATATCCTTTAGGTGATTATCTAAAAAGCATCAACGAAACAAAAGAAGACTTAACTCTACGTGACCCTGAGTGGATGAAGAAGTACCCACCCTTCATCATCAACAGGTGTCTTAGTAGTCATATGGATGCAATTATGATGGCAAATGAAATGAATTTCCATCACCAATTAGATAATGATTTACAATATTCCTTTTATCTAAATACTCTTAGAAAAAGGAAAAGGTTCTCACCGTGGCAACGCAAAGATAAGATCGAAGACCTCGATGTTGTCAAGCAATACTTTCATTATAACGATGATAAAGCCAAAGATGCCTTACGAATTCTGACAAAAGATCAAATTGAATTGATCAAATCTAAATTAAAATAGGTGGAAAATTATGAGTGGGGAAACTGTTTCTTGGTCTGTTGACAATATGGTAGAGGTTGCTCTACGTCAACCAGATGACTTCTTAAAGGTCAGAGAAACATTAACACGTATTGGTGTAGCGTCACGTAAAGAAAGAAAACTATTTCAGTCTTGCCATATCTTACATAAGAAAGGTAAGTATTACATAGTACACTTCAAAGAATTATTTGCATTGGATGGTAAGCACGCAAACATTACCTCTAATGATGTAGAGAGAAGAAATAGAATAACAAAGTTATTATCAGATTGGGGTCTAGTTAACATAGTTACAGAAAACGATCTAGGTATTCTTGCACCCTTAAACCAGATAAAGGTAATCTCCTACAAGGATAAGAAGGAATGGGTGCTTGAGTCAAAATATAATATTGGAAAGAAGAAAGTTGTAGAGGGGTAATAAAGCCTATATAAGTTAGCATAAACACACATTATGGCAGATACTAAAGCAGAAAAACCAAAAGGTCCTTTAGGAAAATTCAAAGAGTTCAGTGAAGATAAAGAAGAGCAACTCGCTATCCTTAGTACATTTGTACGACTAGGTATTTTGGTTTGGAGTGGTGGAATACTAACATTAAATTATGTTACTATACCTGGTTGGGAACAAGATAAAATTGATCCAACTTTTATAGCTTCGGTCTTCACAGGGGTCACAGCTACTTTTGGCATTCAAGCGGGAGGTAAGAAGAAGAATGGTTCTGGTGGTGATAGTGCAAACATTTCTAAAAAAGATATGGAGATGCTCATAGAGAAAGCATCACAGGCAGCACCAACTCAAACTATTAAGTTGGAAGTTCCAGCAGTTAAAATTACATCATAGTTATGGATCAGGATGAAGCAATGTTTGGTGCAGAAGTAAAACCAAAGAAAAAGATTAACCTTGTAAAGTACTTTGCTATAACAGCAGGGGCAATCTTCGGTCTATCTCACATAGGTATGATTGGTATGTTGAGTAAAAAAAGTCAAGTACCAACTCCTAGTATACCTGTAGGACCTTATACATCATATGTCATACAGGCAGATAAAGAGGGATACAAGATCAGTTATACTGCAAACGATCCCAAGACAGCATTTATCACTAAGGACATCAAAGAGAAAGGTGGATTCTTAGGACTTGCAACTGAGAAAAAAGTAATTACAGAAGAATACTTTATGGATGGTCAGATCAACCAAGGAGGACCTGTATCTAACCATAGGTCTTGGATTGATAGTCCACCAGGTTTGACAGGTGCACAAGCACAAGCAATAAGTGATGCTCGAAAAAGCGAAGCCTGTATTAAAGCAATCGGAAGTGCAGAAGGTACAGGTCGTCTTGTTGGTACAAGCGTTGGTGCGTCTGCTGCTCCTGCTCTCTCTGGTATCCCCTTTGTTGGTTGGGTTGCTGCTGGTTGGGTGGCAATGTTTGGCGGTAATCAGGGTGCTGAGATAGGTGGCAATATGGCTGAAGACCTAAATAAAAATTGTTAATGAATTTATTACTATGCAGAAAATTGTAAATGGAATCGCTATTGCAAGTGGTATTGTATCTCTCACCGTTGTTGGTGCTTTTGGTTACGTATTCATACGCAAGGATGCAATTATCGAAAACGTCAAAGGCAAAATAATGGAATCAGTTTTGCCAGGTGGAATTGGTGCAGGAGCACTTGAAGGTTTAGCGGGTAGTGGATTATCCTTACCATCACCATCTAATCCTATGGCAGCACCAGAAGATACTCCAACAGAACCAGTGTTACCACTAGGTTTCTAATGGACTTTCAAAAGATCACTAGCACTGGTACCGCTATCGCTGTAGTGGGTACTGGTGCAGTTGTTGGTGGCAATGCTGTCATCGATAATGTTACTAATGGTCCTGAGAAACGTGAGGAAAAGCAGATAGAAAAGATACGTCAAGTTGTTGCAGAGGAAATATATAAACAGTTAGTGGAAGCCTTTCCAAAATCAACTGGTCAGGTGGACAAAGTTTATATACCCAAGAAACAATGACATTTTTAAAAGAACAAGTAAAAAGATTTTTCACTACAGGTAAGTGGGCATTGAAGTTAATCTTCCTTGTAGTACTTGTTGAACTAGGTATTGTTGTAGGTGCTATCGCTACTCAAGAACTTGATGAAAACGATAGTAATAATATCAAACATATATTATCTTTAGTTGCTACAAAGTCATTTGCTTTGTATGCTGCTGAGAAAGGATCAGCACCAGCAGACCCTTATAAAAAACTTCGTGAGGAGTAAGTGGATCCCATTGAAATACCCCAGATTAATCTCAGGGGAACTTATAATATAAACGGAACGATAGTAACTATCCCAGACATTCAACAGGTAGACAATAGGTTGTGGATACAAGAGACACCACACGCTATACCTATTGCTGTTCCTATTACTATACAAGTTGGAACTCCTGTTATTGATATGCCTGGTTGTGTAAAGGTACACAAAGAAAATGCTAGAGAAGGAAATAAAAATAAACAATTAGTAAATGACGATCCAAAACAGAACGTAGTTTTATGTGATGGAGGTATGCCATACTATGAACCACCCGACTATTCATCGAGTGGTTTAGAGTGGCAAACTGTCTATGGTGAGCCAGAGGAGATAGAAGAAGGTGTAGAGGTAGAACAACCAGTTCCACCAGCACCAGAGGTTGAAGCACCTGAGACCCCTACAGGGTCAAAAGAAGAGGTTCCTTGTCCACCAATAAACGCAAGACGTATTGGTGACAGGAACCAGAAAGGAGATGAGCAAGTTAAAGAATATAAACTAACACCTGATGGATTGATCTGTGAAACGATTTGGGAACCTGTACCAGCAGTCGAACAATTCGTCCCATCAGCAGGACAAATATCTACAACCGCAGTCATAGCAACAGTTGCTACGGCAAGTGCCCTATTTGCAAAGCCTCTAGCGGACTTGATTCTGAGGGTTGTGAAACCTCTTTTGAAGAAGGCAGTAGATTCTGGAAAAAAGAAACTAGGGGGTTCTGTTTACCATCCTTCTCCAATGGAAGTGAAGACAAATCTTTATCGGAAGAAGAAGGGACTACCTGAGATTGATTATCAGAAGTTGAAGAAGAAGAGGAAGGATCGATCCACTTAGGGCTAGGTATGTTATGACTATGTGGTTGTAATTGACCACCTGGTGTAGTAACTACAACGTCAGCACACACAGCGAAGTATGGAGACTTTGGATGGAACATTATTCCAGCTTTTTTCAATTCACCACAATTTTTCAATCTTGCGATCTCAAAGTCTAATCTCTTGTTAGCAATGACTTGTGCTTGCAAATCATTCTGTGCTTGTGCTGCTTCGTGACATTGCTGTTGTAGTTTCTTATTGAGTGGTATGGATAGAGTAGCAGATAAACCAGCATTAAATGATTGGTTTGCAGACATATCAGTTCTTACAGGTTTATTCCATAGAACATTACCTGGATTATCTGGTCTTCCATCGGGACCATTTACATCTACAGTTATTTCCATATCCTCACCATCAGGAAACCATCTAGTTCCATCTGCCTTTGTCCTTGTGTCATACCAAGACTCCCAAGGATAGTTTTTTACTGTAATAGTTTGTTGTGTTGTACGACCAGTGAAGTCGGTCATATCATATTGTGGTTCATTATAAAAATCAACCCAAGGATCTTTCCTTGAGTCTGCAAACTGGATGTATGGTGTTATGTTCAATGTACTACCTTGACATTGCACACCATTACCATATGTGTTTGTAATATAAGGACCTTGTAGGACCTGTATAGCTTGGTTGGTGACTGAGCCCGAACTATTCGCAATCGGGTTTGCAGTAGCAGACACACCCCCAACATTCTCTGCCTGTAAAGGTAAAGAATTAACGCTGAGAACCGTTGCTATTACTGGGTAAATGTACTTGTTGTATCTGTGACGCTTCTTATAGTTGTGACCCTTTGTATTATTGTCTGGTTGGTCATCCCAGGTCCTTGATAACTTTGAGTGAATTGGAACGGTTCCCCTTGGGTTGTCATAGTGAAGTTGTTCTGTGAAGAGAAGTCTAAGTTGTCGAACGAAGAAGTTACCGACCCTGTTACGCTGACTCCGTTTGTCGAAGTGCTTAACGTTGACGGTGTTACTGTCACTGTTGATGTATTCACTGGAGGGTTCAGAGGTTGGTTGTTGTTGGAAACCCCTGTCCCTGTCACTGCGTATTCCCATCCTGTACGATAATCTATACTGTTTATGGTCTCCGTCACTGTAGACTCAGTTTCTGTGTGAGAAGTCATAGAGCCTTGCTGGAAATTCGGGACCACAGGCACCGCAAGGGTTCTTAGTGGTACACCAAAGAAACATAATAGTAGGAGTCCTATTCGTTTCATATTATATATAGGGGTTTAACGTATGGTAACTTCGGTGACAAACTGTCCAGTCGCTGTGGTTCCACTTCCACCAGCTGTTAGTGCCATTGCTCCAGCAGTGCTAATGGTTCCTGCAAGACTACCCGCAGTACCAGGTGCTGTAGAAACTGTGTTACTGTAACCGTTTACGTCACCTACATCAGCAGCAGTAGTTACAATAGCGTCACCAGTTGTTATGTTCTGTGTGAAGCTGTATGCGTTACCTTGGGTAGTTTGTGCTACATCAGGCAATGCAAAAGTAGCAACTCCTGCTGTGCTGACTGCTGAAATACCACCTAGGTTACTAGCAGCACTACCACCTGTCGGTGTAATAGTTGTGCTAACACCAGATCCACTGGTACTATATGAGTTCGCTGCTCTCGATACTGAAGTATAGCCTGCGTCAACTTGTAGTTGGACTGAACTTGTCAATTTATGAGTCAAATCGGCACGTGCTGCCAATGGACTCAACATTCCCAAAATACCAAAAGCGATGAATGCTTTTTTCATTTTCTTGAGATAATGATCCTATGTTATATATACCTAATCCTATGTTCACGGATAACCGTACTTGCTATATTGATACCTTTGTACTAAATATAGGTGAGTGCCGAAAGGGCTCACACTAACAACTCGCTTATTAAGGAGAACTATGACTATTCAAAGGTACCAAGCTGCTGACTTACCTGATCTATTTGACAAGATCACAAAGAACAGCATTGGATTCGATAACTTTTTTAATTCTGTTTGGGATGTACCAAATCAGACCTATCCACCATACAACATCATTAATCTTAACAATCACGAGTCCAGACTAGAGATTGCTCTTGCAGGATTCAAGAAAGATGAAGTGAAAGTCTATACAGAGTATGGTCAACTACACGTAGAAGGAACCAAAACTGACAAAGAAGATGTAGAGTATTTCCATAGAGGTCTTGCAGGAAGATCTTTTGAAAGGGTATGGAAACTTACTGACGATTCTGAGGTCAAGAGTGTAGAGTTTGAGGATGGACTACTAACAGTTGATCTCAAAAAGATAGTACCAGAGTACCATCAGAGAAGAGATTACCTAGGTGTTGACAAAAATTCCTAGGGTGTGTATAATATTACCATCGATCAATTAACGTTAATGATCGATCCACCAATAGTATGAGTGATGTGAATTTTAGAAGGCATCGGGTGTTCAGAGAAACACCTGATGTCATTTTCTATGATATATCTGTTGAAGAATCTAACGCACAAGACTTAGTAGTACATACTAATGCTGCTGTATCACCTCCAGATGATATGGTAGGTGCAAAACAATTCTACATACATCGCTATCAACAGGATCATAACCGTGTATTATCAGGTGAAAGAACTTTTGAACTTATAAACTATAACTGGAAATGCCCATATCATATTGTGCATTTAAACATCTATAGTGGTGCTCTAGTAATACCTAGAGAAACATTTCATAGATCTGTATCAGGTGAGTCAGGTTCAATAGTAATTAATCAGGCAGAACGTTTTGATGGATTCAATGCTGAACAAGAATTTATTCCTGTGTCAACAGCAGAAGATCCAGATCTTTATAAAATTCTTAAGTATGAGAAACCAGTTATACATACTTTAGGAGAGTAACTTCTATGAAAACGTATCACATTTACTTAAAAGATCGTTGTCTATTTAAAAACCTTGACGATGAAGAATTTGAAGTAATATGGGGTCGCATATATCGTTCCTACTGGGATGATATAACGTACTCAGTGGTAGTAGATAAACCTGATCCACACGATCTTGAACCATCTTATTAAAACAGAAGAGACCAGAGGGTCTCTTTTTTATTTCTATGAATCATTATTTAAACTGTACACCGAGAGAGTGTCGAGAATATGAGAGTGTTACTCTTGATGTTCCCACTGAAGCGGTTGACGATATTCTGACTTATGCTCGGATATTGTCAGATGAAAAGAACATTACTGCACGTAAAGCAATGACCGATATTGTTCGTGGAGTTTACAACGAATTATTTGAAAAAAATTATGACCGTAAAAATCGTAAGAATGCTCAACGGAGAGGACGTAATCGCTGAAGTACAGGAAGCATATCCTGACAAAGAACATTACTCACCTATAGGTTATATGTTGACAAATCCTTATCAAATTACGATAGATTGTACAGCAGAAACAATGTTCGCAGACTCAACGTCATCAGATCCACAGAAAATAAATGATCTACAACTAGAATTATTTCCTTGGATACCTCTTTCATTAAACAATAGAACCTTAGTAGTTCTTAATAACGTAGCAACAATTTATAATCCACACCCAGAAGTTGAGGGTAAGTGGAATACACTCGTGGAGAATCATCACAATGAATCCGTTAAAACTAATAATTCTTAGAAATCAGATGTATCTGATGGGGGAAGTAACTGAGTTAGATGAAGAACCATCTTACTTAATTACTAACTGCTATCAAGTTACAGGAGAAACTTTTGAAAAGTATCCTCTTTATTCAGATCAAAGAGATTTGTTCTTGACTTCTGATGTTATATTGACTATAGTAGATCCATCAGAAGATACTATTAAAAACTACAAGAAGGCACTTTGAGTTCAATCTATACTAACGTGACGTTGTTAGGTGATTCCATCCTTTGCCGAGGATATGAGGGTGGAGAACCAGTAACATACAAGGACATAATCAAACCAAGTCTGTTTGTACCATCACCACAAGGTGATTGGAGATCTCTCGATGGTAAACCAATGGCAGAGGTCAAGCACGATGGTGCTAAAGCAGCAAGAGAATTTTTAAGAAAGTATGAAGGTGTAGATAAGTTTGAGGTTCACGGATATGAACGCTTCGTATATCAGTGGATCAGCGAGAGATTCCCAAGTGACATCTCTTTCAGTTTAAAAGATATGAAGATCTATACTATTGATATTGAGGTTGAATGTGAGAATGGTTTCCCTGATGTAGAAGCAGCAGCAGAAAAGATGCTCTGTATTACTATCAAAGACTATGCCTCTGGTAATTTTATTACTTGGGGAACTCGTGAGTATAATGGTAATGGCACTAACTATCGCTACTTTGATACAGAGCAGAAGATGTTAGATGACTTCATTCACTGGTGGGTACAATATACACCTGACATTATCACTGGTTGGAACTGTAACTTATATGATATTCCATATCTTTGCAGGAGATTAGATAGGATACTTGGTGAGAAATTTATGATGTCTTTGTCACCTTGGAACAAAGTAAATATGCGTGAGATTTATATTCAAGGTCGTAGGAATCTTGCATATGAATTAGTTGGTATTAGTATTCTTGATTACCTTGATCTTTATCGTAAATTTACATACACAAACCAAGAGTCATACAGACTAGAACATATTGCCAATGTAGAACTTGGACAAGGTAAGTTAGATCACACTGAGTATGAAAACTTCAAAGATTTCTATACTAAAGATTGGGATAAGTTTATAAAATACAACATCATTGACGTTGAACTTGTCAACAGACTAGAAGAGAAGATGAAACTTCTTGAACTAGCAGTTACTATGTCTTATGATGCCAAGGTTAATTTTACAGATGTATATTCTCAGGTTCGTATGTGGGATACACTCATCTACAATTATCTAAAGAAGAAAAAGATATGTGTACCACCTAAAAGAGAAGAGAGTAAGAATGACAAATATGCAGGAGCATATGTAAAAGACCCTAAACCTGGTATGTACGATTGGGTTGCATCATTTGATTTGAATAGTCTGTATCCACATCTCATTATGCAATATAATATTTCTCCAGAAACACTTGTAGATGAAAGACATCCTGATGCAACTGTAGATAAAATGTTAGATAAAGATATAAAAGTTGGTAAGTATTGTGTATGTGCTAATGGTGCTCAGTATAGAAAAGATAAGCACGGTTTCTTACCAGAAATGATGAAGAAGATTTATGATGAACGTGTCATCTATAAGAAAAAGATGATTGCTGCTAAGAAAAAATATGAAAAAACTAAAGATAAGGCACTACTAGATGACATATCTGCCTTTAACAATAACCAGATGGCACGTAAGATTCAACTGAACAGTGCCTATGGTGCTGTCGGAAACCAATACTTCCGATATTATAGTCTTGCCAATGCTGAAGCAATCACATTGTCAGGTCAGTTATCTATCCGTTGGATAGAAAACAAAATGAACTCTTACATTAACAAAATTTTAAAAACTAAGGAGATTGATTATGTTATTGCTTCTGATACCGATTCCATTTATCTTAATTTGGGTCCTTTGGTTGAAACTATATTCGAGGGCAGAGAGAAAAGCGATACGAGCATTCTCAGGTTCCTTGAAAAGGTGTGTGATGTGGAATTTGAAAAGTATATTACGAATTCTTATGAAGAACTGGCAACCTTTGTAAACGCATACGAACAAAAGATGTTTATGAAGCGAGAAAACATCGCTAACAAAGGCATCTGGACTGCTAAGAAGAGATACATCCTCAACGTGTGGAATAGTGAGGGTGTTCAATACGATGAACCTAAACTAAAAATGATGGGTATCGAAGCAGTTAAATCATCGACCCCTGCTGCCTGTCGTGTTGCTATTAAAGAAGCATTACAAGTAACTATGAACGGTAATGAGTCTGATTTACAAGATTACATTGCTAAGTTCAGATCAAAATTTGAAATGTTACCACCCGAAGACATTGCATTTCCTCGTGGTTGTAATAATATTGCAAAGTTCAAAGGAACTGCTACAGTATTTGTAAAGGGTACTCCAATACACGTACGTGGTGCTCTCCTATATAATTTCCACATCAATCATAAGAAACTCCATCACAAGTATCCTATAATAAAGGACGGAGAGAAGGTTAAGTTCTTATACTTACGTACTCCCAACAGAATTGGTGAGAATGTAGTGTCATTTTTCCAAACATTACCTAAAGAGTTCGGACTTGACAATTCTATAGATTATGACCTACAATTCCAGAAGAGTTTCCTTGACCCACTGCAAGTCATCTTAGATACTATTCAATGGCGAGCAGAAAAAGTCGCAACCTTAGAAGAATTTTTTGTATGACATCATCATTTTTTACAGACGTAATCAAGACAATAGATAATGAGTATGCCTCACTAGCAGACGATGGAATCTCTGCGGGTGATGTATCTTCTTTTATTGATACAGGTAGTTACATATTCAATGCTTTATTAAGTGGTAGTATCAATGGAGGTCTACCATCAAATAAAATTACAGCATTAGCAGGAGAATCTAGTACAGGTAAAACATTCTTTACCTTAAGTATTATTAAAAATTTCTTAGAAACAAATAAAGATGCAGGAGTATTCTATTTTGAATCAGAGTCAGCAGTATCTAAACAGATGTTTGCTGAAAGAGGTATTGATACAAAACGAGTAATGATTATACCTGTTGCTACAGTACAACAGTTCAGACAACAATCACTTGTAGTTCTTGACAACTATCTAAAACTAGATCAGAAAGATCGTAAACCTATGATGTTTGTTCTTGATAGTCTTGGTATGCTTTCTACTACTAAAGAGATTGAAGACTCTGAAGCAGGGAAAGAAACTAGAGATATGACAAGAGCACAAGTTGTGAAAGCAATTTTCAGAGTCTTGACATTAAAACTAGGTAAGGCAGATGTACCATTGATAGTAACCAACCATACCTATGATGTAGTTGGTGCCTATATGCCTACTAAAGAAATGGGTGGAGGTAGTGGTCTTAAATATGCTGCATCTACTATCGTGTATCTATCTAAAGCAAAAGAAAAAGATGGTACAGATGTTGTAGGTAACTTAATTAGATGTGAAACTAAGAAGTCTAGATTTACAAGAGAGAACAAAAAGATTTCTACTAGATTGTTTTATGATGAAAGAGGACTTGATAAGTATTATGGTATGATTGAACTAGGTTTAGAACACGGTGTGTTCGAGAAAACTGGTAATCGTATCAAGGTCGGTGAAAGTTCAGTTTATCCTAAAGCAATGTTAAAAGAACCAGAAAAGTATTTCACACCAGAAATTATGAAAGCACTTGATGACGCTGCTAAAAAAGAATTTAGTTATGGATCATAATTATATCAAAGTTTTTGACAATGCTATACCCAAAAGTGTTTGCAAAGTTGCTATTGATTTATTTGAAAAAGAAAAAGATTTAGAAGAGTGGGACAGGCAAGGTCGTCCACAATTTCAACAATATAATATAACTTCTCACTTAGAGAAAGGACATAATGATTGGGATCAGATACAAAATGCTCTCATAGAATCTGCTCATTTCTATGGTAAGAAGTATATGGATGAGTGTGATTGCACAGACTTCTTTCCTCTACAAAGTTCGTTAGAAGAATTTAGAATGAAGAAGTATCGTAAAGGTACTGATGATAGATTTGATCGTCACGTTGATGTTGGAGATTATTCTAGTGCTAAAAGATTTCTTGCAATGTTTTGGTATTTGAATACTGTTACAGACGGTGGAGAAACTGTCTTTGGAGACTTGAAATACTCTGCAATCGAATGTAGACTATTAATGTTCCCACCACTGTGGACTTTTCCTCACGCAGGACTTCCTGCTATCAGTGACAACAAGTACATCGTGGGTACATATTGTCATTATCTATGAATATTTTTGTTACAGATCCTGACCCAGTAAAGTCAGCACAAGTATTACCTGACAAACACATTGTCAAGATGCCACTAGAAACTTGTCAGATGCTTTCTATTGTTGCATCAGATAAGTGGGGTCACGGTTATGGTGTTCTACCTAAACTAAACGGTGAACCATACAAAACAGAGAAGGGTGCATTTCGTAATCATCCTTGTACAGTATGGGCACAAACATATTTTCGTTGGTTGATAGAACACGGTCTTGCATTGTGTGCAGAGTATACTTATCGTTATGGTAAGACACACAGTTGCCAATATACTATTGAGTGTGCAGATATTATCTTTCCTGATAGTCCTACACCCACAGAATTTGCTCGTGCTATGTATGATAGGTTTAAATTTGATAATACTATCGACACTTTTACAGCATACAAACGTTACATAGCATCTAAACCTTGGGTATGCTATAATTATCTTCGTAAACCAGATCGCAAACCCGAATGGATAATGTAGAATCGCTAGTAATATCCTCTCTTGTATTCAATCAAGAGTTTACTAGAGGGGTTTTGCCACACGTTAAAAAAGAATACTTTGAAGATCGTACCAATCAGATATTATTTGAAGAACTAAATAGTTACTTCATCAAGTACGATAATCTTCCATCAAAAGAAGCATTAACTATTGAGATTGAGAATCGTACAGATATTAACGATGAAAGTTTTAAACAGGTTATATCAACTTTAAACGAATTAGATAGTGAACCACGAGAAGCACAGTGGTTGACAGATACAGCAGAGAAATGGTGTCGTGATCGTGCAATCTATATTGCTTTACTTGAATCTATACAAATTGCTGACGGTAGTGGTGATGGAAAACAAGGACGTGATGCTATCCCATCTATACTCTCTAGTGCGTTGGCAGTAAGTTTTGATAATTCTGTTGGTCACGATTATTTCGAGCAATCAGATGCAAGATTCGACTTCTACCACAAACGTGAAGACCGTATTCCTTTCGACTTGGAATACTTCAACAAAGTTACAAAGGGTGGTCTTCCTAACAAGACTCTTAATATTGTTCTCGCAGGTACTGGTGTGGGTAAGTCTCTTGCTATGTGCCATTTCGCTAGTGCTAACTTACAAAGTAACTATAACGTTCTCTATATTACTATGGAGATGGCAGAAGAGAAAATTGCAGAAAGAATTGATGCCAACTGTCTCAACGTGGATTGCAGACAACTGGAAAAACTTCCGAAACCTATGTTCGATTCTAAGATAGAGAAGTTAAAAGGTAAAACAACTGGAAGATTAGTAGTAAAAGAATATCCAACAGCATCAGCACACGTAGGACACTTCAAAGCATTGCTTCAAGAACTAGCAATTAAGAAGTCATTTCAACCAGATATCATCTACGTTGACTACCTAAATATTTGTGCATCTGCTAGATATAAAGGTGCTATTGTAAACTCATATACGTATGTTAAAGCGATTGCTGAAGAACTCCGTGGTCTTGCAGTTGAGGCTAATGTACCTATCATCTCCGCTACTCAGACGACTCGTTCTGGCTTTGGTAGTAGTGATATTGATCTTACTGATACAAGCGAGAGTTTCGGTCTTCCCGCTACTGCTGACTTTATGTTTGCTCTCATTAGTACGGAGGATATGGAGGCGGTAGGACAGTTGATGGTCAAACAATTAAAGAACCGCTACAACGACCCTACATCCAACAAAAGATTTGTTGTCGGACTTGACAGAAATAAAATGAGATTGTATGATGCAGATGAGCAAGGTACAATCTCTGATTCTGGACAGCAGATATTAGATAAACTTGATGCAACTGAAGTTGTCTCTAAAAAATTTACTGATTTTAAAGTATGATTACCCCTAGAAATCCTATGGTTGCAGGAGTTGATGGAACAATTCCTGAGTCAGAATTACCTCTTGAAGATACTGCTGATACAGGTTTACCCGATGGTAAAAAAGGTAGAAAAGCAATACCTAAAGGATTTGACGCACCTCAACCTCCTATAGGAAAGAAAACCTATAAGCAACAACAGAAAAAAGATAAAAAGAATAAAGGTAAAAAATTTGAAGTTGATCTAGATGCCTACCAACACTTTGTTGACCTATGTACAAGTGATGAATCAAAAGATTTTGATAAACTTGTATCAAGATACAAAGAACTTAAGAAAGCAGGGTGTAAGATAGAGAGACTTGATACTGCTGCGTCAGGATTGGTAGCAGAAGCAGGAGAGTTTATGGAAATAGTCAAGAAGATGAAGTTCCAAGGTAAACCATACGATGAAGATAATAAAGAACATCTAATGCTAGAACTAGGTGACATAATGTGGTACGCATCTCAAGCGTGTATGGCACTTGGTGTACGTATGGAAGAGATTATCTATATGAATACTATTAAACTTGCTGCTAGGTATCCTGATGGCGAATTTACTGTAGAAAAATCTGAAAACCGTGCTGAAGGTGATAGGTGAGTTCTTCTCTAGTACAACACGTTGCTAGTATTATTAGAAATTCTTGTGAAAATTTACCTGATCTAAAACCACATCATAATGCGTATCCTATTATAGAAAAAAAGGATATTTTTATTGTCAATGAGATGCACGAGTGTCGTGGTCTTCGTAAAGTACATTTAGAAACTGGATATACTGATAATATAGAGGTGATGCACTGTGTTCTATACCCAGATCCAGAGTATCCCATACCTATTTTTGGTGCTGACATAGTTGCAACACCAACTGTAGTTACTGCTGCTATAGCAGATATATCACCAGTATATAAAACAGATAAAATCTATAAAAAACTAGGTAAACTTGCTAGTAAGTATGAGTTTAAGGAGAAGAGACCACTACCAGAGTGGGCAGATATATTCTCTCCTTATTGTCAGTTTATGCGTCTTCGTAATGAGGAAGAGAAGTCATTATATGGATGTATGATAGAAGAGTTTATTGATTTTTATGTTGATATAGTAAAGAAAGCAAAGAAAGATAATGATTGGGTCAATACTATGCTGAGATTTGATGACCAGATTCATTATTGTAAACAGCAACGTAAAAATAAAAAGACTAAAGCAGTTTTAAGTAAATGGTTTTCACCTGAGTTTGCTGAAGGATACATCAATGACATACTATTTGATATACCTCCTATACCTAAATAAATATTGACGGACTTTGGTAGGATGAGTGGCAAATCTATCACGAGCAAAATTTGATCAATATATTGGCGACAATCCTGAGTGGGATAACCTAGAACTTAACATAAATTCTGAGAAGAATGCCTTATTATGGAACGAACAAGGTAATAAGATCATTCGTACGATTGCACCCAATACAAAACTAAAATTAAAATCTAACAAGTCAAAAAAGATCAAGAGATCTGAGTGTGCACACGTGACAGTAAACAATATGTCAGGGTGGATGGCACTCAATGTGATTGAGAAACCTATTAAAGGTAGAGCAAACGTAATGAAGTCTGAACAAGTTGCTATGGATAATCTAGACAAGTTAGTAAAGTCTTTTATCCCATCAGGACCTATAAAGATATGCACACCTATGGGTAACTTTGAGAATTGTGTGAGTGTAAGAGATGTAACTGAAAAAGTTAGTGGTAGAGAAGCTAAAGCAGATTTTGTTATAGAGGCAGTAAAGAATGGTAGAAAAATTGATGCCATTTTCATATCACATAAGAAAGCAGGAGGTGCAAAATCATTTCAACAGTATGGTGGTCTATCTAAACAGGCAGGAACTGCTATACAAAACCATCCTGAGACAGAAGAATTTTTAAGAGCAACGTCAGGTTACGTTGTGGACAATAAACTACAGGCACCTACCTATAAAAAAGTAGAAGATACTAAACTTATAGGTATGTCAGTGTTTGGTACTAAGTATGGAGAGACAAAGAATGGTATAGAGAATGTAACTATGGTAGGACAAGGTGATCCAATACTAAAACCTAAGAAGAATGAGGATAATTGTTTTGATTTACAGTGGTCTGATCACGTAGTGTACAATAACAATGAAGGAGTAAGATCATTTACAAAAGGAGATTACGAGGCATTCTTTGCTGCTACCTATCGTGGTGATAGAAGGTTTGAAATTGATGGTCAAGTCTTTAGAGGAGCAAGAGTCGGTATATATCCTAAAGTTTTTGTATCGGGCAGAACTAACGCAACTATGGTATAATAATAGTATGGCAAAGAACACTCACTTAGAGCATTTAGAAGACGATATACTTAACGATGGAACAAAAGGTGGTAAGAATGCCATCAGTTTCCTGAGAGAGTTGGGTGAAATGCTCTCAGAAAAACCTAATACTATGATGATCACTACCAAATGGGATGGTGCACCCGCTATCGTATGTGGTATTGACCCTGAGACAGAACAATTTTTTGTCGGTACAAAATCAGTATTCAATAAGACAAATCCGAAAGTAATATACAATGAAAGTGACATTGCTTTCCACGATTATCAAGGTGAACTTGCTAAGAAATTAAAATTATGTCTAGAATTTTTACCTAAGTTAGGTATCAAGGGTGTGATACAAGGTGATCTTCTGTTTACTAATGGAGATAAGAACTATCAGAAAATAAAAGGTAAGAACTGTATTACTTTTACACCTAACACTATCACATATTGTGTAGAAAAAGGATCAGCAATATACAAAGACGTTGATAATGCTACTGTTGGTATAGTATTTCATACAAAATATGTTGGTAATGAACTAGGTGCTATGCAAGCACAGTTTGGTGTCAACACAGCAAATTTTGGTACACATAAAGATGTTTATGCTGCTACTGCTGAGTTTAAAGATGCAACTAAAGCATCTATGTTCACCTCAAATGAGAGACAAAAGTATGACGCTGCTGTAAATCGAACAGAAGGATCACTAAAACAAGCATCTAAGTTCTTAGATACACTTGTTGGAACTGGTACTGGTAAGTTTATGTTTAACGCTATGTTTAAGGTGTACTTCAACAGGTTTGTAAGGAAAGGTATGAGACTAGAAAACGCTAGAAAGATAGCAGTAGGGTTTACTGCATACTTTAACGAGACTCTAGACAAAGAGATTGGTATGAAGAAGACAGAGGCAGCAAGAAAGAAATGGGAGAAGGTAAAAGTAGATGGAATGCAGTTCTTATCAACAAATCAACAAGCGGTTTATATGACAGTTGCATCATATATGAACATAATTTACGCAAAAAATATAGTAATCAAGCAGTTGGAAAAAATAAAAGGAATAGGTACATATATCAAGACTGATACTGGGTTTAAAGTGACTGCACCCGAAGGTTTTGTTGCCATCAGAGCTGGAAAAGCAGTGAAATTGGTTGACAGACTAGAATTTTCCCGTGCCAACTTTTCAGTAGAGAAGAACTGGGGTTGATAAATAAATAAGGAAAAGTAATAAAGTAGTAATGAAGTTAAGTCAATTCCTTAAAGAAGCGAGGACAGTTGCTGGTGAAGCTGCTGCCAAGCGAGGATTGTCACACGCAGGACACGGATACTATGCTGATAGACAAGGTAACATTGTTGCTAAGTCTGAAGGTGGTGAACGTCTTGTCGCTGTCTCCAAACAAGAAGCAGATCAAGCAACACAAGGTGCAAACCAAGGTGCTGAAGAAGATGCTTATAAACAAGAGAACGGTGGTGAAGGACTTGGCACCATTGCTTTAACTTTTGGACGCTTTAACCCTCCAACTATAGGACACGAGAAACTACTCGATGCTGTTGCTTCTGAAGGAGCAGATGCCTATAGGATATACCCAAGTAGAACAGTGGATCCTAAAAAGAATCCATTGGAACCTGAGTCTAAGATACAGTATATGCAACAGATGTTTAAAGAACACTCTGATGCTATTGTTAATGATGGTGATATGTCAAACATTTTCAATGTACTATCAACATTAAATCAAGAAGGATACTCAGGTGTAACTATGGTAGTTGGTTCTGATCGTGTATCAGAATTTAAAGGACTACTTGAAAAATATAATGGTGTAGCATATGATTTTGAAGAACTAGCAGTTGTATCTGCTGGTGAAAGAGACCCCGACTCCGATGGTGTTGAGGGTATGAGTGCATCTAAGATGCGTGCGTTCGCAGCATCAGGTGACTTTGAAGGATTCTCTCAAGGATTACCAAAAGGATTCTCTAATGGTAAAAAATTGATGGAAGAACTACGTATGGCTATGGGTATTAAGAATGACCCAGAGGAAGAACAGGTCACAGAACTGTGGAAGATTGCACCTAAACTTGCACAAGATGATCTACGAGAAGCATATATATCTGGTGAGATATTCTCATTGGGCACACTTGTAGAACACTCTGACACAGGAGTACGTGGAGAAGTAGTTTACCGTGGTACAAACTACGTCATCTTTAAAGATGAACACGACTGGGAATTTAACTGTTGGTTGACTTCATTAAATGAAGTGGTAGAAAAACACCCATCAGCAGATGATGGTGGTACTGGCAACGATTGGAAAGTTGGTCAAGATACTATCAGAGCTGCTGTACAAGCAATGACACCTGGTCAATCAGTTAAGAAGTTCTCAGACTTCAAAAAACAAGTAACCACTAAATAGTCTTATCAGTTTTGGTCAAATGGATCTAAATTTAGCACAAAAGCTCATCAAGTATAATCCTACAGATGTACAAACAGTAACTTATGTTGTCGAGTATGCACAGCATAATTATGAAGGTGATGCTGTACAAACATATATCAATGAGAGATTGACAGGTAAAACTCAGCGTGAGATTGCTGAAATAGTCCTAGAAACCGCACTAGCAAATACTATCAAAGCAAAACCATCTGCTGCTAGTGGTAAAATCGAAACACCAAAAGAAAAACCATCCACTGAAGGATCAACATCTGCTGCTATGAAGTCTATAGAAGCAAAAGGTGATGCTAAGAAAGCAGGATACAAAGGTGGAGTTGAAGGTACTGGAACAAACGTAGTACAAAAAGAAGAAACGGTAGCAGAACATCACGAGAAAGATGCTGATGGCAACGTTATCGAACATCCCATCGAAGGAGAAGAAAATTTGGAAGAAACAAAAGTAGATAAAGTCCGTAGATTATTAGCAATGCAAGAAACATTTGAGAAGGACAGAGAAGAATTAAAAGTTCCTACATCTCCCAACTGGAGAGAAAGGTTAGGACTACAGGAGGAAGCAACACCTGAACAATTAAAGAAGCGTGCTAAACTCCAAGACATTAAGAAACTCACAAATTCTGGTAAGCATAAGGAAGCATCCGATGCTTTCAAAAAAGAGTTCCCCAACTTCTAATGCCTAAAAAACCCAAAAAAACTAAAGTTATTGTCAACCCCAAAAAGGATCAGATTATGTCAGAAGAATCAACAACCATTCGCCAACTGATTGCACAACAAATTGCTGACTTAAAAGAAGCAGCAAAGAAATTAGACCCAGTTGGTAAAGAAGATAAAGACATCGACAACGATGGAGATCACGATAAGAGTGATAAGTATCTTCTTAATAAAAGAAAGACTATTTCTAAAGCAATGGGTAAGAAGACCCACATCTGTGCTAAGTATGTTGAGCACGCTGAGTTAGGTTTATGTAAGACTGTACCAGAAGCACATACTTTAGTTGAGATGGAGCAACCTGATGCAGATGGTAACACACATTTAGTTACACATTATGACATCATCGATGAGTCTGACACTCTACATAGTATGGTATCTGTTGACGAACTAGAAACAGTTATCGCTGAGAGTCACAAGCACTAAAACAATGAGAGAAGAAGCATACGACCACGTTAAAGATCGCATTGCTATGGCGGGTGGTGATCCTTCTTCACCAAATAAGAAAGATGCTACTACTCAACCTTATAGAAGGGCAGACAAAGTTAAGGGTAAAACTGTCTATCAAAAACAGGCAGAGAAAAAATATGGTAAGGGTGTAACTGCACTCGATATTGTTAAATCTAAAATCAAAAAATCTGGGGGAAAGATTATGGGTGAGGAAACATTACAAGAGAAATCACAAGAAGGTGGTCGTTCTAATTTTGGTAAAGCATCCGTAAGAAATATGAGAAGGTTTGGTTATGGTGGTAACAACGCTGCAAGGTTAGGTCAAGGTGAGAAAAGAGGTGAAGCAATAGATAAAAGAACAGCAGAACATAAAGCAGGGAGAGGTGTAAAAGGTAGCACTCAGAAAAGAGAAGACAAAATGAAACCTGTAAAGTGGTCTGATAAAAATAATAATGACAACAGGACAGAACAGTTTACAGCAGAAGCAATGGATAGTGGATCTGGTGTTGGATATGAACCAGGTAAACCAGCAGCAAAGTTAGGTGCAATAAAACTAATCTCAAAGAAAGAAGCAGACGCTGCAAGAGAAAGAATACTTGCTAAGACTAAAGCACTTAGAAAAAAGAAAGGTATAGCAGAAGGTATGTATGACATCGATCCTAAAACTGGTAAGTCACCTGTAGCATCTTCAGTTGAAAAAGGAAACAAAAAGAAAGGTGAGAAGAGACTCAAGCATTTTGCTAAACTTGCTAAGAAGATGGTAGGTGAAGGCACTGTTGCTAAAGATATGTGTAAGAAGAACTGTGGATGTGGTCAAGATCCTTGTATTACATACGGTGAACAGACACAGAAACCAGCAGCAGCAAGACCAGCAGACAAGGTAATGGTAAATGAACTTAGCAAGAAGACATATGGATCTTATGTTAAGAAAGCAGCTACTGAGATAGGAACCAGTGCTATAAAAGGTGACTATAAGAAGATGCAAAAGAGACACAAAGGTGTACTAGATGCAAGTGATAAGTTACAGAAGGAAGAATTGAAGATGACTAAAAAGGAATACTCTAAGATTCACAAAGACTTCAAGAGTGACGATCCTAAGAAACCTAGAACTACAAAGTACGTACCAGGTAAAGGAACAGTATCAATGCCTGTCAAGTTTGTTGATGAGGAAGTGTATACAGGACCTAAGAAAGGTGACTTAAAAGGATATGGATCTGAAGCATTTAAAAAATATGTCAAGAATATGGATCCTAAAAAACGTCAAGCACTTAAAGACAAAGCAACTAAAGGTATGAAGTTTACTCACGAAGAAAAAGAAACTGTTGATGAAGCAATGTCTTCATACGATAGAAACAGAAAGGCAGCAGCAAAGAGAGCAGCAGAAAGAAATCGTCAGAGAAGAGCAGGGACAAGAGGTGGTAGAATGGAAAATGAAACTTACAGAACTGAAGGTGGAAAGACAATGCACCATAAAGGATACAAGGTAGAGGGTATGTCATATGGTTTGTACAGAGGATCAGGTAAACCATCAGGTCCTATGGCAGCATTTGGCAAGAAAAATAAGCTAAATAAAACTGACGATAAGAAAAAGAAAGTGCAATCCTTTAAGAAATTTAAAGCAGGACAGGAACCAGCATCCGCATCTGCACCTGATATGTCTGAAGCAACACTAGCTACAGCACGTAAAAACATTGGGAGAGATCCTAAGAAGAAGTCTTGTTGGAAAGGTTACAAAGCAACAGGAACTAAGATGAAGGATGGCAGGGCAGTTCCAGACTGTAAACCTGTATAGATGAAAGTATTACCTGACGTATTCTACGAGAATCCGACGTTAAAAGAAAGAGCATTATCTTTTTATACTGATCAGAAGCAAAGGAAAGCTGCTGCTCAGAACAAAGAAGATAATGAAAGAAAGAAACTCGTGATGCAACACGGTAAGAAGAAGGTAGGTAAAGACTGGAAGAAGTTTAGAAATGAGATAAACAGGAAGAGAACAGAATCATCGAAGAGAGATCCAAAGAAAGGTGTCAAAGCATTAAGTAAAGGAAAATGGGGTTACGTCAAGGACGGTAAATTTAAAGCGGACAAGTAGCATATATACAGTAGTAAACTTATTATGAAGGATTATGTTTTCCTTTCTACTCCCATTTGCATCTAAAATTATTGGTGATGCAGTAGCTAAGATTCCAGATGATGCTGAACTTGGTGACAAATTAATCGATCTATGCCTTGTAATCCTTGGTAAGGCAGTCAAGATGACAAAAACATCAGCAGATGATAAACTCCTAGAGACCGTTAAGGAAGCACTTCAGAGTCGCTAACCTAACGGTGTTCTTGTTTTTATAAATAAATTATAGAAAAAGAACATTATTTGGAGAACAATTAAATGTCTGTCGTCGGAAAAATTGACGCTGCTGCATTTAGTAATACAATAGGAGTTGTCAATGGCGACGCTACTGTAACGAAAAATGCTGGAGATACCGTTGTTGTTGGTGACGTGTTGGAAATTTCTTCCGTCGCTTACATTGTAAAAGTTGTAACAAGTACAACATCGATTGAACTACACAAAGCATATGCAGGATCTACAGCAACTGTTGCTGCTGCATCTGTTGTAAGAAGAACCCCACCAAAAGCGGTTGCAGAGTTTGTAATCAAAGGTGGAGATAGCAACTCATACGATCTTGTGTTTGTTGACACAACTGAAGATGGTATTGCATCTAATAAAACACGTGGCATATCAGGACCTGGCTGGTGGTTGTATCGCACTTATCAAACATATAACGGTACAGCAAAGCATAAGGCAGAGTGTCTTGTACCTATGAAGGTCGCTGTTGGAACATCTGGTGACGATGCTGATGATACATTAGCAGCAGACGTACTAGAAACTATCACAGTTGGTACACAACCCGCTAACTCTACTTCATCTAGTGGTGCTGGAACATTCGTTGCTGCTGCAACAGTGGATCAATCAGGTACCATCACATACAAGTGGCAACGTCAAACAGCAACTGCTACTACTCGTTGGGTAGATGTAAGTGCTTCACTTGACACTGGTATCACATACGCTAACTTCACTACTGCAACTCTTGCATACAGTGGACTTGCTAGTGCTGCACTAGATGGTTACAAGTATCGTTGTGTGATTAACACAAGTAAAGGTGCTATCACTAAGTACACTAACGGTGCTGCTACAATAACATTCGGTTCATAAACCGAACCCTTAACCCTTTGGTATGAGAATTGATACATTAAATGCAGAGAACTTTATGTTCTTTGCAATGAAACATTACGATAATCCCCAGTCTGTGACTTATGATGACTTCTTAGAAGATATGATGAGGTTCAAATATCTGAAGAGACTGTTCGGTAGGTACATAAAAACTGGGGCATTACGTAATCATCTTATTATTAATCATCTTATAGTATTGTTCAATGTATTTGGTGAAGCAGCGATACCTCTATTGGTATACAAAATTGATAGGCAATACTGGGATATACTAAAAACATATTTGGTATATCTGAATAGATATCCAGAACCCTGTGGTTCTTTAGATTTCGTAGAGATCGATCCAATCATTGCTAAACAATTAACTGAACTGTAATGCCAGCAAAGTCAGTAGCACAACAAAGATTTATGGGTATGGTGCGTGCCACCCAGAAAGGAGAAATGAAGAATCCATCTCCTGAGTTGAAGGATGCTGCGAAAAATATGAGCAAGAAAGACGTAAAAAAATTTGCAAAGACCAAACATAAGGGACTACCTGAGAAGATAGAGGAAGCAAAGACTGCTGCGTGGCAACGTAAGGAAGGTAAGAATAAAACTGGTGGGTTGAACGAGAAAGGAAGAAAGTCATATGAAAGAGAGAATCCTGGTTCAGATTTGAAAGCACCACAACCAGAAGGAGGTCCTCGTAAGAGATCATTCTGTGCTCGTATGAGTGGTGTCAAAGGACCTATGATGAAAGATGGTAAACCAACTCGTAAAAAACTAGCGTTGGACAAGTGGAAGTGCAATGAAGAAACTCTAGATGAGATTGCAATGAAGACAGATAAAAAAGTTCCTCTTGGAAGAAAAAGTAATCCTTATGGTAAACGTGCAATATTAAAAGCAGTTATTAAATCTTTTGCTGAGAAAGAAAGAAGTAGAGCAGGAGTTACAAGTGAAGGTAAAGAAGCGTGTGGTAAAGGTGAATACTGGTGTAGAGAAGGACAGAAATGTAAACCAATACCAAAAGGTATGCACGTGATGCCTAACGGTGATTTAATGAAGGGTGAAGTACATAAGGAAGAAGCACCTACGATGAGTACAGGTAGCACTGGAGAGGCAGCAGGACTATCATCAGAGGCAGATGATAATGGACCTGTAGCAGGATTAGATCAACCTTTAGGTGGTACTGCAAAAGTTAAAAGTAAGGGAAAGTATAAATTTAAGTGTAGGAAGTCTAAAGATGGTGTCAATCAGGTAGATTGTAGAGTGCCTTCTATGAAAGAAGCATACGATCCTAAGTACCTATCCTTCTACGTAAGTATTGATGATGGAAAGATCGAATTTATATACTATGCCAAGAATCCTTCGGATGTAAAACTTCAGTTAAGAAAGATTTATAGACCAGAGCAGTTGAAAAATATTAAAATCACTAGGTTATTACCTCAAGGTGTGAGAGATTTTTATTGGAATAAACGTCAAGCAGCAATGTAATGTCTGATATTAATTCAGCGATAATAGAAAGACTCGAACGAGTCGTAGACACACTTCAAGAAAACTCTGTGAAGATGGGTCAACTTCTTGCTGTGCATAATGAGAAGTTAGATAAGCAAGATAAAATAGACGAAGTATTATTTGAAAAGATTGATAGACTATCTGCTGATGTTAATAGAGAGACAGAAGCAATAAAGAAAGGATGTGAAAGAGATATAAGAAAGGTAGATGATAGACTTAGACTTATGGAGAAGAAGATGTGGAGTATATTTGGAGCATTAGCAATCATTTCATTCCTTGTAAGTCCAGTAGGACAAAGAGTTGTTGTACCTGTATTGACAAATGGTGCATCATCAAGTAGTATAAACAAGTAATTTTGTAATGATTCTTGAGTTACATCGAGACTAAGTATGCTCGTATTGTAGGAAGCAGACTAGATAAATTTAAAGAAAAGAAACCAGACCTCTACAACTTTAGATGTCCTTATTGTGGTGACAGTAAGAAACATAAGTCTAAAGCGAGAGGTTATTTTTTTGCGAAAGGGCAAGATCTTATCTTTAAATGTCACAACTGCGGTGTAGGAAGGACTCTTTCAAATTTCTTAAAAGACAATGCAAGAGATCTTTATGATCAATATGTATTGGAACGATACAAAGAAGGATTTACAGGTAAAAGTACACGTGTACCAGACCCTAAACCTGAGTTGTTCAAATCAACACCGACCTTTAATACAGGCACCAAGTTGCCAAATATTTTATCGCTAAATAAAGAACATCCTGCGAGAAAATATCTGGAATCAAGACAGATTCCTGACGAAAAACTGAAGCGTCTGTACTATGCTGAAGAGTTTAAAAAGTATGTAAACTCTGAGAAGCAAACCTTTGATGACTTATCAAATGACAAACCTCGCATCATCATTCCTTTAGCAGATGAATCTGGTAAATGGTTTGGGATACAAGGTAGGTCTTTGCTTCCCAATGCGAAGATGAGATACATCACGATCATATTTGATCAAACTAAACCAAAACTTTTTGGACTCGATAACTTAAAAACTAATGACCCTATCTACATCACAGAAGGACCAATCGACAGTCTCTTCTTGGAAAACTCGGTTGCTATGTGCGGCTCCGATATTAATATTCGGACGCTTGGTTGGAGCAATTATATTTGGGTTTTTGATAACGAACCACGTAGTCGAGAAATCACCGACAGAATCTCCAAACAGATCGATGCAGGAGATAAGGTAGTCATTTGGCCAACTAACGTTGTGCAAAAGGACATAAACGAAATGTCTCTCGCTGGACATAATGTAAAAAGTCTTGTAGAATCTAACTGTTATTCTGGACTACAAGCAAAATTAAAACTATCTAAATGGAAGAAGGTATGAATGTAATTAAAAGGAACGGTACAACCGAACCTCTTAACCTAGATAAAATTCATAAAATGGTTGAGTTTGCCTGTGAAGGACTAGCAGGAACAAGTGCATCTCAAGTAGAGATGTCATCTAATCTTCAGTTCACTGATGGTATCAAGTCTGAGGATATACAACATATTCTTATTCGTGCTGCTAGTGATCTTATAAGTGAAGAGACACCTAACTATCAATACGTTGCTGCTAGACTTCTTCTATACACCATACAAAAGCAAGTGTTTCCTGATTGGATGAGAGGCACAACACATCTGAAAGAACACGTAGAGAAATGCACACAAGATGGTGTGTATGACGGAAGTATTTTAAATAAATATTCAGACGAAGAATGGAATATATTAGATTCTTTTATCGATCACGAACGTGATTATATCTTTACCTATGCGGGTCTACGTCAGATTGTAGACAAGTATCTTGTACAAGATAGATCATCTGGGAAACTCTATGAGACACCCCAGTATATGTACATAATGGTAGCAGCAACTTTATTCCAAAACTATCCAACAGAGACTAGACTCGATTATGTCAGACGATACTACAACGCAACCTCCAAAGGGAAAATCAACGTCCCAACACCAGTGCTCGCAGGGGTCAGGACACCGTTGCGTCAATTTGCATCTTGTGTTCTGGTTGATGTTGATGACACCCTCGATGGTATCTTTTCTAGCGATATGGCTATTGGCAAATATGTCGCACAGAGGGCTGGAATCGGTATCAACGCAGGTAGGATCCGTGCGATCAACAGTAAAATCAGGGGTGGTGAAGTTCAACACACAGGTGTTATCCCTTTCCTCAAAAAGTTTGAAGCAACTGTCAGATGCTGCACTCAAAATGGCATCAGAGGTGGATCAGCAACTGTCCACTTCCCAATCTGGCACCGAGAAATAGAAGATATAATTGTTCTCAAGAACAATAAAGGAACAGAAGATAACCGTGTAAGAAAACTAGACTATAGTATTCAGATTAGTTCCCTCTTTTACCAGAGGTACATTGCTAATGATACTATAAGTCTTTTCTCTCCACACGATGTACCTTGTTTGTATGAAGCGTATGGTACTCCTGAGTTTGATGAAATGTATGAGAAGTATGAATCAAACTTAGACATTCCAAGAAAAACTATTGAAGCACACGATCTCTTCCATAGTATTATGAAGGAGAGATCAGAGACAGGTCGTATTTACATTATGAATATCGATCATTGTAACTCTCACTCATCATTTAAAGACAAGGTTAGTATGTCTAACCTCTGTCAAGAAATCACTCTACCTACAGAACCTATACAACACATCGATGATGATGGTGGTGAAATTGCTTTGTGTATTCTATCTGCTATCAACGTAGGTAAGATTACACAACCAAGTCAGTTAGAAGAACTATGTGACCTTGCAGTACGTGGTCTTGAAGAGATCATTGATTATCAAGAGTACCCTGTAAAGGCAGCAGAACGCAGCACACTGGCACGTAGATCATTGGGTGTAGGTTTTATTGGTCTTGCACATTACTTCGCTAAGAACGGTGTTAAGTACAACGATCAGAAGGCATATGATCTTACACACGAACTAACAGAAGCATTCCAATATTTCTTACTCAAAGCAAGCAATCAACTTGCACAAGAGAAGGGTGCTTGTGATGATTTCTACCGTACTAAATATGCCGATGGAATATTACCAATAGATACTTACAAGGAAGACGTAGATCAAATAACAAACTTCCCACTCAAGTATGATTGGTCATCTCTTAGGGATTCTATCAAAGAGTTCGGACTCAGGCACAGCACTCTGTCCGCACAAATGCCTTCGGAGAGCAGTTCCATTGTGTCAAATGCCACAAACGGAATTGAACCTCCTAGAGCATACTTGTCCGTTAAAAAATCTAAGAAAGGACCTTTGAAACAAATAGTGCCTGGTTACCCTCATCTAAAAACTAAATATACTTTGTTGTGGGATATGCCATCTAACGAGGGTTACATCAAAGTTGTTGCAGTAATGCAAAAATTCTTTGACCAAGGTATCAGTGGAAACTGGAGTTATAATCCAGAGAATTATGAAGATAATGAAGTACCAATGGATGTTATGATGCTTGATCTTCTAACAACCTACAAGTATGGTTGGAAGACATCTTATTATCACAATACATATGATGCGAAGAAGGATATCGAAGATCCAATCGTTCCACAAGGAGTGGTTGTACCAATGAATTCTCCTGCACTTGATGATCTATTAAATTCACTAGAACTGGAGGAAGACTGTGACAGTTGCAAAGTTTAAACTTAACTCTGAAGATGATACAAAAATCAAAGGGGTAACTGTTTTTAATAAGCATAAACACGATCATACAAAACAACCTATGTTCTTTGGAGAACCTCTAGGTGTACAGAGATACGATAAACAAAAGTATCCTGTCTTTGAAAAACTAACACAACAACAGTTAGGATACTTCTGGAGACCAGAAGAGGTATCTCTACAGAAAGATAGAAGTGATTACCCTACACTAACTGAACCACAAAAACATATCTTTACAAGTAACTTAAAGTATCAAATACTTTTAGACTCTGTACAGGGTAGAGGACCTGGGATGGCATTTATGCCTTGGGTATCTTTACCTGAGTTAGAGTCTGCTATGAATGTGTGGCAGTTTATGGAGATGATTCATAGTCAATCATATACATATATCATTAAGAATGTGTACTCAGATCCTTCTGAAGTCATTGACTCTATCCTTGACGATGAAAAGATCATAGCAAGAGCAGCGTCTGTCACAAAGGCATACGATGACTTCTTAAACTATGCACAAGAATATGGACAAAGTAATTTATGGAAAAAAGATTGGAGAGAAAGTCCTACATCATCTTGGACTCTAAAGGATCTCAAGAGACATCTTTACAGGGCAGTTGTCAATGTTAACATACTGGAGGGAATTCGCTTTTACGTTAGCTTTGCTTGCAGCTTTGGTTTTGGGGAACTTAAACTTATGGAAGGATCCGCAAAGATCATTTCCCTCATCGCAAGAGACGAGTCACAACACCTTGTACTTACCCAACAGATCTTAAGTAAGTGGGCACAAGGAGATGATCCAGACATACTACAGATAATGAAAGAAGAAGAACAGAATGTCTATGGTATGTTTAAGAACGCAGTAGAAGAAGAGAAAGCGTGGGCTGATTATTTGTTTAGTAATGGAACTATGATAGGATTAAATGCAACATTACTACATCAGTATGTTGAATGGATTGCTAATCGTAGAATGAAAGCAATCGGTTTGAGTCCTATCTATGATATTCCACTTAGAAATAACCCTCTACCGTGGACACAACACTGGCTAAATAGCAGAGGACAACAGAATGCTCCACAGGAAACTGAGATAGAGTCTTATGTTGTTGGTGCTATCAAACAGAACGTAAAGAAGAACACATTCAGTGGTTTTAAACTTTGAGAAACAGTTTGGTAAGGGTGTTGACCCTTGGTACGCAAAGGCAGAGAGGTGGGCGAAGAAACAACGCTTTCCAATCTCTCATCTATTGCTTGGTTTGATAGCGTGGTTAAAAGAAAAGTGGATAGAACAAAAGATCGAGAACACTATGAAATCTGTAGACTCACAGGTCGAACAGATTCATAAAGAATGGGATGAATCTCAACCTAAACCTAAGATCATAGAAACAAAGTCTGAGGTAGAAGGTTTATCAAACTTTGAAATTAATTATGACATTTCTGATAGGTCAGGTACCGAGTAACATCTCCGAACCAACCAAAGCAAGACTATTACATAACCCATATTGGCCGTGGTATCTACAGAGTGAGACAACTTCGTATGATACAGAGTTCAATACAAGCATTAAAGATTCACTTTCGGGTGAGGATATACAATTTCAACACACTGTTATAGACACGTTAGGTTCTATTGTATCTCCTACTGCATACGAAAGAATAACAGAACCAATATGGAAATGGATAGTAGCAAATAATGATATAGAATTTGGTCAGTTCAGACGTATTAAGATTAATCTTTTAACTAGAAAGGAAACAAAACATCTGTATCACACTCCACACGTGGATTTTGATCAACCTCATTGGACAATACTCTATTACGTCAATGACTCTGACGGTGCAACATACTTCTTTAAGAACAAGTATGATGGTACACCACAGAAGTTAGAGATACAAGAGAAGGTCGAACCAAGACAAGGAAGATTCGTTTTGTTTGATGGATTGCAGTACCACGCATCCAGTAACCCTCAATATAATGAGAAAAGATGCGTAGTGAATTTCAACTTCACCTCAAGTATCTCCGAAAACTTAAGCACGACCTTCGCAGAGAACCCAGAAATTTCTTAGATGAAAATGGTAAGAGGGTAGGTAAACCGAAGTATAAAAGAATACAAAAGAAAGGTTAAGGGTGCTAAATAGGTGTGGGTATGCTAACATACCTTTACGTTCATCCTATGATAGAAATCGCATTAATGGCATCACTCCTTGCTGAACACAACGCTTCCCACTGGGAAATGTCTTGTTCAGAGTGGAATCAAAACAGGATCGAGATACTTAGCGATAAGAATCTCAGGTCTGATGCTCAAGAGTATCTTATAGATTACTTCTTGACAAAGGTGTCAGGTGAATGCGATGCGTATATAATAGGACGCAAGTAAGCCGACTCGGAACGGATTCGTTCATCCTATGTACCACATACTACTCAGTCTAATAGCGATAGGAGCACCACTTGATTGTGAACACGCTGCTGAACTATTAGAAAACGTAACTAACAACCCTAATAGATCTGAGAGATTAGAACTAACAAGAGTTATAGTCGCACATACTGATCCAGTATGTTTCCCATCGGACGCAACAGTTGACTGAAGGAACGGGGCAACAATCCCTATTACTTTGGAGAAACCCAATGGCAAAAGTCACTTACCGTGGTGTAGTATATGACACCAACAGAAACAGAACTCAAGCACAAGAAAAGGTCGATCTAGTTTACCGTGGTGTAAAATTAGAGAAAGAACTTAGCAAATAAATGCTAATTACGTTAGAAATCATAGGAGCATCTGTGGTTTTCTTATCGATCATCTACGCTGAAGTTCAGTTTTTGTACAATCACTAACACTGTTTACAAAGACAGTTTAATTTGATACAATAGAGGGCAAATAGCCCTCTTTTTTATTCTAAATATTATGACAAAACCTAGGAGCAGTGCAATGAAAATCTTTCTTGATTGTTCTGATCCAGATCTTATATCTCACTCTGTTGAGACTGGTTTGATTGATGGGGTTACAACTAACCCATCATTGATGAAGAAACAGGGACAAGACCCTAAAGAAGTTATAAAAAGAATTGCTGATTTATTTCCTTGGGATTCATCTATCTCAGCAGAAGTAGTTGGTGATACAGCAGAAGAGATGTTGGAGATGGCATCCGAGTATGTACCTATCTCACCTAACATTACAATTAAAATACCTTGCACACGTGAGGGTCTTATCGCTTGTGGAGACCTTTCAGCAGATGGTATATCAACTAACGTTACTCTAGTATTTTCTGAAGCACAAGCAATACTCGCTGCTAAAGCAGGAGCAACTTTCATATCACCATTCATAGGACGTGTTAACGATCAATACTGGGATGGTTTATCTTTGATAAAAGGAATACGAAACATATATGACATCCATAATATAGAGACAGACATCCTTGCTGCATCTATTCGTACTCCTAAAGATGTACCTGATGCCTTTGGTGTTGGTGCTAACGTATGCACAATACCCTTTGATGTATTTGGAAAACTCTTTGAACATATCTTAACTAAGACAGGTCTAGATAAATTCAACGAGGATTGGAAAGCATTACAGGCAGGACTATGAACAGACAACGAATGAAAGAGATCATCAAACAACTCAAGGATATTACAAATGAACTTGAGTCTGAGGTCTATAGTGACCTAGATGCTTGGAGTATAAGTAGTGGTAGTAAATTATCCTACCGTGACACAAGCGACCAAGACGAACTCTGCGATTGATTATGAAAATCCTTGGATGTTTCAAGAACAACCTTTTTTATCTGAGGATATTGGTGATTCTTTCGGGTTTGTCTATAGGATTACAAACTTACAAACTAATAAACAATACATCGGACGTAAATACTTTGTCCAGAAACGAAAGCCTAGAGGTGGAGGTAGGAGAGTTACGTCTGAAAGTAACTGGAAGAAGTACTATGGATCGTGTCCTGAACTTACTACCGACATTAAAACAATAGGTAAAGAACTATTCAAACGTGAGTTGTTATCCGTACACCCTACAGTAGGGAAGACAAACTACGAAGAGACAAGGCAGTTATTTTTAAATGATGTCCTCACTAGCAAACTAGATGATGGATCTCCTGCATACTACAACAGCAATATTTTAGGAAGGTACTACAGGAAAGACTATTTTCATTGACAGGGTGCTAAAACTCTGCTATATAGTAGGTTCATTAGAGCACTTCTATGACTAACTTTCTAGAGGAACAGGACTTCTTGGGAAATTATATAGAACTTCTGGTTGATAAACTCCATCAATCTGTTAGTGAAGGAAACTTTGATGAAGCACAGGTTTTAGCAGCAGAAATAAAGAAGATTCAAGCGACTAATAAGTAAAAGTTATATCACTCATAAAAAATCAGTAACTCTGTCAGCATTTACAGCTTGACAAAACTTAACATTTGCTATATATTATTGTTACACTTCTTAACATAGTTACAAATGACTACAGTTACTGAAAGCGGTGGAAGACAAAACATCTACTCCGTTGAACCAAGACCTTACATTGATGAGTCAGTCTCTTATGAAGGTTATCCACAGAATGCAGAAAAGGTAAATGGTCGTTGGGCTATGATCGGATTCGTTGCATTACTTGGTGCATACATCACTACTGGACAAATTATTCCAGGTATCTTCTAATGAATTATTGGAAGAACGCAGAACAAACAAACGGTAGACTAGCAATGTTAGGTTTCAGCATCGCTATAATCAACTACGGTTTTACTGGTTTTATAATACCAGGTTTTTATTAATGAAATTCAAATCACAATTCACAATTCAAACAGAGGACAAACTAATGACTCCAGAAGCAGAAAGATTTAACGGATGGGCAGCAATGCTAGGTTTCGTAGCAGCAGTTGGTGCTTACACATTCACAGGACAGATCATTCCAGGTATTTTCTAATGACAACACCAAAACCAATCGAACCAGAAAAAAAGTTTGCCGAGAAACTTAATGGTAGACTAGCAATGCTAGGTATCATCGCAGGAATCGGTGCTTACTTAACTACAGGTCAACTCATTCCAGGTTTTGTATAAGTGGAGATCTCTCCTTTCCAAGCAATAATGTGGTGTCTCTATCCCATAGGGGCACTTGTTTTTATAGAGTTATTCCTTCGTGCCACCGATGGGAATGATGATGACGACGATCAAGGTGGCGGTATTATGCAACCAGTTTACGGAGCAATCTAATGATTCAAGCAGGATCTATCTTAGCATTTCTATGCTTAACAGGGTTTACAGCGACAGTTGGTCTACCTGTATTCTCTACAATCGTGTAACACATCTGTTACAAGGTCTATCTTTATCCCTCAATCTAAAAGAATGAAAAATTTAATGTACAATCCATACTATGCTCTAATAGAATTTGGATTTTTTATTGTTGTTGGTACAGCAGCAGGAATGACAGGAATGATATGAAGAATTATATACCACTAAAAATAGTGCCACGCATTTTTTATTGGGCACTTACATTTGCAATCCTATTCGGAGTGACTACTACAGCATATGCTGAGACACTATGGGTACAAGTACCACAATGGTCTGACGATTGGGAAAAGTGTGCAGTTGATGTACCAGATGCTGCGTGTCATTGGTACGTTGCTAACGCTGACAATACATTTGGTGAGGGTTTCGATTGGGAATCAGCACCTTGGTATAGTATTGAAGGACTCAAAGACGTAGCACCTATACAAAAGCAAACAGTTGTTGAAAAGTTACAAGACATAGGTTAGATTGAATAAATACTATTTCAATCAAGGAGATCTATGTTTGAGGACGAAGAACTATGGGATAGTGACCCCTTCTCTGAACAGATAGAACACCTCTGGGATGATATGTCAAAACTAAACTCTCTCTATGAGGAGTTATGTTGGAAACCAAATGACCCTATCGAGTTCGTTCCAGACTATGAAAAGAATCAAATTATTATTAGACAGAAGAAATCTAAATAGTTCTGATTGATTCCTAGATGTGAAAACATTTAAACTACAACTAAAAACTGCTAAAGACAAGTGGGTTACACTCACAAACTATACAGGTCTTTCAGAACACAAAGCAAAGTTTTATGAAAAGATTTGCACATTCAGCAAAAATTTTGTACCATATTATAAAGAGATACGTGTTGTAAATGACTGACCTACTAGAAGCAAGAAGAAATATTCTTTCCGCTTTGAATAAGTGGAAGACAAATTGTTCTAATTATGAGTTTGCTGATTGGATTATAAGTAAACGTCATCATCTGCAACTGGCATACGATTGTAGTGACATATTAGAGAGTCAATTATCAAGACTTTATATTGAATACTACGATGAACCAAAAGAAATCAGCAAAGAAATTAATTAAACTTGCAAAACAGGGTAAGAAACTATATAATAAAAGTGATATAATATACGCTAAGATGATCTTAAGGTCATTAAAGAAAAAAAATGGATCCAATGATTGAAATCGCATACCTAGGAGCAATGTTAATGCTAGGATCACTAGCGTTTAAAATGATGTCTCAAGGTTGGGGTGCGATGTCAAAAAATAAGTCAGATAGTTATGGATCTGTGATGAAAGCATATGGTAATAAGACACATCCAGAGATGAGAGATGTCAAGGATGGTGAAGAACTGATGGGTATAAACTTTACACCTGACCCAGAGTTCTTAAAGAAATATAAAAACGGAGACTACCATCTAAATCAATCATTGCAAGATAGAATTGAAGAGTTAGAAGACGATGATGATGATGAAGATGATGGTGAGGGAGATATAATAGTCAGAGTTTGATTGAGTATATATGCTTATTGACTTTTGTGTAAAGATTTTGTAATATAAATACTCGGAGATGCTGACATAGCATCCATTAGAAAGGACTCGAACGTATCGCCCTCCTAACTAACAACTGCTCCCAACCAAGACCTCTGTAGGCAGTATAATACTTCGTCTTCTATCCGAAAGTGAAGGGATTTTCGGAAATAAGTTTCGCATCTAACCCTTGATGCCCTACTTAAAAACGTCTTACTAATGACAACTCTTTCAACACAACGCAGATCTGGAGGACTCCTAGCAGGGTGGCCAGAATTCTGTGAATGGGTAACATCAACTAACAACAGAATCTATGTTGGATGGTTTGGTGTCCTAATGATTCCCTGTTTGCTAACAGCAGCAGCGTGTTTCATCGTTGCATTTATTGCAGCACCTCCTGTCGATATCGACGGAATCAGAGAACCAGTAGCGGGTTCTTTCTTGTATGGTAACAACATCATCTCTGGTGCAGTTGTTCCTTCATCAAACGCTATCGGTCTACACTTCTACCCAATTTGGGAAGCAGCAACAGTAGATGAATGGTTATATAACGGTGGTCCTTACCAGTTAGTTATTTTCCACTTCCTTATCGGAATCTCTGCCTATATGGGTAGACAGTGGGAACTATCTTACAGATTAGGAATGAGACCTTGGATCTGTGTAGCATATTCTGCTCCAGTTTCAGCAGCATTTGCTGTGTTCTTAGTGTATCCTTTCGGACAGGGTTCTTTCTCTGACGGAATGCCACTAGGTATCTCAGGTACGTTCAACTTTATGTTCGTGTTCCAAGCAGAACACAATATTCTAATGCACCCTTTCCATATGGCAGGAGTAGCAGGAATGTTCGGTGGTAGTCTCTTCAGTGCAATGCACGGTTCTCTAGTTACATCTTCTCTAATCAGAGAGACAACAGAAAACGAGAGTCAAAACTACGGCTATAAGTTCGGACAAGAAGAAGAAACATACAACATTGTAGCAGCACACGGTTACTTTGGTCGTCTTATCTTCCAGTATGCTTCTTTCAACAACTCAAGAAGTCTTCACTTCTTCCTAGCAGTTTTCCCAGTTGTATGCGTATGGTTAACCTCTATGGGTATATGTACAATGGCATTCAACCTCAACGGTTTCAACTTCAACCAATCTGTAGTTGACGCTAACGGTAAAATTGTACCAACTTGGGGAGATGTTCTTAACAGAGCAAACCTAGGTATGGAAGTTATGCACGAAAGAAATGCACACAACTTCCCACTTGACCTTGCATCAGCAGAGTCAACAACAGTTGCTTTAACAGCACCTTCAATCGGTTAATAATTTAACTGGTATCAATACAGGCACCTTCGGGTGCCTTTTTCATAGGAGAAATTAATGGTAGCATCTACCTTACAAGCACCTACAAGGGGTTGGTTTGATGTACTTGATGATTGGTTAAAGAGAGATCGATTTGTATTCATAGGTTGGTCTGGTCTTTTACTTTTACCTTGTGCATACCTTTCTATCGGAGGTTGGTTCGTTGGAACTACTTTCGTTACAAGTTGGTATACACACGGTATTGCATCTTCATATCTTGAAGGAGCAAACTTTTTAACAGCAGCAGTGTCAACACCTGGTGATGCAATGGGTCATAGTCTGATGTTCCTTTGGGGACCTGAGGCACAAGGAGACTTTGTTCGTTGGTGTCAACTCGGAGGTCTATGGAACTTCGTAGCACTTCACGGTGTGTTCGGACTCATAGGTTTTATGTTGAGGCAATTTGAGATCGCAGGACTTGTTGGGATACGTCCTTACAATGCTCTAGCATTCTCTGCTGTTATTGCAGTATTCACAAGTATATTTTTGATCTATCCTTTAGGTCAGCATAGTTGGTTCTTCGCACCATCATTCGGTGTCGCAGCAATCTTTCGTTATATCTTATTCATTCAAGGTTTCCACAATATTACATTGAATCCATTTCATATGATGGGTGTTGCAGGAATACTTGGAGGAGCATTGCTCTGTGCTATTCACGGTGCAACAGTTCAGAATACTTTGTATGAAGATTCATCTGTTTATTCAGATAATAAAATTCAGAGTACAACATTCAGAGCATTCGATCCTACACAGGAAGAAGAAACTTATAGTATGATCACAGCAAACAGATTCTGGTCACAGATATTTGGTATCGCATTTTCAAACAAAAGATTCTTACACTTCCTTATGTTGTTCGTACCTGTGATGGGTATGTGGACATCATCTATAGGTATCGTAGGTCTTGCACTTAACCTCAGAGCATACGACTTTGTATCTCAAGAGATAAGAGCAGCAGAAGACCCAGAGTTCGAGACTTTCTATACTAAGAATATACTTCTTAATGAAGGTATGAGAGCATGGATGTCATCTGTAGACCAACCACACGAGAACTTCGTGTTTCCAGAAGAAGTTTTACCAAGGGGTAATGCCTTGTAAAATTTTAAATATATGTTATACTAGAGGGGAATACCCCTCTTTTTTTATGTTTAAAAAATGAATTTATTTTATGAAGATGAAAAAGAGAATATAAAATTGTTTAATTTATTCTCTATTCCTATGATGTCATTTCATTATGGTGAGATATCTGAAGATGAATTTAACACTTTTGACAGATATTTAAATAATGTTGTAGAAAATAAATTTAATTACACATCAAAGGAAAATTATTTTTTAGATAAAGAATTACCATTACTAAGAAGATTTTTTGAAAAATCAATCAATACATACAGTAAAAAAGTTCTAGGTGTTGATACTCAAGATTTAAATTATAGAATTACTCAATCATGGATTAACATATGTTCACCAAATGCTTCACATCATCAACATACTCATCCAAATAGTTTCATATCAGGTGTTTTTTATATAAAAGTAAATTCTGGATCAGATAAAATTACATTTATAAATGAGTTTATGCAGAAGAAAGAAATAAAAATTGAGAAGGGAGTTGAATTTAATTCTTTTAATGCTAGTGAGTGGAGTCATTATGTAAGAAAAGGTGAATTAATTTTATTTCCATCAAATCTTACTCATTATGTTCCACCAGTAGAAGGTGAAAGTGATAGAATTTCACTTTCTTTTAACGTTTTTCCATATGGAATTTTAGGTAGTGAAGAAAATCTAACTCACTTGCGATTACCTAATGATAAATAAAATTAACTCACAATAGTTTATGGGCATTCTCCATTCTTCTAAAGCGTAT
>VTLG01000466.1_pt1 | contig 182781 bp, 219 predicted proteins | sample 4694571 | NCBI WGS metagenome assembly VTLG01 (sample SAMN12604809, study PRJNA352737) | marine metagenome | biome: ENVO:00000447; feature: ENVO:00000209|ENVO:00000569|ENVO:01000036; material: ENVO:00002151; isolation source: viral sequences binned using virsorter ... | reverse complement strand
ATGCAGAATTTGGTGGTATATTAACAGTAACAGGTAACACAGACTTAAATTCAAACTTAAACGTAGCATCTTTAGTTTATCTTGAATCAACTGATGCACCTGATATTGCTCTAAACGGTGGAACTAATCTTTATGAAATTCAGAGTAGTGACTACGGTTCTCTCAGAATGGATGGTGGAGGATATATTGATAAAGACGTTCTCTTTAATGGAGACATTTATCTAAACGGAGACTTCAACCAGAGAGATAGTGGAACAGAGAGTTGGGGTTTACGGAACTGGTTACAGGTCAGATATAAGGCACGTTTCGGTTCTAGCGTATCATACAACCCAACCTATGCTACACATAACACTTCCAACATGAGAGTGTATGGTGGTGGAGGTATTGCTAAGAATTTACACGTTGGTGCTACAGGATCTGGTGAAGGTCTATTTGTAGGTAAACTCAACTCTGGAGACACAGTTAAGTTTAGTGTCCTAGGTGCTTCTGGTGATACAACTATTGTTGGTGGTTTAACAGTTAATTCTGCTGTTGATTTTGATGCTGGATTAAATGTTGATGGTGCAGCAACATTCCAAGACAATGTTACTATCAATGCTGATAATAAAGAATTTGCAATACAAAATAATTCTAATGTAGATAAGTTTACTGTTGATACTGACAATGGTAATACACTGGTTGCTGGAGATCTAACAGTCAATGGTGCTACTGATCTTGATTCAACATTGAATGTAGATGCTGGAGCAACATTCCAAGATGATGTCACAATTAATGCTGACAATAAAGAATTTAAGATACAAAATAACTCCAATGCAACCAAGTTCAGTGTTGATACTGACAACGGAAATACGGTTATTGCTGGAACAGCAGATATAACAGGTGCTGTTGGTATTGATGGTGATTTTGATATAGCTACTTCTAAATTCACAGTTGCCTCTGCTACTGGTAATACAGTAATTGATGGAACTCTGACTGTAGACGAAGCAGTAACAATTACTTCTGGAGTCACAATAAATGACGCTAATAAAACATTTACGATCCAGAATGGGGCTGGTACTCCTGTTACTAAGTTTGAAGTTGATACTGACAACGGCAACACTAACATTATTGGCACACTCACCGTGGGTGATGCAACTCAAATCAATGATACGTTCGGTGTTTCAGGAGTCGTAACTTCATCTAATAGTACAGAACAAACACTTACAGGTTCTTATGGTGGTGATGGTGCAATACAAACCCTTGGTGGTATTGGTCTTGCTAAGAACCTTGCAGTTGGTGGTGCAGCTAGAATATACGGTGCTACTGAATTATCAGGTGCTTTAGATCTTAATAGCAGTGCTGATATATCTGGTGCTTTAGTATGTAATGATAATGTGAACATCAAAGCAGATAATAAGATGTTTACTATTGAAACTGCTGCTGGTGTAGACAAGTTTACAGTTGATACTGATAATGGTAACACTGATGTTCGTGGAACTTTAGATGTTGGTGGAGATGTAACTGCTGAATCTAACCTCACTATTACTGGAAATCTAATTGTCAATGGAACAACAACAACTGTTAATAGCACGATCACTACTTACGATGACCCTGTTATTACTTTGGGTGGTGACACAGCACCCTCGTCTAGCGATGGTAAGGATAGGGGTGTTGAGTTCCGTTATTACGACGGCTCTGCTAAAATTGGATTCTTCGGATTTGACAGATCCTCACAAGAATACATCTTCCTAACAACTGCTACTAATACTTCAGAAGTATTAACAGGAACTGATGGTGCTCTAAGAGCAGGATCTATTAATATAACTGGTGCTGGCACTTCACTTGATGTAGATAATAATGCAAATATTGATGGAACATTAACAGTTGATGGTCAGATAACTTCTAACCTCGCTGATGGAACTGCACCATTCGCTATTACTTCAACTACTAAGGTTGCTAACCTTAACGTTGATTTACTAGATGGTATGACAACTGCCACTGCAAACACTGCATCTACAGTTGTAAACAGAGACGGTTCTGGTAACTTTGCTGCTGGAACAATAACTGCTGCATTGACAGGAAATGCAACTACCGCAACAACCCTTGCTACTGCTAGAGATATTGCAGTTGCTGGAGTCGTTACAGGTACTGCATCCTTTAACGGATCTGCAAATATAAGCATTACAACTTCTTATGCTGACGCAGATATTACTGCTCTTGCTGCTCAAACATCCGAGACAGGATATCTAGTCAGAACTGCTGCAAACACTTATGCTCATAGAACATTTGCTGTTACAGCGTCGTCAGGTATAACACTAACAAATGATGATGGTGTTTCTGGTAATACAACAATTAACGTTGCTTCTGCTGCTTCTAACTCTGCAAATAACCTAGTCTTAAGAGACGGTTCTGGTAACTTTGCTGCTGGTGTTGTTACTGCTTCCTTAACTGGAGATGTAACAGGTAACCTTGTTGGAGCAACTTCTACTGCTAAAGATTTAAATCCTGCTGCTGATAGCACATATGACTTAGGTACTACTACAGTTAGATGGCAAGGAATCTTCGCAGATGCTGCAAATATAACTGCTATAACTGGTGATGTAACTGGTGACCTAACAGGTAATGCTGATACTTGTACTACAGCAACAAGAGTACAAATCTGGGCAAACAATAGCACAGACGCTACTCACTACATAACATTTGTTGATGCTGCAACTGGATCTGAGACTGTAGATTCAGACACAGGTTTGACATATAACCCAAGTTCAGGAATCATTACTGCTACTCAGTTTACTGGTAATGTAACTGGTGACCTAACTGGTAATGCAGATACTGCAACACTAGCATCAACTGTCACTGCTACTGCAAATAATACAACAAACGAAACCGTTTATCCAGTATTCGTTGACGGTGCTACAGGTGCTCAAGGAGTTGAAACTGATACTGGATTGAACTACAACCCAAGTACAGGTGTTCTAACTACTGTATCTGTAACAGGTAACCTCACTGGTAATGTTACTGGTGATACATCTGGTAGTTCTGGAAGTTGCACAGGTAATTCTGCTACAGCAACTGAAGCAACTAATGTAACTGTTAGTGCAAATAATACAACTAATGAGACGGTTTACCCTACCTTCGTAGACGGTGCTTCTGGAACTCAGGGTGTAGAAACCGATACTGGATTAACATACAACCCAAGTACAGGTGTTCTTACTACTACATCAGTTACGGGTAACCTCACTGGTGATGTAACAGGAACAGTTTCAAGTCTTTCTAATCATAATACTGCTGCTCTATCAGAAGGCACAAATCTTTACTATACAGAAGCAAGAGTTCAAGCAAAACTTGACAATGCATTTGAGCAACTCAGTGCAATGTTAAACAACCTTGCTACTGCTACTACATTAACACTTAATCTTTCTGGAGATCCTACTCCTGGATCCGTTGTAACACTTGGAGCTATTGCATCTGGTGGTGTTGGTGGATTCTCTAATGCTACTGGAGTCGCAACCTCTGGAGGCACAGGTAGTGGATTGACAGTTGATACTACTACAAGTAGTGGAGTCATCACTGGAATCGCTCTGAATGCCGCAGGTTCTGGATATCTAATTGGAGATACCTTAACAATTACCAACTCTAACGCAGGTGGTGTTGCTACTCTTAACGCAGGAACATTAGCAGGTGGAACTGGATACGCAACAGGAACTGCCATTGCAACAACTGGTGGAGCTGGATCTGGAGCAACAGTTAATATTACTGGTGTTGATGGATCTGGTGCTATCACTGGTATTGCGGTCAACGCAAATGGAACTGGATATGCTATTGGTAACACACTAACCATTGCTAATGCTAATGGATCTGGAGTTAAGACACTTGGTTCTATCGCAACTGCAGGAACAGGATATGCTTCTGGATCTGGAATTGCTACAACAGCCACTGGATCTGGTGCTGGATTAACAGTTGATCTTACTGTTTCTGGAACTGGTGCTGTTACTGGAGTTACTATCAATAATGATGGTTTGAATTACGCTGCTTCTGACACAATAACAATCACTAATGCTAACGCATCTGGAGTTAATACTCTTGGAACGATTGCTACTGCTGGAACAGGATATGCTACAGGAACTGCAATTGCTACTACATCCTCTGGATCTGGAACTGGATTAACTGTTGATATTACACAGTCTGGTGGTGTTGTATCTGCACTTGCAGTTAATGGTGATGGATCTGGTTATGCTGCATCTGAGACAATTACAGTCACAAATGCTAATGCATCTGGAGTTAAGACTCTTGGAACTATCTCTGCTGCTGGTACTGGTTACTCTGCTGCATCTGCAGTTGCCACTACATCAAGTGGTTCTGGAACTGGATTAACCGTTGACATTACTGTTGATGGATCTGGTGGAGTAAATGGAGTAACTATCAATGATGATGGATCTGGTTATGCAGCATCCGAAGTTATAACTATTACAGGTGGCGGTGGGGATGCTACTATCCCAGTTTCCGCTATACATGGTAATGGATGCACAATTCCTGTATCTGCTATTCATGGTAATGGAGCAACAATCCCAGTTTCTGCTATTCACGGAAACAGTGCAACAATTAACACTGCTACCGTATTCACTAATGCTACCTTCGCACTCTCTGACATCACAACGATGGAAGTTGGTGCAACCGTAACAGGTGGAACTTCTGGTACAACTGCTAAGATTACTGCCCTTGGCACTAATGCAATTACAGTTGATACCGTTGACGGATTCTTCAAGAAAGGAGAAACCGTTGGTGCTAATGATGTAACTAACTTGACGATCTCCTCATTCGCTTAATAACAAATGTCTGCTACTAGACCCGCAAGTAAAACTGAAATAAAAAACTATGCTTTACGTAGGTTAGGATATCCTACGATAGACATCAACGTTGCGACTGAGCAACTGGATGATCTAGTAGAAGAAGCAATTGATTACTATCAAGAATATCATTATAGTGGAAGCTATAAAGCATTCTTAAGAATAGAAGTTACTGAAGCTATTAAAACTGCTGGTCAGTCTTATGCTCAGGAAGGTTCTAGTGATTGGTATGGAATTAAAAACTATGTTGATACTGCTCCTGGTACACTAGGAATCAATCATGTATATACAAGTATTGGTGCTTCAAGTATTGTTCCAGGTAATATATTCAATATTAAATATCAAATCTTTTTAAATGATATCTATGCTATGACGCATGGACAAATTTTACATTATTTCTTGACTTCTCAATATCTTGAAACTCTAGACTGGGTAACGAATTCTCAGGCAAATCGTAGGGTTAAATGGAATGAGCATCAAGGTAGATTATATCTTGATATGGATTGGAAGGAATTCCAAGAGGGTGACTATATACTTGTAGATTGCAATATGCGTCAAGACCCAGAAACGTATACTTCCATGTATAATGATAACTGGTTGAAGGATTATGTGGAAGCATTATTCCAACAGCAGTGGGGTCGTAACTTAAGCAAATATGATGGTATTCAAATGTTAGGTGGTGTAACACTTAATGGTCGTCAAATACTAGATGATGCAAGTAAGTTTAAAGTAGATCTTGAAAAAGAATTACGTGATCGTTATGAACTTCCACCAATGGACCTCGTAGGGTAATCACTAATGGCAATCTCTAATACGCCAGCACAAGATTACGTTCAGTCAGACTATAGTCACAGTGCTCGTTTTAAAGCAAATGGTTCCGCACAAGAACAAAAATTTATAGAAAATCTAGTAGTAGAAAGCATTGAAATTTATGGCCAAGACATATATTATGTTCCGAGAACGATTGTCAATCGCGACACGGTATTCGGAGAAGATAGTGATGGAAAATTTGAAAGTGCGAGAGCGATTAGAGCATACGTCAATAATGTTGAAGGATGGGAAGGCCAAGGCGAGTTACTTAGCAAATTCGGCGTACGAATCGAAGATAAAACGACATTTATCTTCTCTAGAGAAAAATTTAAAGAAAAGGTGGACGACCTTGAAGTACTTAATGTCGAAGGACGACCCAACGAAGGGGATTTAATTTGGTTCCCAATAACAAAGCATTTATTTGAAATCCAATTTGTAGAAGTAGAGAGACCATTCTTCCAACTTGGTAAAGGATATGTTTGGGAATGTCAATGTGAGCTCTTTGAATACAGCGACGAGGCGATTGATACAGGGATTGCAGCACTTGATGCTATTGAAACTGCCTTTGCAAATGCAATCACTGTTGGTTTGGTTGCTGGTGGTTCTGGTAGCTTTACTGTTGGTGAGACCGTCACTGGTGGTAGCAGCAATGTAACTGCTGAGGTTAAGTCTTGGGATAGTTCTACACGGACTCTTATTGTTATCAATAGGTCTGGTACATTCACTATACCAGAGACTTTGACAGGTGGAACTTCAAGTGCTTCTTGGACAACCGCTACATATAATACAATGGATAATCAGAACACCGCAGTAAGCGTTGATCAGAATTATGACTTTGAACAACTTGATAATGATATTATAGACTTCACTGAGGCCAATCCATTTGGAACAGTGGGTTCAACTACTGACACTACAATCTAATGCTAGGAACTTACAGTTATCACGAAATATTTCGGAAGACCATCGTTGCTTTTGGTACTCTGTTCAATAATATTGAATTAAGACGTGCTACAGAAGTGATGAAGGTGCCTTTGGCTTATGGTCCAAAGCAAAAATTCTTAGCACGTTTAGATCAGAATCCTGATCCTACTAATAAAAGAGTTCAGATAACTCTACCTAGAATCTCATTTGAGATTAATGGTATTACATATGATTCTTCAAGAAAAGTTTCTCCTACTCAAAAGATTAAAGTAACTAAGGATGTAGACGAAAATTATAATACTTATATGCCAGTTCCATATAATGTGGATTTTGAATTGGCAATTATATCTAAAAACCAAGAAGATGGACTACAGATATTAGAACAGATATTACCTGTATTCCAACCTCATTATAATCTGCCAATCAAGTTATTGACGCAGATGAAAGAAATTAAAGATGTCCCTGTAGTTCTTCAAAGCATTGATTATGAAGATGATTATGAGGGAGATTTTGCTACTCGTAGAGCAATTATATACACTTTAAGATTTACTGCTAAGACATACCTATACGGTCCTGTTACAGAGAAGAAAGTTATCAAGAAGACTCAAATCGATTACTACGCTTCTACAAATGTTGGTACAGCACCAAGACAGGTTCGTTATACTGCTACACCTACAGCAAATATAGACAGAGATGGAACAGTTGTTACAACTCTATCTACTGCTGTAAGTAAGACTACAACTGGTGTTACGGTTGCTGACGCTTCTAGTATTGCTCAATGGGATGAGATTTACATTGATACTGAAGCAATGCGAGTTACCAAGAAGACTGGTAATGTCCTAACAGTTCAACGTGCTCAAAATGATACAACTGCTGCTGCTCACGCAGGTGCAGTGAATGTTTATAAAATTGATGCTGCTGATCATGTTCTTGTTGAAAGCGATGATGACTTTGGATTCGGTGAAACCACATCATTCTACCAAGATATGAAGAAGTATAATCCTGTAAGTGGTGCCGATGAGAACTTATGATGAATCCTTTCGATGGTTTGAATGATGCCTTTGATGCTGAACCATCAGCATTACAAAAGAAGGTAGCTTCAGTTAAACCTGTTTTAAAGAAAAGCGAGACTGAAGATGTCCAACAGGACTATGAGATCTCACGTGCTCAACTACATAATCTTGTAATGAAAGGACAGGAGGCAGTAGATGGCATACTTGATGTGGCACGAGCGAGTGATCATCCACGTGCTTATGAAGTTGCTGGTCAACTTATCAAAAACGTCGGAGACGTAGCAGATAAACTGATAGATCTTCAAGGTAAGATGAAAGAATTGGATAAGGATGATGCTAAAACTCCTGCCAATGTAACGAATAATACTATGTTTGTTGGAAGCACTGCAGACCTGCAAAAGATGCTTAAGCAACAAAAAAGCATAAATAATACCGAATCTACATAGACCCGACAATGACAGTACTTAATGTATTAAGCACAAACTCTATTACTGCTGGTAGTAGTAATAAAGAATACCAAGTTGTACAGACTGGTTTCTATCGTGTTAGTGCAACCTCTGCTGCTACGGTTTCCTTTAATGGTGGACCTGCAATTCAAGTATTTGCAAACTCCCCTGTTCTTTTAAAAGGAGCAAAACCAGGACAAGCAAAGGTAGTGAAGGCGATTGATGATTCAACTGCTGATTACTATCTTGGACAACATATCCATGATACATCTGCAAATCATCCTTTCTCAGTTGGTGACTATATCGCAGTTGTAGATAATTCTACTTCTCCAGGTATTGATAGTAATTTCCTATCTGCTGGAACTGTTGGTAAAAAGATCACTGCTGTTGGAACTAATAATATGATAACAACGGACATAGATTCATCGAGTGCATCTGCGGATTATACACACCCAGATAACTCAACACCTCAAGCAATTGTTCAGCGTTGTGTCTGCATAGAAGCAGGGACTGCTAATCTAGTTGTAGAAGAGGTTCAAGTGGTAGGTGGCTAATTATGCCAGCTGTTAATCAGGAAGCAGAGCGTATAGTCAGAGGGATGAAAGCTAAGAGCTCTCATCGTTTCAAGAGACTATACGGTAAGCGTGACAAGGAAGTCATGTATGCTACTGCTAATAAGCTCGCACAAAAAGAAAATTTAAAAGTTATGTACTATAAGGACTTTATTGACATCGTAGAGGGTAATCCCACTACACGGATGCTCACCAAATCTAAGACTAAGGTGACTGGCAATATTTCAGCAGACCGTGGAAGCGATGAAAAAGCTAATCGTACAAAACGTAAAGGACTTGAAAAAGACTTAAAGAAGAAAGGTATTGGATATAAAAAGGGTGTAGGAGAGTATAAGTATACATCCGATGGTGGAAAAGAGGGAACTGCAAGAGAAGTCTCTTATCAAACATCTCCTGCTAAAGGAATGAGTAAGAGAAGATTTGGTAAAGTTATGCGTCGTTTAGGTCGCAAGCATGGACAGGAATCCGTAATAACAAAAGATAAAGGCAAATCTTCAAAATTACACTATACTGATAAGAGTAAGAAAAAATCTGAATCTCTTGGAAAGTCTAAACCAGGAAGTCATCCACAGAAATATGGTGAGACTTCTGGAACAAAAGTCAGGTCAGGAAAACTAGCAAAAACTACAAAGCCAGCATACCACTACAAGTAAATTCTGGTAGGCAAATTAAATGACTGATTCTGAAAAGAAGAAGGCGGAGGAAAACCTGTCGAAATACAGGGAACTCTTAGATCTTACTTTAAAGCATCAAGAGAAAAAAGGAATAAGACCCTATAGTTACAGGGATAGATATGATGAGATCTGTGAGAAAGAAAAATGAAATATGAGATATGTCCTGCATGTGAATCCCAATGGTTAGACGGGCAATTATATTGGACAACAGGTAAGATAGGTTGTCCTCACGATCTAGCAGGATTGTTATGTAATGAAGTTGATAATCCAAAGTGTATAAACCCTTGTAAGGGCAGTACATCTGGGACAACATGGGAACAGAGAAGGCAGTATATGTCTGACTTTGAGGACAAAAATAAGTATTTTTAACTACACTTAAATAAATAATCGTGTAACGTGGAGTTGAAAGATCATGTCCCACTATACCGTTCAATACTTAGACGATACAAGGCATCATCAAAGCATATGTGAGTATGCAAATGATGCCTTTTCTGCTCGAAGTCAAGCCTGCCAAGATGTCCCTTATTTACAATCTCATCCGAATAAGATAGACTGTATACTAAATGAAGGAGGACTCTTTAGTGCAGTACTATGAAAGATGAAATCATGTGGTGGATGAGCAGACTGACTATCATGCTCACTTCTTTATTCTTATCCTTTAGTCTCGCAGCACAAGCATACGCTGCTGATATTCAAATGGGTTCAGGAGGCAACCTAGTCTTTGAACCAAATGAGGTGACGGTCTCCGTAGGAGATACTGTCACCTTTATTAATGGGGATTTACCTCCTCACAATATAGTATTTGCAGATCATTCAGAATTATCCCACCCAGACCTTGCATTTATGAGTGGCGAGAAATTTCCTGTTACATTTGATGAAGCAGGTGACTATCCTTTCCAGTGTGAACCTCATACTGGTGCTGGTATGACAGGGGTAATACACGTTGAGTGAAGTAATCTGGTCAATAAATATTATGATAGGCTTGCTTCTTAGCGGAGTAGGTGGTATGATATTCTGGATATTCAAATACGATGATTGGAATCCTAACCCCAATATTACTAGCTCAGACGAGTCCCACCAACATAGGGAATGATTGGCAGCAAAAATTAAGAGATTGGCACTCTGAACAAAATCGCACTCCCATTGAAGAAGTGCTAAATAATGCAGAGACAGAGTATGAAGATGGCTGCAATGACACCACCGAGCAGGAAGAGCTGCTACAACTTCCGAGTAGTGAAGGTGAACCGAGTAGTGGACGGGGACACGATAGATGTGACGATAGATCTGGGGTTCGAGATATTCAAGAAGGAGAGAGTGAGAGTAGCGGGTGTGGACACACCAGAGAAGAGGACAAGGGATCTAGAAGAGAAAGCACTGGGGATTGATGCAACAAACTGGCTCAAAGAAGAACTTAAAAATGTTCTGGATGGCGATGATGAGCTCATTATTCGTACTGAGCTTCACGGCGGCGTTGGGAAGTATGGCAGGCTTCTTGGGTGGTTATACGTGGGCGACGAAACAGTGTCACTCAACGAACAAATGATAGAACAAGGTTACGCCTGGGAATATGATGGTGGAACCAAGAATAAAGATTTTGAAAGTCTACGTGAGATACGTAGAGGATTTGGAACTTTAATGGAGGGTTAAATGGATAATGAATATCATGCTCTCCAACGAGAACAGAATGAAAGAATAAAATCCTTAGAGACAAAGGTTGATGACCTTGAAGAAGATAACAAACGTCTCATGGGTGAAGAGAATGAAAGATTAAAAGGAAGGATTCGTAAACTTGAGAAGTGGGTTGCTGGAGCTGCTGCTGTTATTGCTGCTGCTGTTGCAGGACTAGGACTGATAGAAGCAACTGACTTTGGTATGGCAAAGACTTCCAAACAAGCACAAGAACATAGAGATTACTTTGTAAACATACTTCATCCTGCAATGGAGAGGTCTAATTGGTTGGGTGAAAACTATTCTAATTTAGAAGGTGAGAAACCACCTGAATGGATTAAGAAGAAATGAGTAGAACAGCAGACATATATCTTGGTAACCCAAATTTAAAGAAAGCTAATGTACCGCAAGAGTTTTCTAAAAAGAATGTTGCTGAATATTTAAAGTGCCAAAGTGATCCTGTCTACTTTATTAAGAAATATATTAAGATTGTTTCTCTAGATGAGGGTGTTGTTCCTTTTAATCTATATGATTTTCAGGAAGAGATGGTTGGTAAATTTCATGACCATAGATTTAATATAGCAAAATTACCAAGACAGTCAGGTAAGTCTACAGTTGTTACAGCATATCTATTATGGTATGTTCTTTTTAATGATAATGTAAATGTCGCAATCCTCGCAAACAAAGCAGCCACTGCAAGAGAAATGCTGGGCCGCTTACAACTTTCTTACGAGAATCTTCCTAGATGGTTGCAACAAGGTATCTTGGGGTGGAACAAGGGAAGCTTGGAGTTGGAGAACGGAAGTAAGATTTTGGCTGCAAGTACTAGTGCTTCTGCTGTTCGCGGCATGTCCTTTAATGTTATATTTCTGGACGAATTTGCGTTTGTTCCGAATCATATTGCTGACCAGTTTTTCAGTTCTGTCTATCCTACTATATCTTCTGGTAAATCAACAAAAGTTCTTATCATTTCTACCCCACATGGGATGAATATGTTCTATAAACTTTGGCATGATGCAGAGCGTGGAACGAATGAATATATTCCTACAGAAGTTCATTGGTCTCAGGTACCAGGAAGAGATGAGGTTTGGAAAGAACAAACTATACGAAATACATCCGAACAACAGTTCAGAGTTGAGTTTGAATGTGAGTTCTTAGGATCTGTTGATACTCTTATCAGTCCTAGTAAATTAAGGATCATGCCATATGAGGAACCTGTAAAACAAAATAGAGGTCTTGCAGTATATGAGAATGTTAAAGAGGAACATAATTATATTGTAACTGTGGACGTATCTCGTGGTGTAGGAAACGATTACTCTGCTTTTACAATTTTTGATACGACTGAATTACCATATAAGATGGTTGCTAGATATAAAAATAATGAAATTAAACCTATAGTTTTACCTAATATTATAGTTGATGTTGCAAAGAACTATAATAATGCATATGTTTTATGTGAGGTAAATGATATAGGTGGTCAGGTTGCAGATATAATTCAATATGATTTAGAGTATGAGAACCTATTAATGGCTTCCATGCGTGGAAGAGCAGGACAACAGTTAGGACAAGGGTTCTCTGGTAAGAAAACTCAGTTGGGTGTAAAGATGAGCACTGCTGTTAAACAAGTTGGATGTTCTAACCTTAAAGCACTTATAGAAGATGATAAATTACTAATCAATGATTACGATACTATTGCGGAATTAACCACTTTCATTCAGAAAGGTCAGTCATTCCAAGCGGAAGAAGGATGTAATGATGACCTAGCTATGTGTTTGGTCATATTTGCATGGATGGCTATGCAACCTTTCTTTAAAGAAATGCATGATAATGATGTTCGTGCGCGAATTTATAATGATCAAAGAGATGCTATTGAACAGGATATGGCTCCATTTGGGTTCGTTAGTGATGGTTTAGATGATGAAGTAGTTGTAGATGCTCAAGGAGAGAGATGGGAGATTGCGGAATACGGAGATAAGTCCTATATGTGGGAGTATATGTAGGTCTAGGTAAGGATTCGAAAATATAAATAATCCTAGCGAACATATAAGGCATCTAGGAGTATATAAACATGGCAGCCAATCAATCATCGCCTGGTGTAGTTATACAGGAAAGGGATCTGACAACAGTCTCTACCATATCAACTGCGAACGTCGGCGTAATTGCAGCACCTTTTGAACTTGGACCTGTAGAGGAAATTGTTGAGATAGCTTCTGAGAGAGCTTTAGCAGAACAATTCGGGGAACCAAACGATAGTAATTATGAGTACTGGTTTACTGCAGCACAATATCTTTCATACGGCGGAACACTGAAAACAATACGTGTATCTTCAACAAACTTGAAGAACGCTGTTGACTCAGGAACTGCTCCTTTAATTAAGAATTTACAGAACTACGAAACAAACTTCGAGACCGCAAATAACTCTTGGACTTGGGCTGCTAGAACTGCTGGAACAAAAGGAAACTCAATTGGTATATTTGTAACTGACGCTGGTGCGGATCAGATCGCTGTGATCCCTGCTCCTGGCTCAGGTAACGAGTATAGGTTCGCTCCTGATGCTGCTTTATCTGCTGCTTCTGGTGCTGGTGGTAAAGTTTTCAAGTATGCTGTTCGTCTAACAATTGATACTGTAGTTGGTGATTTCGCTGTTGGTACTTCTACTACCATTAATATTGGTGGTTCACAGGAAAGTGTAGATGTCCTTGCTTATGATGCTACTAACAAGTATCTAGAGATTGGTATTCCTACTGGTGGTGTTACTGGTATCATTGCTGATAACCAAGTAATTACTCAGGGAACAAATACTGCTAAGGTTAATGTTGGAATTGAGCGTCGTCTTTACATCGCTAAGAATAAGGATAGCATTGACTTTGCTGCTGCTGATAGTGTTACTGATGCAAACTCAACTGCAGTTGCTATCACATCTGTAAGAAATGAGTATGCAGAGCGTGAGTATCTTCCTGGTGTTAAGTGGATCAATGTTGCCGCACGTCCAGAAACTTCACTTTTTGCTAACAGCGTAGGTGGACATCGTGACGAAGTTCACGTTCTTGTCGTTGACGTTGATGGTTCTATTACTGGAACTGTTGGTGCTCTACTTGAAAGATTTGTTGGTCTTTCTAAGGCACTTGATGGTAAGACTTCTGTTGGAGAAACAAACTACTATCCAGAAGTTCTTAAGCAAAAGTCTGCATACATCTATTGGGGTGAGCACGAAGCTACAACATTCGCTGCTACTTCTACTGCATCTGATGGTAACTGGGGACAAGCAGCTGCTTCACGTCAGTTCAACCTACTACGCAGTGCTGGTGGTACTACTGATTACCCTGGTTCTCGCACAACTGTTGGTTCTAAGAACAACTCAACTTACTACTATCGTTTAGCATCTGGTGCTGACTATGCTGTAAGTGGTGGTTCTTACACTGTTTCTAACACAGATGTTTCTACTGCATATACATTGGTAGAAGATCCTGAATCACAAACAATTGACTTCATCTTAACTGGACCTTCTGGTGCTGATGATTCAAGTGCAATTGCTAAGATTACTTCTCTAGTTAACATTGCTGAAGAGCGTCGTGACTGCATAGTATATGTTTCACCTCGTCGTGCTAATGTTGTTGGAGTAAGCAGTGGTTCAACCGCAACAACAAATATTGTTGACTTCATGAAGCAACTACCAAGTTCTTCTTACTTAGTATTTGATTCTGGTTACAAGTATATCTACGATAAGTATAATGATGTTTATCGTTATGTTCCATGTAACGGTGACATTGCTGGTCTATGTTTACAAACTGCAGAGACTGCAGAACCTTGGTTCTCACCTGCTGGTTTCCAACGTGGTGTTCTAAGAAATGCTATTAAACTTGCATTTACACCTAATAAGACTCAGCGTGACACACTTTATGGAAATAGAATTAACCCAGTCGTAGCCTTCCCTGGTCAGGGTGTGGTACTATTCGGTGATAAGACTGCTCTTGGATTTGCTAGTGCGTTTGATCGTATTAACATCCGCCGCCTATTCTTGGTAATTGAGCGTGTTGTTGCTGGTGCTGCTAAGGCACAACTCTTTGAGCAAAATGATGAAGCACAGAGAAGTCTGTTTGTTAACATCATTGAACCATATCTAAGAGATGTTCAGGGACGTAGAGGTGTAACTGACTTTGTTGTCAAGTGCGATTCTACAAATAACACACCTGAAGCAATTGACCGTGGTGAGTTCTATGCTGAGATTTACGTCAAGCCAACTAGAACTATTAACTACATCACTCTAACATTCGTTGCTACTAGAACTGGTGTTGCATTTAGCGAAGTCGCTAACTAATAAAAACTTAAATAATTTTAAATGGCGGAGAATCTCCGCCATTTTTTTTCTGAAAAATTTCAGATTTCTAAATATAAAGGACGGGAGTTATTAAAACAAAATGGCAAAAAGAGGAACTATTGATGATTTTAAGGCAAATGTCTCGTCGGACTTTGCCCGTCCTAATTTATTCCAAGTTGACTTAGCATTCCCTGCGGATATTGCTGCAACAGCTGACTTGATCAACCTAGGTAAGTTCACTGTTCGCGCAGCAAACCTACCATCTTCACAGATTGGTGTAATTGAAGTACCATTCAGAGGAAGAACATTAAAGATTGCTGGAGACAGAACATTTGAACCTTGGACAATTACTGTAATGAATGACAGTAAGTTTGGTCTAAGAACTGCATTTGAACTGTGGGCATCTTCAATTCAGGCATACAACGAGAACTTTACATCGTCTGCTGGTCTTGGTGATCGCAATGATAGTTCTGGTTACTTCTCTGATATGAAGGTTCATCAACTCTCCCGTGACCTGAAAGCAGGTAAGAATCCTAAGATATTAAAATCTTATAAATTCTATAACGTATTCCCAAGCAACATTGCTGCTATTGATTTGGATTATGGTAACAATGATGCTGTTGAAGAGTTTACTGTAGAGATGCAAGTTCAATACTGGACTCCAGATAAGGCTGCTGACTAAGTACCTAAATAACACAGGAACAATACTTTTTAAATAATGGCAAATCAGCTCTTTGGATTTTCACTAGAGAGAGCGAAGAAGGTTCCAAAGGGGCCTTCTTTTGTTCAAAAGGATAGCTTAGATGGTTCGCAACCCGTAGTTGGTGGCGGATACTATGGCTATTCTGTTGATTTTGATGGGCAGATTCGGAATGAATATGAACTCATTACTCGTTATAGAGAAATGGTTCTGCAACCAGAATGTGACAGTGCAGTAGATGATGTTGTCAACGAGACTATATGTGGTAACTTTGATGATGTTCCTATTGATGTTGAACTATCAAATTTAAAACAATCTGACAAGATTAAGAAGTTAATTAGAGAAGAGTTTCAAGAGATACTCAGACTTCTTGATTTTGAGAACAGATCATATGAGATCTTTCGCCGCTGGTATGTGGACGGAAGACTTTTTTATCACAAAGTAATTGACCCCAAGAATCCTAAAGGGGGTATGATAGAATTACGTTATATTGATCCACGTAAGATACGGAAGGTCACTGAATATGAAGCAAAGCGTCCTGAGCAATTGCAAGGGATGGATCTTAATACTCAGTTGACACAGAAGAGTGCAGATTATTTTCTGTATAATCCAAAAGGTTTAAGAAATTCCACGAATCAGGGAATGAAAATTGCACCTGATTCTATAACTTATTGTCATTCTGGAATACAGGATCTCAATAAGAACATGGTGTTATCACACCTACACAAGGCAATTAAAGCAGTTAACCAACTGCGAATGATTGAAGACTCTCTTGTTATCTACCGTTTATCAAGAGCACCAGAAAGAAGAATTTTCTATATTGATGTTGGTAATCTACCTAAGAATAAGGCAGAGCAATACCTCCGTGAGGTAATGGGTCGTTACAGAAACAAACTTGTATACGATGCAAACACAGGTGAGATAAAGGATGACAAGAAATTCATGTCTATGCTAGAGGACTTCTGGCTACCAAGACGTGAAGGTGGTAGAGGAACTGAAATTTCTACACTACCAGGTGGTCAAAACCTTGGTGAACTAGAAGACGTTAAGTACTTCCAGAAGAAGCTATATAAATCATTGAACGTTCCTAACTCAAGATTAGAGACAGAGACTACATTTAACATTGGACGTGCGGCAGAAATCACACGTGATGAGGTTAAATTCCAGAAGTTTGTCGCACGTTTGCGTAAACGTTTTGGAGAATTATTTGTAGATCTTCTTAAGACTCAATTAATTCTTAAGGGTATTTGTTCCATTGAAGAATGGGATGATATGAAAGAGCATATTCAGTTTGATTATATCGCTGATAACTATTTCACTGAACTTAAGGATATTGAAATCCGCAACGAAAGGATGAATGAGGTTGCTCAAATGGATCCTTACGTTGGTAAATACTTCTCTGCAGAATACATACGTAGACAAGTTCTTAAACAATCTGATACTGAGATCAAAGAGATTGATGAGCAGATTGAGCAAGAAATTTCAGACGGAACCATTATGGATCCTGCTGATGTTCAAGCAATGGAACTTGGTATGATGCCTGGACAAGAGGGAATGGAAGGAGATCCTGCACAAGGAGGAGCACCCCAAGACCCAAAGTCAGCAATTGATCCCGCAGATCTTAAGCGCGGAGAGTTCTAAATAATAAATAAATATGATGGGAGTATATTATGCCTAGCGAAGTATCACAACAAATCGTCAACCATATCTTTTCTGACGAAAAAGCAAAAGCAATTGATGCAACAAATGATGCATTAGCTGCACAAGCCTATGACAGAATTCAAGCAACAAAGATTGAATTTGCAAAAGAGTGGGGGTTTGATCCTGATGATACAGGACAAGCTGTTGCTGATGAAATTGCTGATAAAGTTTTTGATGGTCAAGAACCACCAGAACTAGCACCTACTGCAGGTGAACTTGCAAATCAGGAAGCTGAACAAGAAGTTGAGCAACCAGAAGCAAGTACTGAAACTCCTGATGAAGACCAAACCGTAGAGGAACCAACAGATGAGACTGATAGCTGAAGAAATAACTCAGGTAGAATTTCTAACTGAGGAGAAGAACGGTAAAAAGTCACACTTTATTGAAGGTGTCTTCTTACAGTCGGAAATCGAAAACCGTAATGGTCGTAGATATCCATTAGCGACACTTCAGAAAGAAGTAAAAAACTATTCTGAAAATCATATCATGAAAGGACGTGCTCTTGGGGAACTTGGTCATCCCGAAGGACCATCTATCAATCTTGATAGAGTCTCTCATAAAATTGAATCGCTGAAAGAGCATGGTAATAATTTCATAGGTCGTGCCAAGATTCTTGACACACCAATGGGACAAATTGCCAAAAACCTTCTTGATGAAGGTGTAAAACTGGGTGTTTCATCCAGAGGTATGGGGTCACTACGTAAGGAAGGCAACTGTAACGTTGTTTGTGATGACTTTATGCTGGCCACTGCTGCTGATATTGTAGCAGATCCTTCAGCTCCTGACGCTTTTGTGGATGGAATTATGGAAGGAAAAGAATGGGTTTGGGATAATGGCATACTAAAAGAGTCTGCTGTTGCTCAAATCAAACAACAAATTGATCAAGCTACCCTTATAAACATACAAGAACGGAAGGTTTCCGCATTCAGTAAGTTTTTAAGAAGTTTGTAATTTATAAATAAACATAGACAAACGCAATGCATATTGGAGTTAAAAGAAATGTCTGAGACACTCGATAAAGAGCTTGATAACATGGAACCTGTGACCGAAGACGCAGCTACTGGTGTTGCCGCTATTAAAAAAGGCGCAAAACCTGGTGAAAAGATTGATACTTCTGGGGGAAAATTCAACGCTATTGGCGGAAGCGATAGTAAGGGTAATCCCGAAGGAACTGCTAATCTTGGAGCAGCAGCCGCTGGCTCTACACCCGTAGAAGGAGATAAGTCAATTAAGACGAAACCCTCCGACGCAAGCACAGGAAACGTATCAGCTCCCCTGTCAGGCAAAATCTTTGACGACGTAGAGAAGAAAGATGAAGAAACAATCTCGGAAGACGAGTCTACTGAAGAAACCAAGTACGACTTTACTGAGGATGTTGACGCTCTTGTCTCTGGTGAAGAACTCTCAGAAGAGTTCAGAGTAAAAGCCGCAACAATCTTTGAAGCAGCAGTAACCAATAAGGTTAATACTGAAGTCAAAGCAATCCAAGAAGCGTTTGAAGAATCTCTCACCGAAGAGGTAGAGAAGATTAAAACAGAATTGTCTGAAAAAGTTGACGACTATCTATCTTATGCTGCACAACAGTGGTTAGAGGAAAATGCCCTCGCTGTTGAGCACGGTATTAAGACTGAGATGGCTGAGTCGTTCTTTAACGGACTTAAAGAACTCTTCGTGGAACATAACTTTACTGTTCCTGAAGAAAAATTCAACCTGCTAGATGGTATGGCAGGTGAGCTTGATGAGATGGAGACAAAACTCAATGAGCAGATCGACGCTAACGTATCCTTGAATAGGAGAGTTGGTGAATTTAGAAAAATGGAAATTGTGAACGAATGCGCTGCTGGACTAGCTGAAACCCAAAAGGAGAAGTTAGAGAAATTAGCAGAGGGAGTTGAGTTTGAGACTGAAGAAGATTTTCGCAAGAAAGTCGAGACTATCAAGGAATCATATTTCACTAGGAAGGCTGAAACTGCAGCAGCAGTAGAACCCACCGAAGAAAGTTCTGCTCCTTTGGTAGAAAGCACAACAAGCGGTACCATGTCTAAGTACGTGGATCAAATTGCTCGTTGGTCCAAATAATTAAATTTTAAACACTACTTTAATCGGAGACAAAATGTCACTACAACAACTCCAAGAAAAGTGGGCTCCCGTTCTGAATCACGAAGCTCTTCCAGAGATCGAAGATTCATATAAGAAAGGCGTAGTTGCACAACTTCTTGAAAACCAAGAAATTGCCCTCAAAGAAGAAGGACAAATTCTTACAGAAACATTACAAACTGCTGGCACAGGCGGTTATGGTGGCGGAGCAACCGCTACTGGTCCTGTTGCTGGTTTCGACCCAGTTCTAATTAGCTTGATTCGCCGTTCAATGCCTAAGCTTATTGCTTATGACATTGCTGGTGTTCAGCCAATGACTGGTCCTACAGGTCTTATCTTTGCGATGAGAACTAACTACAACGAGACTCGTGACGCTACCTCTGGTAACTTCAGAGAGGCATTCTTCAACGAGCCTAACGCTGGTTTCTCTGGTGGTGCTGGAACAGGTCTTGCTAACTATGACCCAACAGCTTCCTCTAGTGCAGTTAACGATGCAGAAGGTGCTAACCCTGGACTTCTCAATGATTCCCCTGCTGGAACATATGAGCAGACTGGTGATGCTACTGGAATGGCAACAGCAACTGCTGAAGCACTTGATGACAGTGCAACAGGAACAGCCTTCCGTGAGATGGGTTTCTCCATTGAGAAGGTAACTGTTACTGCTAAGTCACGTGCTCTAAAAGCCGAGTACAGTATTGAGCTTGCTCAGGACTTGAAAGCAATTCATGGTCTTGATGCCGAGCAGGAATTATCTAACATTCTGTCAACTGAAATACTCGCTGAAATCAACCGTGAAGTTGTAAGAACTATCTACGTTAACGCTGTTGCTGGTGCTCAGAACAACACTGCTAACGGTGGTATATTTGACTTAGACGTTGACTCTAATGGTAGGTGGTCTGTTGAGAAATTCAAGGGACTTCTATTCCAGATAGAAAGAGATGCTAACGCTATCGGGCAGCAAACTCGTCGCGGGAAGGGCAACATTTTGATCTGCTCTGCAGACGTTGCTTCTGCTCTAGGCATGGCTGGCGTTCTTGATTACGCTCCTGCTCTTAATGGAAACAATAGCTTGACATCTGTTGATGACACTTCCAGCACATTCGTTGGAACTCTAAACGGACGCATCAAGGTTTATGTTGATCCTTACTCTGCAAACGTAGCTGACAAGCACTTCTACGTTGCTGGTTACAAAGGAACAAGCGCATATGACGCTGGACTGTTCTACTGTCCTTATGTTCCATTGCAGCAAGTCAGAGCAATCAACCCTAACACCTTCCAACCAAAAATTGGCTTCAAGACTCGTTACGGAATGGTTTCTAACCCATTCGCACAGGGTCTTACCCAAGGAAGTGGTGCTCTTACTGCTAACAGCAATAAGTACTACAGACGTGTTCAGGTTGCTAACCTCATGTAATTCAGGTAATAAACATATTACTTCAAAGAGACCCGAAAGGGTCTCTTTTTTTGTATAAATAAACCAGTTTGCGAAGAAATAATGACAAGTTTGATTGACCCAAAAGAATTTACGGATGCAGTGACCGAGTTACGGTCATTTTTTTTGTCTAAAAATTTCTATGAGGTGCATACTCAAAACCGTCTAAGTATACTTGCTGCTTGTGAAGATCCTGAAACTGTAGCAAGTTATGAGTATGGTGGTAATATATGGCCACTACCTCAGACAGGTCAGATGTGGCTTGAACATGAATTACTTTCCAACCCTTCAGCAGAAGGGTTTTTCTGTGTCTCCACATCATATAGAGCAGAACCTAATCCTGTTCCAGGTAGACATGAGACTATCTTTCCCATGTTTGAGTTTGAAATGAAGGGAGGTGTTAAAGAACTTCAAGACATGGAGTGGGAGTTATGTGAATGGTTAGGTATACCATTAGATAAATCTAATATTAAAACTTATGCTGAATGGGGTGATAAGTTTAATACAAAAGAACTTGATCACGACCATGAGAAAAAGATTCGTCGTGGAATGATTACTGAATTCCCTGAGTGGACATCACCTTTCTGGAATATGTCTAGGAATAATGATGGAACCAGTAGGAAAATTGATGTTATCTTAGGTGGCATGGAAACTATCGGTAGTGCTGAAAGGAGTACCGATAAGGATCAAATGCGTGATACATTCTACACTATATCAAATGGAGAGTATGCTCAACTTATTATTGATAAGTTTGGTAGAAGTAGAGTGGAGAAAGAACTAGAAGATTTTCTCTCCTTTGATTTCTTCCCTAGAAGTGGTGGTGGAATCGGAATCACTCGTCTCATCTCAGCCCTTAAATAAGGGCTTCCTTGTGAGGTGACGAAATTGGTAAACGTGTCAGGTTGTTTCCCTGATGTTCCTGGCGGGACTTGTAGGTTCGACTCCTACCCTCACAGTTTAAATAACTATATATCATACCTAAATACTATTGGACAGTAATAGATATAAATGGCTAACTGGTATCAAGACCAATTAACGAATAAAAACTTTCTTTCTCCTATAGGTTTTATGTTCCTATTAGATAAGGCAAGGAAGACTTCGTTTTTATGTCAGAGAGCAACCCTTCCTACTATGACGTTGGGTGATGTTAATATTCCTACTCGTGGTTTGGTTCCAATTCCTGTAGAAGGAAATATGAGATATACTGATCTTACTATTGACTTCTTAGTTGATGAAGATCTTAGTAATTACATGGAACTTCATAATTGGATGAGAGCATTGGGAACTCCATCTGATGTAGGAGAAAGAGCAGACTGGTATCAAGCAAATAGAAATACACCAGGAGAAGATGTCAGATTTTCCGATGCGACCTTACAAGTATTGAACAACAATAATATAGCTAACTTTGATGTTGTATTTAAATCAGTCTTTCCTATAGAATTAAGTTCCTTACCATTTGACGTGACGGCAGGGGATAATAACTTTATGGTAGCAACAGCTACGTTCCAATATATACTATACGAAGTCCGTAACGTTAACACAGCAACAAGACGATGAAACTAGCAAAAAAATATTTTGATAAAGTAGTTGAATGGGATAAAAATCTCATCAAGAAATGCCAAGACAAATGGGGTATAACAGACTATCAAGTGGTCTGTCTCTCGTTTGCTAAAGGCTTTGTCATAGGAGCCATCCTACTTTAGTTGACAGAGCTTGACAGGTATGCTACAATACACTCCAGTGATACTGCATTCAACATGGGAGGAAGGTCTTGGAATACGATGATTCTAATTGGAGAGAGGAGTACAAGGGGTACACCTCTAGCAAATATGAGTTAGACCTGCTTGAGAATGGTCCCAAGAGTCTTGCTCAATCATGGATGATGGGTGCTTTGCACAACAAGTGGAAGAAGATGAAAGGATATAAAGATCCAGAACCACCCGATTGCCAAAGCAGTCTAGGCGAATTTTTTAAGAAACAAGATAATTATGAATCTGGAAAATCTACAGGAACTGTGGAAGAAGGATAGTGAAATAGACACCGACAAATACGGTGAAGAGTCTATTAGAATTCCACAACTGCATCAACGATACATGGAGTTTTTTAATACCTTTTCTCTCATGAAGAAAGAGAGAGAAGGTGAGATGCGTGGAATGGTAAGACAGAAATGGATATATTATAAAGGTAAAGCACCAGCAAAGATATACAAAGACACTCCTTTTGATTTTAAATTAACGACTAAGGAGGAGATTAACATGTTCATTGAGTCAGATGAGGAAGTTAGAAAACTTCAGTATAAGATAGACTACATAGAACAAGTAATCTTCTTTCTTGATGGTGTTTTGCGACAGATAAATGGTCGTAACTTTCAGATTAAAAATGCTATTGAGTGGGAGCGTTTTCAGACTGGTATGTAATGAAGTATGGTGATCCTTATAGAGTAGTTCAATTTTCAGAACAATCAATGGCAGTTGTTAAGACTGCTATTGCAAGCACTGATTTAAAATGGAACGAAGGTGAATTAGAACAATCAAAAAACCCTGCAAGGAAGTCACAAGTAGCATGGATTAAAAATCCTGGATTGTATTCAATGTTGTTGAGAATGTGTCAACAAATGAATATTGCATCTGGGTGGCATTTAAATATAACTGGTCTTGAACCAGTTCAATTTGGTGCGTACACAACAAGTGACCATTATAACTGGCATGTAGATCAACATAAGACACCTAATAAAGGGATAGTTAGAAAGATTAGTATGTCATTAGCATTAAATGATGACTACCGAGGAGGGGAGTTTGATTTGGAGATATATAAACCAGATACTGATCCTCGGTACATTACCGTCCCATTACCAAAAGGATCTGCAGTATTTTTCCAAGGTGATCAATGGCATAGAGTCAGACCTGTATCATCTGGAATGAGAAAATCGCTGGTAGCTTGGTTTTATGGACCTCCTTATACGTAAGAAGAATGAAGTATATTTGAAAGTTGAGGCAGAGACTCATCTTCATAGAGAAGCATCAGAATATTTCACCTTTGAAGTAGACTCTGCAAAATACATGCAGAAGACTAGAAGGTATAAAGGATGGGATGGTAAAGTTAGATTATATTCTCCTGCTACTGGAGAAATTTATGTTGGTCTGATTTCTTATCTTACTGACTGGGCGGAGCAACGGGGTTACTCATGGGAAGTGGAGGAGTCGGAAGTTTTTGGAAATCCTGTAGAGGAGAATCAGTTAATAACTCCTGAAGCGGTTGTGGGATTTGTGAAGGCATTGGGTCTTCCTTTACAGGTTCGTGACTACCAATATTCAGCAATATACGAAGCCCTACGATACAACAGACGGCTCCTATTGTCCCCAACTGCCAGCGGGAAATCCTTAATGATTTATTCATTGGTTCGTTTTCATGTAAATGTCAAAAGAAATGTTCTAATAGTAGTCCCTACAACGACTCTTGTAGAACAGATGTATAAAGATTTTGCAGACTATGGATGGAATGTATCCAATCATTGTCATAAAATTTATGCGGGTGAAGATAAGTGGACAGATCATGATGTCATAATTTCCACTTGGCAATCTATTTACAAGCAACCACGTAAATGGTTTAATAGATTTAGTGTAGTAATTGGTGATGAGGCTCATCTTTTCAAATCCAAATCACTTACTACTCTCATGTCTAAATTGCATGGATGTAAATATCGTATTGGATTTACTGGAACACTAGATGGTGCTAACGTCAATCAACTTGTACTTGAAGGTGTCTTTGGTAGATGCTCTCAAGTAACTAGAACTAATAAGTTAATGCAACAAGGATATGTTGCTCAGTTGAAAGTAAAGATTATTGTGCTTAAGCATAAGGAGCAATTATTTGAAGGTTATCAGAATGAGATAGAGTATCTCGTTGAGCATGAACCTAGAAATAAATTTATCCGCAACTTAGCATGTGACCTAGAAGGAAACACATTAGTCCTCTTCAACTATGTAGAGAAGCACGGAGTCCCCTTATATGAGTTGATAAATAGTTACACAGATCGCCCTGTGTTCTTTGTTCACGGAGGCGTTGATACCGAGGATAGGGAACTTGTCCGAGCAATTACTGAGGAAAAAGACAATGCAATTATCGTTGCGTCCTATGGGACTTTTAGTACTGGCATTAATATTAAGCGGTTGCATTCCGTCATTTTCGCCTCCCCAAGTAAATCCAGAATCAGAAATCTCCAGTCCATCGGTAGAGTCCTTAGAAAAGGAAGAGATAAAGTAAAGGCAACTCTTTATGATATCGCAGATGATATCTCTACTGATCAAGGTAATAACTATACGTTAAACCATTTAAAAGCAAGAGTAAAAATTTACAACGAAGAAAAATTTGATTATGAGTTTATAGATGTCAAAATCTAAACCTATGGCAATTAACTACGCAAAACACGACGAAGAATTCTATGGAGTTTTCAAACTTCTCAGCGGAGAAGAGGTGTTGGGTAAAGCTGTATTAACTGATGATCATGGTGAGACTTTAGTATTCCTACAAGATCCCGTCTGCGTTCATATCGTAGAGAAAAGAATCGATGAAACAAAGATGGCACGAGGGATTGGGTTTGCTAAATGGCAACAATTATCCGACGAAGACTTTTATATTGTAAGAGAGAAAGATATTATTACAGTCTCCTCTATGAGTAAAGATATTATTTTCATGTACGAAACTTATATTCATGGCGAGGACGGCACCGAAGAAAAGAAAATCAGAATGAAGACTGACCTAGATGCCTCTATGGGTTACATAGGAAAAATTGATGAAGCCCGTGCGTTATTTGAACGTCTATTTAAAGAGCCTAATGGATCCCCTTGAACCCTTACACGGTTAGTGTACAGGAAATTGACAATCTTGTCAACCCCTGCTATAATTAAAGCAATATTGATTAAGCAATATGAAGGCCGCATCTAAGAAGAAACAACATTATGTAGATAACCAAGAATTCCTTGCCGCTATTATCAAGTATAAGGAAAAGGTTGCTGCAGCAGAGATTCAGGGTCTCCCTAAACCTCGTGTCAACAATTATATCGGAGGATGCTTTCTAAAGATTGCTACTCACTTGTCGTACAGACCGAACTTCATCAACTACATGTATAAGGATGATATGGTTTGTGACGGTATAGAAAATTGTATACAGTATATTGATAATTTTGATCCAGCAAAAAGTAAAAATCCTTTTGCATACTTTACACAGATAGTCTATTATGCATTCCTACGTCGTATAGCGAAAGAGAAACGACAGATGGATATCAAGGATAAAATTTTAGAGAAGTCGGGATACGATCATGTATTCTCGGTTGACGGTGATTCATCTTCCGATTACAATCAGATTAAAAATCGTGTTGAGATGAATACTAAGAGATGAAAATAACTCAAAAAATAATTGATGATCTCACTGTAGCACTAGCACACACAAAGAAAGATGGGACAGAAAATTGGAAAGACGGAGATGAGATTGATGTGTGTCTTGCTGGTACATTCGCTGCTGATCGTTTTATTACTCTGATTAATCGCTCCAAAGATAAATGAAGGTCTTACTGATAACAGACCAGCATTTCGGTGTGCGAAATGATAATCTCCATTTCTTAGATCACTATAGAAAGTTCTATGGAGAACTTGTAATACCATTTCTTAAAGCATCTAAGATAGATACTATACTATGTCTTGGTGATACATTTGATAGACGTAAGTATGTCAACTTTAATTCATTAGATGCTGCAAAGGAAATGTGGTTTGATCCTATTAAGGATCTGGGATGTCACATGACAATGCTTATAGGTAACCATGACATATACTATAAGAATACATTAAGAATAAATGCACCCAACGAATTATTGGGAGAGTACGACAACATTGATATCCTCGATAAACCTGTTACCCGTAACGTTGGTGGTCTTGATATTCTTTTTCTCCCTTGGATATGTGATGAAAACTATGACAGAACCTTACGAAGCGTCACAGAAAGTACTGCTCCTGTCTGTATGGGCCATCTTGAGCTTAACGGCTTTGAGGCTCATCCTGGTCATGTAATGGAAAACGGCATGGAAGTAACCATGTTTAAAAAATTTAAGAAAGTCTTCAGTGGACACTACCACATGAAGTCTAAGCGTGATAATATATCATACTTAGGAAACCCCTACCAACTTTATTGGAATGATTACGGCACTAAAAGAGGTTTTCATGTCTTTGACACAGAGACTCTACGAACTACTTTCTATAGAAATCCCTTTGACACTTTTCATAAGTTGTATTATAATGGTGGAGTTGTACCACCGTCTGAAGATGAAATTAAAGGAACCTTCGTCAAACTCATCGTAGAAGACAAAGGTGATTATGCCAAATTTGATTATGCTGTTCACAAATTACAAGCTGCTGGTTTAGCAGACCTCAAAATCATTGAGGACTTAAGTGTTAAACTAGATGCTGGTGATATGGTCGTAGAGACCGAAGACACCATGACCCTTTTGGATAACTACATAGATGATATAGATATAAAAGTTAACAAAGATAATGTTAAAAATGTGATGAGATCTCTTTATATGGAGGCATCCGAACTATAATGTTCATTCTGACATTACAAAAAGGAGGAGGAGTTTACTCTGTAAAGTCTTCCGAAAAAAGAAGGACTGTGCAATGTTTTGTTGACAGGGAAGATGCTGAAAGATATCAGGGTCTACTGGAAGCAAATGAGTACAAACACAAATTAAATATCATGGAAGTAGATGGTGATATCATCGCTTTGAATTGCGATAATTATGGATACAACTATACTATAATTCAACCCGACGACTTTGTGATTCCACCCCATATAGAATGATTACATTTGAAAGTATTAAGTGGAAAAATTTTCTTTCCACTGGTGACCAATGGACTGAAATAGGTTTTAGTGATTCCCCATCAACTTTGATAGTGGGAGCAAATGGCGCAGGGAAATCTACTATGTTAGATGCCCTGTGCTTTGGTTTGTTCAACAAACCTTTTCGTAAGATATCAAAGTCCCAGTTAGTTAATAGTATTAATGAGAAAGGACTTAAAGTTGAAGTATGTTTTTCTATAGGATCAGATGAATACAGAGTTTTCAGAGGAGCAAAACCTAATATATTTGAGGTTTACAAGAACAATAAAATGGTTGACCAGGATGCTGCAGCAAAAGACACGCAGAAATACTTGGAACAATCAATACTTAAACTCAACTACAAGAGTTTCACACAGGTCGTCATCCTTGGTTCATCCACATTTGTCCCCTTCATGCAACTTACCGCACCTCACAGGCGAGAAGTTATTGAAGATTTACTTGACATCAACATCTTCTCAAACATGAATTCACTTCTCAAAGATCGTGTTCGCACGACTATGGGAAAAAGTAAGGATTGCACTCACCTACTTAAGTTAGCAGAGGAGCGTGTATTTAGCCAGGAACGGCTTATTAAATCATTAAAAGAAGTTAATGTTTCTCGGCAGCAAGAAAAAGAAGAGAAGTATGGCTTAAACCTGGCTAAAATAACTGATATAGAAGAAAAGAGAACTGAGTTATCCAACAACCTTGTGGAAAGAGAGAAGGAATTTGTGGGATTAGACGAACAAAGAGATGCTCTTCAGGATTTAAAGACACAGCAAGCAGAGAATAAAGCAGAGTTAAGACGCATTACAAAGGAAGTAAAGTTCTTTGAGACTAATGATGTATGTCCTACTTGTACTCAGACGATTGGAGATGGTTTTAAAGAGACTAGAATGTCAGCTCTAACTAAAAGTGGAGTCGGATTAACAAAGGAAGATAAGAAATATAAAAAAAGTATTAAGGATATATTATCAGTCATTGAAAAACTAGAAGCAATTTCTTCAGAATTGTTTGAACTGCGTAGTGAAGTATCAACATTTGATCGTGATATAGTTCGGTTGGAAAAGGAAAACGTTAAGATAGAAAAAGAATTATTAAAATTAAAAAAGGATACTCCTAACATTGATAAGGAGATGACCATTGCTGCAGATCTTCAAAAGGATTTTGATAGAACTAAAGATGAGTGTGGAAAAATATCAGAAACACTAGATGAGTACCAAGTAGTATCAACCTTACTGAAGGATTCTGGAATTAAATCGCAAATAATTAAGAAGTATATACCGATTTTTAACAATCTTATTAATAAATATCTTCACAATATGGATACCTTCTTCAACTTTACACTTGATGAAGAATTCAATGAGGTTATTAAGAGTCGTTTTAGAGATGATTTTAATTACTATTCTTTCTCAGAGGGTGAGAAGCAGAAGATTGACCTAGCACTCCTCTTTACATGGAGAGAGGTTGCACGAATGAAGAACTCTGCTGCTACCAATCTTCTTATACTTGATGAAGTATTTGATAGTTCTCTTGATGCCTCTGCTACTAATGAACTTTTGCATATCATTAGAGACTTAGGTCAAGGAACTAATGTGTTTGTTATATCCCATAAAGGTGATATACTTGCAGATAAATTTATGAGGACTTTAAAATTTGAAAAGATTAACGACTTCTCAAAGATGTCAGACGATTCTTAAGGTATGGAAATATGCGTTGGGTTCGTTCTCTGATGAACAGACGAAGCGGTATGATAATATTGTTGTCATTATTCGATCTTTTATCCTTCTCACTTATGTTACTACTAATTGTTTTATTATCGCAGGGGTGATACGACATTGGAATTCCAATCAAGAAACTGTCACACTGTCACCTTACAACCTTGAACAGGCTGCTATAATTAATGCATACAGGGAATCTTATGACAGTAAACACCGAAGTCAAAGGAACTCTCGCTAGACTACTAGCAACAGAGAACCTAACAGTAGAACACCGCAGAGTAAGTACTGCATGTTTTGACGTTGATAAGCGTCTTCTTATCCTTCCTATATGGAAGACCGCCTCTAACACTGTATATGACCTTCTGGTTGGTCACGAGGTAGGACATGCACTCTATACTCCTGCTGAGGACTATACAGGTGCTAAGAAGGATTTCGTTAACGTCTTAGAGGATGTTAGAATTGAGAAGATGATGAAGGTTACCTATCCTGGTTTAAGAAGGACTTTCTATGATGGGTATGGAGAACTATGGCAACAGGATTTCTTCGGTGTTGGTGGAACAGATATGGATGAGATGGCATTTATTGATCGTATTAACCTATACTATAAAGGTTGTAACGATCTAGAGTTTACTGATGAGGAAAAACCTTTTGTAGATCGTGCTGCTAAGACAAAGACTTTCCAAGATGTAATTGAACTTGCTAAAGACCTTTATACGTATTGTGAAACTAAGCAAACTGAAAAGGAAGCAGAGCAACTAGCTAATGCAGAACAACAGCAGGAATTGTTTCCTGGTGAGCAAGAGGAAGTAGAACTTGATGGAGAATCAGATGATCAGGAATTTCCTGGTGATCCTCAAGGTCAGAAGGAAGAGTCTGATGATCTTACTGATGATTTAGATTATGGATCTGAACCTGTTGGTGGAAAACTTTGGGATGGAACTGACGTTGATGAAACTGAAAGTGTAACCGATGCTGCCTTTAAGCAAGCACTAGAAACATTAGTTGATGATAGTGCAAAGGAATGGGTTTACTTAGATCTACCAAAAATTCAGTTAGATAAGATCGTTATCCCTGCAGCAAAAATAAAAGAGGAATTATACTACCACTTTAAAGGACAAGCGTTCTCATCTCCTGAAGCACAAGAGTGGTACAATGATAATATTGAATACGGAGTAGATCATTATAATAAATTTAAGAAGTCTTCTGGAAAGACTGTTACTTATCTTGTAAAACAGTTTGAGATGAAGAAGTCTGCTGATCAGTATAAGAGAGCAGCAGTATCTAAGACTGGTGTTATCAATACTAATTCACTACACAAGTATAAGTTAACAGAAGATATCTTTAAGAAGATTACTACTGTTGCTGATGGTAAGAATCATGGACTTGTAATGTTCCTTGATTGGTCTGGTTCTATGCAGAATTGTTTACTTGATACTTTAAAGCAGACTTATAATCTTGTATGGTTCTGTAAGAAAGCAAACATTCCTTTCAGAGTTTATGGATTCCAGAGTGGATGTGGTTATCATAGACATGAATCTTTTCATCCAGCAGTTAAGCAGAAACTTAATAGTCTTAACATTGAGGGTGATGTTAATCTTCTAGAATTCCTTACTTCTAAACAGAATAATAGATCTTTAGAAGAGTCTATGCAGTTACTTTACTTGCAAGCATTTGCAATGGCAGGTCATAGATTACCTCATTGCCAAAATATAACTCTAGGTGGTACTCCTTTAGCAGAAGCAATTTTCTGTGCTAGAGATATAGTTAGAGAATTGAAAGCAACAGAGAGAGTCACTAAAGTAAATGTTGTATGTCTTACTGATGGTGAAGCAAATCCAATAACATATATTGGTGAGAATAACTATACTTACCATGATGAAGAGTTCCGTTCACATCATCTCTGTCATTCTCATGGAAAGGTTTTCTTCTTACGTGATCCTGAGACTGGATACACTAGAAAATTGGATCACAGTCCATACAGAACTACAGAACAAATTGTATCTTTCTATCGTGAGATCACTGACTATAACTGGGTTGGTATCCGTTTATGCAGTAAGTCTGAAGTCAATCGTGTCTTCCGTAACTATGCATGGGATGAATATACTATCCTAGATAAACAGTGGAGGAAAGAAAAGTTTGCTTCTATCAAAAATAAAGCAGGATTCAGTGAGTCATTCTATATGCCAAATCAGGGATTAGGAGAAGACACTCAAGATATTGAGGTTAAATCTAAAGGTGAAACTGCAACTAAAGGTGAACTAACTCGTGCATTTAAAAAGCACATGAGTTCCAAGATGACAAACAAAACTATTCTTAATAGATTCATTGAGCAAATAGCATGAGATGTGAAGTAGACGACATTGCTGCATTAATAAGATCATCTGCTGAGTCTTTACCCAATGTAAAGATTCAGCATAATGATTTTGAAGAAGTAAAACATAATGAGGTTACTATCATTAATGAAATGTGGGAATGTCCTGGTCTACGTAAGGTACATTTAGAAGTTGCAAAGACAAAACATTTAGATGTATTGCATTGTGTATTCTTCCCTGATCCTAGATATAACCTTCCTATATTTGGTGCAGATATAATTGCCACACCGTCTGTAATGACGGCAGCGATAGTTGATGTGTCTCCTATTCATGGATCAGATTATATCTATCAGAAGATAGAAACTATTAGTGATAATTTTCAATTTAAAGAACCTCGTCCCTTACCAGAGTGGGCGGATATATTTTCACCTTATATGAAGTTCCAACGTATAAGAGAAGATATAGAAAAGGTTCATTTCTATCAAGTAGTAATGGAATATCTTATTATATACTGTGATGCAGTTAAGTCTGCTAAGAAAGGAAGTTTGGAAGAAGCATATAAAAGGTATCAAGAACAGTGTAGATATTCCACACAACAAAGAAAGAATCCAAAAACAATCGCAGTTCTTTCTAATTGGTTTGATAAGGAATGGGCGGATAATTATATAAATGATATATTATTCTGTAAACCAAAATCAATGTTAACTTTATGAAAACAACGAAATGGTCTGCTTACGTTTTATTACAATCTAATAGGCTTACAAAAGTTCAATTTACTTCTGAGTCTAATTTAAGAGAAGATGCAGAGCAGAGGTGCAAGGCTCTCTACGGAGTTAGTGATGTCAGGCAATTGAAGCGAGAGTGGACACTTTAATAAGTGAACCTTCTGGCTTGTATCTGGTATCAGTTCTGTTATAATAACAGTATAAACAAAAGACATCTATGACTTTCGAAGCGAAATTTTCAAACGATGATCTCATCTCTTTCTTTGAGTATGGAGACATCAATACCGATCAGGTAAAAGCATTTGCAGATTCACAGCAAGTGCAGGTTCAGAGTGTAACCAAAAGAATGAACAAACTTCCACAGTTTGTTAAGACTGGTCGTGGACGTTGGAATCTTACAGCGCAGGAAATCCTAAAAGCATATGATGCACCTGCTGCGAAACCTGCTGTAGAGGTATCATACGTACCAGAAAAGGATGCTTCATTTGTTCAGTTTGGAAACTATCCATCTTTGAAGAAGATCCTTAGATCTAAGCTTTTCTATCCAGCATTCATCACTGGACTATCAGGAAATGGTAAGACCTTATCTGTAGAACAGGCATGTGCCGATCTAAATAGAGAGTTAATACGTGTAAATATTACAATTGAAACCGACGAAGATGACCTTATTGGTGGGTTCCGTCTTGTTAATGGCGACACTGTATGGCATAACGGTCCAGTTATCGAGGCACTGGAAAGGGGAGCTGTCCTCCTTTTAGATGAAATTGATCTTGCCTCTAATAAGATCTTATGTTTACAGTCTATCCTTGAAGGTAAAGGAGTCTTCCTTAAGAAGATTGGTAAGTTTGTAAAACCTGCTGAAGGTTTCACGATCATAGCTACTGCTAACACTAAGGGTAAAGGATCTGACGATGGTAGGTTCATTGGTACTAACGTATTAAATGAAGCATTCCTAGAGAGATTCCCAATTACTTTTGAGCAGGACTATCCTTCTGCAGTTACAGAGACTAAGATTCTATTGAATCGTGGATGTGAACAGGACTTTGCTGATAACCTAGTCAAGTGGGCAGGGGTTATTCGTAAGACCTTCTTTGACGGTGGGGTTGATGAAGTCATTACCACACGTCGTTTAGTTCATATCGTTCAGGCATACTCAATCTTTGGTGACAAGTTGACTGCTATTAACAATTGTGTTAATCGTTTTGACGATGATACCAAGCAGTCTTTCCTTGATCTATACACAAAGGTTGACGCAGGAGAGGAAGAGGGGTATAATGAAGGGGACTAAAACCCTTCATTATGCAAAAGTATAGTGAGGATGAGATCCTCAAAGAAATACACGACTACGTTGGTCAAACATATAGAGGTCATTATTCTGTCGGTAACGTACAGACTCTTGACCTCATTGATTCTGTAGGTGATGCTGAGGCATTCTGTAGGAGTAATGTCCTAAAGTATGCTTCTCGTTATGATCGCAAAGGTTCAGCACGTAAAGACATCATCAAAATCATTCACTATGGTATGCTATTACTTCACTTCAATGACAAACGTGAAAAAGCAGATCGTATGAATGCTTCCAATACTACCGCCTTCGCTGTTGACTACGACAAATGACTATGATTACAAAACCTACGATTGAAATTTTAAAGAACTTTTGTTCTATTAATAAGTCTCTTGTTATCAAACCTGGTAACAAGTTAAGCACTTTAAGTATTAATAAAAATATCCTTGTATATGCAGATGTTGAAGAACAGTTTGATTCTCAGATGTCAATTTATGATCTGGGAGTTTTTCTGGGTGGTCTATCTTTATTTGAACAACCATCTATTGATACATCAAAGGATAATTATGTAACCGTTAGTGATGCGGCAGGACGTTCTAAGACTAGATTCTTCTATGCAGATCCTGATATTATTACTCAACCACCAGATAAAGAAATTTCTCTTCCTTCTGAGGATGTTAAGTTTCGTTTAGATGCTAATACTTTAGCACAGTTACAACGTGCTGCTAGTGTATATCAACTTCCAGATCTATGTGTTGAAGGATCTGAGGGTGTGTTAAAATTACGTGTGACAGATAAGAAGAATGATACTTCTAATAGTTACTCTGTTGAAGTTGGAACAGTGGATACTGATTTCTCTTACTCATTTAAAGTAGAGAATCTTAAGTTGCTTCCTGGTAATTATAATGTTACTGTAAGTGCTAAGAAGGTTGCTTTGTTCCAAGGAGAAGGTATCAAATACTTCATTGCACTAGAACCTGATGCGTAAAATTGATCCAAAAGAATACATGCAAGATGGGTGGGATAGTTCCCCACATCTAGCAGTTCACCCATACAAACGTGGTTCACTCCACAATAAGGTGGGTATGTGGATCATGTGGACTTACTACGTTCTATTTGCAGCTATGGTTATTAGATTAATCTGGGTATTAAATACATGAATGATTTTTTATGGGTAGAGAAGTATCGTCCGAAAACTATTGAGGATTGTATACTTCCTACAGATGTGAAGAATACCTTTAAGGGTTTTGTAGAGCAGGGTGAGATTCCAAATCTCCTGCTCTCAGGAACTGCTGGTATTGGTAAGACTACAATAGCTAAAGCACTATGTAATGAGTTAGGAGTAGATAGTTATGTCATTAATGGATCGGATGAAGGTAGATTCTTGGACACTGTACGCAATCAGGCAAAGACCTTTGCTTCTACTGTTTCTCTTACATCTACATCTCGTCATAAAGTTCTCATTATTGATGAAGCAGACAATACGACATCGGATGTTCAACTACTCTTACGGGCATCGATTGAAGAGTTTCAAAAGAACTGCAGGTTCATATTCACGTGTAACTTTAAGAATAAAATAATAGAACCATTACATAGTAGAACAACAGTAATTGATTTTAATGTCCGTGGAAAAACTAAACAACATTTGGCGGCACAGTTCTTTGAACGATGCCGAGATATCTTGTCCAGAGAGAAAGTACGGTTCAATGACAAAGTGGTTGCCACAGTCATCCAAAAGTACTTCCCAGACTTCAGAAGAGTCCTTAACGAACTCCAGAGATATAGCTCTACAGGTGCTATCGACACTGGAATCCTTGCAGCGTTAGGTGATGCTAATGTTGATAACTTAGTATCTTATCTTAAAGGTAAACAGTTTAATGATGTAAAGAAATGGGTCACACAGAATTTAGATAGTGATCCTCAATCTATTATGAGGAAGTTGTATGACAGTCTTTCTAATGTAATGACTGGTCCTAGTGTTGCTGCAGCAGTATTAATTATTGCTGAGTATCAATACAAGTCTGCTTTTGTAGTAGATCAAGAGATTAATCTCTTAGCATGTTTAACTCAGATTATGGTGGAGTGTGAATTCAAATGAGTATATCATATATTGTAATTTGGACTGCAGTTACTATGTTTGTATTAGTCCAACTCGGAGTGTTTAACAAACCAAAAAGAAAGAGGAGGAAAAAATGAGTCCCACTGATCATATGGGTTTTGAGACAAAGAAAGCCATATCAGATAGGGAATGTATTTACAAGTGCTTATGTAATTGTGAAAATCTTGCTGGTCTGGATAAGAGACAAGTGGGACGATTAATGAAAGAGTTTGAAGTTGAGAAGACAGATGAACAAATCAAATCAGAGTATCCCCCATTATGAGAGATGAATTATTACGACTTCTGAAGGAAAAGTCTTATCGGTATGGTGAGTTCACTCTTTCTTCTGGTAAGAAAAGTGAGCATTATGTAAATTGTAAACCAGTCATTTTGAGTGGAGAAGGTCTGTCGTTAGTGTCAGATTTATTGTTATGTCATGTTGAAGAAGATGCTGCTGCTGTAGCAGGATTAACTCTTGGTGCTGATCCATTAGTATGTGGTGTCTCTCTTGCTGCTTGGAAGAACCAAGAAAGAATTTTGAATGCTTTAATAGTTCGTAAAGAAGCTAAGGGGCATGGTACACAAGCTTGGATTGAAGGACCATTACCATTAGAAGGTCAACCAGTTACTGTATTAGAGGATGTAGTTACCAGTGGTAAGTCTTCTTTAAAAGCAGTTATGAAATTACGTGAAGCTGGATATGAAGTTAATAGGATTGTTGCTATTGTAGATAGGAAGGAACATGATCCTTTCACATTTTATGATGCAGGAATTGAACTTCGCAGTCTATATACCATAAACGATTTTCATGTCTGATAAACCAGTACCAGGATCTTACATAGACACTCAGGGAATGGGTGCTCCTGCGGATCCAAATTATAAACCGAGTGGTAAAGCACAAGAACATAAACCTGCTACTGTTAGACCTCGCAGGTTGTTTACTGAGACCTTTGCTAAGGAGATGAAAATCCTTATCAATGAAGTATTAGATGAAAGAGAATATAAGAAGAAACTGAAAGGACCATATGATTTACATGATGAAATAGAATCATTAGGACCATCCTATTTTGATACGGAACACTTCAAACATTATGTTGGAGAAGAGGAACCACCTTATCAAGATTGGAGTCAATGAATTATAAAGATTCAGGAGTTGATATAGAAGCAGGTAATGCTTTTGTTGAAAGACTTAAAGAGAAAGCACCTTCTATTGGTGGATTTGGTGGTGCATATAAAATTCCTTCTGGATATGAAAATCCAGTATTAGTTTCTGGTGCTGATGGAGTAGGAACTAAGATCAATATGTGTTGCATAAGTAGAGACTATTCAACCATAGGTATAGATCTAGTTGCCATGTGTGTAAATGATATAATCACTTGTGGTGCTAAACCATTATATTTTTTAGATTATATTTCTCTTAATACAATCAATCCTGTTGTAGATGATATTATGATAGGTATTGTTAAAGGATGTGAAATAGCAGGAATAGAACTTATTGGTGGAGAAACTGCTGAACATCCAAGAACAAAGGATATTGACCTAGCAGGATTTTGTACAGGTATTGTTGAGGAAAACGAAATAATAGATGGTAGATTAATTAAGAAGGGTGACAAAATTATTGGTTTCCCTAGTAGTGGATTACATAGTAATGGATATAGTTTAATTAATGATATGTTGTGGAGGCATAAGATCTTTTATAAAGATATGCCTGAGTTACTTACTCCTACTACAATCTATTCATCTTTAATTCAAGAGTTAATGGAAGAGATTCCTATACTTGGTATGGCGCATATTACTGGTGGTGGTATACCAGGCAATCTTCCTAGATGTATACCACCAGGATTAAAAGCACATGTTGATTACAACTCTTGGACTTTACCAAAACTCTTTAGTACGATACAATCTGCTGGTGAGATATCTGAGGAGGAGATGAAAAAGGTATTCAATCTTGGTATTGGATTCTGTATAGTAGTTCCACCTAACGTTGACGTTTCACAAGGATCTGTTATCGGAGAGGTTGTATGCGCTTAGGAGTAATGTGTTCTGGCAACGGAACCAACTTTGAGAATATTGTTAGGACTTGTAGAGAAGATGAGGTTGTCCTGATGGTACACAATAAGAAACATTGCGGGGCGGTAAAGAGAGCAGAGAAACTAGGTATACCACATGTACATATTAAGGGTGCAAATGAACGTGAGATCATTGCATTGTTTAAAGCATGGAGAGTTGACTTAATTGTATTGGCAGGATGGATGAAGATAATTTCACCTACTTTTGTTGATGCATTTCCTCAGAAAATAATAAATATCCATCCTTCATTACTTCCAAAGTATAAAGGAATGAATGCTATTGAACAGGCATTTGAAAGTGGAGATAATGAAACTGGATGCACAGTTCATTATGTTACAGAGGAGTTAGACTCAGGTGAAATTATAGATCAATCAGTTGTTCTTATCTGCCCTGAAGACACTATTGAATCATTAACTCACCGTGTTCAACAGGCAGAATATAGACTTTTACCACTAGCAATAGAAGATGTTAAGCAAAGATTACAGGTTACGTTTGACAGAAATCGCGTGTCGTGTTAGACTGAATAGGAAAACTACTTTGGAAGAGCGAATATGGATGCACAAATTGGCTGAAAAGAATGCTCACGCACGTGGCATTGTAGAATCAATCATGTGTCCTTACAAGCTTGAACCTCAAGAATAAATGAGTATTCACTCTAATATTACTATTACGATTGACGTAAACGGATTAGTATGGGATAGAGGTGAGTTCCTTAAGCAAGAGATGTCTGTTGCTCAGAATGATTATATCTCTGAGCAGTTAAGAAGGACTCTAACTTTTGATACATTATATCATATGGTTGATACTTCTATCTTAGAGTTCTTTGATAATCATGAGCACCCTGAGATATGGGATCCTCACTATGGAGAAACTGCTGGTGACGAACCTGCTAAGTCATTTGAAGCAGCAGCAAAAGCTAGAGAGAAAGCTAAGAAAGAATTTGAGATGGTAGATTTAGTAGCACCAGCATGGACTATTAAGGTACCACGCAGGAAAAAGAAATGACTCTAATTCATCAGGGTAAAGTTAAATCTGTTTATGATGTTAAGGATAATGATGATCAAGTTGTTATCCAATACCATGATAAGGTTACTGCTGGTAATGGTAGGAAGGTAGACTTCCCTGAAGAGAAGGGTGCTTTATGTTGTCAGATATCTGAATTGTTCTTCAAATATTTTGATGATAAATTTCTCACACATTATATCAGTTGTCCATCCCCAACTCATATGCTGTGTAAGAAAGTAAATGTAATTCCAGTAGAGGTTATCTGTAGAAATATAGCAGCAGGATCTATTGTTAGAGATACTCCTATTGCAGAGGGAACGGTTTTTGATCCCCCTCTTGTTGAGTTTAATTTAAAGGATGATGCAAAGGATGATCCTTTATTAACAGATGACAGAGTTAGTCTAATGGGATTTGATCCTGACACATTTAAACGTAGAGCATCAGAAGTGAATTATCATCTTAAGATGATTTTTGATAGGATGGGTATTGATCTTGTTGATTTTAAATTAGAATATGGACACGATACTACTGGCAGTTTACTCTTGGTTGATGAGATATCACCTGACAACATGCGACTCTGGAAGAAAGGGACGAAAGAGAGATTTGATAAAGACCTATTTCGTAAAGGTGAAGGAGACATTGTTCAAGCCTACAAATACATATTAGAAGAGTTGAGGCAATTCGTATGAAATTAAGACCTACAAAAAAAGAAACAATTAAGTTTACTATCAAACAAGATGGTACTGTTATAGAAGAAGTTGAGAATATAGAAGGTGGTCAATGTATAAATGTTACAAAGGAGATTGAAGATAAGTTAGGAGTCCTAGCAACTAGATCATTTAAACCAGAATATTACAAACAAGAGGTTAAAGATGTCTCACTTCAGCACAATACAGACACAAATTAAAGAACGTCCCCAGTTAATAGAAGCATTGAATCTTCTGTCGTATGATGTTAAAGAAGATCAAGAACTTATTATTACAAATCCTGATCATCGTGCGGATCATCCTGTGGTTCATGCAGAAGTTGCTATATCAAATGACATTGGATTTCGTTGGAATGAAGAAACACAGAGTTATGATCTTTATTCTGATCATGCTACTTGGAATCTTGATGTTCCAGTAAATAGATTTGTTGACAAAGTTACCCAACAGTATGCTAGAATGGTAGTACATTCAACCACAAAGAATCTTGGGTTTGATGTAGAGGAGGAGTGGGAGATGGATGATAATTCCATTGAACTTACTGTTACACGATGGTTGTAATAAAATTTAACTCCTTCAATTTTATCTATAAAATTGCTGAATTTTTAAAAAAATTATGGGACTGGGGAATGCATGATGACTAAAGACAAACGAAAACTAAGAGCACAAGTTAAATCCAGATGGTATTATATCTTCTGGGGTGCTGCTACTGTATCAGTATTTGCTGGACAGATGTTTGTAGGAAGTGGTTTCCGTAGAATGGCAGAGTCGTTTGACAGAATTACAGAAGCTGTTATAATAGAGTTAGAGAAACCGCCGATTTTGTACTGATGGCATCTTTAAAGACTCCATTACGCTATCCAGGTGGGAAGTCTCGTGCTGTTAAAAAGCTTGCACCATTCTTACCTGATCTTACAAAATTTAAATCGTATAGAGAACCCTTCCTTGGAGGTGGTTCTGTTGCACTGTACGTTACTCAACAGTATCCTCATTTGGATATATGGGTCAATGATTTATATGAACCATTGGTCAATTTTTGGAAACAATTACAGGAGGATCCAGTTGAACTTGTTAAAAGACTACGATGTTTCAAGAGTCAGTACCCTAACAGAGACAGAGCGAGAGAACTTTTTAACGAAAGTAAAGAACTTCTTCGTGAGCCCAACGCCAGTCTCACCACTCGTGCTGTTGCTTTTTATATTACTAATAAGTGTTCTTTCAGTGGTCTCACCGAAAGCTCCTCGTTCAGTCCCCAAGCCTCCGATAGTAACTTCAGTTTACGAGGCATAGAAAAATTACCTGAGTATAGTGATGTCATTCAAAATTGGAAAATCACCAACCAGACGTACCAAGAACTATACACTGATAGTGTGGATACTTTTACTTACCTTGATCCACCTTACGAGATCGGATCCAACTTGTATGGAAAACGAGGAGCAATGCATAAAGGATTTGACCATGATGAATTCTATGAGCATTGTGATCGTTGGATAGGAAAGATGATGGTATCATATAATAGTTCTCAATTAATTAAAGAAAGGTTTATTGATTGGGATGCTCAGGAATATGACCATACCTATACTATGAGATCAGTTGGTGAGTATATGAAGGATCAGCAAGAACGAAAAGAACTGCTGCTATTAAATTATGATGTATAGTGTCGTTGATGATTTTTTACCACAGTCATATTTCAAATCTATTAAAGATGAAGTTAATGGTCCAGAATTTCCTTGGAGGTATAAGTCTGATATTAGTGCTGGACATGGTTGGGATAGTGAAAATAATTTAAGCTCTTTTGGATTCTTTCATGTAGTTCATAATGAAGATGGTGTTCCTATATCAGAGTATGCTAGATCACTTCAAGGATTTACTACTCTAGTATATGATTGTATTACTCAAGGTGAATTAGAATTTACTATAGGTAAACAGAGAGTGGATATGACTACTTACTCTCCTGAGAAGCATATGCATACTCCTCATGTTGATGTATATGCACCTCACTTTGCATCAGTATACTATCTTACTGATTCAGATGCTGAGACGGTAATATATGATAAGCAGGTTCATTCTCATGAGGAGTATTTGGAAACAGATCTAGGAGATCTAAGACCTCTTCATTCAGTTGAAGCAAAAGAAAATAGAATAGTTATATTTGATGGAACGTACCTGCATACAGGTCATTCTCCATCCAAGTATAAGAACCGTATTATTATCAACACTGATTTCCTATGCAAATAACAGACAACTATCTAACTCATGAAGCATACTTATCTTTTGTAAATTATTCTAGAAGTTGCTTGTATAAGTATGGAGAACGTGATAGCCTGTGTACTCCACCAACAGGAATGGTTCATGATCTTGATTTAAAACAACATCAACTTAGAGATTTTCCTAAAGAGTATGGAAGGTTTAAACTCTATAGAGCATATATTAATTGCTTTGCTCCAGGAGAGAATCCTTATTTTCATATAGATGGTGATGAAGGTATTACTGGATTATTTTATCTCACTGAGAATTATGATGAACAGGAAGGAGGAGAGACGCAACTTATAATTGATAATGAGATTAAAGGTATTAAACCTTTACCTAACAGATTTTTTTATTTTGATGCTAGTATAAAGCATAAGGCAACATCTTTCAGAAACTCACACAGATTTACGGTGGCATTAAAGTATGGCATATGATGAACGTTATCCTTTAAAGGATTACCTGAACAGTATTAATTACAGTAAGAAGTATCTCATGGGAGAAGATCCTGATTGGGAGAAAAACTATACTCCTTATGTTATTAACAAATGTGTTTCACATCATATGGATACTGTTATGTTTGCCAATGAAATGAATCGGTATCCTAATCTGGATAAGAGACTCCAATATGATTTTTTTATAAATACGATCAGATCCCGTAAGAGATTTTCTCCGTGGGCTAAAAAGAAAAAGGTGGATGATCTTGACCTTGTGAAGCAATACTATGGATATAGTAATGAAAAAGCCCAACAAGCATTAAGAATTCTATCTCCAAAACAACTTGATTACATTAAAGAAAAACTGAATAGAGGAGGTAAATGATGAATGAACTTAAAGAGGTTCAGTGGACTAAAGATGATATGGTTGAGGTGCTCTTGCCACAAGCAGATGACTTCCTTAAAGTTCGTGAAACATTAACAAGAATTGGTGTTGCTTCTCGTAAGGAAAAGAAGTTATACCAGTCATGCCACATCCTTCATAAGAAGGGACAGTATTACATAGTACATTTCAAAGAACTATTTGCTTTGGACGGTAAGAAAGCAAACTTGTATGCGAATGATGTACAAAGACGTAACAGAATTATTAAGTTATTATCTGATTGGGGTTTAGTAAAGATTGTTAACGAGTCTGTAATTGAAGATGCAGCACCTCTTAGTCAGATAAAGGTTATTTCATATAAAGAAAAGAGTGAGTGGGGTCTTGAATCCAAGTATAACATCGGTAAAAAGAGACAGACATCAGAGTAATATATACTATAGTTAAAAAATAAATTATGAATGTTGTAGAAGCATGGAATGATATCTCATGGGCAGAAGCCATTCCTTTCCTCCTCGTATTAGCAGGAGTCTATTGGGTTAAAGTTAAGATAGATACAAGAGCAGGACTTGGTAAAAAGAAACTAAGACAATTGAAAACTGTAATAAAAGAAGCCATACAAGAAACAAAATAAAGACTATATAATATAAGTTAAATAACGTTATATGTCTGAAAAGGAAGAACCTCTAGTCCAAGAGGAACATAAAGAAGAGAAAAAGAAAGGTCTCTTCGGTAAAGTAAAGTCTGCGATTATACCAGACCCAGAGGAACAAGCAGCAATCATCTCCACAATGGTGAGAATTACTGTACTTGCCTGGAGCGGTGGAATTTTGACTTTAAATTATGTTGCCATCCCAGGTATTCCTCAACAGAAAATCGATCCTACATTTATAGCTTCGGTTTTTACTGGAGTTTTAGCTAGCTTCGGAATTCAGACAGCATCTAAGAAGGGTGATGGTACTATGAAGATGCAGAACAATGGTAACGGTAACGGATCTTCTGGTTCAGGTGGACCTACTCAAACTATTCGTATAGAACAAGCACCATTGAAAATCATTGCTGTTGATCCTAATAGCAAAGAAAAGAAAACTTATGAGATTTAAAAATGCAGAAAATTGTTAACATCATTGCTGTTGCGTCTGGCGTTGTATCTATTGCCGTTGTTGGCAGTGGTCTATTTGTATATGTCAACCGAGATTCTATTATTGATTCGGTCAAGCAGCAAGCTCTTGAAGCTGTCACTGGTGGGTTTGGAGGATTGGGCGGTGACGCACTTCCTACTGGCACCAATGATCTTCCTTCCTTTGGTGATGATGCTGCTTTGGGTAGTCCTTCGCCAGCTCCGCAAGAAGCAGCCAGTTCGGGATTCGGAATCCCCAATTAATGATGAGGATATTGGTATATGAACAAGTGGATTGGAATATCTCTAGGAACACTTCTAGGGGTTAGTCATATAGGAATGATAGGACTTCTTGCTAACAAGAAGTCTTTTCCTGTTGTAAATTTACCTGTAGGAAACTACACTTCTTATCAAGTAGAAGCAGGTAAAGATGGTTATAGAATAAATTATAAAGCCAATGATCCTAAAGTGATGCGTGTGGAAAGGGATATTAAAGAGAAAGGTGGCTTTCTGGGATTGGGTAATAACACAGTTAAAGTGGAAGAAGAATACACGATGGATGGGATTCAGCACTTGGAGAGTAGAAGGCAACAACAATATTATGGAGACTCGTCAAAAAAGTCTGTCGCCTGTATCGAGGCAATCGGTGGTGGAAAGCAAACGGGGAAGCTTGTCGGCGGTAGCGTCGGTGCAGGTGTTGCTAGTACTGGTCTCGCCTCTATTCCTTATGTTGGTTGGGTACTTGCTGGTGCTGCTACGATGATGGGAATGGATGCTGGTTCAGATATAGGCGGACAAATGGCAGAAGATTTAAACAAGAATTGCTAATGGATGTACAAAAACTTGCAACTTATGGAACAGCAGTAGCTGTTGTCGGTACTGGTGGTATTGTTGGTGGCAATGTTGCCATTGATAATGCTACTGGTGGTCCCCAAAAAAGAATAGAAGCACAAGCAACTGAACTTAGACTGATTGTTAGAGAAGAAGTTCGTAATGCTATAAAGGAAGCATGGCCAAAGACTACTGGATATATAAAAGGTACACAACCTAATGGTAATTATAGATCAATAGTCCCTGATGGATCCGATAGAGAGAATACAGGTCAACCCTAATATTAAAATCTCCCCTGACGGGCAGAATATTAGGTTTATTCCTAGCATTGATTCTAATACCAACCAAATAAACATGGGTGGTGTGAGGAGAATTAATGTACGAGAAATAGCAGATCAGCGTATTTGGGTGCAGGGTACGTCTTTATCATTACCAAATGTCCCACCAGTTACTATCTTTGCAGGGACACCTGTTGTTGATATGCCTGGTTGTGTTCAGGTACACAAAGAGAATGTAAAGCAGAGAAGTAGAAATAAACAGTTAGTTAATGATGACCCAAAAGGTAATACCGTGTTGTGTGATGGTGGAATGCCATATTTTACAGCACCAAATTATGATGCCAGAGAATTAACTTGGCAGACTATTTACGGTGAACCAGAGAATGCTCCAGAAGGTGTAGACACAGGAGATACAGGATCTATTGCACCACCAGATACACCAGATGCACCTCCTACAGACGAACCTGAAGGTGATCCAGAATGTCCTGGCCCTTTAGAACCAAGGATAGGATCAGTTGGACCTAATGAAAAAGAAAAGGTTGTAGGACACGAGTTACAACCCGATCCTAACAACCTTAATAAATTAATTTGTGTGTCCCTCTATGAGGATATAGGAGTAGTAGAACAGTATCTACCTAGTCCTCAGATTGTGACGACGACTGCGGTGATTGCGTCTGTGGCTGCAAGCTCTGCCCTACTTGCAAAACCCCTAGCTGATCTGCTGCTGAGGGTTGTGAAACCTGCTGTGAAGCAGGTGATGACCAAGGTAAACGCCATCCTCGGAAAAACGACATACCGCCCGACTCAGGAAGAGCTGAAGACGAATGAGTATCGGAAGAAGAAAGGTCTACTTCCGATCCCGTTTGCGAAGAATCATGCGAAGAGGGAGAAGGCTCAGAAGAAGAAGGAGAAGGAGTTAGAGTCTCAGAAGAAGGAGTCTCAGAAGAAGAATCCTCAAAGTTAGGTTGAGGTAGGTCATGTTTGTGTGGTACAATCTTACCACCAGGATTTGTGACTACTACGTCAGCACATATACTATGGTATGGTGATGCTGGATGGAAAAATATACCAGCCTTTTTGAGTTCACCACAATTTTTTAATCTTGCGATCTCAAAATCTAATCTTTTATTAGATGTCAATTGAACTTGATGATTAATCTGTGCTTGTGCTGCTTGATGACACTGGTCTCTTAATTTCTTATTCAATGGTATAGACAGAGTAGCACTGAGACCCATATTAAAACTTTGGTTTGCTTTCATGTCAGTCCTTACTGGTTTATACCATGTAGGTTCCATTGATTGATTGCTTACTACATCAGGTACACCATCAGGACCATCTATTTCCATTTCTATTTGTATATCATCTCCATCTTCAAACCATCTACTACCATCTGCTTTAGTCCTATCGTCATACCATGACTCCCAAGGATAGTTTTTAACAGTAACAGTCTGAGTAGTAGTCCTACCAGAGTAGTCACTCATATTATATTGTGGTTCATCATAGTAATCTTCCCATGGCCACTTCCTTGAGTCAGCAAACTGAACATAGGGAGTGACGTTTAATGTACTACCCTGACACTGGACACCACCACCGTAGGTGTTGGTTATGTATGGACCTTGTAAAACTTGTATTGCCTGGTTCGTGACCGAGCCCGAACTATTGGCTATAGGATTTGCTGTTGCACTTACACCACCAACACCTTCTGCTAAGGCTTTAATTGGTAGTAAAGAATTAAGTATGAGACCCGTTGCAATTACTGGGTAAACGTACTTGTCGTGTCGGTGACGCTTGTTATGGAGGTGACTCTTTGTATCACGGTCTGATTGGTGATCCCTGGTCCTTGATATGTTTGGGAAAATTGAAATGCTTCCCCTGGTTCCGTTATTGTGAAGTTGTTTTGCTGTGAGAAATCTAACGCATCGAAGGAACTTGTTACTGCTCCTGTTATTGTTACTCCACCAGCTCCACCGTTCGTTCCTGCTGCAGTGGAAGGAGTCACTGTTACTGTTGATGTATTCACTGGTGGGTTTAGTGCTTCTCCGTTGTTGGAAACGCCTACCCCAGTCACGCTGTATTCCCATCCTGTCCTATAATCTATTGAATTTATGGTTTCTGTAACTGTACTTTCAGTTTCTGTATGGCTCGTCATTGAGCCCTGCTGAAAGTTGGGGACCACTGGCACTGCGTTTGCCGCTGATCCCATTAAACTAAGCCATAGTAGTACTATAACTCGTCTCATTGTCCTAGTTAATTTCTAATTCTGTCACGAATTGACCCGTAGCTGTAGTACCAGCTCCACCAGCCGTTACCGTCAAGGCACCCTGGGAAGTCACAGTCCCTGCAAGGGATCCCGCCGATCCAGCTGCTGTTGACAACTGATTAGAGTATGCTGAGATATCACCTACATTAGGTCCAGATGTATCAATAGCATCACCTTGAGTGAATGCAGTTGCAAAGCTGAATGACTCACCTGGGTCATCTTGTGTCACAGAAATAGTACCAGGACCATAGACACCACTGCTTATAGCACCAGCACTAACTGTGTTAGCAGTGGTTCCATCAGTTGTGTCCACGTTATTACCAGAGATACTATAAGAATTTCCTACTCTCTGCATTTGTGTTGCAGCAGCATTCACTGTTAGCTGAACACTAGAAGTCATGCGTGACGTTATATCAGCACGAGCAGACATAGGTGCTAAACCCAAGAGCATAATAATTGGTAGTATTTTTTTCATGCTTTTAGACATTTTTACCTACAATTATATAGGTTCGCTTAACCCTCCAAAAGAGGTACGGGATATACCATTTCAGGTTTTCTTTAGATGTGATTAAATAGTAGTGTCGCCGAAAGGGACATCAAAAAACATACTCGCTTACTCAAGGAGGTTACTATGACTAACATTCAAAGATATCGTGCAGCCGATCTTCCAGAACTTATGGAGAAGATCACACGAAACAGTATAGGACTTGACAATTATTTTGATCAGTTCTTCAATATTCAAAATCAATCCAACTATCCACCCTACAATTTGATTCAGTTAAATAATCATGAATCAAGATTGGAGATAGCACTTGCAGGGTTTAAGAAGGATGAAGTTAAAGTCTATACGGAGTTTGGAAAACTATTTGTTGAAGGCATCAAAGAAGATTCAAAAACAGATGAAGAATATTTCCACAGGGGACTCGCACAGCGTTCCTTTACACGTTCTTGGACACTCAGCGAAGATTGCGAAGTACGACAGGTCGTTTTTGAAGATGGACTCCTCTCCGTGGAGTTGAATAAGATTGTTCCTGAGAAACATGCACGTAAGGATTACCTAACAGCAGTTTAAACTGATCTATATAAAGAGCCCATTAAGCGGATCCTAATGAAGTTTGAAGATTATTACAAAGAATTTTGTGAGGTCTTTGGTCATCCCTTATGGATGATACCAATGATGTGTATAGGGTTGTTTCTTATGATAGAGGTGATGCATGTTAATGAGCATCGTAACATGGAGACAGGTGATGCTCATGGGTATTGTGGACGAAAAGAATGGGTCAAGAAATTACAAGAAGATTATTATTGACCTATATAAAACACAACTGAAGAGACCTGACGGGTCTCTTTTTTGTTTGGAGTAAACCATGAACATTTATTTGAATTTAAAACCGAATAACTATGATGGTGAGTCAGATCTGTTAACAGTTGACTTGCCATCCAATTACATTGATGATATAATGAAATACGTTAGACCCATCGCTGAGGAGAAATCCTCAACAGAGTCTAAGGTTCTCAAAGACATCTTTAAACAATCTATTTTTGAAATTTCACGGAGAGAAAATGAGCGTAAGAATCGTAAGAACAAGAAGCGGTGAGGATATCATCTGTGATCTATACGAAGTCACGACTAAAGACAAACCTGAAGAACCCGTTGCTTTTCAATTGAGCAACCCATACAATGTATGGCTTGAAGGGGTTGAACAACCTAGGTTATTGGTTGAGACAGATGAGGATGCAGTTCAGAAGTTATCTGATCCAGAAATTTACTTCCGACCTTGGTGTCCATTATCAGCACATAAGAAAGTTCTTATCAAAATGGAAGAAGTTGTCTCAGCATATGAGACCTATCCAGAAGTAATATCAAAGTACAACAAACTCGTGGAGGCAGACAGTGGAAGAAGAGGAGATGCTACAACAACAGATCAAAGTGATCCTGTTGAAACAAAGGAAGGAATACCTGTTGGGGAAGGTGACGGAGCTGGACGAGGAGCCAAGCCTGTTAATTGAGGGATGTTATGAGGTTCTCTCTGATACAGAGATAGTACCGTTTCCAGCATTTACACAACAACGTGACATGTTCTTGACATCTGATGTTGTTATGAGTATACTAGACCCTAGTCCAAATCTTGTGGAGTTATACGACAAGAAGTGAGTCAGTTCTACACTAACATCCAATTAGCGGGTGATAACATTCTGTATCGTGGATACGAGGATGGAGAACCCGTTCAGTTTCGTACTTCCTTTTCTCCAACACTCTATGTGTTGTCTAAGAAAAAGGATAAGTTTAGAACACTTGATGGTAGAACAGTATCACCTATTAAATTTAACACTGCTAGAGAAGCAAGAGAGTTTATTAAAACTTACGATGGTGTAGAAGGATTTGAAGTTCATGGATATGAACGTTTTGTATATCAGTATATTCGTCAGGAGTTTCCTGGTGACATTGATTACAATGTAAATCAAATGAGGATATATGCACTGGACATTGAGGTTCAGTGTGAGAATGGATTCCCTGATGTAGAAGCAGCAGCAGAAGAGATGCTATCTATCACCATTAAAGATATGGTGACTAAGGATTTCTATGTCTGGGCTGTTAGAGATTTTGAAACAAAGCATAATAAGTTCGTCTTTGATACAGAAAGAGAGATGCTTGCTCACTTCATAGAGTGGTGGGTTAAGCATACTCCAGATATACTGACAGGATGGAACGTCAATCTATATGACGTACCTTACATAGCTCGTCGTGTAAATAGAACTTTAGGTGAGAAGTGGATGAGATCCCTTTCACCTTGGAACCGCACGAACGAAAGAGAAGTATATGTCCAAGGACGTAAGAATTATGCTTATGATGTGTCTGGGATCAACATCCTTGACTATCTTGATCTTTATCGTAAGTTTACTTATAGTAACCAGGAATCATATAGACTTGATCATATCGCCTTTGTGGAACTAGGTCAGCGTAAGTTAGATCATAGTGAGTATGAGAATTTTAAAGATTTCTATACGTCAGATTGGCAGAAATTTATTGAATACAACATTCAAGACGTTGAATTGATTGACCGTCTTGAGGACAAGATGAAATTGCTTGACTTAGCAATTACTATGTCCTATGATGCAAAGGTTAATTTTGAAGATGTCTATAGCCAAGTTCGTATGTGGGATACGATGATCTATAACTATCTAACAGATAGGAAGACTGTCGTTCCACCTAGGAAGGGTGCTAGAAAAGACGAAAAATACGCAGGAGCTTATGTTAAAGAACCGAAACCAGGATGCTATGATTGGGTTGTGTCTTTTGACCTTAATAGCCTCTACCCTCATCTTATTATGCAATACAATATCAGTCCAGAGACACTCAGGGAGACTAGACATCCCAGTGCGAGCGTTGAACGGATTTTAAATCAGGAGATAGATATTGATGGACCTAATTGTGTATGTGCTAACGGTGCTCAGTACCGTAAGGATGTGCATGGGTTCCTTCCAGAAATGATGCAGACAATTTATGATGAGAGAACGATTTACAAGAAGAAGATGCTTCAATCAAAGAGGGATAATGAAAAGTCTCCCTCTGAGAAGCTTCAAAAGGATATTAGTAAATTCAATAACATCCAGATGGCTCGTAAGATCCAACTTAACTCTGCCTATGGTGCCATTGGAAACCAATACTTTAGATATTATAACCTTGCGAATGCTGAGGCGATCACTCTATCGGGACAAGTTAGTATCCGATGGATAGAAAATAAAATGAATGAGTATCTTAATAAGATACTAAAAACTGAGGAGATTGATTATGTTATTGCTTCTGATACCGATTCTATATACCTTCATCTTGGTCCTTTGGTTCAAAGTGTATACAAGGGGAGAGAGGTACCTCATGAGAACATCGTTACGTTCCTCGATAAGGTGTGTGGTCTGGAATTGGAAAAATATATTTCTAGTTCTTACGAAGAATTGGCCACGTACGTAAATGCTTATGAACAAAAGATGTTCATGAAACGTGAGACCATTGCTAACAAAGGTATATGGACTGCGAAGAAGAGATACATTCTTAATGCATGGGACATAGAAGGTGTTAGGTTTAAAGAACCTAAGTTAAAGGTTATGGGTATTGAGTGTGTTAAGTCTTCTACTCCCAGTGCTTGTAGAGATAAGATTAAGGAATGTCTTAATGTTATTATGAACGAAGGTGAAGAAGAAGCACAGAAATTTATTAAAGATTTTAGAGATGAGTTTGATTCATTACCTGTTGAAGATATATCATTCCCTAGGGGATGTAATGGGATAAATAAGTGGGCGAACCCATCCAGTATATACAGTAAAGGCACACCCATACATGTGCGTGGTGCTCTATTGTACAACTATTATAACAATAAGAACAAATTGACACACAAGTATCCTTTAATACAGGATGGCGAAAAGATTAAATTTGTTTATCTCAAGACTCCTAATAAAATTGGGGAAAATGTAATTTCATATTTAAGTACATTCCCTCATGAATTTGGGCTTGACAAACAGGTGGACTATGACTTACAATTTAGTAAGAGTTTTCTTGACCCTATCAAGGTCATCATGGATACGATTGGATGGAAGCCAGAAAAAACTGCTAGCTTGGAGTTCCTATTCGGATGACCACATACATTGTTGAGTATAAGAAAGCCTTTGGTGCTGGTGCAAACCCAGAAGAAAAAGAATTCTTTGATAAGGATGAAGCACAATGGTTTGAAAGAGCTATGAAGCGTTCTAATTACATTACAAAATTATTTAAAAAATCACCATGAACTTTTTGAAAGATATCGCAAAGGAGATTGATAATGAATATGCCAGTTTGGTCAGTGACGGAGTTTCAGCTGGTGATACAAACGATTTTATCGACACTGGTAGCTACATTTTTAATGCTCTTATATCTGGGTCAATCTATGGAGGGATCCCAGGAAACAAAATTACTGCTCTCGCTGGAGAGTCAAGTACTGGTAAGACTTATTTTTGTCTTGGCATCGTGCAGCATTTCCTTAAGTCTAATCCCGATAGCGGTGTCATATTTTTTGAATCAGAATCTGCAATAAGCAAGAACATGATTGAGAGTCGTGGTATAGACTCCAGTCGTATGATGATTGTCCCTGTGACTACTGTTCAAGAATTTAGAACACAGTCTATTAAAATATTGGACAAGTATCTTGAGCAAGATAAAGATCAGCGTCAACCATTGATGTTTGTTCTTGACTCTCTTGGTATGTTATCTACCAGTAAAGAGGTAGAAGATACTGAGGCAGGTAAAGATACCCGTGACATGACTAGAGCACAAGTTCTTAAGGCTGCTTTCAGAGTTCTTACTTTGAAGTTAGGTAAAGCAAATGTCCCAATGGTAATCACTAATCATACATATGATGTAGTTGGATCGTATGTCCCTACAAAAGAAATGGGAGGTGGAAGTGGACTCAAATACGCTGCAAGCACAATTATACATCTATCAAAAAAGAAGGAAAAGGATGGTACAGAGGTTGTTGGAAATATTATCAAGTGTAAAGCTGCCAAATCAAGATTAGCGAAGGAGAATAGTGTCGTTGAAACGAGACTCTACTATGATAAAGGATTGGATAAGTATTACGGACTCCTCGAACTTGGAGAAAAACATGGAGTCTTTAGACGAGTTGCAAACAGATATGAGATTGGCGAGAAGAAAGTTTTTCCTAAGGCTGTGCTCAAGGATCCTGAAGAGTATTTCACTCCAGAAGTAATGCAAGCACTTGATGAGTGTGCAGCAAAGGAATTTACTTATGGTAGCTAAGTTAGAGGATTATGTTAGAATCTATGATAAATTGGTTGATAAGGATTTTTGTGAGGATGTCATACAAGCATTTCATAAATCCAACAGCGTATACATTGATAGAGAACAGCGGCCAACCTTTAGAGAGTTAAATATATCAGAGAGGTTCCTTGAAAAGGATCCAGTTTGGTATCCAATACAGTCAAGGATATCAAATATTTTTACTATTGTTGTTAAAACTTATATGAAAGATCTGGATCTTGGTCCAGATTTTCCTGGTAAATATGCTTTTGAACAGTTTCGTATGAAACTGTATGAGAATAATGGTCACGATCAGTTCAAAGATCATGTTGATGTTCAAGATTATGCATCTGCTAGAAGGTTTCTTGTATGCTTTCTATATTTGAATGAGGTGAAGCAGGGTGGAGAAACAAGTTTTCCTAAAATTGACTATGCAGTTTCTCCTGAGTGTGGTAGAATAGTAGTATTCCCATCCACATGGCAATATAGACACGCTGGATTACCACCAGTATCATCTAAGAAGTACATTGTTGGTTCGTATCTTCACTACGTATGACCCTAGAAGCAACCATTATAAGCAATCTCATCATAAGTGAGAAGTATGCTAGGAAGGTATTACCATTCCTTAAGCAAGAGTATTTTACTATACGATCACATAAGATAATCTTTGCTGAGATACACGAATATATTAGTAATTATGATACACCACCTTCCCTTAACGCATTAGGGATTGAGTGTCAAGAACGTACTGATCTTTCAGAAGAACAGTATAAAGAAATCCTTCAAGTATTAAAAGAGTTAACTGATGAAAAAGCAGATCATGACTGGCTCGTTGACACGACAGAGAAGTGGTGTCAGGAGAGGGCGATTTACCTCTCGCTTATGGAGTCAGTTAAGATTGCAGACGGTCAGGATACAAAGAGAGATAAGGGAGCTATTCCACAGATTCTAAGTGAAGCGTTAGGAGTATCTTTTGATTCACATATCGGTCACGATTACATAGAGAACTATGAAGAGCGATACGACTTCTACCATAGACGTGAGGAGAAAATTCCTTTTGACTTGGAATTCTTCAACAAGATCACAAAGGGTGGACTTCCTAATAAAACTCTCAACGTTGCTCTTGCAGGTACTGGTGTGGGTAAGTCTCTCTTTATGTGTCATGTCGCTGCTAGTGCTTTACTCCAAGGGAAAAACGTTTTATATATCACGTTGGAGATGGCTGAAGAGAAGATTGCTGAACGTATCGACTCCAATCTCTTAAACGTTCCTATTCAAAAATTACATGATCTACCCAAGGTTATGTTTGAGAATAAGGTAAGGAGTCTTATGAAGAAGACTCAGGGTAAGTTAATTATTAAAGAGTACCCTACTGCCTCTGCACATGTAGGACATTTTAAATCATTATTAAATGATCTTGCATTAAAGAGAAGTATTAAACCTGATATAATATTCATAGACTATCTTAATATTTGTGCCTCTCAGAGGTATAAAGGATCCATTGTAAATTCTTATACTTATGTCAAAGCAATCGCAGAAGAACTTAGGGGTCTCGCAGTTGAGGCGAACGTTCCGATTGTATCTGCCACTCAAACTACTCGTAGCGGGTTTGGCAGTACTGATGTGGACCTTACTGACACCTCTGAATCTTTTGGACTCCCTGCTACTGCTGACCTTATGTTTGCCCTTATTTCTACAGAAGAGTTGGAGGATATGAATCAGATAATGGTTAAGCAGTTAAAGAATAGATACAATGATCCTACAATGAATAAGAGATTCTGCATAGGTATTGACAGAAATAAGATGAGGCTGTATGATATAGAGGAAGCACAGAAGGATCTTGTTGACGCAGGTCAAGAAGAGAAAGCTGTTGAGTTAGTTAAGAAATTGAATTCCAAGAAAACATTTGCTGATCTAAAGTATGATTGACTTTCAAAAGTATGCACACTTCGTTAATGCTGTTACTTCAGATGAAAGTAAAGATGGTGATGCATTCACTCATCGTATAGCAGACCTATATTATCAGGATTTTCCTACTGAAAGAATGCTTACTGCTGCTGTAGGTTTATCTGCAGAGGCAGGTGAATTTACTGAGATAGTTAAGAAGATTCTCTTTCAAGGTAAACCAGTTAATGATGAGAACCTGTTCCATCTTAAACGTGAACTAGGTGATATCATGTGGTACTTTATACAAGCTTGTATAGCATTAGATGTTACTCCTGAAGAAGTTATTGAAATGAATGTAGACAAGCTTAAAGCACGTTATCCTGGTGGTGAGTTTGATGTTCATTACTCAGAGAATAGAAAGGAGGGTGACGTATGAGTGAAGAGTTTACCCGTATAGCGTCAGCACTTGAAAGGATTGCTGATTCATTAGAAAGGAAATGGCACATTGATATAGATCATGGTCATATTGAGAAAATAGATAATATAGATCATGGAGATCTAGACGTTCACAACCACGCTTTTTAATTATGTTATCAGAACAAGTAAAAGATTCATTAGATGAGGCACAGGCACATCTACGCAACGCATTAGCATATGCAGCACGTACCGAGAAACCATATATCTCTAAGCATATTGCTGATATGATGTCTAACATTGATAATATTATCAATATAGTTCCTATACTAGAGAAGATTGAAGATGGACTTACCGATTGATGATGAAGAACTAAGGAGATTAGTCTGGTGGACTTCACATATGATGGGTGAAGAAGAACTTCATAAGAAATTGAAATTGGTTAAGGAAGTTAGGGATGCTAATCCTGATGGACCTTACAAGAAAATATTACGTGAAGAGCATGGTATGGTAATCTAAATATTACGGAGACCTGCGTGAACTAATGGCTAAGGCAAAGATTGATGCCAACAGAGGAGATTTATTTGAAGCATTCTTTGCTGCTGCTGTAGCAGCACGGTATGTTAAAAGAGTAAGTAAGAAGACAAGCAAGAAGGTACCTACTATAGAATCTTCTGATGTTGATGCAGTTCTTACTGAGATGTTGAAGTCTGGGTATAAGAAAGATGTTAATGATGTAGGTAGTGCAGTATTTGATAATGTATCAGTTACTCTTCAGATTCCTAAGAAAGCAACAGCATTTTTAAAGAAGAAAGCAAATTGGAGAAGAGTAGAAGATCTTAAAAATGGTGCTATTAGATTTGTTAATGGTGATAGTAAAGTAACTTCACAATCAAGATCTTTATCAGAGAATGAGAAGGATGATGTTATAAGGGTAGTTGCTGCTGGAACAGCAGATCAGAAAGGTACAAAGGCAGACGTTAAAGTTGAGATAGAATCTAAAGATAAGAGATATAAAAATGCAGATTACTCTCTTAAAGTATCTGGTGGTGAACAGTTTCACCAGGTGTCTGGATTAGGTTTTGATAAATTTGTTAAGATCTTTGGTGAGATGGGATTAGATGTTAAAGAATCTGAGGCAGTATATGAAATAAAACTAACAGAATTTTTTGACGATGAAGTATATACTAAGAAGTATGCCAGCAGAGATGATGCAGAAGAGAGTGGTGGTGGTGTTAATTTAAAAGCATCTGCAAAAGTAGTATACTCACAAGCACAACAGAAACTTGAAGGTGGATTGAACCAGTCTCTTGAAGCGGAAGCTTCTGATCTTAAGAAAAAGTTTGCTGATTATATTGTGTTTGGACTATCCAGAAATGTGGAGACTGAAGTTGTAAAATTTGTTAGTGAAAGAGATGTTAGAAGTTTTATTGTTAACAAAGATTTTAAAGAATTGTTACTTAACACAAGGTATACAACTGAATTAACTAAAGCAGCAGCACCCACTATTAAAATCTATCGTGCAGATGAGAGTGGTAAAAAATTAGCAGGTAAAGAGAACTTTATTATGCAGATTAGATATAAACTTGAAGTTGCTAGTGCTACTTCAAATGGTATAAAGCAGTATAAGTTCTATCCTAGACACTACATGGAAGCACAGGCAGGTATGTTTACTGTGTCCGACCAATAAACTGGCACATGGATTCGTATATTAACGGTTCCTCTTGGTATAATAAAGATATACAAGAGGAAGCCATGCCCAATAAGCATCTAATGCATCCAGAAGATTCAATTCTTTTTGGTAGAATGGAAGCGATAGATGCAATCAAGGAATTATTAACCATAGGGAAACTGTCTGTTAAGTGGGACGGTGCTCCTGCGATAGTGTTTGGTATAAATCCTACTAATGGTCAGTTTTTTGTTGGCACTAAATCTGTATTCAATAAGAGAAGACCGAAGATAAATTATTCACCTGAAGACATTGATAAAAATCATAAAGGTTATGTGGCTGATGTTCTTAGGCTTTGCTTTCGCCATCTTCCTAGGTACCATAGGATTATCCAGTGTGACTGGATTGGCGTTGGGGGAGGTGCTGTTTATCAGCCTAATACTATTGCCTATCATTTTCCTAGTCCAGTTTATTCTAAGATTATTGTAGCACCACATACAGAATATAAAGAAATTGGTCCAGATGTTGAGGGTAAGATAGGTGTAAACCTTAAATCATCTGATGATGTGTATTTTGTGGACACAAATAATGCGGAAGTCACTCCACCATTAGGATTACAACGAATTTTACCTAAATTAGGAATACTTGCAAGGGCAAAAATACCCTCGGAACGAATAGAAATACAAAAATATATCAATTCCTATGTGCGAAAAGGGTACATTCCGCGTCCTCAAGAGATGTATGACAAGTTGGATGCTAAATATAAGAGAGAAGTCAATGTCGCAACCTTTAAAGTTTGGCATGGTATCTTCCAACTGAAACAGCGTCTACTCGATGCGATTGTTGTTAATGGTGATGTTAAATGTTACATCGGTGGTGAACCTTCCAGTCATGAAGGGTTCGTGACCGTTTCTGACAAACCATACAAAATCGTAGATAGACTAACCTTTAGTAAAGCAAACTTCAATCTAGATAAAAATTGGACGAATGAAAAAGTTTAGTGCTTTCCTATCAGAAGCTCAAAGATCCCATGCATCTCAAGAAGCAGAGAAAAGAAATTTAACACATGTAGGTTATGGTAAGTATGCCGATCAACAAGGCAATGTAACCCACATGTCCAAAGACGGTAAGTTAGTTAAACTTACTGGACAAGAATTAGCAGGAGATGCACAACAGAATGGAGGAGAAGAAACTGGAAGCGGCGAAGGTCAGGTCGATCAAGGTCCAATATCTATTACATTTGGAAGATTTAATCCACCTACTACTGGACATGAGGCTCTCATAAACAAAGTAGCAAACGAAGCTAAGAATGGAGAGTATAGAATATACCCCTCAAGGACGCAGGATGATAAGAAGAACCCACTTGACCCTGCGACGAAAGTTAAGTTTATGCATAAGGCGTATCCCGATCACCAAAATGCTATTGTGTCTAATGATGATATGCGTACCATTTTTGATGTTCTAACTGCATTAGATACTGAAGGATATAGTACAGTTAATCTTGTTGTTGGTGGTGATAGAGTTAGTGAGTTTAGTTCACTCGCACAAAAATATAATGGTGAAGCATATACCTTTGATGAAATTAAAGTAACCTCAGCAGGAGATAGGGATCCTGATGGTGAGGGCATATCAGGTATGTCAGCATCTAAACAACGTAAGTATGTTGCAGATGGTGATTATGATTCATTTGCTAAGGGTTGTCCTAAAGGATTATCTAAAAAGGATTGTCAAGAACTCTTTAACACAATGCGTGGAGCAATGAAGATGGAAGAGTCTGAAGATTTTGCTGAAGTATCTTATCTTCTATATGAAATTGCACCTAAGTTAGATCCAAAAGGTTTACGTGAAGCATATTATGATCAAGGATTATATCCTGTAGGAACTCTTGTAGAGAATGTTAACACAGGTATTAAAGGTAAAGTTGTTAGTCGTGGTACAAACTATGTTGTTTACGTTGATGAATCAGACAATATATTTCGTACTTGGTTAAAGGATCTAGTTGAGGCAGACAATGATGGGTATGAGGATTCGTCTACTCGTGAGTTCGGTACCGATAGTGTTGCACGTTATGCAAGAATGATGACACCTGGGGAATTTATTAAGAAGATAAATAAAAAGGACAAGGTAACTAGATAGCAATGAAATTCAACGAACTCCCTGATATGACTGCTGCCTATAAAGAGGTGCAAGACTTAGATGAAAAGAAAAAAGGAGTCTCCAAAGCCAAAGCAAAGGAGAACCGTGAGAAACGTCCTCGTTGGTGGGATGATGATGGTGACCGTATAGGTTATGAGAAGGGAGAAGTTAAGAAAGAAGAAGTGGAACCTGAAACTTTTGATGAAATTATTTCAGAACTAAAAGCTTCTGGAATCTTTACTGATAAAGAATTAGAAGATCTTCAGGAGATCTCTGCTGATAAACTTCTTGATGCTTCTAAAGCAGCAGACGTTGCTAGAGGTAAGAAGGCAGTCGCTGGAGATAAAGAAGGTGCTAAAAAAGAAGTGAAGAGAGCATCTAAATTCTATGCTGCATCTGCGGCTAAGAGAAAACAAGAGAATTCATAGGAGGCTATTTCCAATGTTATCCTTTAAGGAACTTGAAGAAAAAAAGAAAACCAACGTCAAAATTAATCCTAAGTTAGATGACTTAAAGGAGAAAACTAAGCACGGTGAAGATTGCACTTGTATAAAGTGTGATAAGCGCAGAGAAAATGATGAAGGTGATGATGGTCCAACTGTAGAATCCTATAGAGTTCTTGCTAGAGACAAGGGTGATAAAGGTAGACCAGCTCAGTTCAGATATAAAGATGAGAAGGATGCTAACAAGTTTGCTGATAGCATCAAGAGTAAAGGTGGTAAAGCAACTGTTGCTAAAGAAGAAGTAGAACAGGTTGATGAAAGACATGTAACTGCTTCTATGGGAAGACATGCTAAGAAGTGGAGAGAATCTCAAGCAAGGCAAAAGGATAGAGAAGATAATGCAAAGTGGGAAGAGAAAGCTAGGACTCATAAGTGGGATGGTAAGACCTGGAATAAAAGGGACAAACCAACTCATGAGAAGGGTACAGGACCACACGCTAGGAAGTTAGCTTCTGAAGAGTTAGAGTTAGCTGAAAGAAAAAGTCGATTAGAAAGAACTATCAGAAAACTTAAGACTGGTAGATTAAAAGATCCTCTTGCAGGTAAGACTCAGGAATTATTAGATGCAGGTAAGAAGTTCCATGATGATTATACAGCTAAGAAAAAACAGACGAAAGAAGAAGTGGAACCTGTAGATGAAACGTATTATGATACAAATACTAGAGGTATTAGCACTAAAGGTGGATTTAGCAAGCAATACAATAAACCAGGTAAACTAAGTCGGGCTTCTCTTAATCATGAAAGAAAGTCTAAGAATCCTGAACTAAGGATGAGTAAGAAAGAACTCAGAAAGAGTATGGAGGATGATGCTAATTATGAGAAGAAGATGGGTAGAAGTAAACCTACTCCTTCTAATTTAAAATCTGCTTTAAAGAAGCAATCTAAAATTAAAAAAGAAGAGAATGAATCGATGTCACAAGAAATTAACTACGAAGGTGTGAAGTCTGCTTGGAAAAAAGCTTGGAAGAAAGACCAAGATGCCAAGAAGGAGAGAAGAATTGCAAAGGGTAAGGAAGTTCCTTATGCTGCTTTGACTGCTTCTCATGAACCAGAATTTGAAGAGATCATTTCTGAGGAATGGTTTAATGCTTCTGCAGAAGTATCTGCTGAGTACTTCTTTGCAGAAGGAATCAATGAGGAAGGTTTAGATCAAGTCATTGATGAAGTTGGTCTTGATGATTTCGTTGAGTTTGTTCTTGATCCTGTTGAGGAATTAAATGAGGAGAGAGCAGCGAAGAAAGCAAAATCTAGCGCACCATCTTATGAGAAGGTAAAGGCAAAGGTTGATGCTGGTGACGCAGCAAGAAAGAAAGCAGGTAAAGGTGAGTATGCCAAGACTGCTGCTGCAAAACGTAACTATGGTGATGAGGATAATACTAATTACGATGATGACAAAACTCCTGCTGCTAAGAAACCTGCAGCAAAACCAGTTGCTAAAGTAACTGTAAGAAAGCCTAAGGCAGAACCTAAAAAGAAAGCTGCTACTAAAGCAAAAGTTGAGAAGGCAGTAAAATCTGCTAAGAAATCTCAACCAACAAAACCAACTTCAAAGAAAGGTTTACTTGGTAAGATTAAGAGTGCTGTATCTAAAGGTGTTGAAAAGCATCAAAAGGCAGTAGGAGATGTTAAAAAATCATATTCTAAGCAACGTGCTAAGGGTAAAGAACCTGAGAAGCGTGTTAAGGAATTTGCTAAGGGCGTTAAGTCTGGTGTAAAGACTGCTGTTAAGTTTGCTAAGGATGTTAAGAAAGTAGTTGCTGAAGAATATAATTTAGAAGAGGAAGGTATCGCTGATATTCTTGCTCGTCTAGAGAAGAAGAGAATTAGACAGGGTGGAGATCCAAAGGAATCACCACTACCTGCAATGAGAAAGTATCATGATAAGAAGAAAGCTTCTTCTAAAAAGAAAATGAAAGAGGCTCTTGAAGTAGCCGAAGCAAAGGTAGACGCAGGTAAATCACCTGAGACCAAAGAGAAGGATAGAAACATCCGTAAGTTTGGTGTAGGTCACAACGTTTCTGGTCATGGTAAACTAAGAAGATCACTTCACAGAATGAACCGTGGAGATAAAAAGATACCTGGTGATAAGTCAGCATGGGTAGAGATGGAATCTGTAGATGTACCTGAAAAAAAGATCTAAGCCCAATTGCAGAAAGGTTGGGCGGCAAGGGATATAAACCCAGAAAAGATTACGCAGGTAGAAGAGTATCTGGTGACTGGGAAGATTCTGATAGAGGTTCTGGTAACAGGGCAACTAAAAGAGCAGGTGGTAAGGTAGAGAAGAAATCTCCTACCTATCTTGCTTATGTCAAGAATAAAAAGAAAGATGCAATTCCTTCAGTAGGAACTCCTCCTCCTGTAACCGAGGATGGATCTTTTGACTCTGCTGCAAACAGGAGAGGTGCTGTATCTGCAAAATTTGGATTTAGATTTGGTAGTGGAACAGGACAAAATAAGTATCTCAATTTAAACGTTGGTACTGGTGACAGCACGACCAAGATTGCTGGTATATCAAGAACATCATCTTCTGGAACTGGTTATACAGGTAATGAGGTCAGCAATGCATTAAACAGAATGAATGTAGGAACCTCCGCCTGGAGTAAAGATGATATTGCTAAAGAAGTTGAAAAAGAGAGAAGCTATGGAGTTAGTAAAAGTGGAATAACAGATTCCAGTACAGGAAACAAGCAGAACATTAGATCAACTGGTGGTGTTTCTAAAAACTCTACTACAACTGCTAAAAAGAACTTGGCAAAAGCAGCAATGCAGAATTCTTCTGTTGAATATGATGATGAGAAAACTATCCAAGAGAATGAATTAGCGAAACGTGCTAAGGCGAATGAGAAGGCAAGGAAATGGTTGAAGAAAGATGCTAAAGAAAGTGGTTACACTGATATAGCATTGAAAGCATCCATGTCTAAAGGTGCTGGTGTTAGTGAGGCAACTCGTTACAAGAAAGAGAAGGGTTATAAGAAAGGTGGTCGTGGTAAACCATCTGGTGCATTAGGTAGTGTCATAAGTGACATTGTATCTAAGTATGGTAAGGGTGCTATCGCAGGTCAGGGAGGCAGCAGACAAGACAAGAAAGTCAAAGGTGCTAAGTCTTCAGATGAAGGTAAGTACTTGAAGAGACTTAAGGCTAAGAAAGAACTTGCTTCTAAAGCAAAGAAAGCAGGATTCAAATCAACCCAAGGTTACGTTGACACTATGGCTCGCTATGGTGGTGAAGATAACTATAAGAAAGGTAAAGGTCTCGGAACATGAAGACCTTTGCCGAGAAATTTGGTCAATGGAAGCAAGCTGTAAAGGATAGAGACAAGGCTCATAGTAAAGGAAAGAAAAAGAAAGGTGGGAAAAAGAAGAGATGGGCTCAAGGTGGTAATGAAAAACTTAAGGATGTAAATAAGCCAGCAGAAAGGAGATCAATGCAGAGCGTTGGTGGTTTCCGAGGAACTCATGGTGCTAGTAGGAAATCAAAAAGTGGACAAGGACCAGCAGCTCGTGTAGAATATAGACGGAAGAGTCCTGCTGACTCTGTAAAAAGGAAACCTTTACCAAAGGGAACTATTATGAGTATTAAAAAAGTTCGTGAATGGTTTACTGGAATAATGCCAGAAGAGTTTGTTAAGCCTCATCTTTGGGAAAAGTATGGTGATACGTTTGACAATGAAAAAGAGAGAACAAAGACTGCTAAGAAAGAAAAAGAATTAAAGAAGAAGAAACTTATCATGCAGCATGGTAAGAAAAAGTATCTTCAATTACAACAGCAAGGTAAGGAAGCTAAAGATAAATTAACTAAGGATCCCAAGGGTATTAGAGGGACTCATAAAGGTAAGTGGGGATACTTTAAGGGCGGTAAATTTAGGGCTGATTAACGACATATATAATATAACTACTCTCGTTAATTATGATTAACTTTTTAATGCCCATAGCAATCAGCATTATCAATAAAGCTGTTGATAGAATTCCTGAAGATTTAGATTCAGTGATTAAAGATTTCCTTATTAAGTTGTTGAAGAAAGCAGCAGCAAAGACTGGAAACAAGGTGGATGACGAACTCGTCGTTGCACTTCAGAAAGCACTGCTAGAGTCGTAGGTTTATAAATACTCATACCAGAACGTTAAAATCGGAGAATATTAACCATGCCATTATGGGGAAAATCTGCGTCTGCCGCCACTAATAAGCCCAAATGGCTGCCAGACGATGAGAACTCACCGTATCATAAGGATACAGTATACGCAGATGATAGAGGTTGGGTGCAAGCACCAGGTACTGCAGCATCTGGAAGCGATAATGCAAATGCACAACCAGAAGTATTAGCTTGTATTGGTGAGCTAGCAACAACACTTTCAAGTGCAACTGTCACAGACATGAGGTTTATTGTTGGTAGCACTGCAACCACAGACATGACTTCAGGTGATGGAACACAGAGAATACTTGTTGAAGTCACATGGGATGAAGCTGTTACTGTAACAGGATCACCTCAAATTGTTATTGCTAACAACGATGCATCAGGTGGTGGATATGGTAACCATACACTTACCTATACTGCAACTGGTTCTACTAAAAACAGGAAGCGTTTTACAAAAACAAGTGCTTCATTAGGTAACACTGATGTTTTAACCTTGGGTGGATCAAACATCTCACTCAATAGTGGAACAATTAAGGATACGGCTGATGGCACAACTGCTGCATCATTAGTATTATCTGGTCTTTCGGCGGTTGCAATAACTGTAGCGACATAAATTAAATGATAGTTGAACTGAATGAATCTACTTACATTCTGTTCGCCATCAAACATTATGAAAGTCCTCACTGTGTAACACGTGAGGATTTTGATGAGGATATGAAACGCTTCAAGTATTTGAAGCGTCTTCTTAAACGTTATGTTAGAGGGGGTCCGTTGAGGACTCATCTTATTATTAACCACCTTATAATTTTATATAATGTTTTTGGTGAAGCAGCGACACCCTTACTATTTTTTAGATTGGAAAGGGAATACTGGAGTTTATTAAAGACTATACTTCTTTATCTTAATAAATATCCAATAGGGATGCTTCCAGAATTGGAAGAAGACCCAGATGTTCAGGAGGAACTCGACAAGATATGAACGAAGAAATGATGACAACTGGTTCTACTCCTGGTGCTGCTGGATTTTCTGGCAATGCAGCACCGACTGGACCTGTTGCAGGATTTGATCCTAAACTGGCATTCAAAAAGAAATTACAGAAAAGAAAGAAAATGAAAGAAGAGATTGATAGACCTATTGAAGTGAATAGAGTGACACCTTATGGTAGATCAAAACTCTTCCAGTACAAAGTGAGTATTCCTGGTGTAGGTGATACTGTAGTGTATGCTAACTCACCAGCAGAACTTTCACAGAAGATGCGTCTACTCATCAATCCTCGTTACAGAGGTGATGTAAAGATTGAAAGAATTATGCCAGCTAAAGCTGCTGAGTTCTTCATGAATAAGCGCATGGCACACATGAAGAATGTTGATACTGCTGCTGTAGCTAACAAGAGATTGTATGCTCATTATGGGGAAGAATTAGAACCCAAGTTTAAGCAAGCACAATCTCAACAGAAGATTGCAATAGAAAAGAAAAAGATACAACTGAAGAAGCAGCAACTACAAAAGCAACTTCAGATGAAGACACAGAGTCTTAAGAAACAAGCTCGTTCAGGTGCGGAGCAAGACGAGACAAGATAATGGATGTTAACACCGCCATTCTAGAACGCCTGGAAAAGGTGGTGCATTCATTGCAGGAGAACTCAGTAAAGATGGGTCAACTTCTTGCTGTACACAATGAAAAGATTGATAAACAAGAACAAATTGATCGGGTACTCTTTGAGAAGATTGATAGTCTTCATAGAGCAGTTGATCGTGAGACAGAACTAATAAGGAAAGGATGTGAAAGGGATATACGAAAGGTTGATGACCGCCTCAGAGTCATGGAAAAGAAAATGTGGACTATTTTTGGTGGTCTTGCTGTTATATCTTTCGTCGTTAGCGTACCAGGCCAAGCAATCCTCAGAAACTTGACAGATCAACAAAACACGAGTATGATAAGGACTGTTGAAGTCCATCGTGTTGTCTGATTTTGTAGATGCACATTACGTAACGCTTCTTTCTGGTAGACTGGACAAGTTTGCTAAGAAGAAAGCTGACCTATACAACTTCCGTTGCCCCTACTGTGGTGATTCACAGAAACATAGGAACAAGGCACGGGGGTATTTTTTTCGTGTCAAAGCGGATATGGTATACAAATGCCATAACTGTGGGGTAGGTAGAACGTTACCAAACTTCTTAAAAGATCAAGCTCCTGATCTCTATGATGAATATATTATGGAGAGATATAAGAGTGGTACTAGTGGTAAAGGATCTTATGTTCCTAAACCAAAATTTGATAAACCTGTCTTTAAAAAGAAAGGAGATTTGAAAAGTATTGCTGATCTAAATATAGAACATCCAGCAGTTAAATATCTTAGTGAAAGACGAATTCCTAAAAAATATTTTACCGAACTCTTCTACGCAGAAGAATTCTGTACTTGGGTTAACAAGCAAAAACCATCGTTTACGGAAGTCAATCATGACCACCCCAGGATCATTATCCCGTTCATTAGGGAAGATCAAACAGGGTCTCAAGGACGTGGACAAGACGATGGATGGTTTGGTTTCCAAGGAAGGTCACTTAACCCAAGAGACAAACTCAGATACATAACAATTATGTTGGATGAGAATGAATCTAAAGTCTATGGACTCAATAGGATTAACAGTGCAAAAACAGTCTACATCGTTGAAGGACCATTCGACTCGCTTTTCTTGGAGAACTGTGTTGGTATGGCTGGCTCCGATGTTGATTGTCGGGCGTATAACTGGAGCGATTATATTTGGGTTTATGATAATGAACCTCGGAACAGAGAAATCGTCAACAGAATCTCAAGGTCAATTGACCGAGGTGAAAAAGTAGTGATTTGGCCACACAATATACAACAAAAAGATATAAATGATATGGTACTAGCTGGACATGACGTTCAGTCGGTGGTAGAATTAAACATCTATCACGGACTGGAAGCCAAAGTTAAACTTAGCGAATGGAAAAAGGTATGACCCCGAAGGAAATTCACGTAGTTAAACGTGACGGTGAGAAAGAACTGCTGAACCTTGATAAGGTTCATAAGATGGTAGAACTTGCCTGTGAAGGTCTTGCAGGTGTCTCTGAGTCTGCAGTTGAAATGAACTCCAACCTTCAATTTTATGACGGCATCAAGACTGAAGACATTCAGGAGATCTTGATACGTTCTGCTAATGATCTAATCTCATTAGAGAATCCTAACTATCAATTTGTTGCTGCCAGACTGCTCTTATTCAGTCTCAGGAAAGCAGTATATAATAACCACCCTGACAGTCATCCACTGTTAAAAGAGCAGGTTCAGAAGTGTTCTGACCTAGGTGTATATGATAAGGATATTCTTGGTAAGTATAATGATGAGGAGTGGGAACTACTCAACAGTTATATAGATCATGATCGGGATTATCTGTTTACATATGCTGGTATGAGACAGGTAGTAGATAAATATTTGGTACAGGATCGCAGCATTGGTGAGGTTTTTGAGACACCGCAGTTCATGTATATGATGGTGTCGGCAACCTTGTTCCAAGATGATGATAAGTTTTATCGTTTAGAGTATATAAGAAAGTATTATGACGCAATCAGCAAACACAGAATCAACATCCCAACCCCCATTATGGCGGGAGTCAGGACACCTATTCGTCAATTTGCATCTTGTGTTTTGGTTGATCTTGATGACACCCTCGATAGTATCTTTAGCAGTGATATGGCTATTGGCAAATACGTCGCACAGAGGGCTGGTATCGGTATTAACGCGGGTAGAATCAGAGGTATCAACAGCAAAATCAGGGGTGGAGAAGTTCAACACACAGGTGTTATTCCCTTCCTTAAAAAACTTGAATCAACTGTCAGATGCTGCACTCAAAACGGCATCAGAGGTGGGTCAGCGACTGTCCACTTTCCGATCTGGCACCAAGAAATAGAAGACATCCTAGTCCTTAAGAATAACAAGGGGACTGAGGATAATAGAGTAAGAAAACTTGACTATAGTATACAGATAAGTAAATTATTTTATGAAAGATTCATACAGGATGGTGAGATCACGCTTTTTTCTCCTAATGATGTGCCAGGGCTTTATGATAGTTTTGGTACAGAGGATTTTGACAGTCTATACGTCAAGTATGAATTAGATCCTAACGTTCCAAAGAAGAAATTAAAAGCACAGGATCTTATCCTTGATCTATTAAAGGAAAGAGCAGAGACTGGTCGTATTTACATTATGAATATAGACCATTGTAATAGTCACTCATCCTTTAAGGATAAGGTTAACATGAGTAACTTATGTCAGGAGATTACACTACCTACAGATCCTATCCAACATATTGATGGTGAAGGTGAGATAGCATTGTGCATTCTCTCTGCTATTAACGTAGGTAAGATTAATAAGTTAGAAGAACTAGATGAACTATGTGAATTAGCTGTTCGTGGTTTGGATGCTCTCATTGATTATCAGAGGTATCCTGTTAAGGCAGCAGAACAAAGCACTAAAAATCGTAGGTCACTTGGTATAGGTTACATAGGTCTAGCACATTACTTGGCTAAGAATGGTGTCAAGTATCATCATCAAGAAGCTCATGAGTTAATTCACAAACTCACAGAGAGATTTCAGTATGCTCTTTTGAATGCTTCTAATCATCTAGCAATGGAGAAAGGACCATGCGGTTACTTTGGTAAAACTAAGTATGCAGATGGTCTATTGCCTATTGATACATATAAACAGGATGTAGATGAGATAGTACCGAATGACCTACTATGCGATTGGGACTTTTTACGTAAGAGAATATCAGAATATGGTCTTAGGCACTCAACACTGTCCGCACAAATGCCTTCGGAGAGCAGTTCCGTTGTGTCAAATGCCACAAATGGAATCGAACCTCCTAGAGACTACTTGTCCATTAAAAAATCAAAGAAGGGGCCTCTTAAGCAAATTGTTCCCTCCTATTCCACTCTAAAAGGTAACTACACATTACTCTGGGGTATGAGTAATAACGATGGATACATTAAAGTTGTATCTGTAATGCAGAAGTTCTTTGATCAAGCAATTTCTGGCAACTGGAGTTATAATCCAGAGAACTATGATGATAATGAGGTACCTGTGTCAGTAATGGCAAAGGATCTTCTTAACACATACAAGTATGGTTGGAAGACTTCCTACTATCAAAATACATACGATGCTAAGAAGGATATTGATGAACCTTCACATCCAATTGGATGGCATGACGAAGAGACTACGAATGTAGATAATCTTATTAATGATATATTAAACAATAACGAGGAGGAAACCTGTGACAGTTGCGCCGTCTAAAAAGATTGAAGGTATGACAGTATTCAATAGTAATATTGTTGATAACACTAAACAAACTATGTTCTTCGGTGCTCCACTAGGAGTACAACGGTATGACTCTTACAAATATCCAACGTTTGATAAACTTACCCAACAACAATTAGGTTATTTCTGGAGACCAGAAGAAGTGTCTCTCCAGAAAGATCGTGCTGACTATAGTCAACTTAATGATCACCAGAAACATATATTTACATCTAATCTGAAGTATCAGATTATGTTAGACAGTGTTCAGGGACGTGCTCCTGCTATGGCATTCTTACCATACTGTTCATTACCAGAGTTAGAATCTTGTATGACAGTGTGGGGATTCATGGAGATGATACACTCTAGATCTTATACACATATAATAAAGAATGTATATTCAAATCCTACTGAGGTATTTGATACCATTCTAAGAGATGAAAACATTCTTTCCAGAGCAAAGTCTGTTACGAAATCTTATGATGAATTTATCAGACAAGCACAAGAGTGGGGTTCTGGTTGTATGTGGAAAGATTCTTCTAAGGGTTCTCCATCAGCAGAGTGGTGTCTCAAAGATTTAAAGAGGAATTTATATCGTGCTATCGCAAACGTCAACATCTTGGAAGGTATTCGTTTCTACGTATCATTTGCGTGTTCGTTTGCTTTCGGTGAGAATAAACTTATGGAAGGCTCAGCTAAAATTCTTAGTCTTATCGCTCGTGACGAGAGTCAACACTTGGTTCTTACGCAAACTATTCTAAAGAACTGGGCTAAGGGTGATGATCCAGATATGAAACAAATTATTTCAGAAGAGAAAGAAAATATAGTACAAATGTTCCGTCAATGTGTTGACGAAGAGAAGGCATGGGCGGAGTATTTGTTTAAGGATGGGAGCATGATTGGTCTTAATGATCGTCTGCTCTTTAATTATGTTGAGTGGATTGCTAACAGAAGAATGAAAGCAATCGGATTGGAACCTATATACGATCAACCCCTCAGAAATAACCCTCTTCCTTGGACAGAGCACTGGCTTAATTCTAAGGGTCAACAAAACGCACCACAAGAAACGGAGATTGAATCATATGTCGTTGGAGGAATCAAACAAGATGTCAAAGAAGATACATTCGCAGGATTCAAACTTTGATCACGATGCATCAAACGGAGATATAGAGTGGGATTTAGAGGATTTACAACGAGCAATCATTGATAATGCTGAAGAGTATGATAAACTGCTAGACAAAGCAGGTCAGCATGATCTTCCAACAGGTACAGCAGAAGCAATGTGGGAAATGGAACGTAACATTTGGTCACAAAAAGAAGGAAGGCTTGACGAATCAAGTTATTAGCCTTATAATTCAGAGGTAAGGTTGATCACCTTACAAGGGAGTGACTGAATAATCTTTCTGGCAAACGCTGGATAAGGTGATGAGACACAGGTGGTGCTGCACCGAAAGGTGAATCGACTTACCAGTCGGGTCTCAGGCAGAGATGTAAAATTTACTACTGTAGTAATGCCCGTCTCTTGTTGGTATACAGAATTCCAACCTCCCACCCTTTTTAAGGGATAGTAGTTCAGTGGTTTAGAACGCTGCCCTGTCACGGCAGAGGTCGTGGGTTCAAATCCCATCTGTCCCGCTTCCCATTTTTGTTACACCTTGAACTGTTTGTTACGGTTTCAAGATCATAAATAGTTACAACGTTCATCCCATTAGGGACGCAAGTAAGTCACGGAACGCATTACGTTCATCCTATGATCCCATTTTTAATTGCCACTTCTTTAACTTGCTCTGACGCTCAAGTCTTAGTCGATAAGATGAAGACTTATAAGGTTGAAGAGGAAGTGCGAGCTGAAATGATTCAGGTCATTAAAGAAGAGACAAAGGATTGTTGGGACGGAAATGACTAAAGGAACGGGCCTCAAAATCCAATTACTTTAGGAGTCAATCATGGCACAAGTCACATATAGAGGTGTAAAATATAGCACCGACAGAAAGCAAACCTGCAAGGAGATCAATGCTGATCTAACCTACAGGGGAATCAAGCATACGGAGACTAAAGCAGTCTGCGACATTTAGTTTGAATCCAAGACATACTTGATACAGAGAGGGTTATTGACACCCTCTCTTTTTTGTTGTACAATAAATACATGAAATTATATAAGTTGATAGAGAGTCATGAAACTTTTTCTGGACTGCTCTGATGTTGACCAAATCAGAGAAGCGTTTGAGACTGGTTTAATTGATGGGGTTACTACTAATCCATCATTGATGCTTAAGAACGGGCAAGATCCTGTAACAGTTATCAAACAGATCTCTGAGATATTTCCATTTCATGCTTCCATATCTGCAGAGGTAGTAGGTGATACTGCTGAGGATATGTTGGACATGGCAGAAGGATATATTGACATTGGACCAAACATAACAATCAAAGTGCCTTGCACAGTTGAAGGTCTTAAAGCATGTAAAAATTTAACAGAGGATGATATCCCTGTTAATGTTACACTTGTATTCTCACAGGTACAAGCCATCCTTTCTGCAAAAGCAGGTGCTACTTACGTGTCACCATTCGTAGGTAGAGTAGATGACAATTCATTTGGTGGATTGTGTCTCGTCAAAGACATTGCTAATGTATTTGAGAGACATGAAGTAAAGACTGAAGTCCTTGCTGCATCTATTAGAAATGTAAGAGATGTAGGAAGAGCATTTGAATACGGTGCTGACATTTGCACACTTCCCAATAAAGTCTTTGAAGGAATGTATAAACATATCCTTACTGATCAAGGACTAGCTACATTTAATTCAGACTGGCAGAAGCTAGTCGGTGGATAACCCTCCTTTTCCTCAATACCCTGAGTATATGAACGGCAGACTTAAAAAAGTAGACATGACCGCTAGGATCTTGAATATCAAGAGAGATATAGATAATCGCTCTTGGTATCCAAAATGGGATGGTAAAGAAAGATGGGCGGCACAACAAGCCCTTAATAATGTTCTAGACATATTAGACGAATACCATTATTAATACATGCAAAAGACAAATCTAAAAATATTAGTTGCCGATTTAGAAAGAGCAATAGCAGAATTAAAATCAGAGATTTATTCTGACACTAAAGCGTATCGTATAGATAGTGATACACCAAGATCATATCTTGATACAAATGATGACGACGGAGAGCTTGACTAATGGCTTGGAAACCCCCAATGAGACCAAAGTGGTTGAGGGAACTTATGAAAATCCCTGGACCTATCAAGGTTCAACTTTTACTTCTAATGACATTGACGACTTCTTCGGTTTTGTCTACAGGATTACAAATTTACGAACTGGGAAGCAATACATCGGGAGGAAATACTTCGTCCAAAAACGAAAGCCTAGAGGTGGCGGACGCAAACGGACGAGTGAAAGTAACTGGAAAGCATACTACGGAAGTTCTAAGGAACTTGGAGAAGACAGGAAACTTCTGGGGAATAGTAACTTCAAAAGAGAAATAATAAGCCTACATAAAACATTAGGTAAGGTTAATTACGAGGAGACTCGTCAGTTATTCTTACACAATGTTCTTACGGAGGCCAATGAAGATGGATCACCAGCATACTACAACAGTAACATCCTCGGTAGGTACATGCGAAAGGACTATTTTGAAACTGGCACACTTGATTGACTGAGGCAGTTCCATACTGCTATAATTATCAGGTAGTCTGTTTCTAAGTCCATGCACTTCTCTAATGAGAGTAGGTTGGATCTTTATATTGATTCGTTACATGAACTAGCAGAACTACCTGACTGCCTCTATAGCACAGCGGTAGTGCAGGGCTTTTGTAAAGCCAAGGTCGGCGGTTCAAATCCGTCTGGAGGCATGTCTCTTAAAGGAGTCTCTCATGACTACGAAAGAAAAGTTCTCATCGCATCTTGACATTCTATGGAGTGCTATTGATAGAAAGATAACACTTGACATAGACTATCCAATCATCTATAATGAGGTGGTTAGATACTTCGAGACTAAAGGTGTAGACTTCTACGGTGATGTAGATGAAGATTATGATATACTGTTAACCAAATTAGAAAAGGAACTATTATGACTTGCGGATTACATTCAAAATTTGAGACTGCTGTTGATGGCGTAAAGGAAGCCTTCAAACAAGCAGTAGACACTAAGGACTTTGATAGAAGTACTCTTAGTGAGGTATGGAGACATTATCAAGGCTTACAGACTATTCTGGAGGGATTGCCTAAGCATAAAGAGCACGATAGTATTTCCTTTGAAGGTATTACATTACCTGACGGGTGTTATGATCCAGATTACAATATAACTTTTGATAAGAATGACTTAGCATTTGATGCTGCTCAACCAGTGACATTCCCTGTTGCTTCTGATAGTCAGAGTGGAGGAGAAGATAAGATTGTTTTATAGTCTTTGCCAATAGACTATAAACTAGATGGTTTTCAGCGAGTGGCCATCGCACATATAGCGGATCATTAAATTACCTTATAAGGATCATCAGAAATGGTGATCCTTTTTTCTGTCATGGGGTGGGTATAAATACCTTGACAGGTCTTTAGATTTGCTATATAATATTGTTACTTTACTTTACATAACTTAAGATGACTTCATCTACCGCTTCAACGAGGCGATATGTTACTACAGAAGGTGGTGGCAGACAGAATATGTTTGCTCATGAGCCTCAGATAGAAGTAATCGATCATGATTACTGGAAAGAAGCAGAGTTACTCAATGGTCGCCTAGCGATGATTGGTTTATTCGCAGCAGTACACAACTACATCCTTTTTGGATGGATTATTCCCCCTATTTTTTAAAGAACCATGACACCAGAAGCAGAAAAGTTTAACGGTTGGGCAGCAATGATCGGTTTCGTAGCCGCTATCGGAGCCTATGCATCAACAGGACAGATCATACCAGGTCTATTCTAAATCTTAACAAATCTAAATAGTTACTCGTAAATTTATTCGTAAATACAAACAAATGGGCGACCTCGTAGCCGCATCAGACAGTATATCACCATTAATGGCAGTCCTCTGGGTCTTTTATCCTATGACTGCTTTAGTGTTGATTGAACTATTCTTAAGAGCAATTAATAATGACGATGATGATGATACCAATGGAGGAAAAGGAGTAAGAATAGGACAACCAGTAGCAGTACCATCAGGTGCTTGACATAGAGTAAAAATACCTATATAATACTGTAGAGTATTTTTACCTAGTCAAATGCCACAAATAATCTTTTTATCAACAGTAGCAATATTCGCATACACCAATGTCGGTCAATACGTTCTTCAGTAGTCCTTACTACGCACTATATGAATTTGCATTTTTCTGTAGCGTAGGATTTACAGCAGGGAGTTTAGGCTTATTATGATAATGGTAATTTTTATTGTTTCACTTCTTGCTCTCCTAGTTGGTCTAGGAGTATGGCAGACATTTGGATCAGGCAAAAAAGAATTAAGAGATCCGATAGCAGAACATGCTAGAATGCATGAACTAGGAATAGCACACGGACATGGAAAAGGACGCAACTAAAATTTTAAACAGAGCAGGTTTCTCAGGACCAGGTGTGGAGAAATGTGTTCAGGAGTGGTGCAGGAAACAATCTGTTAACTTCGGTATTGTCAGTTATTATAAAGCATACTATAATAGTTTTAACTCATAATAAATATGAGTGTAAGGGTACATTACCAATGAATGAAGAAGAGTTAGATTTGGCACCTTCAGAGTATGAACCACCTCACCCCCATGATTCAATGCCGATTGCTAATGGGACTAATAGATATGCGCCTCCTGAAAAAATGACAGAATTAGAATCCAATCCAAGACCAGAAGAAGAAGCAGCAGACTGGTTTAATCAAACCGATAGTTATTCTTCTCGTCATAAGTCAACACCAGACCATGAGAAAGGTGCTGAAGAAGTAGTTACTATGCATGAACAGATGTATCGTATGGCAACTGCTAGATACAATCCATTTCATATGGGTGCATCCGAGAACTATCATGCTGATATAGAATATGCTGGTGGATCTGAACAGGCATGGTGGACTGATGGAGAGCAGAAATTTACACCTGAAAATGATCCTTATGGTGGCTATTAATATAAAGAAAATCTATAAATATTAATGAGAAAGGCTAGCGTTGGAGGTGCTTGCCATGAAGAAGGATTTACATAAGCCAGACATGGAATCTAGAGTTGAGAAGCTGAAAGACGAACTCTATGATCGCTGTGAGCGACTGGAATTAACCTTTGAAGAATGTAGAGGAGCAGACGAATATTTAAATAAAGTATCAGATGTACTAAATGAGTTTTCGTATTGATTGATACTTGACAAAACTTAACAGAAGCATATATAATACTGTGTAAGGGCATTGTCAATAAGTCCCCCCGCATGGTGGTTGGGCCTCCAGTAAGGAGGATATCCACTTTTACTTCCCCCTAACCAAGACCACGGGGTAATAATGTCTTTTTATAACAAGTAAAACATCGCACTCTTTTTTCAATGACTACTCTGCAAAGACAGAGCAGCTCACCGCTTAAGAATTGGGACGAGTTTTGTGAGTGGGTAACATCCACTAACAATCGCTTATATGTTGGTTGGTTTGGAATCTTAATGGTTCCTTGTCTTCTAGCTGCTGCTACTTGTTTCATCGTAGCGTTTATAGCTGCACCTCCCGTTGATATTGACGGGATCAGAGAACCAGTTGCTGGCTCTCTATTATACGGTAACAACATCATCTCTGGTGCTGTCGTTCCATCCTCTAATGCCATCGGTATGCACTTCTATCCAATATGGGAAGCTGCTACCATTGATGAATGGTTATATAACGGAGGACCATATCAACTTGTTATCTTCCACTTCCTTATCGGAATTTGTGCCTACATGGGTAGACAGTGGGAGTTATCATACCGCTTAGGTATGAGACCTTGGATCTGTGTTGCATATTCTGCACCAGTATCTGCTGCCTTCGCAGTATTTTTAATATATCCATTTGGTCAGGGTTCATTCTCTGATGGTATGCCTCTCGGTATATCAGGTACGTTTAACTTCATGTTCGTATTCCAAGCAGAACATAATATCTTGATGCATCCATTCCATATGGCAGGTGTCGCAGGTATGTTCGGTGGAGCACTCTTTAGTGCTATGCATGGTTCACTCGTTACATCTTCTCTAATCAGAGAAACAACAGAGAATGAATCTCAAAACTATGGTTATAAGTTTGGTCAAGAAGAAGAGACCTACAACATTGTTGCTGCTCATGGATACTTCGGACGTTTAATCTTCCAGTATGCATCATTCAACAACAGTAGATCACTTCACTTCTTCCTCGCAGTCTTCCCTGTGGTGTGTGTCTGGTTAACCTCTATGGGTATATCAACTATGGCATTCAACCTTAACGGATTTAATTTCAACCAGAGTATCATAGATGCTTCAGGTAGAGTTGTTCCAACATGGGCAGACGTTCTAAACAGAGCGAACTTAGGTATGGAAGTTATGCACGAGCGTAATGCTCACAACTTCCCTCTAGACCTCGCTGCTGCTGAGGTAACAGAAGTTGCACTTGTTGCTCCTGCTATCGGTTAATGGAACTCATCGCAATAGCAGTTGCTATAGCAGCAACTGCATTCGGTGCGTATCGGATGACACCAAAAAGTTAATTATAAATAGAGGGGTCTAACCCCTCTATTTTTTTATGGAATTACCTAGGATACCAAAGGAACAACTGAGTCAGGAGTTAAGAGAAGTAGTAGGAGACAATGACTTGGAGTTTGATTCAGTCGTTGATCCATCAGATATATTTGATATTTCATTTAATCCTCACACCTATGAGCAGGGTACAAGAGACATTGGAAAAAAACTAATAGAATTAAGAGAACAAAACGAATTACATGGACGAAGCTCAAAGGAAAGATACAAGGAAAACAGCTAAAAGACTTATTAAAAAAGCCAAAGAACATCCAGGATGGTATACTAAATCGGATATTAAGTATGCTAAGATGATACGGAGAACCCTAAAGAAAAAGAAGGTGGACACTACTGAAACTGGCACAGTTGACAAGATTTAAAGTTTCTGTTATACTAAATACTATCATACAAAGGACTCGAAAGAATCGTAACCCTGTGTAGATGTTAATAACGGTTCCCCATGTCGGGGGAATTATCATCCGCAGGATTTTTTTATTCTTGCGAGACACTAAGAGACAATTATGTCAATCAAATCAACAATCGCAGCACTAGCTGCATCACCTTTCCTGTTCGCTGGAGCCGCTTTTGCTGGTCCTTATGTGAACGTAGAGGCTAACGCATCATATCCTGATGGGGATTATACCTCAGCAACTACAGACGTTCATATTGGCGTTGACGGTGGTTCAGGTCAGACTTCTTGGTACGTTCAGGGCGGTCCTGCTTTCGTTCATACTGAGTCTGCTGACGATACAGAGACAGAATTCTCTGGTAAGGCAGGTCTATCATATGCTGCTACAGAGACACTTGCTTTCTACGGCGAAGTTTCTGGTATCTCTAATGAGGACAGCAGTGGAGACGACATCATCGATTTCGGTGGTAAGATCGGAGCTACTTTCCGCTTCTAAGGACGGAGTTGGATAACTAAATAAAGGGTATCTTCGGATACCCTTTTTTATTCTAAGAAAATATATGAACTTTACAGTTTACTCCAAGGACGGGTGTCCTTTTTGCGAACAGATCAAGCAGGTTTTTGACGGTAAGGGATTCAATTATGTAGAGTATAAATTAGGGCAGGACTTTGGTAAGGATGCATTCTATGGTCAGTTTGGAGATGGATCTACCTTCCCTCAAGTCGTGTTAAATGCTGAGAATCTTGGTGGATGTACTGAAACCGTGAAATACCTCAAAGAAAAGAATTTAATTTGAGTAGACAAATTTTCCTAACAGTGGTATAATATGTGAGTCTAGAAACCCTCTAAATATTTTTAGCTAGGGAGTTAACCTTATGGAAATCGCATTAGTTGTTTTGATGGTAATTGGTGCATTCCTTCTGGGAATTGTTATATCATGGTTAGCGAAGGGATATGTAGAAGACTACATTGAAAACGCTGCTTATGCTAAATCAGTTACTCACCCTGAGATGCTAGATGAAGATGGGAATATTATTCATGATGAACTTATCTACTTACGTAAGGAGACCCAGTTTGAACTTGATGATGACGATGATGAGGATTAAACATGCCAACTAAATCACTTGAAAATAGTAACCCTCGGTTACTAATTACAGAGATCTTGCGTAAGGTCTCTAATGCTAAAACAAAAGCAGAGAAGGTAAAACTTCTGCAGAAAAATAACAGCACTGCACTACGTCAGTTATTGATTATTAACTTTGACGAATCGGTAGTGTCACTTATGCCTGAAGGAGAGGTTCCTTATACACCTAATGATGCACCTGTAGGAACGGATCACACCCGTTTAGAGCAGGAGTATAGAGGTTTGTATAGGTTCTTTAAAGGTGGTGACGGTTCTCTTAAGACTATGAAGCGTGAACAAATGTTTGTTCAGTTGCTTGAAGGTCTTGCTGCTGAAGAGGCAGAACTATTAGTCTTAGTAAAGGACGGTAAACTAACCGACAAGTATAAACGTATTACCAAAGCCGTTATATCTGAAGCATTTCCTCAGATAGAATGGGGTGGGAGGTCTTAATCTCGTGCATGTATTCAAAGAAGATTGTACGAAAGAGGAGGCAATGAATCCAAAGCTTCCTTATACATGTTACCTTGTAACATATAAGGTTGATGGTAAAGAAAAATATGATCTGAGTATAGCTCAGAAAGAAGTTGAACTCTTTGATTATTATTATGATCTCTATAAGAAAGACTTCGTTACGTTTAAACAAGCAGGAGGTAAAGTCAATCCTAAATTATGGAACAGTCAATCTATACCCAAAAAACCAAAACCAAAGAAAAAGAAGGAAGAATTAGAATGACAACAACACCATCTGAAAAACAGAATAAGAATGGTCTAACAGATGATCAGCAAAAAGGTGTTGAAGCAGTAGGTGAACTACTATCATTCTTTATTAAACCATTACTTCTTAAATGGTTATGGAACTGGGTAATACCTGGTGTATTTGGACTTGCAACCATTACATATTTGCAAGCACTTGCTCTTTATTTCATCGCTAAAATAATATTTGATCATGCAAAAGTTAAAGTTGATTAGTGTTACTCCTGATGCTGAACAAACTGTTGGATATGTAGCACGAGTAAGTAACCCTAATAACCAAGAGAACCCAAAGGTCTCTGGTCTTTTATCATATTGTATTAAACATGGTCATTGGAGTGTCTTTGAACAGGCACACATGACGGTGGAGATTGAGACCACACGTGGTCTTGCAGCACAGATCTTACGTCATAGATCATTTACATATCAAGAATTTTCACAACGGTATGCTGATGTATCATATATCAGAGAAGATATACCATTGCCTGAACTTCGCAGACAAGATACGAAGAACAGACAGAACAGTATTGATGATATAGATCCAGTAACACAACAGAATTTTGAGATTGAGATGCGAAAGCATTTTGATCAAGCTATAGATCTGTATAAGAAGATGCTTCATGCAGGTATTGCTAAGGAGTGTGCTAGGTTTGTTCTGCCTCTAGCAACTCCAACTAGACTCTACATGACAGGATCTATAAGATCTTGGATACATTATATTGATCTACGTTCAGCACATGGTACTCAGAAAGAGCACATGGAAATTGCTGAAGGAGTGAGAGCAATCTTTGCAGAACAATTCCCAATTATATCAGAGGCACTAGGATGGCTGTAGCATTTTCACAACAGATAAAGGAGGGGACTAAGAAGTCCCATAACGCAGCAGAGAATACTAAGTTTGTAGGTAGTTTCCTTAAGGGTGTATTAGATCCTGAAGAGTATCGTAAGTTACTTACTAACTTCTGGTATGTTTATGACACTATGGAGCAGAGGATACAGGAAACTAATGATCCTCTAGTGAATGCAATAAAGAAATGGAATGTAGATCTGTTTCGTACAATGGCTCTACAAGAGGATCTTAGATATTACTATGGTCCTATGTGGAGAGAGAAACAGATACCTTCAGAGGCATGTAATACATATTGTTATAGAATTAATGAGGTAGCGGAGAAAGATCCGTATCTATTGATAGCACATCATTATACTAGATACATTGGTGATCTATCTGGTGGTCAGATACTTAAAGGTATTGCTCAGAAAGCATTACAACCACCTGTAGGTGAAGGATTACATTTCTATGACTTCCCTAGGATTGAAGATGCTAAAGAATGGAAGACAAATTATAGAGCAACTCTTGATACGTTAGCCTTATCAGAGCAAGCAATTAATGCATTGATCACTGAAGCAAATTATGCTTTCCGTCTTAACATGTATATGTTTGACGAGATCCAAGGTAGTGCTAGTAAGTCCTTGGGAAAAATTCTATGGAACACTATCAGAGGTAAGTAAATGCCGACATATCCCGTAATAAATAAGAGCACAGGAGAGAAACAGGAACTCTCCATGTCCATGAAATCTTATGATCAATGGAGGAAGGACAATCCCGACTGGGATAAAGACTGGTCTGCTGGTGTCGGTGGACATACTTATGGTAATCCTAAGCAGTCTGATGGCTTTAAAGAAGTCATGTCTAAAGTTCAACAAGAACATCCCCTAGCTAACCTGAGTCGTTTCACCTAATTTTATGCCAAGAGCAAGAAAGAAAACCAATGGTAATGGATCATCTACCAACGGAATGACCCCTAAACAAATGAAAAGGAAGAAACCGATTGATAAGTCATACATGACTAATATCACTCCACTTACAGATAATCAGACGACTGCCTTTGAAGCTTATAAGGAAGGTAAGAATCTTTTATTGCATGGTGCTGCTGGAACAGGTAAAACTTTCATCACTTTATATCTTGCTCTACAAGAGGTGCTTGACGTTACTACACCTTATGATAAAATTATTATTGTAAGGTCTCTAGTACCTACTAGAGAGATTGGTTTCCTACCAGGTGACCATGAGGATAAGTCCTACCTTTATCAGATACCATACAAGAACATGGTTAGATACATGTTCAGTATGCCTGATGACAATTCATTCCAAATGCTTTATGACAACCTACGAGCGCAGGAGACTATTGACTTCTGGTCTACATCTTTTATTCGGGGTGTTACCCTTGATAGTGCTATTGTTATTGTAGATGAGTTCAGTAACTTGAACTTCCATGAACTTGATTCAATGATCACTCGCATAGGTGAGGACTCTAAGATCATGTTCTGTGGTGACATTACTCAGACTGATCTTACACGTGAGAAAGAAACATCTGGTATCTCAGATTTCATTAAGATAGTTGAGAACATGAAAGATGTTTTCACGTGTGTTGAGTTTGATATTAATGATATTGTTCGCTCTGGTCTTGTAAGATCTTATCTCATATCAAAATATAATCTTGGTTTCTAAATGACTTTTACTTTTGTTGATGTTGACCTCAAAGTTCCAGAGGTTGAACCTGTGAATAGAGATGGAGTTAGGTTCTACCCTATTCCTGGTGCTGATAAATATTATCCAAGCGTTACCTCAATCACATCGTTTAAGAACGCAGCTTTCTTCGCAGGTTGGAGAAAGAGAATAGGTGAAGAAGAGGCGAATCGTATCACTGCTAGAGCTACACAAAGAGGAACAGCGTTCCATAATATCACTGAAGATTATATTAATGATGAATTAAATCTCAACAAATACTTGGCAAACAATCCATTATCTGTTAGAATGTTTCAAGCATCTAAGGATACTCTTAATCGGATTGATAAGATACATTGTTTAGAAACTTTTCTATACTCTCATTATCTTGGTCTTGCTGGTAGAGTTGACTGTATTGCCGAGTTTGATGGTGAGTTAGCAGTTATCGATTTCAAAACTTCTACTAAAGAAAAACAAGAGAACTATATTGAACATTACTTTGTTCAAGAAACTGCATACGCAGCAATGTTCCTTGAGCGTTCAGGCATTGAGGTCAAGAAAATTGTCACACTTATCACAACCGAGGAAGGATCTGTTCAAGTATTTGAGAAGTACAATCTTGATGACTATTTACAATTACTCAAGTCCTACATTGAAGAATTTGTTAGGGGAAAAAATGCCTAAAGAGAAACAACAAACTGAGGATAATTTCCTGACACCAACAAAATTCTCTCAAGAGATAGAAAGACTGGTGAAAAAAAGTGATGGGTTAATAACCTACATTGAAGCGATAGTAACCTATTGCCAAGAGAATGAAATTGAATTGGAAACAGTTCCTAAGTTAGTTTCTAAACCATTAAAGGAACGGTTGCGACATGAGGCACAACGTCTAAATTATATGAAGCAATCATCTAAAGGAGTATTACCTTTATGAATTTTTTTAATTCACCACAGGTACAAGAAAATTTACAGGACATCTTTCACACTTATCAACAGGTAGCATCCATGACTAGCAAGATGGCTAGCATGGGTAGAGAGGCTAAATTAGAACACATTGATGAGTGTAAAGAACTTATAGACAAACAAAAAACATTTTATACTAGGTTGTGTCTTGCTGCTATGGAAGGAGATGAAGGAGCAGCAGACATGAAGACAAGAATTAATGCCATGTCACAAGCATTTGGATTTAACGATCTTGCAGAGTGCATGGATGCTATGGTAGATACATTAAATAAAGCTGCTGCAAATACATAATGGATTTTATTAGGTCGTATGAGAATGCTCTAAGCGAAGAGACATTAACCAATTTAATAATGTTAGCGACCAATCAGATAACTTGGAAGTCAAACCGTCATCCTAATCGCTCAGATAAACAGTTAGCGATTGAACCATTTTGGCCTGACTTAGCAGGAGATATTAATAATAGATTACTTAATTTTTTTGATGCGTATGTTACAGACTTCCCTTACTTGAAGCAACAAGGTGAAGACTGGATGAGTGGACAGTTTATATTACAGAAGACAGAACCTATGGAAGGGTACCATGTCTTTCATGCAGAGAATAGTAATTACAATAATGCAGTAAGGATGTTAGCGTGGATGATATATCTTAATGATGTTGAAGAGGGTGGTGAGACTGAGTTCCTCTATCAAAAGAGGAGGGTTAAACCAACCAGAAACACCTGCTTAATTTGGCCAGGTTGTTTCACCCATTTGCATCGGGGTCTTCCCCCGATCAGTGGTAGCAAGTTCATTCTTACTGGATGGTTTGCACCTTTGTCAGGGTCTAGTCACTTTAGATTCGGGTCTTGACTTAGCCTAAATAGTATGCTACGATTACCTAGTAGCATTAATACACACAATACGGAGAATACAATTATGTCTTTTGCAACACTTAAGAAAGCGTCTGCCGCTGGCAATACGCTTGCTAAACTCACGCAGGAGATTGAGAAGTTAAATCAACCCCAATCTGGTGGCGGCAACGATGAACGCCTATGGAAACCAGAGTTAGATAAAGCAGGTAACGGTTACGCTGTAATTCGTTTCCTTCCCGCACCAGATGGTGAGGATATGCCTTGGGCTAAAGTATGGTCACATGCTTTCAAGGGACCTGGAGGTCAGTGGTACATTGAGAACAGTCTTACTACACTTGGTAAGGATGATCCCGTTGGAGAACTGAACAGAGAACTTTGGAACAGTGGACGTGAAGCAGATAAATCAACTGCTAGAACCCAGAAGCGTAAGCTTTCATACTACAGCAACATATATGTTGTAAGTGATCCAGCACACCCAGAGAACGAAGGTCAAGTCTTCCTATACAAATATGGTAAGAAGATCTTTGATAAACTTGTTGAAGCAATGCAACCTGCATTTGCTGACGAGACTCCACTAGATCCATTTAATCTATGGAAGGGTGCTGACTTTAAAGTTAAGATCAGGAAGGTTGATGGATACTGGAATTATGATAAGAGTGAATTTGCTGCACCAGGAACCCTTGGCAGCCTAGATGATGATCAGTTAGAAGAAATCTGGAAGAAAGCATACTCTCTAGCAGAGTTTGAAGACCCTAAGAACTTCAAGTCTTATGAACAACTACAAGCAAGGTTAAACCTTGTTCTTGGTACTCGTCCTGCTCCTGTAGCAGTTGATGAGTCGGAGGAAGAAGTTACTCCACAAAACTGGGGTAAAGAAGTCTCTGAGTTTAGAGAGAAAGCAGTTGCTTCCTCTCCTGTTGAGGATAAGGGAGATACCCTTTCTTATTTTCAATCTTTAGCAGAGGAGGACTGATAAATAACTGGCACAAGGGGGGTTTAATTTAACCCCCTTTCTGCTATAATAAAGATATACAAAAGGAAAATTATGAAACTAGCTCTCGCAGCATTGTTTGCTTTGACTCCTGTATCAGCAATGGCAGGGGAATACCAACCAGGATACTCTGAAGAGAGGACTTGTTTTAGAACAGAGTATCGTGAAGAGTATGTGCCTGGTACTGAAGATTCACCAGGATATGTGAAGTCATGGAAGGATACCATTGAGGTTCCTTGTCAAGACCACCCCAACGTTGGTTGGAGAAACAATCCACGTCCACATACTTATAGAAGACATGTAACAGTGTATGAGGATGTAGATACAAATGATTGTTCAGATGGAACCGTTGCTGGAGCACTCCTTGGTGGAGGACTAGCAGGATTTGGTTCAAGAGGAAAGGATAGATGGTGGGCAATCCCTGCTGGTATCATAGGTGGTGCTACGCTAGGATGTGCTGTAGACGGAGGATGATATGACTGAAGAAACCATCCGCAAGTACACTTATACTAAAGCAGAAGTTGACAAGATGATTGCGGATGCTTTAGCAGAAGCACGTGCAATTGATGAAGAGTCTATGCGTAAGCACAATAGGACTGCAACTATCATTAGTATGATATTGGGGTTCACTTGTCTTGCATTGTTTGTGGATGGTTTGCTTAGGATACTTGGCATCATTCCACCATTTATGGACTTAGATGTCAATGTTATTGATGATATTGTAGAGAAGGTTGAGAGTGACATCATGCCACTCGTTCAACAGGGAGCAAAATATATACCACGGATATGATTGACACTTCACCCAGTTCTATTAGACTTTTTGCTGTCATAGTACTGGGTGTTGTGTGGTTTTACTTATTAAATCAACATTTGAGGAGTGACGAATGACACATGCATCATCTACACCACTACTAGACTTAGCATTAATAGGTTTAGTAGTTGGTCTGTTTGTTATCCAACGTGAAAGGAGATTAAAGTGAATTTAATTTATGTTGCAGGTGCCTTATGCACCATTGGTATAGCTACAGTTTCCTACATATTATGGAGGTATGATCCCCACGCATGAATATTCTATTGCCACTATTGTTTATGGCATTCATGGTAGCGATAGCAGGTGCTGCTTTTGCTCTGATGTTTAAGAATATTAGTGACATATCTAAGATGCGTATGGATCCTATCAGGAGACCAAGATTTAAGCATCCAGAACTACAAGAAGTAGAAGATGGAGATGAATTATTAGTGGTGAAGTTTAAACCAGAAATTGAAGAGGCAGGAACAGTTGACCTACACTTCACCCCAGACGAAGAGTTTAATGATAAAGTAAAACGTTCAGATAATTATTTACAGCAGTCATTACAAAGTCGTATAGAAGAGATCAATGATCCATGGTACGAAGATGATGACGATGATGGAGATGTTCCAGCAGTAGTAAGAAGATGATTTTACCAGGAACTACTGTCGTTGTAACCGATGAGACCTCTATCTACAGAGGGTATGTTGGTTGTGTTCAGAGGATTAGTGGTGATCAAGTTGCTGTCCTAATGGATTCTCATACTCCTTGGGACAAGATGATTACCTTTAGAACTAAGGATCTCGCAGAACAAACTACTGGATTTCAATACTACAAAACGAAATGATTTTTCTAATTTCAATTATGTCATTCGCAAACTTTGTATTCTATCCAATGGTGATAGGTGCAATCATTGCAGTGATTATAGAACAGATCTTCAGAGCTACAGGTGATGAAGATAATCCTAAAGCAGTCAGAAATGTGTTAGTATCTATGGGTATCAGAAAATATCTGATCAGACAAGCATGGATATTTAATATCATATGGTTTGTCTGTTATGCTATACTACTATTTGTAGTAAGACCAGGGCAACAAGCAATGCCCGATATGATTTGGCAAGGATGATGACTGAACAACTTGAACTAAATGATTTGAATGTCAACAACGTACTCAATGAGATCCGTCCTTACATTGAAGCAGATGGAGGTTACCTTGAGTATGTTGCGATAGATTACCTTGACAGTGGTCCAGTGGTAATCATAAGAATGCTTGGTGCTTGTGCTGGATGTGCTATGAGTGCTGAGACATTAAAGCTAGGCATAGAACGTCTAGTCAAGGAGAAATTTCCTGAAGTAACAGGAGTTGTTAATTGCTAAACGAAAACCGAACTTTTTTTCCCATATATTCGGAAAAAAAACTCGGCAAATTTTTTCAACTCTTTAGATTTTAAGTAACTGTTGTAGTAGTAGAGCCAGGTCCGTTATCATAAGAAGTAACGGTTCCTGTTCTTTCTGTAACAGTAACACTTCCACTAACATAGCCAGCAGTAGTTAAGAATCTGCTTGCTAGGTTGAGTGGACTTTTTTTGTTTCCGTATAGATCCAGTTCTGAATGAGGTTCATAAGCAACCAACTCTTGAAACTCAGATAGAATAAGTTCTACTACTGGTGGTTGTGCTAGTCTAATATTTCTTTTCTTCTCATTCAAATAAGTTTCGTGTTCATAATTTGTTACAGGATATACTGAAGAGGTTTCTCCAAGTGTAGTTCCATCAGGAAGAACAGTTCTCCAAGTTGAATTAACTTCAATACCTTTCTTTAAGAACACTTCACCATTGTATAGTGCTTCTTGTGTTTCGTAGTGATGAAGACCATCTGGTTCAGGATACTTAGATCTCACAAAATTTTGTAGATCAATTAGATTCTTTGGCCACTCTTCATATACATCAATTATATTATTAGTTAATAATACTATCCAATCTAAATATGGATCACCGTAAGCAGTTAGTGCAACTTGAGCTGGAGTTTCATCTTCTGCTAATTCATAGGCTTCCATTAAAGTTATGTACTGATCTAGATCTGCTCTAGTCTTTGCTCTTCTGAATATATTTTTAACCAAACGATACTTGTAGTCCTCATCATCTTTGATGCCTTCTCCTACATATACATTTGGTAGATATGAAAAGTATGCCATTAGTAACCAGCCGCAGCGTCCATTTGTGTTAGTAGTCTAGTCTCAGTAAATGTAACAGTTAAAACAACTGCAGGGACATCTACTTGTTGACCATTTATATTTTTGAATGATGTGTATTGATTGTCTGGTGTATAGTTAACGTTAATACCTGTGCAAACAGAAGGATATATTTTAAAGTGTAAATCTCTTCTCTCACGATCATCAATCTCTGTCAGATGTTCACTGAAGCGAACGAATCTTAGTTGATATCTATCAGGGATTTCAAAGTAACGATCTGTAGAAGCGTAACTACTGTTCTTACCCCATGAATCTTGTTTAAACCAATCCATTGCAAAGACATCAGTCTTATCTCTTTCTTTGGTTTTACCCCAAGCATCATACTTCTTATTTTTGTTGATGAATTTCTTATTAAATTCACCACTTTGTATTCTAGGTAAACTTCCTATCTTTATGTAATCAATTATATCTTTAACTTCTTGTGCTTCTCTAGCATTCCTTGCTAAGAATTTAAATGCAAAGTTGTGAGTTCTAAAACTCATACCTTGGAAGATCTGTTCACTGTATGGGTTGAAGATCTTACCATTTTGTAACGATTGTATAGTATTAATATCTAAGTTACCCTGTAGTCCAACAAACTGGTTGAAACTATTGATCATCTGAAGAATCATACCAGTAGAGAATTCTGGTATTGCAGCAGCAGAAGCAGCTTGTAATGTGTCTGCCATTGAACTGAAGTCTTTACCTGCCCCCATCATTCCCATTGCAGCAAGACCTGATACACCAATGTCTGCTCTTCTATAGGCAGGACTGTATTGTGTAGTAATTTGTGGAGGTATTGCAATGTAGCATCTATCTGGATGAGCAATTATATTTGCTTTGTTTCCTGGTAATGCTCTACTGTAAAATGCTTTTGGTGGACCTGAGTCCTCGTATTTAAATCTCTCACGTCTTATACAAATATAGTCAGTTGCTTCAGTAGGTGCATCAGCTGCTTTACCACCGTGTTGTGATCTCTGTGCAGGAGATCTATATGGGTACTTAAAAATTGACAAGTTTCTGCCTAAATATATTGTGACCTCTTTATATTTATGCGTTATAAGCAAGGAAAATATATTCCAAGGCTTCCAAGGAAGTATAAAGGTGATCCTCGTAACATAGTTTACAGATCATCATGGGAATATAAGTTCATGCTTTGGTGTGATCAAACCCCGTCAGTCACTGAATGGGGTAGTGAAGAGATTGCTATACCATATATTTCTCCTCTTGATGGTAAACGACATAGATATTACCCAGATTTCTATGTTAAAGTCGGTAAGAAAAAATATATGGTTGAAGTAAAACCCTCTAGGCAGACTAAAGAACCTAAAACTCAAAGGAAACATACTAAAAGGTATATTACTGAAGTTGTTACTTGGAGTATTAACAAGGCAAAATGGAAAGCCGCAACAGAGTTTTGTAGAGATTATGGATGGGAGTTCATGTTAATTACAGAAAAAGAACTTAAAGTATAATGTTTGGAAAAGTAGTATCTGGTATTAGTGCCTTTTTACAAGGATGGAATATCCAAGACATAATAAATGGTGGTGACCTTCCTAATAAAGAAGAAGCAAGAGACTCTTCTTTACAGGAGTTTATTGCTTTCTTTAGGCAGCAGGCTAATGTTCCGAGTTATACTAACATGTACTCGGTTCACTTCTCAACTCCATCAATGATGGGGAGTCATGCTGACTGGAGTTTTTCAACTGGAGATAATAGATTACTGTTAGATTACTATGCAGATAGTGTGAACCTTCCTAGTAAACAGATGACTACGGGACAGATTGTTACTCAGGGTGCATCTTATAGGTATCCTACTGGTAGTGCATTCAGTCAAATTAATATAGTTTTTAAAATGCCATCTAGTTATAAGACTAGAGCATTATTTGAGAGATGGATGTCATTTATGAGAAATGATGCAGATCAATATGTAGATTACTATGACAATATTACTGCACCTACAGTAAGGATATTTAAATGGGAGAGAGGTGGTGGTTCACGTATTACGACATTTGATCCTTTAGCCCATCAAGTATTAAAATGTGGAACTGGACAACCATTGTTCAATAATCCTAGACGGAATCGTGTTGTTGCTATGTGGGAATTGAGAAATGTGTTCCCCTTCAACGTTGGTTCTTCACAGTTAAACAATATGGAATCAAGGTTAACAACTATGTCAGTTGGATTCTACTTTGAACGATATAGATTCTATGTTCCTAGTCAGATTGACTGGGCTAGTAAGAACACTGATATACCTGGAGGGTTATTAACTAACCCAAATAGAAGAGATAATAGACCAGAAGCAGCGAAGGATCATAGTAGAAGTAATTGGATCACATATAATTATGCTTGAGTCTCATATATAATTCGACTTTTGTTTCCCAGAAAGTCGGGAAAAAAACTCGGCATATTTTTTGACCCTCAAGGTTTTTGAATAAATAATAGTACTGAATTGACTAACTATGGCATTACCTACGTTAAATACCCCACGCTTCAAAATGAAGCTACCGTCTACAGGACAGGCGATAAATTATAGACCTTTTCTTGTAAAAGAAGAAAAAGTGCTTCTTATCGCAACTGAGACGGGTGACCAGAATAGCATTGTAAACGCTATTAAGGATATCATTGCAGCTTGCACTGATATTAAGAATGTTGATGATTTACCAACTTTTGATATTGAGTTCGTTTTCCTCCAAATCCGAACTAAGTCTGTTGGTGAAAGTGTTGATGTTCAAGTCATTTGTCCAGATGATGAAGAAACTCAAGTGGAAGTAAAAATTCCATTAGATGAAATCAAAGTCGTAAAGACTAGGGGTCATAAAACGGAAATTAAATTGGATGAGGAAGTTGTTTTAACAATGGGATATCCAAGTTTGGATACTTTCGTTAAAATGAACTTTACTGAAGAAGAATATGGAGCTGATCAAATATTTGAAATGGCAGCTAGTTGCATAAAGCAAATTGCTGATCCTGAGCAAGTATATGACTGCACTGATCTTCCTAAGAGTGAAGTAATTGAATTTATTGAAGGAATGAGTTCTGCACAGTTCAAGAAGGTTCAAGACTTTTTTGAAACTATGCCAAAACTCTCCCATACAGTTAAGGTTACAAATCCAAATACTGAAAAAGAGAACGAAATTAAACTGGAAGGTTTAGCGGCTTTTTTCGGTTAGCCCTCCTTCATAATAATCTTCGTAATTATTATGATACTAACTTTGCACTGATACATCATCATAAATGGCAAATTGATCATATAGACAATCTCATGCCTTGGGAAAAAGAGATCTATGTGAAAATGTTGGTAGATTTCCTCAAAGAAGAGGAAAATCGTATGAAGGAGCAACAAGCACAACAAGCAGCTAGTTGATGGCTAAAATAGTACCATATAAATTTGTTAATCCTGGGAGTTCAGGGGTAAAGACTCTTTCCTCTACTGGTCCTAGGACGTTTTTGCTGGCTACCAATAAAATTGGTAAAACAGTAACTGGTTTGGGTGCTATTGCTAAAGATATACATGCTATATCTCTTGCCAGAACGAAGAATGATAAGTTGCAGGAGAAGGCGGAGCGTCGCAAATTAAGAAGAGAGCGAGATCAAGCCGCTGAAGATAATATGGAGCGTAGAAACGCTCTAATGGGTAAAGGGATTAAAACTCCCAAAAAACCTGGAGGTAAACAGAAATCATCTTTAGATAGGATGATGGATAGTCTTCTTGGTGGTTTCATGGGGATTTTAAGTACCGCCATGAAGTTTATTGCCATGATTGGTGGTTGGATGGTCACCAAAGAGATAATGGAATGGATGGCAAATCCTGCGAATAAGAAAAAATTAGAGATTTTTCTTAAAAGGACGGATTTTGTTATTAGGAAAATTGCAAGTTTTGCATCAGGTAGTGTAACGAAAGTCTTGGATGGATTTTCTGCACTTGTAGATAAAGATAAAAGTTTTATTGGTAGACTAAAAGGATTTGGGACACTTTTAGTAGGAATAGTTGGATTAGGAGCCCTTTTAAATCCATTTGGAATGATGGATGCTATTCTGCAGTTGTTGAATTTAGACTTCTACAGAGATAGAGGTAGAGGAAGAGATAGGGGTAAAGGTAAAGGACGATCAACATCTACCCCTAGAGGTAAAACTCCGAATTGGAAGAAAGTTACCAGAACTAGCAATAATGTTGCTAGAAGGTTTGGTAAAAATGGTAGTAGAGTATACCGAGATGCTCTTAAGCAAGGATTAAGTGAGTCACAAGCACTTAAGAGAGTAAAGAGATTAGCAAATAAGAAACCAGGCGCATTTAGACCACCACCTAAGACATCAGGTCTAACACCAGGAACTGCTAAGACAGGGAGGGTTCTTAGCAGAGGACTTCAAAGGGGTATGGGTAGAGGAGCACTTAAGTTCCTAGGTCCAGCAAACTTGAAGTTACTTAAAGGTGCGTTTAAACAAACCTTTGGTAGAATTCCTATATTTGGAGCGATATTAACAGGTCTATTCTCCATTCTTGCAGGGGATCCTTGGCAAGCGGCACTATTTAAAACTGCAGGTGCTGCTATTGGTGGAGCATTAGGTACACTTATCCCACTTCCAGGTATCGGTAGTCTTATCGGTATGATGGGTGGTGAATATGTTGGTGAACTTTTATATATTGGTTTCTCAGGTGGAGGTTGGAAAAAAGCAGGTAAGAAGTTAAGAGAAGACTTGGTAGGTCTTTTCAACAACTTTACAAAGATGCTTGGTTGGATCAAAAATGGTTGGACAAGATTCTATAAGGGTATTCCTAAGTTTAAGATACCTGATTTCCCTAAAGATCCGCCAGGTCTGCTCTCAAAAGTTTGGGGTGGTAATAAGATCTGGACTGGCTTAAAGGTAATGATGAAAGCCATGATGGGACCAATGGGTTTCATGCTTGGCAAGGAGGTACCTAACCCTGTTTGGATGCTTAATCTGACAGGAAATACATTCCCCTTATTACATAAATCGTTCTTCCCAACTGCAGGAACTACAGGTCAGGGTCAGGTAGAAGAAGGTCAAGCCATAAAAGGTGAGAAGTATTCTCCCGAAGATGGTTCAGATGGTGGAGATGCTACTGGAACCACTCAAGGTAAAGGAGAACCAATATACAACAAACGTGGAAGAATAGTTGGTTATACTGGTGATAAGAATAATACTACTTCTAGTTCTAGTTCTGCATATAAGAGTGATGTAAAATCTCCATTTAAAGGGAAGTCAGAGAGACAAAAAAATAGGCATGGTACTGGTGCTATAAGAGAAGATCATGCTTCAAAACCAGAATATCAGAACCAGTGGTGGGATTTTCTTGATGTATTTGAGAATAAGAAAGTTCATTCTCCATCAACACAGGGTTGGGGACCATTAGCACCAGGTGCTGGTGGTGATGCATACGGTGATTTCTTAAATAAACAACAACCAAAAAAGGATAAGAAAAGAGCATGGTGGGATCCTAGAGGTTGGGGATCTAAAGGTCCAATGGAAGGGAGTAGATCCCGATTTAAAGAAACTGGTGGTAAATTATTAAAAGCTTATCCACGTTTGACACGTAAACAGTTCTTCTTAGGTAAAGTTTTTAAAGGTATTAGTAAAGCAGTATCTGGTGTTGTAAAAGGTGTAGGTAAGGCTGTTAGTGGAATTATGAATTCTCCACTTGGCAGTATTTTAGGTACTGTTGTGCCTATTGTATTCCCTGCTGCTGCACCGTTCATTTATGCAGCACAGGGTATTAGTGCCTTATCTCAAGGCAATATTATGGGTGCCATTACTGCAGGTCTTGGAGCTGCATCTGGTTTCTCTACTCATTTTGGTAGTGGTAAATTTGCTGCTGGAATGGATAAATTCTTCTCCACTGGAATTGGAGGAGTTGCTAAAGGATTTTTAAATGGTGGTATAGGTGGAGCTCTTGGTGGATTAACTAAGATGTTACCTGGTAATGTTGGTAACTTCTTAGGTAATGTTGGTGGATTCTTAAGGAATAACCCTGCCATTAGTGGACTTATTGGATCTATTCCTGGTCTTTCTAATATACCAGGATTGTCTCAAATGTTTGGTTTGGATAGTTTTGGTCCGCAAGGATTCTCTCCTATGGGATTACTTGGTAATATTGCTGATAATATGGGATTTGGTTCAATATTCCGAACTATTACAGGAATGATGGGTGGAGGAGGTCCAATGGCAATGTTGGGTGGTCTGAGAGAAATGGCTGCTGAACTTGGAGTTGATCCTGCAGTTCTTGGTGTTACGAGTCAAAATAAACCTACATTTGGTAAACATAGCAGAGGAACCTCTCAAGATTATGCTATGCAAGCAACAATAGAGTTTATGCCTGTACCTATGCTATTAGAGAAACTGGTAGCAATTGAACGACCAGTACCTATACCAAAACGTATTCCAGTACCAGTGCCACAACCACAACAAGCGTAATAAATAATTAAATGGCAAAGATATCACTAGCAAAATTTACTCCATATACACCTATAGCAGCAGGTGTTGCAACTCAAGCAGCCGCTAGTCAGGAAAGTAAGGCTGGGTCTGTCTATATGGCAAAAAGTATCCAAGCTTTTAATAATCTTGGTAATACTCTTAATTCTTTTGGTGGTGTTCTTAATGATATTAGAAAAATTGAACTTAAACGTTTAGAGTCTGAAAGGTTAAAATTAAGAAAATCAGCGTTTAAACCAATGTACGGCAAAGGCGAAATGCCTAAGTTTGCTGGTTTTATTAATGATTATATTGGGAGAGGTGCGCCTAAATTCTGGGAAGCGTTAGTTAATTTCTTTACTGCTCTATTAAAGTTTGCAATAATTCGTCCAGCTTTGAAATGGCTGGCGAATCCTGAAAATCATCAAAAAATTAAGAAAGTCCTAGAAACGCTTGCTTCTGTATTCAGATGGATTACTAATTTCCTTCGAGGGAGGATAGTAAACACCATCAATGGGCTTTATGATATGCTCAGGGATGATGCGACCTGGTGGCAACGACTGACGGGATTTGCAAAATCATTTGTAAATCTAGGAGCATTATTCTTAGGATTGCGATGGTTAACTAATCCTGTACGATTAATTAAAGATGTTAGGTGGGTTTTAACTACCTTCTATAAATCATTAACTAGATTCCATAAAGGACTTTTAAGAGGTCGTGCAGGCCGATTAATGGGCGGTAAGTGGGGAACAGCAGCTAAAGTTGTAACTGCTGTTGCTGGAACAGCATATCTTGGTAAGAAAGCATTAGAACTTGGTGATGATGATCAACCAGCATTAGTTGATGGTGATCTACCACAAAGAGCAAAAGGTGGTTGGGTTACTGGACCAGATTCTGGATATGCTGTTTCTACATCACCTGGAAAAGGTAGTCCTGAATTTATTGGTCATGGAACTGAATATGTAGCTAAAAAAGCTGATGGTAGTAGTTTTGTAATACCATTCAACAACTTTGCTACAAGGCAAATGCCTGGGTTGACCATGGCCAATATGCAAATGGCTCATGCTCAGGGATTTGACCTTCCAAATTCACTTCCTAGATTGAGTGGTAAGGAACAATTCTTAGGTGGTGTTGGTAGTTGGTTTAAGAATAAATTTACTGATAATAAAGGTATATCTTCATTATGGCATAAGCCAAAGCAACAAAAACCAATGACTTTTGGTCAAAAATTTGCTGCTGGAAACAAAGGTTGGCAAGGTAGATTAGGAGATTGGTTTAAAGGTGGTGGTGCCGCCCAGATAGGTGGATCATTATTTGGTAATAAAGGAGCTAGTATTGGTGGTGCTTTAACAACTTTATTTGGTGGTGGAGGTTCTGGTGAAGGTGGTAAAGCTACTGGATGGGATATATTTAAGAGTATTGGTGGTATCGCATCAACATTTATAAAACCAGGAAGTAAAGCTTCTAATATTCTTGGTATGGCAGGTGGTATTGGTAATATGATGTTTGGACCAGGTGGCGAAGGTATGTCATTTGGTCAAAAACTTGGTGGACTTGCACAACAATTCTTAGGTGGAACTCCTGTTGGTGGTGCTATTAGTGCTATTGCTGGAAGTGGTGGTCTTTCTGGTGGTATTGATTCTTTAGGTGGAGGAGTTGGTGGAGGTCACTCAGGTGGTGGATCTGGTAACCAAGGTTCTGGTGGAATGTACCAGAAGAAGCAAGGTGGTGGAAGAATGGCAGTTACTGCTACTGGTAAGCAGATATTGTCTAAAGGTTATAGTGTATTCAATCATCCTGATTTTAAAAATAATAAATGGAAGAAAGGACCACCTAATAGAGGAGGAGCACATAAACCTGGTGGTGGACAGAGACATCCTAAAGGTGGACTTTATGGATTAGGTCTTGGATTAGATGCAGCATGGTATGGACCTGGTAATAAAAGTGCAAAAGCAAATTCATTAGCAGGTGAAATGTTTGGTAATAGAGATGGTGCTAAATTAACTAATATCGTTAGTGATGGATGGGGATCATGGACAGAAGGTGGAAGTAAGAAAGGACCAGGTGGATATGGATATCCAGGAGTGGTACATTTAGGATTTGCTGATAGGCAAGTTGCTGGATCTGGTGTAATGGGAATGGGTGAAGCAGATTACACCCGAATGAAGCAAGCCATCATTGCTAATGCTGGAGATGCTGGACCAGAAGGTATGGCACTTGCTGCTAGATCTATCTTCAATCAAGCAAATGCTATTGATGGTGGCACAGGAAGTACTGCTTTCCGTGGTGCTAAGAGTATGTCTGACATACTTGGAAATTTAGGTATTGGTAGCGGTAAATTTAGTCCTAACCAGTTAGGTAAGGCAGATGAAGCCATACAAATGGCATTTAATACTCCTGCTATGGGTAAGATGATGACCAATTTAGGTTTATCAGAACCATATCAGGCACTTTTATTAAATTCTACTACCTTTAAGAAAGGTGGAAGTCCGTTTGGAATAGGTTCCGATCCTGTAGGAAGGTTCAAAAATTTAACTTTTGCTGCTAATGATCCTAAGATTGGTGAGATTTGGAAGAAGTCTGGTATTGGAGATACCGAAAGCACAAGAAAACAGTTAGATAAAGAAAATAAAGGTTATGTAAGTCCTTACGAAAGGAAGCATGGTAAACCACATCCAAATTCATCAAGTGCTCGTGGAGCTGAAATGGCATCACCTAGTTCTGCTGGCACTGGATCTATACTAGGAGCTAGTGCAAAGGGTACTAGTTCTAATATAGTTTCTGGTAAGGCTGGTGGAAATGAGCAGGACAGAAGAGAGTCCTATCATATGAAGAAGATACATAGAGAACGTGCTAGAGCACAAGAAGGTATCATGGGTAGGACACAACGTCTTGTCCAAGAAACTATGCAACAAGTGGAATCACATAATGCTGGTGTTCGTTCATCAGTAGCAGAAGCACAAGCATTTGTTCAAAAAGCAATGCAAGGTGGTGGAGGACAAGGTGGATTAGCATCTGCTAGTATGGGTTCTCGTAATAGAATACAGTCAGCAATGTCATTAACTTTAAATACCATTTAAATTATGCCTATAAAAAGAACTAATGCTGGTGAAATAGGTTATCGTCTAAGTCTTTATAGGAACGGTAAACGGTTAAAGAATGAAGAAGGTGCATGGAACCTTATAAACTTCTGTAGAGGTTGGGAGATTCGTGAATCTATTGATTCTGCAACTATGGAAGCGTCTTTTATATTTGAAGATGCTGCTGGATTGCTCAATTCTATGACTGGATCTGAAACACTTAAACTACAGGTTCAGAGTTCTCTTGTTGACAAGGATTATAATTTTATAATATATCAGATACATTCTCGTTCTAGATCAAATCAAGGTAATGATGTCTTCATGGTTGAATGTGTTTCGGAAGAGTATATAAGGAATGAAACGCTTACACTTTTTGGACAGTCGGATAGAATTTTTAAAGGTAGAACGGAAGCATCTTACATAATAAGACAATTGCTTACAAAAGATGCATGGATAGGATCAAAGAAAAATCTATACTTAGAAGAAACGATTAACAATCAACAGTTTGTTTCACCTAATTGGAGACCTTTTGACGCAATCTATTGGATGGCTCAAAGGAGTGTTAGAAAATCTCAAAAGGGTGGTGCATTACAGAATGGTTTTATGTTCTATGAGAATGGAATGGGATATCATTTCAGATCTTTAGATAAATTGGTTGATGATATTAATGAACAGACTATGGAGAAGGATACTGATCCTAAGACTGGTAAAGCAAGGATGTACAAGTATTACTACACTCCTAAAAAGATGAGTGGTGATGCGTTAGACATCTATACTATTGATGGTATTACATTCCCTGAAGAAAAGAATTTATTGAATGTTCTTAGAGATGGTAATTTTGCTGGATATACTGCTGGATTTGATCCAGTAACCATTACACAATCCAAGATGGGATTGAGTAAAGAAACAAGTACAGAAAGTCCTGCATATGGTCTTGATAGGTTATGGAGTAAAATGTCTCATCTTAATGGTAAGACAACTGTTAACCCTATGACTCAAATGGATAGGAAGATCAAATCAGCAGTTGCGAAACCAAGAAGAGTTAGATATAATCTTTTACCTAATCAGTCATTTGATCCTAAGTTTGTAATGAATCCTCAAGCGAATATGCAGGAACTGGCAGAATTACAGGCATATCAATATATGAGAATAGAATCTATTAGGAATATACAGTTGGTTATAACTGTTCCAGGTAATTTAGATCTTTATGTTGGGTGTGGTATTGATGTGCAGATCCCTGCTACCTTTAAAGCAGGTAGAAAGACACAGATTGATAAGAAGTATAGTGGTAAATATATGATTTCAAAAGTTAAGCATTCAACAACAGGTCATATTTTGGAGACAGAACTCAGACTAATGAAGGATTCTGTGCTAAGATAGGATAAATAATTTCAGTTGAAGTCTACTTATGACAACTATGAGCGAATTCGGAGAGAACCCTCAAGCGAAAAGATCTCATGACCTAGACCATGAAGTGTATCTTGATCCAAAGGATCATAAAGAACATACTAATCATGGTATGCATGAGTATAGCGAGGAAGATTTAAAAAACGTAACAGCAAATTATGATGAATACCATAAGGGTGATGAGCCTGAAACTGGTATCAACGATTATCATCTCAGACACCAGGATAAGCAACTAGATCAGTATTGCGACAATCATCCTGATGCTTTTGAGTGCCGAGTGTATGACGAATGATATTGATGCCTTTCTTTTAGGACACTGGCACAATAGATCTCAAGCACAATCTAATCCTCATATCTACGCACAAACTGAAGTAGTTTGGAAGAAAGAGGATGATTGGTATTTTTCTAAAAATTTTTATAGGGTGGATGGTCCTACAAGTCCATACCGTGAAGGAAAACATAAATTTCATTATGTAACTGATACTATTGGTGTTATGGAGAACTATCGTTCAGATGGTTCAAGACAAGAACAGTGTGATATGCATTTCAAATTTAATGAAATGAGTAAATCTTGGCATGGGAGATTGGATAGTGACATGTGTACTGGAACAAGAGGAAATAGGATTGTTTCAGAGATCCATTTATATGGCGATAAACTACAAAGTAGGGATCAAGGGTTCTATGAAGATGGAACTTGGGCGTGGGGAAGTGATAATCTTTACAAATTTTTGCGGAAATCTTAAAAGATCCTTATAAATAGACGTTTTTGTGTTGAATCGCTTATAATTACTTACACAAAACAAAAAAATCCAGGAATGACTTACCAAAGCCAAACCTTAGTACAAGAAAATTTACAACGATTATCTGATTCGGAGTGGGTGGAGATGATCGCAATCAAACAAGCTATTAGTGAAAATCCCGCTTCAGTACATCCAGACAAGATGGAGTATTTTACTGAATTGCTGGTGAGGTCACATTCATGAGTGGGGATGGGCATCCAAAAGACCAACCACTAATCTTCTATAGTGACGAGATGACTACTGCTAAGAAGATACTTCTTAATAAGAAACAAGAAGTTATTGAGATCCAAGGAGTGATGTTTCAGAAAAGATGGAGAACGGGCAGTCCCATGCAGGGATAAATAATAAAAAAACTGCCTAGAAGAATGAAGCTAATTGACGGTATTCAACATGAGAACGGTACTGGATTTGTCGGTAAGGACGGTTTTTTCTGGTGGGTTGGTGAAGTTGAGGATAACGAAGATCCAATGGAATTGGGTCGTGTAAAAGTTCGTATCCTTGGTTACTATACAAATTTTAGAGGTGGGACTACAGCAGATCTTCCTACTGATGGATTGCCTTGGGCTACAGTATTACAACATACTTCTCAAGCAGGTAATGATGGACAAGGAGAATCTTCAGGACAGTTACAGCCTGGTGCTGTTGTTATGGGATTCTTTATGGATGGAGAATCTGCTCAAATGCCAATAGTTATTGGTGTTATGAGAATAAGAAAGTCTAATGATACCAGAGGTATTAATGCTTTTGCTTTCTCAGATTTAACCAGTGCAGACGGTGTTGCACCTAATCCATCTGCTATTCATCCTGCAGAGAAAAATACTGTTACACCACTTAGACCTTTAAGACAAAGTATAAGCAATAACGTTGCTTATCCAGGTCAGATGTATTCTGAGGCAGGAGGAGATGGGTCTCCAAGAAATGTTGGATCATCTTTAGGAGTTGATGGAAGTAGTGGTAATCCTATTAAACCAACAAATCCAGTTAAACCTCTTCCTGCTGCTAATGGTGTTGGTGGTCCTTGGAAGACGTTAGAATATAAATTATCTTATTTAATTGAAGACTTAGCAAATTCTGCTTCAACTCTAGTTAAGATTGATAGTTCACAGTATTTGGATCTTGTTACTGGAAAATATGTTAAGAAAGGAGATTTAACTTCAAGACTTGAGAATTATATAACTGTTATCTATTCTCAGGTAGTTTCTGCTATGCGTTCTTCTGTAGCAAATTTAGCAGAAGAATTGAAGATTTCTAATATCCTTAGAGATTCTACAGGTGTTCCTTTTTCTTCTTATAATAATATTCAGCAATCAGTTAGCACGATTTTAACCTCTTTATGCCAACTTGATTCTAATATTGCGGTTTATAAAAAGGCAACTCTTTCCACTGTTACAGGATATATTGACGGATATTTGGCAGGTAATAGTCTTTCAACCAAGCCTGAGCTGGTTATGACAACTGTAAACACCCTTATTGATGATATTGTTCTTAATAGTATGAAAATTACTATGGGTGTTGGAGATGTTGTTAAGAGTGTTAAAACTCAAGTCGCTACAATAGATAAGAATGCTACTAAGATTATTGATGAATGGGAGAAGGGAAGTGGTATATACGAATTCAATACTAATATTTTTAATACAACTGAAACTAATCTTACTGGATTAATGAAGTTGTTGGTTAAATTTACAGATAGTAATTGTACGAGAACTACTGTAGGTGGAACAGACACGATTGGTTGGTTCCCTTTATTTGGTGTTACTCGTTGTACTGGAACTGATTTAGATGCAATTAATAAGTTAAGAGGTAAGAGTACTACTGATAATGTTGATCTGTATGAGTCTATGTTTGAGAAAGCAGATCCTAACATGACTACTGCTAAGAATTATCCGAATGGTTCATATGATCTATATCTTGGAACACCTGGTCGTTTAGGTCAAGTTCATAAGAAAGTAAATGGAACAACTCATACGTCTATATCATTTAATAATGCTGTTTTAGCAGAGAAAGAAATAAGAGATAAGTTAAGGAAGGAAGAAAGACATTCTCTTTGGAGTGATGAGACAATAGAAGATACGGTAAAAGAATTTGTTGATGATGCAGTTAATAAAGGTGGTGATACTGGTAATCTAGTTGCAGATCATGTTTCCTATGCTGGAACACTTACCCAAGAAGTTCATGGTGATGATTGTAAAATGGTCAACCATGACTATGTTCGCACCATTGAAGGTGATTATCTTTTAAAGATAACTGGTAATTGTCATATTGAAGTGGGTGGTGGATTCTTCTTTAGTGCTGAAGGAGCTCCTGTATCTGTTAATAAGCATGGTGCTACTAGAGGTACTCTAGTTCAGAAGCATTCACTTAGGTTTGGATCAGATGTTGATATGAATGTTGTTGGTGCTGCTTTTGAATTACAGGGTGCAGAATGCAACTTGGCATCAATATCAACTAAAATATCTGGAAGTTTGTTTGAGAACTCATGTTATCAGCAAACAATGAGTGGTGTAGAGATCTCAATGACTGCAGATAATTCTATTGAAATGGTCACACCACATATACTACAATTAATTAATTGTGAACCTTCTACTACAACAAAGAAAGTCGTTGGATTACGTACTGTTGTTGTTGGTGGAGTAGAAACTATTGTTAATCCCAAGAATGCTAAGGAATATGAAGTAAACTTAGATTCTAAAAATGCCGCTTATGCCTTACCTATTGCTGATAAGTTGTATAAGGTTGATGCGACTGGTGGAGTTGTTGACCTAATTGCTGGTGCTGCCGATCAATTTATGGTAGAAACTGAAACTACTACCACTACTGATACTACTACCACTACTACTGGTGAAGCAGGTAGCTTTAGTGGCACCTCAACCTCTGAGAGTACGTCCACTTCAACAACTGGCGGAGGTAACTTGACACTCTCCTAGACCCGTGATATGATACATAGGTAATTGAGAGACACCTTAATGTCCAATCAAAGTTTTGGCCCATCTGACGATACTGCTCTTGAGCATGTATTTGTGAACCTATCTAAGCGTCAAGTAAAAATTCTTGATGAAGAGGGTTATGAGGCAGACGTAAACTGGAACTGGGAATCCAGTGGCACTAATGGTTTTGTTGAAACCCTTGCTGCTATTCGGGAAGTAGTTCCTGCAGACCAAGTTACAATTTATGACTGATATCCAAGATATTACAGAAGAAGAGGCAGTTTCAAACCTGCCTTTTCTTCTCACAATGACTGAAAGGAATAGAACTATATGGCGTATTAAGAGACCTGACGGAGCAGTTGCTCTATTATCTCCCGTCTTACAGTCTGGACCACCAGTTGATAATGAAGTTTTAGATCAAGTGGAGGAGTTCCGTAAGAACTTTATCGAAAATGAAAATCCCGAATTGGCAGCATCACAGCAAAAAGGAGGCGAAGAGAACTCTGAAACCTCAAGCGTTGAGAGCAGCCAAGAAGAGACTTAAAGTTCTTAAGAAACAATTGTTATGGAAGTAAAAGCATATGAGAACCCTTTACCTTTTATATACATAGAAAACCTTTATACTGAAGAGGAATTAAAAGGTATATGGGCAGAACTTGACTATTATCAAGCGAATGGTAATATCTTAGGTAATGGTACTAGACCAGCAAAGGATGAAAATGATCAAGAGAAAACGGTAAAGACTGGTATATTCACTGATAATGTATTTTACAATAGAGAACATTCTAATATTCTCACATTAAATAGAAAGATATTTGAAAATAATATCATTTGCGATAATCCTGATAGTTGGTATTTTAGACATTTCTCACCTAATCAGGATTTTACTTTAACATCATATTATGAAGATGGTGGGGTTTACCTACCACATACAGATAATGCTAATGTTACAGTGATTACATGGTTATATAAAGAACCTAAGAAGTTCAAAGGAGGAGATTTTCATTTTCCAGAACATAATATAGATATAAAATGTCTTCATAATCATGCAGTTGCTTTTCCTGGACAAGCAGCTCATGCAGTTGATATGGTTAAGATGGATAAAGAAGATTGCGGTAAAGGTCTAGGGAGATATGCTATTTCACAGTTCCTATCATTTAAAGATTAATTATGACTAAAAAAACATACGAAACAGTTGATAAGAAAGGTCGTCAGTCTACATGGGAATGGGAGGAAACTCCAGAACTCCTGGCTGCACTTAGTAAGTTGCGTAAGTCCACGGAACAATTACACAATGACATACGGGAGAAAACCAATGACTGATTTAAGAGTAGTCCCTGCTATTGATCCAGTAGGTTCTGATAGAAGAGAGCGTGTTTATGAAGTTTTAGGAGATTATATCAACGATAAAAATGTTGGTGCTCAAGAAACTTATGAAGAAGTACTTGCTGAGGTTGAAGGTTGGATCAAGTTTCATAGTGATAGTTTAGAAAAGGCAAGTGAGCTTTACAATCTTCTGATTGGTCGTGGATTAGAAAAGGCAAAGGAAAACTTATAAATAGACCTGTAGCCAATAGTGTGAATTGAAACGTGGGAACCAAAAAGATTTCTCAGTTAGAAACGATTTCAGACGCTAACCTGTCTGGGGAAGCAATTCTTCCAGTGGTTGTTTCTGACCCATTGATTCCTAACAGAAAAGCAAAAGTTAATCAGTTATTCAGAGGCGTTGCTCAAGGAACCAAGGCGGCTCCTGGCATAGCTTTTGATCTCGATAGAGATTCTGGAGTATATCAAAACGCATATGACCAGATAGGAGTTGCATTTGGTGATGGTGGTCTTTATATGAGCCGCATTACTAATAGTGCAACTAGCACATCTTTATATGTAACAGCAGTTGATGATATTGCAGATAATTCAGATATTGTATTAGCACCAAAAGGAACGGGTGTTGTTAAAGTAACAGGTCAGTTCTTGATGGATGATGGATCCTTTATCTTAGAAGATGCTCAAGGTCCGAAAGCAAGATTTGAAGTAAGTAATGTCGGTACTGGAACGAATACTCGTATATTTACCTTACCTGCTATTACTGCTGGTAATGGAACAACTATTGTTGGTGATGATACACAGCAAACTTTAAGGAACAAGACAATCCTCATAGACGAGGATAATTTTGTTGTTACTGATAGCACTAATGAAGCTATTTTCCAGATTAACTGGGCGATTACTTCTGGTGCTCGTAGATCATATTTACTACCTGATGGTGGAACTGTTACTACTACTGCAGAACCTACAGCTACTTCATCTACATTATTAGATACGAAATCAGAACAAACGGTATTAAACAAAACATTTGTTATGCCGAAAATTATTGCTGGTGCAGACTCAACTGTTTCTGCTCAGTTTAATGTTGATGCTGTATCTTCTAATAGGATTGTATCAATCCCTGATACTAACCTTACAATGGTTGGTACTGATACTACACAGGTTATAAAGAACAAGACATATGAAACTCTAGTTCTTCAAGATCCTACTGATCCTACTAAAAAAATTACCTTTAATGTTTCTAATCAGAATACATTTTCAAATGAAACATTTATAGTTCCAGCAACGACTGCACTAAATAATAGCGGTGCTAATAATGTAATTGCAACGGAACTAGCAACACAAAGTCTTTCTAATAAGACTCTGGTTGATCCTAAAGTTAAAGCGATAAACAATTCATATAATATTTCACTTTCTGGTGATAACCTTACTGGAGATAGGGTAATTAGATTCCCAGACGCAGACGCAACTCTGTTATCTACAGTAAACGTTACGTTAGATGACGTTACATTTGGTGCTGGTATCGCAGCAGCAACCTTAGCAGGTCGGACACGACAACAACAATTCTTTTACGCAGGTTTTTAATTAACAATGGCTAATCAAGGTATTCTGGCAAAAGGCAAACCAGGCAATAGTCTCGCTGTATTATACAGTTGTCCTATTGACAAATCTGCTAGTACTGTTCTTCACGTGGCAAACGATGGTACTGGTGCTGCCATTGATGTAGCAATAAAAGATTTTGATCAAAAATTAACTGTAGACGGTTCGGGAGCATATAAACTACACAAAGGCGATGTAATTACTGAATTTAATGTTCAAGTAAACAGTCCTTTTCAATCTGGTGTGTTCACTGGAGGACAATCAATAACTTCTTCTGATGGAGAAAAAACTCTTAAATTTGAATCTTTATTAACACCTGCCTATACTGAAGTTTTTGTTAAATCAATCTCAATAAGAGCAATTACTGTTGAATCTTTAACAGGATCATTTGCTGTAGGAGAAACACTTACTAAAGGATCAGGTAGTGATACAACTACTGCAGTAATTTACGGAGTTAATACTAGCACTAATATAGTTTATATTGGTGCTTCTACGATCAATGGATCTGGAGCTGAATTTGCTGCAGGTGATAGTGTTGCTAACACTGGTGCTACTGCATCTGCAACCATTGCATCTGGTGGTGTCGCAACTGCTGCTAATAAATTCGTATTTTCAACAACAACTGCTGGTGGAACATATGATCTTTACTTAGTTAGTGCTGGTAATACATTACCACTATTCGCTGATAGAGCATATCGTTTCAACGTTGCTGACGCTTCAATGTCAAGTAAAGATTTTTCAATCTCTACTACATTGAATGGTGAGTGGGGTCCTGATGGTACTGCTGGAAACTCTGATGACGGCGCAGAATATACTACTGGTAGAACAACTAATGGTACTGCTGGATCTTCTGGAGCATATGTTCAGTATGATTTTTCTGCCAATGCTTCATTACAAGCATTGATGTATTGGTATGAAGGAACAACTGGTACTGCTGCTAACTCAAGTTATGGTGGTAGTGACGCATACTTCTCTACAAATACAACTCCAACATGGAAAGATTTTTATGTTTATGATGTAACAGGAACATGGACAACTAGCGATAGTTTCTTATTCGGTGGTGTTACTTATACACTTACTGCTGTTAACTCTGGTGCATTTGGTTATGTTCGTAGTTACAGTTCAACAACATTATATGTTGTTAAAGGTGCAGAGTCTGCTGACTTCGCTGGCTCAGATACATTTAAGGATTGTCCGAAAGTTAATACTGCAACTCGTTCAACCGTTACTGTAAGTAGTGTTGCTGTTGCAACTACTGCTGTTGAGGCAGAAAATTATATTATTGATGGAGTATCCGTTGGTAACAATGCAATTAATAGAACTACATCATTGGTCATTGGACCTGGTGAGAAACTGTTAGCATTAAGTGCCACAGCAAATAATGTTTTTAGCCTGATTGGCTTTGAAGATGCTAGTGCTGCTTTCACTACTAGAACCTTCTAATTTGTAATAAATAACCATATATAAGCGCAGTAGGAAATGTCCCTAACTAGACTAAAGAATATTATTACGTCCCGTACGGGACGTATTATTTACGTTAACCCAGACGACTTTGATGCTTCTGATTCCATTGACAACAGGGGTAACTCTGCTCTGCGTCCTTTTAAGTCTTTACAAAGGGCATTCCTAGAAGTAGCAAGATTTTCATATAGAGTTGGTTTGAGTAATGACGAGTTTGATGCTTTCAGCATCATGCTTTATCCTGCTGAGTATGTGGTAGATAATAGACCAGGAGATGTTTTATATACTAACGTTGCACCTATTGACGCTAACTCAAACTTAGATTTAACCTCACCTAATAATGTATTATATAAGTATAACTCAACAGAAGGTGGTATTATTGTACCTAGAGGTTGTTCTGTTGTTGGTACAGACCTTAGAAGAACTAAAATAATTCCAAAGTATGTTCCTTATCCTACAACATACGCTGCTAAAGGCATAAACACAGAAGCACAGATTCCACCTAGGACAGCAATTTTCAAGGTAACTGGTGGTACTTACTTCTGGCAATTCTCATTCTTTGATGGTGCAGAAGAAGGTGTATATTTCAAACCAGATTCTACAGAGACATTAGCACCTAAGTATTCACACCATAGACTCACATGTTTTGAGTTTGCTGATGGTTTGAATACACTATCAACACTTATTACAAATGGTACAGTTCCTAACGCAGATTATTCTGCAGTTGCTAATATATTAACAAGAACTGACCTAGACATATACTATCAGAAAGTATCTAAGGCATTCGCAACTATTCCTGATACATCTGGTGATCCTACAACTGACCAGATTCAAGCAAGGGTAGAAGAAAATAGAATCGTTGGTCCTATTAGTGATGAATACAGAGTTTTACAAATTACAAGAAACGGACAAACCGCTACTGCTGTTACTGTTGATGAATTTGACAATCCTAGAGATCATGGATTCTCTGTGGGTGTTAATATTAACGTATCTGGTGTTACTGGGTCAACAGGACCACAGTCAGAACCTGATGCGGCGATATATAATGGATCGTTTACTGTAACATCTGCATCTGGTAACGTATTTACATATCAAATGCAATCAGAACCTTCAGGTAATGCTGTTGGTTCAAACATAACAGTTAAGACTGAGATTGATACTGTTGACTCAGCATCACCTTATGCTTTCAACCTATCACTAAGAAGTGTGTGGGGTATGAATGGTATGCACGCTGATGGTAGTAAAGCAACTGGTTTCAAATCAATGGTTGTTGCTCAGTTTACTGGACTATCACTACAGAAAGATGACAGAGCATTCGTTAGATATAATGCAACAACAGGTAGCTATGATGTAGCAACTTCTGGAGATGGTGCTCACTTAGATGGATTTGCTGAGTATAGAAAAGGTTGGGGACATAGACATATATTAGCATCTAATGATGCGTTCATACAGGCAGTTTCTGTGTTCGCTGTTGGATTCCAAGGACACTTCACTGCTGAGGCTGGTGCTGACATGTCCATTACGAACTCCAACTCTAACTTTGGTAGTACTGCATTAAGATCTGCTGGATTTAAAGCTAAAGCATTCTCTAAAGATAAAGCAGGAGCAGTAACTCACGTTGTTCCACCTAAAGCACTCAATGTTATTTCAACATCTGCTACAGGAGTAAGTGGTGCTAATACAATTACATTAACTGATGATGGATCTGTTAATGGTGTTATTGAAGGTATGACGGTTCATGGAACAGGTATTGGAACTTCATCTACAGTTGGTAATGTTAATACAAATACTAGAGTTATCACATTAACAGTTAATAATAGTGCTACTGTTAGTGGTAATGTTATTTTCGGTGAAGAAACATCTGTTAACTGGGTTAACATTGATATTCAAAGAACTAAGACAGTTAACGCTGCATTAGCAGGTCAGGGTGGTACTCCTGGAACAAGATTGTACCTATATGGTTACACAGTTCAGGCATCTCCACCAACGACAAGAGTTCAAGGTTACACAGTTGGTGCTAGACAAGATGGCACTGGTGGTAGTGCAGTACCAGATAAGATTAATTGTTTGCTTGTTGCTCAAGGAGCATCTGAAGCATCAACACATTACGCATCTATATCACCTTATGGTCCTAGTGTATCTGGTCTTGCTGCTGGTGTTGCTGGATCACCACTTCAATATGACAGTGCAACTTATACTATAGGTGGTGTTGCTAACTCAGTTGGTGGATGGTATTTAAATGTTAGTGCAACTAACAACACAATTTATACTACTCTATCTACTAATACTACTTACAATACAGTCAACTTTACTCCAACAACATTCCTTAAGAGAATACCTGACCCAAGAGACTTACAAGATAGAACTTATCGTGTTAGGTATGTAATTGATAAAGATAAGACTAACCCATTACCAAGAGATCCTATCTCTGGTTATGTATTACAACCATTGAACAGTGATACTACATCATATAATCTTACTAAGTGTTTCTACATCTATGATATTGAAACGGTTCAGAAGTTTGTAAGAGGATCTACAGATGGTATCTATTATCTAACTCTTCTTTGCGGATCTATTGCACCTTCAACATCTAACTTCAATGATAGGAAGTTCTCACAGAATGTGAACGAAGTTTATCCTACGTTTGACAGAGATAATCCTGTTGCTGATCCTACTGCTGCAACTTCTGTAGCAAATAATGAAACTATTGGATTGGTTAATTCAACTGATGGTGCAACTCCACCAGCATTAGATCCAAAACTTTCTATTACTAAGGAAGCAATTCAATTTATGTTGCAGGATAGTGGTTGGACTCAACCAGGTACTACTCCAAACTATGATTCCGTTAACGGTAGATTATCTAGTATTGATTTAACTGCTCGTGCAGGTGATGAGGAAACAAGAAAGATTAATATAAGAGAAAATAATGATGGAACAGTCGCACCTATTAACGTAGAGTTTAGACGACATTCAATTCTAAGATCTGGTAACCATACATTTGAGTATCTCGGTTTTGGTCCAGGTAACTACTCAACAGCATTCCCTCAAGCACAGGTTGAAACTTTAGATTCTAACCAAGTTAGATTCTCTCAGAGTATTAAAGAGGAAGCGGGTGTTGCATTCTATTCAGGATTGAACTCTCAAGGTGACCTATACATTGGTAACCAGGTTATTAACCCAGTTACAGGTCAGGTTACTACTGAAGATGTTGCTCAACTTAATGTTGTTGGTGAAGAGAACACAACTATTGAGACTTTCTCTGAATTAGTATTAACAGATAAATTAACCGTAATTGGTGGTGCATCTAACCAGTTAGAATCTATATTCGCTGGTCCAGTTACATTCCAAGGACAGACAACATTTACTGGTAATGCTTCTGTTAGAAAATTAACTTATACTAATGCAGATGGTACTGTAATTAAACAGACATTACTTGCACCGAAACTTTCAACTGGTTTACCTGACTTCTCTAATATCGTAGGATATGATACACCTGCTGATGGTGATTTAGTTTATAATATTAACTGGACACCTGGTGATTCACTTGGTTGGATACACTATAATGGAAACTGGAAAGAATTTGGTTTAACTGACACTGGTCAAATTAATATTGCTACATTTACTAATGACCAACATATTGGTATTGGAGTAGCAGCATCATCTGGATATAGGGTTGATGTTAATGGTAACGTCAGAGTTGATGGTAACTTAGTTGTTACTGGAACTGGTGGTATTTCCTCTGCAGGATATATTACTAAGTCATACACTGGTGATGGATCACAGTTAACATTTGCTGTGACTACTTACGGTGGTGGCATTAAGCACACTGCAAGTTCGTTGTTAGTGTCCTTAAATGGTGTTGTGCAAATTGCAGGAACAAACTATACCGTTGACACTAATGGTGCTAACGTTGTATTTGGCTCTGGTGATGCACCACTGGCAACAGACGTAGTTCACATCCTAGAGATGCCTATATAAAAAGGAGGAAACTAAAGCAATATGGCAATTTCAAAGATTAGTGGAAATCAAATTTCTACTTCCACATCCGCAATCATTACTACTTTAAGTTTCTTAAACACGAATAGTGTTTTGAAGATTCCTACAGGTACTACAGCACAACGTCCAACGGGTGTTAGTGTTGGAACAATGCGTTTTAACTCATCAACAGACGCAGCAGAAATTTATAAAGCAGATGATGGAACTGGTAGTGCTGGATGGGCTTCAGTTTCTGGTGGAGGACCATCTTTAGGAGATAAGTCTGTCATTAGAACTAATGCAGCAACAATAGCAGAGAATATTACGGTTGGACCAACCGCAGGAGCAGAATTTGCAAACGGAATGAGTGCAGGTCCGATAACAATTAACTCAGGTTTCACAGTAACAGTAGAATCTGGTGGAGCATGGAGTATTAGATAATGAAACTCAATGTCGGTCAAATACAAGGCTTGTCTGGCAACAGTTTCAATGTCACAATACCAGATAATACAGCACTAGAATTTAATGGGAGTTCGTTGAGGATTTTAAATCCTGCTACGGGTTCCTTTCCTTGTCCTAATGGGACAGCAGCAGAATGGGATGCTAACGAAAGAGAGAAACAACATAAACCTTACATAAATGGTCAGATAAGATTTAATGCTGACACTAATGGATTACAGTGTTACTATAATGGTCAGTGGATGGTTGCTTCTACTGATTCTGCAAATCCAGGAGACAGTCAAGATAATCCTGCAGCAAGTGGAACTGCAATTAAAGATGCTGGAAAACCAAGTGGTCTTTATTGGATTAAACCTAATAGTGCTTCAACTGCATACGAGATGTATGTTGACACAACTAGAAATGGTGGTGGATGGGTATTAGTTGCTAGAGTTACTACAGCAAGTTGTCAGGCACACATGACCACTTCAGCAGTTGGTGTATCTGGAACTACTGGTCCTAGATTAACTAATAACTCAACAGTTAAGATGGCAGATAGTTGGATAAATGATCTAAGGACTGCTTCTCCTTATACTGGTTCAACACGTTGGTGGCTTGAAGCAGATGGATGGAATAAGGATATGTTTGTTGATTCTGCTGCAACAATGGATGGTTTATCCAGTGCATCTAACCAGAATGAAAGAACAAGAGTATCTACTTCATACGAAGGAACTATAAGTGATCAAGGTCCGAATACTGGTACTAGAGGATTTGGTGACCACCATACAAACAGTACATATTTTGCTTGGGGTAGACACCCTGAACAGAATAACAACTGTGGATTCCGTCAGGATAGTTTAGGTTCTTCTAACGGATACCTGTGGCTTAAATAAATATAGAAAAGTAGTAATCTTATGAGTCAATTACAAACTGGTGGATTAGGAGGAATCGCTCAAACACTGAATCAAGTTACAGTTCCCGCAGGACATAATTTGGTAATTGATGGTGATATACTTCATCATAATGGTAATGGAGCATTTACGATTCCTGCTGGTACAACAGCCCAGAGACCAGGAAGTCCAAATAGGGGCGATATGAGATTTAATACTTCTGATGATGCTCTTGAAGTTTGGACTGGAACTGATTGGAAACAATATGGTATTGCTTTAGGTACTAGTTCTGGTAATCCTGCAGAATCTGCTGCTGCTATTCTTGCTAATGATGCTAGTGCAACTGATGGTGTTTACTGGTTAAGTCATTCAGGAGGATCGGGAGCATATCAAGCATATTGTGATATGAGTAATGGTGGTTATATATTAGTTGGTAAGGTATCATCTTCACCTGCTGATACATCTAACCCTTGGTCATATAGTGGAGCAAGATGGACTGCAACTTCACCTCATAGTGAAGATGGTTGTCAGAGTACTGCTGCAGGTGATTCCCTAAATAGAGGGTATTATGAACATACTCTTGCCACAGGATTTAGATTTTCTATGAATACAATTGGTAATGTTCTTTCAGTAGCAAGGACGGGAGTTACTCCTAGACAAGCATTTACTGGAGCAGCATACAACACTAATAAGAGTAGAAGTGATTTTCTAAACTGGATACCTAATAATAGTAGTGAGTGGAACAACCAACCTCATTGTAATAGAAACGGTTTTAACAGAACTGACTCTAGTGGTACTGCTATGAGATATGGTCATACTATGAACAATGAGAATGAGTGTAACTCTAACGATTCTGCTATTGGATTTGGTTGTTATACTAATAGCCAAAGTAGCAGTGGTGATAGAAATTGTGCTTGCGGTGGTTTCCGATGGGGTGGAACCCAAAGATGGGCATACAACGGTTGGATTTGGGTTAAGTAACTATGAGTATTATACGTGTAGGAACAATAGAAGGAACTTCTGATACTGACTATCATATTCAGATGGAATCTACTGCTGATATTAAAGTAGAGGGTGGATTAACTGTTGCAGATAGAGCGCAAGTTACTATCCCTGTAGGAACTGAGGCACAAAGACCAGGTACTCCTGCTGCTGGAATGATAAGAGTAAATACAGAGAATGATGGTGCATTTGAAATTTATACTGGATCAGGATGGGCTCCAATACTAACACCACCACCACCCCCTGAAACTGGAGGCGGCGGTGGCGGCGGAGGACCAGAAATAGGTTCTAATGGTAATCCTGCTACAAGTGGTATGGCATTATTAGCAGCAGGTAAGACCAGTGGAATATATTGGGTGAAACCTGGAAGTGAATCAGCATACGAAATGTATTATAATGCTAGTGATAACGGTGGAGGATGGATACTTTGTGCTCGTGTAAGAACTAATACTTGTCAGGATCATGTAAATAATGGTGCTGTTCGTATTAGTGGAACTACTGGTCCGAGGACTGGAGACACTAGTACATCAAAAATGCCAGATAGTTGGATCAATGCTTTGCGTACAGCATCAACATATACTGGTCCTACTGCATATTGGTTAGAAGCAGATGGTTGGGGTGCAAACATGTTTGTTTCCTCTTCTGCTACTGTTGATTTAGTATCTTCTGCTAGTAATCAAAATGAAAGGACAAGAGTAACTACTTCATATGAAGGTGGTTTAAGTGATAGAGGTCCGAATAGTGGTACTAGAGGATTTGGTGACCACCATACTTCTGGTAATACATACTATGCGTGGGCTAGACACCCAGAGCAAGGTAATAATTGCGGATTTAGATCTGATGCTAGAGGTGCCTCACATGGCAGACTCTGGGTTAAATAATATAAATAACTAACAAAAGACAGTTGCAACAATGTCAGAAATAAGAGTTGATAAAATCAAAGGAACTAATGTCGGAGCTGGTGGCAAGGACATTCAGTTTGATGGTAGTGGTAATATAGTATATACTGGCAACTTGAGCAGTGTTGGAACTATTACAGCATCAAACGCTACACTTTCTACACTATTAACAATTCCCAACTATGCTACTGCTAGTTTACCTGCTAGCCCTGCTGTTGGAACTATAGCGTATGATACTGATGAAACAGTAATGAAAGTATACACTGGATCTGATAATGGATGGGTCGGTGTAGGATCTGCTGCTGGTGGTGCAGCAACTGGAAGTGGAGGAAACGTAACAACTTCTGGTGGATATACCATACACCAATTTACAGGTAATGGAACATTTACTGTTGCAGGAGCATCTGGTTTAACTGTTGACGTTCTTCTCGTAGGAGGAGGTGGAGGCGGTGGAACCCGTAATGCTGGTCCTAATACTGGTGGAACTGATGGAGGTTCTGGTGGTGGTGCTGGAGGATGGGTTCAAGTTTCTGGACAAACTCTTGCAGAAGGAAGTTTCCCAGTCAATGTTGGTGGTGGAGGAACTGGATATAATAATCCAGGTCAACAACAACATGGAACCTCTGGTAGTCCATCAACCTTTAATGGTCTTGTAGCATACGGTGGAGGTTGGGGTGCATCTGGACCTGGCAACCGACCTGGTGGACAAGGCGGATCAGGCGGTGGAGCAGGAGGAGGCGGTGGTTCACCTGGACAAGGTGGACAAGCAACTCAACCTGGCGCACCTGGTCAATCAGGTTCTAATGGTCATGGTCACGATGGTGGTCCTAATCCTAACCAAGCACCTTACACTGGATCTGGTGGAGGTGGTGCTGGCGGTGGCGGAGCACAAGGAGGTAACTCACGTCAAGCACCTGGAGGAAGTGGACGTGCTAGTACATATTCTGGCAGTTCAGTAACCTACGCTGGTGGCGGCGGAGGTGGAGGTGGTTATCCTTCACCAACTAGAGGTGGTAATGGTGGACCTGGTGGCGGTGGTCATGGTGGTTCTTCACCTCAAAGATCAGGAGATGGTAGAGGTGGTAATGGATCTGGAAACCGTGGCGGCGGTGGAGGAGGCGGTGCAGGAAGCAGTTGGCCTCAAGGTGGTGCTGGACAAGGTGGATCTGGTATCGTTGTTATTCGCTATCCAACCCCTTAAATTAAGACTTCATAGTCAGGAAAATATATATGATCTATTTCAGAATCTTGTAAGGTTCTGACAGCATCTTCAGGAGTTTCTACAATACATTTACCAGCAAGGTTAAATGATGTATTGAATAACACAGGAACTCCTGTTTTTTCATGGAATTTTTTAATTAGATCATAGAAATGTTTGTTCTGTTCTCTAGTTACTGTCTGAACCCTACATGTAGAATCGATGTGAGTGATTCCAGGTAAATTTTTGGTCAATGTACTTACAGCATACATCATAAAAGGACTTTCTTTTAGTCCACGCATATCAAAATATTCATCTGCATACTCTTGTAACACTGCACCAGCAAAGGGTCTAAAGTGTTCTCTCTTTTTAATTCTGTTTATCTTATCCTTTGCATTAGGATCACGTGGATCATATAGTATAGATCTATTACCTAATGCTCTTGGTCCTGCTTCAGATCTCTTTTGGAATATAGCAACAACCTTTCCATCTACTAATAGATCAGCAACTTCATCAACAGTAGTAGACCATAGGTTTGGTAGGAAACCAACTTCTCTTTCTGGTCCTAGGTATAGACTGGTGAGTTTTCTTTTAGTAGTATCACCCGTTTCTTTATGCCACATGTATTTGGCAGCACCAATAGATGTTCCTGCATCACTTGATACTGGTTCAATATAAAGGTTCACATCTTTAGGAAGGATACTTAGATAATAATAGTTTGCTACACAATTAAGAAAGAAACCACCAGACAGACATACGTTTTTCTGTCCAGTTAATCTAATCATATCTAAGATGTATTGTCCTACATGTTCTTGTGTTTGTTTCTGTAGAGTATAGGCAAGATCACACTTACTTTGAAAATCTAGTACAGTATAATTGACCCCAGTTTCGAGCAATGTACTTCCAATGTAGAATATTTCATTGTTTATGAAACCATCCTTGTATATTTCTATTGGTAATTCCTTTCCATAAGATGCCATACCCATTACCTTTCCAGCATCTAGTTCATGGAAACCATATAGCATGGAGAGTTTCTGAAATGCTAATGCTTCTCCAATATTATTGGATATAACTAACTCATCAAATCTATTGTTTGCTTCAAATGGTACAGCAACATGCTTGTCAACAGTTACAAAATCTGCTGGATATGATCCAATATATGTTGTTGTTAGTTCTCTTCCATAGGTTCCTTTCATAAAATGATCTCCTATTAAAGGATAGTCAGAACCCATACCATCCTTTACAATACATAATGCTTCATCAAATCCAGAGTTATAGAAGGCATGAGCAGCATGTAACTTATGATGTGATAGAGAGAGATCGTGAACCTTTGTATCGTATTTGTTTTCTTTTGTTTTTACATATAAACTATAAGCATCATCATCAATAAAACAATCTGCTGGAGTCAGTTTACCAACACCAGCAATACATATATTATCTAAGTCACTTGTATCTAATTTCTGAAGACATTGGAAAGGAAAACCATCATATTTTCTACCCGATAGTCTCTCGTTCTCTAGGTGGTAGACAAATTCACCATTCTGTAGTAGAGTGGTAGCAGAGTTATGGACACGACTTATTCCTAAATTTCTCACGTTCTTATTCATAACTACATAATTATAACACGAATTTTTTAATATGGCATATCAGACAATGTGGTTTGATACTGAGATACCAGAAGACCTCGTTGATATTATAGAGAGGGAGATCAGTCATTATGAGGATAAATCTAATGCTGCTTCAATTTCTAGTGGTATAGATAAAGAGATCAGAGATAGTAGAACTGCTTGGATCAGTGACAACCATTGGGTACCTGGTCTTTGTATGTCCTATATTTTAAAGGCAAACAAGGACAATTTCCAGTATGATATTACTGGTATAGATGGTGGTGAGATGCAATACACTATCTATGAGGAAGGTATGTTTTATGATTGGCATCAAGATGCTGGTGTTGAAGCATTAGAAAATGATGCAGTAAGAAAGTTATCAATCATTCTTCAGTTGTCTAATCCTGAAGATTATGAGGGTGGAGAAGTGGAACTAATAAATGAATCAGGTAATCCATATTTCGTTCCTAAGAAGCGTGGAACATTAATTGTATTTGATAGTAGAACTAAGCATAGGGTTAAGGAAGTCTTTAATGGTAAGAGGAAATCATTAGTCGGATGGGTTGTTGGACCTAGGTGGAAGTAATGTTTCATATCCCTTTATACCATTATAAAGTTCAGGACTGGGAGCGAAAGCAAGATAAATTACTTGATTTGTATTGTGATATTGCTTCAGACTTAGAGAACTGTAATGATGAGTTGTCTGACGTTTATACTGACTACTTTAATAACTATGGTAAGACTAGATATAAGAATTTTGTTGTTGATATATTACGTGATGAACTAGGTAGGTTTCAAGATGAGGAACAGTTATACAAACCATTTGTAGATGAGATGTGGATACAGAAATATGTTGAAGGATCTTTCCATACTCCTCATAATCATGGTCAATTAGGATTTAGTTCAGTATTATACGTTAAATTTGATGCCAATGTACATACTCCTACACGATTTATTGCACCATTCCCCGATATTCGTGGTAATATATTAGAGCATTCACCAGAAGTAGAAGAAGGATCTATAGTATTTTTTCCATCCATGTTACACCATTACGTCTTACCAAATGAAGCAAAAGATGTTAGAATAATACTCTCCATGAACATTCGGGAGGGTAAAGACTAATGCAGATAGAGAAAGGTCAATGGAGTTTGATCCAACTGAATAACCTAGTTGATGTTCGTGGTATTATTGAAGAACCCCCAAAAGATAGAGGTAAGTTTGGATATGATAAGAAAGGACGGTTAAACTCTTGGATAGAGGAAGGACAAGTAGCAGGTAGTCTTGCTAGATATAATCATCCTAAGTTTAAAGAACTTCATACATGTGTTATGGAGATGGTTGAACAGGTAATCCATGAGAAATTATATCCAACATATTATTTTGATAGATTCTATTTTAGAGGACAAGAATTAAAGAGACATAGTGATAGAGGTTCATGTGAGATTAGCGTCTCTATGCACATATCAACTAATGCAAAATACCCTTGGCCGATATACTTTGAAGTAGACAATACCGTAAAAGAATTAACATGTAAACCTGGAGATGCGATACTATATAAAGGGTGTGAGTTAGATCATTGGAGAGAACCTTTAAAAGGTCCATCTGATACTTACTTTCACCAAATATTCTTCCATTATGTTAGGGCAAATGGTTATTACCTACAACATGCCTATGACACATGTGTAGAAGATACTGCTAAATAGTACTATTAAAAGACCCGATTTCGATGGCACATTACGCACAATTAGATGAAAATAACAATGTCATTTCTGTCCGTCTTTTGGATGATTTCTATGAAATGAATGACATTGGGGAACTAGATGAAGAGAAAGCAATCTGCCTTCTTCAAAAGGAGAATGGTAGAGAAACCATTTGGAAGAAAACTTCATATAGTGGAAAAACGAGAGGCAAGTTTGCTTCTGTAGGTGGAACATACCATGCAGCAACAGATGAGTTTAGAGATCCTAAACCATACAAAAGTTGGGTGTATGATGATGACGCAAACCAATGGAAACCACCAATTCCAAGACCAGGAGTCTTATGGGATTGGGATGAGGAAAATTTAAAATGGGTTGAGGAAGAACAAGACACATGAAACCAGTTTATGAATGGGTCGCATTTGACTCAGCGATTTCGTTATTAAGACCTAAAGCAAAATGGTCATTAAATCATGGAACTCTTGAGTGGCAAGATCCTAGACCAATGCCAACATTAGAAGAAATCCAAGATACCATTAAAAAGATTAAAGATTTTGAAGAGAGTATAGATTATATTCTCTTACCAGAGCAACAGGAAGAACAACCTGATCTTGCTCAAGAAGATGTGACTCATGGTATTAAACCTTATGATGATTCTGACATGTCAGGAGGTGGACCAGATGGATTACAAGGTAAGAGTGGAGTTCCACCAACAGGGTGGCATGTTCCACAATAGTATAAATAACCGTAAGGAGTTTAAATATCATCCATGTCTCAAATTAATGCGGGGACTCTAAACGTCACCACGACAACTTATGCAGATAGCACTTCACAAACAAGTGGTTCTATTTCTGGTTTAATTACTGGATCTCCTTCTAATGGTGACTCAGTTCAGTACAATGGATCCGCATGGGTTCCTGCTGCTGTATCAGGAGCACCAGTTGGTGCTATTTTTGCTTATGCAAAGAACACACCGCCAACTGGATTTTTGAAGTGTAATGGTGCCTCAATTAGCACCTCTACATATTCTGCTTTACATACAGTTATAGGTACCACTTTTGGTGGATCAGGTAGTAACTTTAATGTTCCTGATCTTAGAGGGGAGTTTATCAGAGGATGGGATGATGGTAGAAATGTGGACAACGGAAGAAATTTTGGATCCACTCAGGGTGATATGGTAGAGGAGCATAGACACTGGATTTCATCTATGGCAACTGACGACAGAAACATCACTGGTACTGGTGGTAACGGTCAGGAGTATGGTTTAGTATCTGACGCTGGTGGTTACTCTGCAAATGACCCTAATAAGTCAACTGGTCGTTATACGAGGAATGACCCTAGCGGTAATGGAGAAACTCGTCCTCGTAATTTAGCACTCATGTATATAATCAAGTATTAATCATGGCATCAGGAAATTTAGACATATTAGTTTATCACTATGACCCAGTGAGTTACATCTATCAGGAACTATGGGAACCTGCGGATGAGTCTCCATTGGAACCTGGTAAATATTTGGTTCCAGCATTTGCTACTACAGTATGTCCACCACCTATAGAAGAGGGTTGGCAAGCAAAATGGATTGGTGACCACTGGGAACTCTCAGAAAAAAGATTAGAAGATGATCCAACAGTAACAAATGTAACCTATCCTTTTGAGGATATTACACCTGAGAGACAGTTAAGAGAAACAAGAAGAGGTAAGTTAAGATCTAGTGATTGGACACAACTTCCAGATGTACCTTTAGATGCTAAACAAAAAGAAGCATGGGGTAAATATCGTCAGGAATTAAGAGATCTTCCTTCTCAACAAACAGCAGAAGATATTGAACTAACTAATATTGTTTGGCCAAATCCACCCACATAAATGTATTTTTTTCGTTATTGGATCAACGATCCACTCCTTGAAAAAATTAAAGAAGAAGTCAATGAAGCAAAGGATACTTATGATTCTCTAGTTAGTAAAGAGAAGCATAATATCAGCACTTGTGGTAGTAAACAATATGATTTGAGTCCGAAGGTTGCTTCAGATAAATTAGTTCAGACTAACAAGACTTTAAAAGAAATAATAAAAGACTCTTTAGATAAAGAGGTATTCTACAAAACCGCTTGGAGTGTTATAGGCACAAAGGGCGGTTATCATACTGTACATAATCATAATAATTATGTTAATGGTGCATTTGGTCAGACTACTGATAAAGATATATGCACTGTATTATATTTGGATGTTGAACCAGAAGAGAGACCTTGGGAACAAGGCACATTTTTCTATTGGAAGGATAACACCTTCCATGAGGTAGAACCTAAGTCAGGAGATCTATTGGTATTTCCTGCCGATCTATATCATGGAACCTATCCTCAATCAGCAGAGACTAGATGGACATTGAACATTGACTTTGGAATAAAATGAAACCTATATTTTATAATGACTTCTACTTCCAATACAGGATGCCTTTCTTTGATAAGTTATTGGAAGCAATACCAGAAGATAATTTTGATGAGAATTTTACATGGGGTGATCTCTGTAAGATAAACAGAGTATCCTTAGATGCTGAGGACTATAGAGATCTATTACTTCAACCATTACATCAATTAGGTTCACAGTTAGGGATTGACTTTGATGCTCAGATACTACACCCTTGGATGAATGTATATGGTGAGGGAGATTTCCAAGAGGTTCACTACCATGACGACTGTGACATAGCGTCAGTTATATTTCTAAATGATGGTCCAGATTTTGCTAAGTTCTATTTCTGGGATTCAAATCACACAGCATTTACAAAACCTTGGATTAAGATAATCACTAAGATGAAGATGAGTAACATATACTATCCTGAAGTCAAAGCAGGTGATATAATAATGTTCCCATCTCATACCTATCATGGTGTTACGCCACATAAATCAAAAGAGAAGAGAAGGACTCTTAGTTTTAATACGGTGATTACGAATGTCAACTGAAGTTCATGTAATACCAGACTTCCTCTCCAAAGAGGAGTGTGAGTGGTTCTCTGCATTCCATAAGGTTATGTGGAGGTATCATGGTGTGACATTCTCTGATCGTAAGATCCTTAACGTTAATCAAATGATTGATTATCTAGCAGATGAGAAGGCATACAACAGCACTGATCCATTAAAGAAAATATTAGCAGATATTGCTTGTAATATTCGTAAGTATGATGAGAGAGCATATCCAAACTATAGTCACATAACTGGGTGGGTAGCACCCATAAGACAACCAATGCACTTTGATTTTCCACAACACGCATGGACATCTATAATCTATTTGAATGAGGATTTTGTAGGTGGTTCAACTATAATAGAAGATCAGAACATACAACCAGAGCAAGGCATGATGGTCTTGTTTGAGGGTTGTAAGTTGAATCATGGTGTAGAAAATGTAACGCATGGTACTAGATATACTATCTCTACGTGGTATAAGAGTTTCATGGAGGACAACCAGTCCTACCTTTATCAGATTCAGAACAAGTGATAATAGATCTATTCCCTACTTCAGTATATGTTGATGAGTTCAGTCTCACTGATACTGAGAGGGATTTTTTATTGTCTGTTCCCCTTAATAGAAATGATGATGACGTAGCGTCAGTCAGTTCTACTAGATTGAATGAAGAGGAGGGATACCAGAGTTTTTTAAGGAAGGTTGACCAGCATGTGTACGAGTATGCTTTTAATATAATGAAGTTGGATCCTCAGTATGGTTTAAAATGTCATGGTGCATGGGTCAATAGGAATGATACAGGAGATAGAACAAACCCACATCACCACTCTAACTCATTGATTAGTGGTGTGTATTATATTGATGTAGAGGCAGAGTCACAAGGAGCAATAGACTTTACTGATGAGAAATGTGGTCCATTTGGTAAGTTCTTTACTCTTCTCAAGTATACTGAGCAGGAGATCAGGAACTCTCACATATCTCAGATCAAGGTTAAAAATGGTATGATCCTGCTGTTCCCATCTATCTTGAAGCATGGTGTGGCAATGAATAGATCTCTGACTCCACGTTACACAACAGCGTTTGATTATATGATTGAAGGTCAGGTCAGTGGGTGGGTTAATAGAATGGACGTGACACTTTAACGACTGTCCAATGGTCAATGTACTTAATCTGTGCTATAGTTGACAGGTATTGAAACAGGAGCAATTTTTGAACAGTGCCACAATTTACATTAGTTGCCGTTGACGAGGACGGTGTATGCACAACCTCTAAAGAATTTGAAACCGTATTTTTAAATGATGCAGTTGAATACTATGGTGATTTTCTTCGTGGTGTGGGATATGAGTTTGATGAACTCAGTGTCTCTGCATCTATTGGAGAAGTTCCTGAAGAGGAAATCAACATTGTCAAATCTGATAATGGTCCAGCATTAAAAGCGAAGGACTCTGCATACGTTGAACAGTATCGTCAAAACGGTGCTGATTGATACCGAACACTGGGTTCTTGACATTAAGAGAACCTTGTGTTACTATATAAAAATGTAGTTCAGTTTTTTCTACAAGACATACACATGGGCAAGACATTCAGGCGAGGTGGTAGCGAACAAGGTTACTACTATGGCGGAAAATCCCTTCGTGACAAGAGGCAAAAAGGTACCAATCGTTCTTCATTCAGAGAGGAGTCTTATGACTACGATAGATCCAAAAAAGGTAACAACAAGTCCAGAGACCAGCGAACCTATGATGAATTTGAAGGAGGAGTTACGTGAAGATTATGATGAGATTGAGTACGATGATGGATCGTATGCTGACATAGAAATAGACTACACAACACAATATTAATGCCAAGTAAAGATCAGAGAACAATAGATGACAATGAGTCCAAAGACCAGAAATGGAACCGAGGACTTGATTTGTACATTGAATCTATTCATAAAGCAGACCACGCTTTGCGTGGATGCGCTCACAATCAGAAATGTTACGTTGAATTGATGGAAGTTCGTGATAATATATTAGAGTATGCCAAGACCCTACGGAGATGATTGGAATCCACTCTGCTATATTGACAAGACAACAAAAACTGATAGTGAAGGATGCGCTGATAACTTACGTCTGTCAACTACAGAAGCAATTCTTTAGAGACAACGATATTCCTTTTGATGAATACACACAGCGTATGCAGGAAATTGACGACATCACTGACAAATTACATTTGAAGGAACTCTACAAATATGACTATTGAAATGTTCTGTCCTCGTTGGTATTATTGTGGGTCAGTCCCAGAAGATAACCAACAAGAGATAAAAGAACTCTTTGAGGAATTTTTATCTATTGATAAGAATTTCATTAATCCTGATGATTTGAATGGAGAGTTACTCACTTCATACGGTTTACCTACAAATCAGACAGCACCTTGGACTGACTGGTTAGGGTTGATTAAACCTTGCTTGACTGAAATGGTTGAGCAGTTGAAACCTAAGTTAGATATTGAGATAGTACCGCAAGAAGCATGGTGCAATAGGTATGATAAAGGACATTATCAGGAGTATCACTGCCACTCTGTTCAGCACTGCAACCTAGCAGCAGTATACTTTTTTAAATTAGAAGAGGATAAGTGTCCTTACTTCAAATTCTATAATAATCAACACGCACAATATAAGATGAGTGGGTTGGCAGATACGTTTGAGATACCAACGGATGCTACTGTTACGCCAAGAGTTAGTGAAGGTGATCTAATAGTATTCCCTGCTCACTATCCTCATTTGGTATCACCTAATAAAAATGGAAGTGAAAGGATAACGTTTAGTGCTAATTTTGATGTTGTACCAGCGAAGAGAGTGTCACATGGCAGCACTGGAAAGGACATGGATCTATTATAATTGATTCATGTAACGGAGTCTCCATGACTTTAGAATTTAACAAGGTATACTCATTTAAGGTTGAGCACCTATTCCATCCTCAGTGTCCTAAGAATTACGTCAATTCTATGGTCAAGAAGATACAGACAGATGCTAGGACATCATCTCCTATCATCACTTCATTTGTATCAGAGCAGTGGTTCTGTGGTCTTGAGTATGTTGATGAGAAGTATCGTGACTTCGTTGGTGGTGGTTATAATATAGAGAAGAAGATGTTTGGTAGATACGGTTCTAAGTTCTGTCCTTCCTACATGGTAGGATCAGGTAGAACTATTGATCCTGAGAAGTCACTTAAGATATGCAAGGATAATGAGTTGGTTTACTTGCTTGCTGATGCTAACGAGTTTCCTAATGTGTATCTCACATTCGTTGATGGTATTGAGTTGCATAAGCGTCACGCTTCATGTTCTATAGGTTACAGTAACAAGTGGAGACAATTTTATTTTAATCGTGATGTTGTATAACGAGGACTGCTTAACTGGGATGAGTAAACTTGATGATAGGTCAGTTGATGCTATCGTCACATCCCCACCATATAACCTTAATATCAAATACAGCAAGTATGAGGACAAGAAACCGAGAGATCAATATATCAGTTGGTTGCAGGATATATTTACTGAGTGTAAGAGAGTATTAAAGGATAATGGTCACTTGTTCGTTAATATGGGGTATTCAAATATTGATCCTTGGGTAGGTATTGAGGTGGGTATGTCACTCAGGAACACATGGCACCTACAGAATCATATTGCATGGGTCAAATCAATCCATGTCAATAATAAGACAAGTGGTCATTTTAAACCTATCAACAGTAAGAGGTATTTGTGTCCTACATGGGAGCATCTATTCCATTTGACTAAGAGTGGTGATGTGGAAATTGATAGACTGTCTGTTGGTGTCCCTTACGAATACTATGAAGCGAATATTCGTGGTAAGAATACAAAGGAGAATAAACCTAACCTAAGAGACAAGGGTAACAGTTGGTTTATACCTTATGAGACTGTGAACAGTAAAGATTTACGTGGTAAGCATCCTGCTACCTTCCCAGTTAAATTAGTTGAGGACTGTATTAAGATGACTGGTATTACTTCTGGTATAGTATTAGATCCTTTCATGGGAACTGGTACTACTGGACTAGCAGCACTCAACCTTGGATGGGATTATATTGGATATGAGATAGATGAGGATTATATTAAGTTTTCCTTAAGAAGACTAGATCAAGGGTTATTATCCATATTATAATGGATATATAATCTGTATAACGAAATTGATGGAAGATACACCAATCGGAAGTTAGTTTCAAACTCACAAAATTAGAGGAAAAATTATGACGCTTCAGTTGGAAGTTGGGGTATGGTATGTGTTACCAGGAATCCCAAATGTAGAAATAGGTTTACTACCTACGAAAGAATTTTTAGATCTCCCTGAGTGGATAACTCAGCGTAATACGGAGAACAGACTTAAGAAGAAAGGTGTGATAGATCACCTAAGAAAAGTATTCCCCACTCATCATATTGTAGCAGTTGGAGAGATAACAGCACAAGATGAATGGGAAGATGGAACGATATATGAGGAAGGATCAAGTTGGAGACTTGATGCCAATACAAGAGCGAAGGTGTGGGATAGAGGTTTATCTGACACTACACCAGAAGTAGTACTAGCGATTAAGTATAAAGGTAAAACACTAAAGGATCTTAGGAGTATTTACTGGGCGTTTGATAACCCAACAGCAGCAGAGATAGCAGCAGAAGTGGTTACTGGATGTCTTAAGTCTCTTGGCATAGAGTTACAGACTAAGAAGTTTCAAGATGGTCAGTTTGTAACAGCACTATCATATACTTGCAAGTATAATGCACCTGAAGTATATGGTGAGAAGGGTTTATGGTCAGAACCCTCTGATGACTCAGTTACTATAAGTGACTACAAGAGAACTCAGACTCTTCATGCTGTTAGAGATTACTCTGAGACTATCGTGGCAGTTGATGAACTGTTATCTAAGACTGGTATCATATCAGACTTTGACCAGACCTTCATCACAGCATTATTTTTGTTTCATAGACAGTACGGTGTCTTTGATGACCACGTGACTGACTTATGCTTAAACCTTACAGGCAGACTAAAGGATGAGGATGGCGAGCAGTTATTGATAGCAACTGCCCCTAACGCTGGTGCTAAGTTAAATGCAGCAGGGTGGATAAAGAGAGAGAATGACAAGACCTACGAGAAGTATGACAAGCAAGTGGTCATCAAAGATCGTGGTAAAATGGATGGATTTGCTCAGGGTGTTCCCTTCTTCTGCTACTGGTTGACCATAGCATCACAGAATGGATTCAAGCACAGACAAAATCAAGGAGCAAAGGGAGGATATACCAACTGGTTTAATGAGGTCTTTCTAAAGACCAATAGGAAAGCACTGGTAGAAAAACTAGAAAAACTGGTCAGTTGAGATAGTGGCACATACTTCCACACAGAATGCTCTGAGTGGTATACCATATAAATATGGGAAACAAAGGAGGTTTCTTTCTAGTCTGACAAGTAGGGTTCAATCATTTTGAATACGGCATACCAGCAATGGTACACTTCTTATATGATTACTACAAGAAGCAGACACATGACGAAAGAGTAATGCACCGCCCCCTCTTTTTGTTTCTCTCACCATTTAGGCAAGGGTCTATGGTTGTCTCTGTTCAGCAGAGAAATTACGCCCTTTAAGTCCTTTACGAGGAGATGGATGTGCCTCTCGGTTCGCAACCGAAGAAAGAACTAACATCCGCTAGCAATTTAAGGAGGTTACACGAGTTGAAATTCTTCTCAACCAAAACTCAAATTTATGGGATCAAGAAGGCACTTAAAGCAGCAGAGAAAGATCCCTTCCTGTATAAGGATGAGGAGTTAATCAAACTGAAAACTTCTCTTCGCAAACTACGTGAAGAAGAAGAACTCACCAGACAAGCACAAAATGGAGGATTTGGTTACAATGTCTAAACCCATCAAAGTGGACTACGATTCTCAATTTGACTTATGTCAAGAGCAAGAGGATGAGTGGGTCTCTGACATCCTAGGAGGTGTCAAATGCTATGTTGATGAGGATGAAGTCAACTGCAAAACTTGGAAACCTGACTATTAACCATGAACTACAACACTTACGAAGTTCTATTAGGACGTGACAACGGTTACAACAAGACTGTTCATGTCCATGACTGTATGTACGAGGATGAGGCAAGACTACTTGCTGAATCACAGTATGGTCTTCCTGCTTTAAGGGTGTTGTATCAAGGCAGAACTGACCAGCAAAGAACACAGGATGAGTTAGCACCACCATACTATCAACCTAGAGGTTCTCTCTGGTCAGGTTTAGCAGTTCCTTCAGTATTGCTAGGACTCGTGGGTGTTGTTTTAGTTGTGGAATTCTGGTGGGTGTTTCTACTAGGAGCAGGAGGAGTAGCAGGTTATAAAGCATATCGTGACAGACCTAACTTAGGTAAAGATACTACTGAGTATGAGGAGGAAGACGAGGAGGAAATGACACTAGATGAGTATTTGAACTCAATTTAGATTTGTGTAGATTGTCAGTGGATCAGCACCAAAATACCTAAATAGTAGCAGAGTTATCGGAGGTGTTAAAATGATCCCTACTTCTCTATATCATGTTGGCGTAAACAGTCCATTTGGAGATCTAACCTATGCACAATATCCTTTCTCAAAACCGATTAATAGAATGGCAACATTCTAGTAATTACACGACACAACCAAGTGCAGACGATCTTATGGACGATTATTTTGAGTGTCTCATAGATTGCTCAGACAGTTCACATGACGCTTCATGCAGGAGGATATGTTCTGAAATGCTACGATAAGTTAAGTTATTTGAGACCACCTTGACGGTGGTCTTTTTTTTATGTACAATGTTCCTATACACGCAACAGAAACAACCATGTTTACTGAGATCTTTGAAGACGGCAGTCTAACCAACTATATCGGCACTAACGTGCAAGACCCTTGGCAGTCCACCCCATTTGAAGGATATGTCCACATGAGTCCTAAGCAGAAGGGTGAGTTTGGTGAAAGGTTCGTGACTAAGTATTTTGAGTTACAGGGATCAGGAGTCAAGAGGGCAAAGACATCTACAGCAGGACATGATAGAGTTGTTGACGAGATACTAACAGAGATCAAGTTCTCTCTTGCTACACGTGACAGAAAAGGAGGAGTCAAGAAGGACTCATTCATCATCAACCACGTATCTAAGGACAAGGACTGGGAGAGATTAGTTTTCTTTGGCATCAACCCAGACAACAGCAGCAGATTGGTCTGGTTCACTAAGGGAGATTTCCTTGCACACCTTGAGTCAGATGAGTGCTTGTTTGCTCATCAGCAGGGAGGCAAGAGCATAGAGAATGACGACTTCATTTGCACTAAAGTTAAAGATCTGCTAGAATGTGACTGGGTTAAGTCTGTGGAGGTATGGTAGATTTATTATATGGTGACTGCTTAAAACTGTTACCTAATTTACTTGATAATAGTATTGATATGCTACTGGTAGATTTACCGTATGGTACTACTGCCTGTAAATGGGATAGTGTGTTACCACTTGACAAACTATGGGAGCAATACAACAGAGTATGTAAGAAGGATGCCGCTATGGTATTCACAGCAGCACAACCATTTACTACTGTCTTGGCATCATCCAATATCAGTAATTTCAGGTATGAGTGGATATGGGAGAAACCGCAGGGAACTAATCCTATGAACTCTAAGATCATGCCACTAAAGGCACATGAGAATATATTGGTATTTTATAGAATTAAACCAACATATAATCCTCAAATGTGGTATTCTACTCCTTACAGTGGGTTCAGTTCTGATACTGCTAAGATAGGTGAGGTCTATGGTCAGCAGCAGTCTAAGCATAGAGATAATCCTGAAGGATCACGCTACCCTAAGACAGTATTGAAATTTAAACAAGAGAAGGGACAGCACCCAACACAGAAACCAGTCAAGTTGATGGAATATTTGATTAAGACCTATACTAACGAGGGTGATACAGTATTGGATAATACTATGGGATCAGGCACGACTGGAGTGGCAGCAGTTGACACTGGTAGAAACTTCATTGGTATGGAGAATAATAGAGACTACTACCAGACAGCAGAGAATAGAATTAATCATCCTATCAGGTCTCTACTATGAAGGATACTATTTTATATGGAGACTGTAGAGAAACACTGCCAGCATTTATAGACAAAGCACGAATGTGTGTCACCTCACCACCATACTACGGATTAAGAGACTATGGTGGTAAGGATGAGCAGATAGGGCAGGAGCAGTCACCAGAAGAGTATATTGACCAGTTAGTACAAGTGTTCAGGAAGGTTAGAGACTGTCTTACAGATGATGGCACCTTATGGGTTAATATTGGTGATTCATATTATAATTATAGACCTGGAAAAGGTCAGGCACTAAACAAGCAGTCAGTCAGTAAGACTAAGCAGGATTTACCAGACGAGTGTCCACGTAGAGGAAACAAATTAGAAGGACTCAAAGAAAAGGATTTAATCGGCATCCCTTGGATGTTGGCATTTGCTCTACGTGCAGATGGATGGTATTTGAGGCAGGATATTATATGGCACAAACCTAATCCCATGCCAGAGTCAGTCAAGGACAGATGCACTAAGGCACATGAGTATATTTTTCTATTCAGTAAAAATAAGAAGTATTTCTATGACAACGAAGCAATCAAGGAACCTGCAAAGGACTGGGGAACCAGAGACAGATCAAAAGGAAAGTATCACAACGAGGGAACAGGACTGCAACCGCATACAGGTCTTACAAAATCATATCCAACAAAAAATAAACGATCTGTCTGGTCAGTGACTAACAAACCATACAAGGGATCACATTTTGCAGTGTTTCCACCTGACCTGATTGAACCATGTATCAAGGCAGGTAGTGAGAAGGGTGATGTGGTATTAGATCCATTTATGGGATCAGGCACAACTGGTATGGTAGCGAAACAGTTAGGCAGATACTACCTAGGATGCGAACTGAACGAGGACTATAGAAATTTGATAGAGACACGTGTGTCGGATAACAAAGTGGTACAAATTTGTGACAAACCCGTAACAAACGGGTTGAGTGACTTGATTCAGTCTGTATAATGTGAGGAGGCAGCACACCGTTGCCTAAATGTTCAAAAAATCATCATTTTAAAATGACAGCAACGACCTTGACTACCCCTTCAACATCTAAAACAACTAGAAAAAGAAGGTCTAGGAAGGCAAAGACTACTCCACTAAATAGAACACCTAAGACTGAGGTAATTACTGTGACCGAATCAACCGCACCTGCCAGAGTCCGTCCAGAGAAACCAAACCTAACTTGGGAAGACTACAGAGATGACGCTAAAGTCAGATATGAGATTCACCAGTATGAGGTTCAGGAATTATGGAACGACTGCAAGTGGGTTTATCAACAGTCACTACCATACGTCACTAAGGGTTTCAACTACGTGAGAGATAGATTCAATTCCTTCAAGAAGTAATCCGCATTTCAAAGTGTCACATGTCCCCTCTAACGAGGGGATTTTTCATGTACAATGAAATTATTCAGAAGAGAACCGAGTGACAACACTGAGACCACATCAGCAACGTGCATACGATAAGATGAACACAGCAGTATGTGGTCAGGTTATTGTTCCTACTGGTGGTGGCAAGACTTATATAATGATACAGGACTGCATCAGGAGATTAAAGACTAGGCATGATGACAGAGTGATCGTGGTGGTGGCACCTCGTATATTATTAGCAAACCAGTTGAGCAGTGAGTTCACTGGTCTACTAGATGATGATATAAATGTATTACACGTGCATAGCGGAGAAACACATTTTGACAGCACGACTAATGCGGAGGAGGTAGCGCAGTGGGTAAGTGATAAGACTGGTAACAGTATAATATTCACCACTTACCACTCCTTACCACGTATTGTCAAGAGTGCTATACAGATTGATACCATATATTTTGATGAAGCGCACAACGGATGCGGAAAGAAGTTTTTTGAGGGCATCTTGAATACTGCTGAATATGCGAAGAGAAGATTTTACTTTACTGCTACACCTCGTATAGGTAGAGGCACCAGCAAAGAACGTGGTATGAATAATACTACTGTATGGGGTGAAGTGTTAGAGCAGGTTGAAGCACGTGAACTGATTAACAGTGGTGCTATACTTCCACCGAAGGTCACACCATTTGAGACTGATCGGACTCGTGATAAGATTAACGCTCACGAGGTTGACGCTAGTAACCTAAAGGACATCATTAAGCAGTTTGATTCTAATGCCAAGGTATTAGTAGCAGCACCGAGCACTAGGATACTATGGAACATGCTCACTAAGACTGATATTCTTGACTGGTTCAAAAAGCAGAATTATGACGTGATGCACATCACATCTAAGCATGGTGCCTACGTTAATGGCAAGAAGGTAGGAAGAGAATCATTTTTTGATACCTTGTCAGACTGGGGTAACAGCAACCGCAGATTTGTGGTATTCCATTACAGCATATTGTCAGAGGGTATAAATGTACCAGGTTTGACTCATACTGTATTATTGAGGAATTTGCCTATTATTGAAATGGCACAAACCATAGGTAGAGTTATCAGAGTTCATCCTGAAGATAGGAAGGATGTAGAAGATGGTATCATACCAGCAGCGCAGTTCACTTTATATCGTAAAGGTTATGGAAGTGTTACTGTTCCCTTGACTGGTAAGTATGGTGCCAAGATCGCTCAAAGATTAGAGCGAGTGGTTACCGACATATTTGTAGAGGGAAGACCACCAACTGCCTACACATCTTAGGACAGTTTGCAAAGTGAACACATTTTCCCCCACTGTCCCCTTGCTTTGCTATTATATAAATGTTGAGGGATACGTGGTTCTACTGCCCAAAACTCATTTGTGGGGTTATCCTACTAAGATATGAGGAGTAGGGGTTCAGGTGTAAGCGATTCCCAGTAGGTAAATTTGGTCTCTTGGGTGAAACCCATTGAAGTTAGACCCACTCTCTCAACACCCCAAACCATGATCTTATTCAAGTGCATTACCAAATGACTGAAGAGTGTTACAAGTTGCTTTGCAACCCTACTCCGATCATCAAGTACTATTTCTTGACTGGTATCGGATCTTATCAACCACGCAAGGAGGAAAAGAAATGAAATCCGCAGTATTTCAAGTTCGCATCCAACTAGATGATGAGAACGATCCGATCAACCCAGTTCACTTATGCGAAGAGATTCAAGCATATTTGAACTCTTGGCACTCTCAACTGGACGAGTCCACTGACGAGTATCAGGATGCTAGAGTTGTAGGATACAAGTTTGAATACGACAAGTTTCTACCATTCACTGCTCAGGAGGAATACTAATGAAGGAATTCAGAATCGTTGCTTCACGTGTTACCAATTATGTTGCATACGTGGAAGCAGAGAACGAAGCAGAAGCAGAATTTCTTTCTAGTGATGTTGACTGGCAGTTTTTGGATGATGAGGACTACGAGGTCTACACAGTTGAGGAGGTTGAGTAAATGAAATTACATCAAGACTGGTCACAACGCTACATGAAAGACTGTCGTTTGACTTTTGAAGAGCATCACCTAAACAACGAGTGGTTTAACAAGATGCTCTACATGCTTAAGGATGATGGACAGTTATATGTCCCATTTCTTAAGAAATCGTTTAACAAGCGAGGTGAGGAACTATGAACTGGAAACCAGTTGACAAGTATACAAGGTCAGGCAAGGATGGTAAACTGTTAAAGTGTCCCAAGTGTGAATCCATCCATAAGGTTTATCACTTTGCATGGTCAGCACTTGGTTGCAACCACTGTGGTAAATCATTTGAGAAAAACCTATGGTTAGTGGAGACAGCATAAAATGGCACTTATCATTACACCAGATGACCCCAACCTGTATAAAAGTATGAGAACACCAGAAGAAATTCGCAGAAGGCAGGAATTATGCCTTGATCTCATTCAAGTATGTCAAGATGATTTGACTGTCCTTGAACAACTGGTAGATGACCACGTTTATGACCTGACGTTAGAGCAGGTCAAAGAATACGAGGAATTATGCACCAGTATTCTGTCTCATCCTGATTATGTCAAGTGATAAGGGACAGTACGACAAAGTGTCCACTAAATGCCCCATTAGGGGCATTTTTTGTGTATATTATAAGAGTAAACAAAAGAGGACTTTATGACCACTTCCTTTCCTGATCTTCCAACACTATCACTTGACGCAAAAGTGGAGTTGTGGGTTTTGGATTTGGTAGACGCACTTGAAGCAAACTACGCAAGTCGCTATCCAGATTCATCATGCCCTGTAAAGTTTGAAACTAAGATAGGTAAAAAGTACATCAAGATTATTCAGGTTGATGGAGGTGTCCACGCATTTGTTGACAAGAAAACTGGTGAGGTCTACAAACCAGCATCTTGGAAAGCACCAGCAAAGCACGTAAGGTATGATCTCAGGATCATCAACCAACGTCAAGAGTGCCTAGCACGTGCTGACTGGGCAGGTGGTTATCTTTATCTACGCTAGGAGGAAATTAAAATGTCTTATCTTGAAGCAATCAAAGCACAACCTATGGATCAAATTGATTTCCTACAGGAAGTATATGCAGACTATGTGGTCAAGCATAGACTACCAATGGTCTCAGCAGATGAGCAGGATTATCATCCTGAGCACACTGCATGGTTACACAATTTCATTAAAGCATGGGATCATGCTCAGGAGGTTTCCTAATGCACCATTCTGAAACATTTGGACGCATATTCTGGGTTGATGAGGATTTTGAGTTTAGATCCTGCCCACAATACCTAGATGGAACTGGCGATTTTGATAATTCTGATTATGTATCAGAGTGGGATGACTGGGAAGGAGTGGATCTACAAAAACTCTTTGCCATTCATAAATCATGCGTTATTAACAAGGTTGAGCACGCAAATTCACTTACATTCAAGGAGGCACTCTAAATGTCAAATCTACCTAAGAACGCAGCACAACTAGATGCGATCATTGAGCAGTATACAGATATTGTCCTTGAGCGCATGGATTACCAAGCACTTGAGCAGTATGTGTATGACTCTCTTATAGACTATTATTCCAAAATGAGCAAGGTTGAATTAAAGGAGCATATTATAGAAATGGAAAATTCAGGATGTCCAGAAGACAACCTATTTGACGAACTCGCCGAGAATGTTAAAGATCTTGAAGATGCTATCCCGATTGACTATAATGGATGATATACTACTAGAAGGAACCAACCTAATGAGGACATCCAAATGACCGTCACCAGAGTCAAAACCGATCATCACGTGATTGACTTCAGATCTAAGAAACTATACAAAGAGGTTCTGAAGGACTGCCGAGATCTAGGAATTTCACTTGACTACTACTTCTTTGAGTTTGAACTGGAGGCAGATGACCTACCAGAAGACGAGATAGATGACGATTGAAGTACTGTCACACTAAACCCCCATTAGGGGGTTTTTTATGTGTATAATGAGTATAACAAACAAAGAGACCTTATGAACAAAACTTCCAAGATCATGCAAAGAATACTACAGGTTGAGAATTTCCAAAATGTTGCCTGTGTATGTGCTAACTGGGAAGAGTTTGTTTTTGAGTTAGCAGAGTGGGGTGTTACAGGATGTGCCAAGATAGAATTTGATGATCCTGAACTAGACATCCCTACACTAGATCGTTTCATGGTCACTGAAAATGGTTATGAAAGAACCGAAGAGGATTTTAACCTACTCTATGCAGGATCTTGATAGATCCTGTTACAGCATACAAAGTGGCACAAGATCGCTTGATTTTTCCCTAAATCTATGCTATGCTTAAAGCATAAAGGATGAGGAAAGAAACCAAGTCCAAACAGCACAAACATTCAATTTCAAAATTATGTCAATTTCAACTAAATCTCTATTTTCCCAGTCCATTAACCTATGTGATGACTATCTAGGTTTTGAGTGGACTCGTGGTGTTACCACTAATCTATTTGATGTATATCGTAGAGAAAACGACCTAGATCCAAATCTAGCAATCTACCATTACGGAAATGACCGCTTTGAGGTCAGAACTATGGTCTATACAGACAATGGTTGCATTATCGGAGATCAAATAGATCTCGGTACTTTTGATAATATCTCAGATGCAGAGGACTGCGCCGAGGATTATCTAAAGGATCTACTACTAGATCTAGGAGTGTGATCTGATGAGATATTCAGTTCATTGCCCATCCGCACCATTTGAGAACACCTCATTTATTAACCTTGACGACTGTTGGGGTTTATGCCTAGATTTATCCGAAGAATACGGATATGCTGAGGTTAGATATGGTGCTTGTGTTCTCGGTTCCTATACTAATGGAGGTTAATTATGTCTTGCTTGCAAAATGAAATCATTCTTGAGAACATCTATGAGGAACTTGCTGAAGAGTTTCCTACACTAACTCAAGATGAATTAGAGTCACTAACTTATCAGAAATTTGAGGATCTATGCCAATAGGTTCTCATTTTTTCTACCTTAATCCTTCTTTCTAAATTAACAACAATGCCAAGAACTATTGACCTCTATGATGTATTCACACCAGATGAATTAGATCAGGTTACTAACATTTACCTAGAAGCACTTGCTAGGTCTAAAGGTATAGAACCCGAAGTATTTGAAATAGTAACTAACATTATCGTGGAGTAATTAATCATGTTTGTGGTTAGCGAGCGCCTGGAATTTAGGGTGCCATGAGTATACATTTTCAACTAATTCCTTGGAACATGATAACAACTGCCATTGACACATTACAGCACATGGAAGATAACAAACCAACCATGACTTACGAAGAATTGTTAATACAATTACTTCAACAATCTCCAGACAAACTTTCACAAACGGTCACCATTTATGACAAAGATACAGATGAACAAATCCGAGCAGATTCGTCACTATTTGACAACAACGGAAAATTATTCATCAAGATATAGTACATCTTGTTGGGAAGAATCTATGACAGGTGATGAATACTTAGACTACCTAGATAGAAGAGAAGCAGAAAAGAATGGTTGGTAATGTGTATTGAAAAGTATAACTTTATCAGAGGCGAATCCATTACACTAAATGATGATAATGGATGGGTCAATTTCATTTCTAATGAATACATTACCATGACAACAAATAGGTGGAAAGATGATAATTATATGACTGGATATAGAGAGACTAATTTATTAGTTTATCCAACAGATTTCAAAAACATTATATTCAATGATAGGAAGATTAATGAAGAAAAGTGTTAGTTCCGCAGAACAGATTAACTACGTGTTTATAACATTTAAGGAGTTAATCATTATGCAATGGGAATACATTAGAAAGCATAGATTATGGACAGTTATTAACACCTCTGTGGAAAACTTAGACTGAATTGTTGAAAACAATTAAATGGTAATTTAAATAGGTTTGTGTGTTTTATAGAGAGATTAATTGTCTCCGTTAATTGTAGTCTTAGCACACGTATTACCGATTCGTCAATATTACTAAACACATTGCAATAATTGACAAAAATGTCATATTGGACTATAATACAACTTAGAGATCTTTACACATTCTCGCAATGATTCTTCCAGGAAAGTATCAACAACTCCATGAGAGTTTTCCACAACTTAACAACAATGACATGATAGATTACTGTCAATTCTTGTTAGATACGGAACAACATGTGGAAAACGTTGATACTAACCGTATGTGCAATTATTTACTATTAGAAGGATTATTGTATCATGTGCCTATAAACAATGAGGTGCCAATATGATCTACATTCTTTATAACAATAGAGAGGAGATTGAAGGCGAATTTAGTACAATAACTGATCTTGAATTGTATGTAGATACTGTTAGAGAATTGCGTAATGAAAGGTATCCTAATACCCCACGATTATCATGCTTTGATTATATCAAATCAATTGGATGGTTCTTAACAATTAAGGATGGCAATTAGGAAAACTTAATGATAACTTGACAAACAAATTAATGTATGCTATAGTATAAACATAATCAAGGAATTAATTCCAATGAAACTTAATCCAATTGCCGCTAATCAGAACGAAGTTGTTTTAAACAATGGAGACACAATCTTCTTCAGTTATAAAACACCAGTTGCAGCATATTTGCAAGAGAAAGGTTACATTAGGACTGAAAAGTTCTGGTCAGTAACAACATCTAGGCACATAAATAAGTGGTTAAATGGTACTAATGCAACCGAATTACCACAGGAAGTATTCAACGAGTTAGTGTAATTACATGCACTAAGTAACAACCAAGACAGTTGATTGCTCAATAAAGTATAAAGAAAGACCCCCAAATCGCAGTCATATCGGGGGTTCTCGGTCTTGGTGCGGCCCCTATATTAAAAAAGATAGAGACCCTAACCTACAAAGGTTCCCAAACGCTAGTGATATATAAAAAATAATAAAAAAAATTCCCAAGGAAAAAAAGATGACTCCTAAGTTTTCACAGACCCATCAAGATGATAGAGTGTGGGCGTTAGAGAGATTGATAAGATATGAAGGACATCTAGACCCTAGGATGTATGAGTGTGCTCAATTAAACTCTGAGCAGAGGGATAACAAAGATTGTGAAACTCTATATAAGTTGTGGGAGGACTGGAAGAAGCGTATACCAGCAAATCCTCACAGTCAATTAAATCGGTTATGACAACATGAGCAAGAGATTCACAACTACATTAGACGAGGATGATTATGGCGATTTAATACTTACTATCCCGTATGATGTTTGTGAAGAACTGGGTTGGGATACAAGTACAGAATTGCAATATGACGTTGGTGAAGATAATTTTACGTTAAAGAAATCAGAAGAATAATTGTTACTGATACTCGTTCTCAATAGCGTAGTATTTTTATCATTAAGGTGTGCTATATACAACAGTTGGGTAAACTATTATGGCATATTCAGTAACATTAATCGATACAGAAGGAGCATCTACTACCTTTGACTGCGGACCAGATGAATACATACTGGATAAGGCAGAAGAGGAAGGGGTAGACGCTCCTTATTCATGTAGGGCTGGTGCATGTAGCACTTGTTGTGGTAGAATAGTAGAAGGTTCCGTTAACCAAGAGGAACAGTCTTTTCTAGATGATGACCAGATGAGTGAAGGATTTGTGCTAACATGCGTTGCATACCCAACCTCAGATGTTACAATACAACTAGGAGAGGAGGAAAACTTATAAGGATGTTACACATGAGAGAACAATTAATTAAAGCAGTACTTGCTCATGCAAATGGCGAGATACAGAAACACAAGGCAAACGTTGAAGTTTACTTGGAGCACCCAATGGGGATCGGAGAGCACTCTGATATTACAGAAGCTATTGGTGTAGAGATTGATAAGATCGCAAGATATCACGATCAAGTAGAAGTATTACAAAAATACTTTATGAAAGGATCAGTTGCTTCTGCTTATCAAACTCAGGTAGGAACCACGTCACTCTAATGAACTGGAATCCTAGTGAAGAAATACCAAAATTCCCTATGGAATACAAGAAAATGATGAAAGGAAACCTAACTGAGCGTCAAATAGCAATATTAGACGGATCTGAACTTAAATCCCATGAAGGAATGCTCTTTGGTGGGATGTATTCTGACTGGAAACATCAGAGGGGGTTCTCATGACCTCCCAAGAAGACCAGTTTGAAGGCATGGATAGAGGAGAATTGATCTCCGAACTGCTTCAAATCACTGCCTACCTAGGTGGTGAGATGCAAAGAACCACTACATTGAATAGTACAGGACGTTCTTCCGAGAAAATTATCATAGAATATGATGTCAAACAAAAAGATTGACCCAGTTCAGGATAATATAGAGGCACATGAAGCCATAAACATGTGTCTTTCTACCGTGGGCGAGCGTTTATCCACATTAGAGGAGTATATTCAGAACAATCAGCTAGTACAAGCTGAGATTCTTAAGAAATTTGACGAAAGATTGAGCAATTTAGAGCAAAAGATGCTATAATTAGCGTCGTCGCGCCGCGATCCACACTATACAAGAGGTTTTGATACTATGGCTGTTAAAAAAAGTCTAACTGGGGGTGAATATATTGAAGCAAGACCCAAAAAGACTCGTCAAGGAGAAGGAAAGCACACAAAAGTTGCGGCAACATCACGGAATAAGGCAAAAAAACGATATAGAGGACAAGGAAGGTAAATGTTTAACCTAAAAAAGATAAAAGAAAGACGTGAAAAGCAAAAAAAGTATATTAGAGACGAAATAAAGTCCATTGTTAAGGAAGCAATGGACGAATGGGCGGGAAATTGTGAATATCTTACTACACAAACTGATAAGGAGGCTAGATACTATTGTTCCAAAGCAGATTGTGAAGGAGTAAGATTTAATGACAAAGGAACCTGATCATATAGAAGAGGCATGGAGTGAGTCCAGAATCAATAAACCCAAGGTTATTCCTATGCCTCTTTGGGTTACCGATAAAGAATTTGATAAAATAGTAGAGTCTTTGTGGATTCGTCGTAAGACTGATCCACTTTCTAATGTACTATGGGAAAGACTCTCTCATTTAAAGGATGCCGCTAGTAAGATAAATAATAATTAGTTGTTATGTAAATAGGTGACATACAAGGCATTGCCAGACGGTTTATACATCGGAAAGAGTCCAGTCGCAGGACAGGGCATATTTTCTATGATGGATATTCAAATAGGCACTGAATTGGGTATGTCGCACCTAATAATTGATGATGAAATCATTAGGACACCGTTAGGAGGGTTTATAAACCACTCTAACTTCCCAAATTGCGAAAAATACCTTGTTGGTAATAGATATTATGTAAAAGTGATCAAAGCAATAGGTCCTAAAGAGGAATTATTCTTGAAATATACATTTTATAGCGTATAGGGATGGCATTAAAAGAAGTAGATGGTAAACAGATCAATTTATCACGTGCATATAGGGACGTGGCAATTGGAATGCTTAAAAATCCCTTTACAAAGGACGCTTCAACTGTAAAGAACGATAATTCTATCAAACAAGCAATTAAGAATTTAACATTAACTCAAATGGGAGAGAAATTATTCCAGCCAGAAATAGGTTGCAATGTATTTCAACTGTTATTTGAACCTCTAGATGGGTTTACGGCTGACTCAATCAGAGATGAGATCATAAATACTCTTGGTCAGTATGAGACTAGGATAACTATCAATACTGTAGCAGTGGTACCAAACGATGATCAAAACACGTTTGATGTAACTGTTGAATATAGAATTGTAGGTCAACCTATTGTGGAGTCCGTTTCTTTCGTGTTACAGAGACCTGAATAATGCAACCCAATAATTTAACAGCATTAGATTTTACAGATATCAAGTCTTCCATTAAGTCTTATCTGAGAACCAGAGAAGAATTTACAGATTACGACTTTGAAGGAGCTGCTCTTTCATATCTGATTGATGTTTTAGCGTATAATACCTATTATTCCGCTTTTAATGCGAATATGTCAATGAATGAGGCATTTCTACCCTCAGCGACTGTTCGTGACAACGTTGTAAACATTGCAAAACTCCTAAATTACGTTCCAAAGTCAATTATTGCCTCTAGAGCGTGTTTAAAACTTGTAATTCAAACAACACAGACTTCTGGGTCATATCCTAGCACTGTAACACTAGCAAAAGGACCAGTAGCGACTGGTGGTGGTTATATTTGGAATACTACCTCATCTGTTACTGCTGAAGTTGATCCTACTACAGGAATTGCCACAATGGACAACCTTCAAATCAAAGAAGGCACCATTGTTAACTTTTCTTACGTAGTTAATACCTTTGCATCACAAATTTACAAGGTTCCTTCGGAAGATTGTGATATTTCTACTCTTTCCGTAAGGGTAAAGGCAAACGAATCCTCTACAACGTCTGATTTGTATAATCAGGTTGATACTGTAACCAGTTTACTCGCTACATCACGTATATACTTCCTTGCAGAAGGTGAAGATATGCGTTATGAGATAAAGTTTGGTGATGGTAGTATTGGACGTGCTGTACAAGACGGAGAGGTCATTGATTTAGAATACTTGGTAACAAGTGGTTCTGATGCTAATGATGTTAATGTATTTGGAATAATTGGTAAGTTTACTGATAACCTAGACACAAGTTATACCTCTTCTGCGGTCACAATGACCATGAAAGAGAAATCTCAGTATGGTGAAGCTGCTGAGAGCATGGAGTCTATTAAATATAACGCTCCAAGATACTATTCTTCTCAATATAGAGCAGTTACATCGCAAGATTATGCTCTTATTACGAAAAAAGTGTATGATAACGCACAATCCGTCGTTGCATATGGTGGAGATTCACTAAATCCGCCAATTTACGGAAAAGTGTATGTTGCGATACAAACTAAGACGGGATCATTGCTAAATGATGCTACAAAGAAGGATATTGCGGCAAAATTAAGGGCATATGCGATGGCATCTATTGATCCAGTCGTTATTGACCCTGAAAATGTATACATTTATCCAAAACTGTTCATTCAGTATGATACAGGTTGCGGATCTGATACATCAACTATTAAAACTAACGTTTCAAACGCTATTACGAGTTGGGCTACCCAAACACAGATCAATAACTTTAACTCTACGTTTAGATCACAAGCATTTGAAAAAGCAATTACTTTAGCGGATAGATGCGTAAGTGACGTATCTGTTCAGACTACAATACTAAGATACATCGTTCCAACAACCAATCAGACGAATACTTATACAATTTCAACTGGTTCTGCACTATACAACAGTGCTCCTAGTAAATTGACCGATTCTGCTGGAACAGATGACGATAAAGAACCCATTCTTTTGTCTGGAACCTTTAGAACATCAGATAGACCTGGTGTTGACCAGCAATTTGAAGATGATGGGTTTGGAAAACTAAAAACCTTCTATAACACAGGAACAAGGAAGGTTTATACAAACACTAATGCTGGTACAGTTAATTATGATACTGGAGAGATCAAATTCGGACCAATTAATGTAATTGGTGCTGGAACAAATATAAGTCTAACAGCAGTTACTATCACTGATACTACAACGGGTGCTGGTTCTGTAAGTGACGGATCTTTACTTCCTGCAAGTCTACAAATACCTTGTCAGTTTATTCCTGCGAACTCTAATAGTATACCTGCTTCTACTCCAGGCACTATTATCAATATCGTATCTCCTGAAATAACAGTTGCTGCAGTGGGAACTACTCCACCTCCAACTATACCACTAAATAGTTTGACACCAACGATTTTCGACCAAACACCTACTACGGTAACAGTCGCAAGTACGACGGGTACAACTCTAAACACATCATCTTGTCTGTAAAATAGATGACGAATATTAATAAGGTATCACAGGCGGTTGTCTCACAGACACCCGACTTTATTGAGCAGGATTATCCCCTCTTTAACAAATTTCTTGAGTATTACTACTTGTCTCAGGAAAAAACAGGGATGGGTCAGAACATCCTTAATAATTTCCTAGGTTATCTTGATATTGATAAGTTAGACATTGGAATTCTTGATGGTGCGACTAAGGTAGTAGAAGATATAACTGCAACGAGCGATACAATAATTGTAGAGAGTGTTGATAAGTTTCTTGATACAAATGGTACTATTCTCATTGGTGATGAGGTAGTTTACTATGAAACTGTCACTGCTGCTCCTGATATTGCCCTAAGTCCTGGTATTTCTTACGATCAGGTCAAATTAAAGTGGATTAATCTTGCAAGTCCTTTATTGAGCTTTGATGGGACAACAAGAACGTTCCCATTAACATCTCAGGATAATCCTATTGCTGCTCCGTCAGCACAGCATTTAATTGTAAGTAATTACGGTAAAGTACTTATACCTGGTACTGACTATGCAGTCAGTGGTACAAATATCGTATTTACTACTGCTCCTAGAGCTAGAGTTCCTTCTGATGACTCTTCATCAACCTATATTACCTATTTGAACGGTTTTAACGAGAATACAATCGTTGCTTTAGATAACCTATCAAATGGTTTTGGTGAACAGAAGAGACAATTCACTATTACTAAGAGTGGAACAAGATATGAACCCGTTGTAGATGAATATGTTCTTGCAGTTTATGATAACCGTCTTTTAGTCCCTAAAGTAGACTTTTTCATTGATGGTGACCAATTTATCTTCCTAACAGCACCTCTGAATGGAAGATACTTATCATTGTACGCTATTGAGGCACCAATTCCTTCATTTGGATCTGGTGCTGTAGGATATGCTCGTATTAGCGATACTGGGACACTTTCTAGTATTTCTGTTAATACTAATGGAACAAAATATAGATTTGCTTATCCACCAAAGGTTTCTATCAATTCTGCTACTGGAAGTGGTGCATCTGCAACTTCTCTTGTAAATGGTATTAAATCTGTAACTCTACTTGATGGTGGTGCGGGATATAGTGCTACAAACCCACCTACTGTTCAAATACAGACTCCAACTGCTACTGGATCTACTGCAGCAACATTAAAAGCAACTGTTGGTACTGATGGTGCTGTTTCTTCCCTAGAAGTAACTAATTCTGGTTCTGGATATACATTCACACCTAGAATCACTTTCAAGCAGCCTGGAGGCGCAAAATTAGGCACTCCGACTATAACCAGTGGTAAGATTACAGGCACAGTTCCTATTACCGATGGTGGTCAAGGATATACTACTATTCCTACTGTTTATGTTGATGAACCAACAGGAACAAACCCAGTTAGAGCAGCATTAACTGCAACTTTGACTAATGGTGTTGTTACTGGCATAACTATCGCTAATGCTGGATCAGGTTACACTGAAACTCCAAGAATTGCTATAATTGACCCTGTAGGTGCTCAAATTTTAGAAACTAAGGTTGATAGTGACGGTAGAGTCATTGATATTGACCTTCTAAGCGGCGGAAGTGGTTATACAGACATTCCATCAGTTTATATCGTTGATAACCGTACAGACGCTACAGGAGCGTATGCAGGAGGCACTGGAGCTAAGGCAACTGCCTCTATATTCAATGGTAAGATCACAGATATTAACGTCAGCACTTTTGGAACTGGATATAGTCAAACTTCTCCTCCAGATGTCGTTATTCAGTCTCCACCTGCTGCAGAAGCTTCTGCAACTACTGGTCTGAATGAAATTACTGGATTTACTATAAATCAAGCTGGAACAGGATATACTAAAGCATCATTTAATAAATGCGCTCGTGCTGCTAGTGGAATAACCTCTTATACAGAGGATGGTAATGCTGTTTTCACAAATATGACTACAGCAGCTGCTCATGTCACAAATGACAACATTAAGTGCTTAGATCAGTTATTTGTTAAGAGATTACTAGACAAATACACAGAACAATACCTTCCTGACGTTCCTACTCTTGATTATAAGACTATTGACGTTAGAACAGCGATTAAGACCATTAAGGACTTCTATGGTTCTAAAGGAACGTCTTATAGTATTGGATACTTGTTTAAACTGCTTTATGGTGAGCAGGTAAGTATTTCTTATCCAAAAGATCAAATCATTAAACCATCTGATGCTACATGGTCTATTGATACGATTTTACGTGCTACACTGGTTAGTGGAGATCCTGAAAATATAAGAGACGGTCTTTTAACACAAGATGCAGATATTGCAGATACTAATGTTAAAGCAGCGAGTGCTTTAGTAGAAAACTATATTTCAATTAAAACTTCAAAACTTGAGATCTATGAATTAGTTCTTTCTGAAGAAACTATTGCTGGAACGTTTATTGTTCCATATAAGACAAAATTAGCAGAACCTTTAGATAAAACTGCTTCTATTATCACTGTTGACTCTACAATTGGTTGGCCAGAGAGAAACGGTGAATTTCTAATTGGTAGTTCAACTGATACTGCAGAACTTATCCAATACAAGGAAAAATCACTTAACCAGTTCATTGAGTGTACTAGATCAGTTAATTCTGTAGTTGAAGACTGGGATTCCGCAACTGAAGTAAAATCAAACTTCAAAGTTTACGTTAATAAGGGAACTGCTCAAGAAGTAGTGATGAATATTGTTGGTATCGTTGATGCTCAACAGACAACCCTTACTGACACTGGATCTTATTACCTACCAGGTGATAAATTAACAGTTTCTAAGTTAGGTGGAACAGGAACTTCTCCTGAACTTACAACTTGGTTGTATAACGTTAAAAAACTTATTTCCGTAAGTACTATCACTTATGGCGGGGTAAATGATCAATCTGCTACCGTTACTTGCGCGAATAATCATGGATTGTTAGTTGGTGATCAGGTTACGATATATGGTGCGAACCCAATCATCTATAATGGAACATTTTTGGTAACATCTAGGGATAGTGCGACTGTTTTCCAGTACAACCTTCCTCAACCTGCTACTGTTATTCCGCAGGGAAATATTCTGGTATCTATTGACCTTAATAAAGGTAAATCTGAGAATGCTGCTGTTTTAAATGCTATTGGTCCTTATACTACCAACATTCAGAACTCATTCTTTAATGACACGTATGTATACGTTGCCTCTACAGGTATTCCAAACTATAACATTGGTCCTTTCCCAGGATCTGCACTTCTTCCAGGAAATCAGAGAAAATTAACAAGATTCCCTATAAGTCCAACAACAATTTCAACAAAGAATAATATTGCGGCAGGTCCAATTGGAACTTGGGTTAATGGTGTTTCAGTATGGTCATATAAGTCAACTTTATCAAAAACATTTGGTGCTGTCACAAGTATTGACATCACAAACGCTGGATCTGGGTATGATGCCGCATATCCTCCAAAAATCACTATATCAGATGGTGGTGGAAGCGGAGCAACTGCATCTGTAGTTGTTAATGGTTCTGTAAGTGAAATTACAGTATCTACTGGTGGATCTGGTTATACATCATCTCCATTGGTGTCTATAGTAGGTGGAGGCGGGTCTGGTGCTGCTGCTACAGCAATTATCACCAAAGGTGTTGTTTCACGTGTTCTAATCAATTCTGGAGGTAGCGGATATACCTCACAACCTTCAATTACTATTGTTGGTGGAGGCGGAACTGGTGCTACCGCTACCGCATCTGTTAGAGGTCCAATCAAATCAATTGGAGTAGACACGGGTGGTAATTCATATACATCTAATCCATCCGTAACATTAAGCTCTGGTTCTGGTGCTGTTGCACAACCAGTTATAAGTAACGGACGTATTATCTCTATTGCTATCATTTCTGCTGGATCTGGATATACAACTGCTCCTGAAATTGATATACAAGGTGCTGGATTTGGTGCTGTTGCTAGAGCAACTATTGACCTTGATGGTGAAAATGCTGGTAGGGTTACTGGTATTACCATTGTTAACAGAGGTATTGGATATGTACAAGGAACCACTGTTATTAACCTGAATTCAATTGGTTTAGGTGCTGTATTCTCTCCAAACGTATTTAAGTGGACATATAACCTTCAAGCAACTGCTACATTAGATTCAGCGAAGGGTGGTGTCTTTGAAGGATTTAATAACCAATATGGTGGTGAATATGGTCATATTTCAAACCCACAAAGATTAAGATATATCCTTGGTGATAGTTTACAAGAGCAAACTGCAGGAACTATTACTGAGCAAGAAAGTCAGATTACTCACTCACCTATTATTGGTTGGGCGTTTGATGGTAATCCAATTTATGGTCCTTATGGATACTCTGATCCTACAGATCAAACTTCTACTATTAATAGACTCCTTACATCTTATAGATTAAAGGAAGCACTTGTTTATAATGCTACAACAAACCCACTTCCAGTTAGAGAGGCTGGTCCTTTACTAACTTCAGAAGCTGCTGGTAATTTTGTTGAAGACTATGAATATGTCTTTGGTTTAGGTGGTCTTGATCAGTATAATGGTCGTTTCTGTAAGACTCCTGAATATCCTAATGGTAGATACTGCTATTTCGTCACTATTGACGCTACTGAGGCAGGTAATCCAGTTTTCCCGTATGTTATTGGTCCAAGTTTCAATTCTGTTGTTGATGCTTGGAATTTAAGTACATCTGCTATTCAGCAGAACATTCCTACTGGTGTTGTCCGTTATAGAGACCCATATGAGAATGTTGACATTGATGTAGATAGAGCACCTAACGTTTCTACAAATGCTCTTACAACTGAAGCTGGAGATATACTATTATTTGAAATAGAAGACGAAGACAGAAGTGGTGTTATTGATCAGGCAGAAACTGATGATCCAGATCAAATGTTTGAGGAATCACCTTTACAGTTATTTGATTACTTCCCAACAGTAACATTTGACTCTAAAGTTGATATTGAAGTTGAAACTATCACTAAATTTGAGGATGCTTCTGTAACTGGGTTTACTGTTGAGAACTCTGGTAAAAACTATCAGGTTAATGACCGTTTAATATTTGATAATACTGATACTGATGGAACTGGTGTTTCTGCTCGTATATCACGTATTAAAGGTGAAACTGTAGCTTCTTATAATTTTGAGAATGTAGGTGGAACTAATTACGGTGTTTTAAAGACATCTACTCCACATAACTTGTCAGTTGGAGATAGTGTCTTCTTAACATATACTCCAATAATGAACAATACGAACAAGACTTTCGTTGTTCGTCAACTTAAAGGTATTGAAGAAATTGTTGTAAATACGACTGGTTCTGGATATAGTTCTGATATTCCTCCAGTAATTACGATTGATAGTACTAGTGGTAGTGCTGGTTCTCTAGAAGCAGTTGTAACTACTGTTGGATCTATTGAGACTGTTAATATACTTAATTCTGGTTCAGGTTATACTTCAAATCCTCGTGTCATCTTATCTCATCCACAAATCTTTAAAAAGGCAGATTACTACGTTTCTAAGATTGAAAATCAGGATTATGTTAAGGTAAATGATGCTGTTGTTAATACTAAGAAAGAAGTCTTTATTTGTGGTAAAACATTAGATGCTACTGGTAATACAGTTGGATTTGTTGCTAAGTTGTCTGCAACTGGTGTTAAGGAGTGGCAAAAGACTCTAGAAAGCACAGATGGACAAACATATACAGAATTCCAAAAACTTTATGTTGAGGGTAATGATGTTTGGGCTGTTGGTAATAACAAACCAAATGCTGCTCTTTTAGCAGCATATAACCCTGATGTAATCTTAGCGAAGTATACACAGGCAACAAACGGATTAAGTGCAACACTTACATTCCAGAAGGCATATGCTGGTATTTCTGGTTCTACTCGTTCTGATAATGTAACTGCTATTACCAAGTATTCAGATACTAGGTTTGTTATTGGTGGTTATACTAATACTAACTCTGCAAACCCATATGATGCTTATATTGCTCTAATTGATACTACTGGTAATTTCGCACTTAAGAGAAAGGTTGCTTCTACATCTAGTTCTGAAAAGATTACTGGATTAATCGTTAAAGGTTCAAATATCTATTTCTCTTTAGAAATTGCAGCAACTCAAGCAGCAACTGCAGTTGACGTTGGATTTGGTAAAGCAACAGTTGGTACTACTGCAATTACTGTTGATTATGTTAAAAATTATAGTAATACTCTTTATTCTTTCTTAGATTCAAGTTGTGCTATTGATGAATTTGATGAAGTTTATCTAACAGCAACTTTAAGACTTAAGAGTAATAATACAACTAAAGATAGTTTCTGGGTAGGTAAAGTTGATCTTACTGGAGATTTAATCTGGAATTATCGTTATCTTATCTCTGCTGGAACAATTACTGCTGCTTCTAAGAGTGAAATTGATTTATTTGGTGATCTTAATGTTATTGTTAATAAGAGTGCAACCTCTAATGGTGAGAAGACTGTAGAAACACTTAAGATTGGTTATAATGGTCTCTTAAAAGAGCATTCTACTAATGTATTCAATGTTAATAATATTGAAGGTATTACTGCTTATGGAATGGCTATTGATGAGTCTGCTGATGTTCATGTATTTGGTCAGACTTCTTGGAATAGAAATGAGTTTGTATACGATTTTGCAGGTAATGAACAGACAGATGTAACAGGTCATTATACACTTACATCTACTTCTACTACTAACTCAATTACATATGCAGATAATGTTGCTAAGATCTTGGGATATAATCCTGCAGGATCTAATAGCACATGGATCAATTCTCATCTAAAAGTAACTGGGACTCAATTAAAGACTAAGTTAAGTGGTGATTGGACTTTAGAATTCCAAATTTATAAAGATTCTACTACATCTCAAACATTATCTCAGACAGGTCAAACTCTTTGTGCTATTGGTGGTGCTCAAGATGCCACTGGTGGTTTATGGTTGGGATATGATATTTCGTCAGGTAAGTTGCAATTTGCTGTTACGAATAGCAGTACTGCATTAAACACAGCAACTCCAATTGAGTCTACTCAGACTACAATGTATTATAACAATTCTTGGCAATTTGTTGCGATAACTAAGATTGGTACTGCATTTAAAGTATATGTTAATGGTGTTGAGGTAATTAGTGGAACACAATCTAGCACACAACTTGAGAATAAGGATCTTTACTTTGGTCAGCAAGTTGGTTGGGGATCTGGTGCTGCAGACTTTAATCAGAATAAGCAAGGTCAATTCTATATTGATAACATAAGATTAAGAAATAAAGGAGTAACTCCTACAGTTCCTACTGATGTTACAGGTGTACCACCTTCAAATAACACATTTGGATTTGCATTTGATTGGGTAGATGATGCTTGGTTCACAACTCATTTAAACAAGTATGATTACATTGATTATGTTGGTTGGGGTATTAAGGTTGATAAGAATGCTGATGCTGTAAGAGTTGGAACATTTACTGAAAGAACCAATACTAAGTTAGGATTTATTAGAGCTAATGTATCTCCTGTAGTTGGTTCTACACTTACTATGGCATCAACAGGACTTGGATTAGCAGAAGCAGGATTCCAGTCTCTTGACTTTGATGATGCTACTACAACGATGTCTCAGGATACTGAAACATTAACATACACTCAAGATATTTGGAGTTCTAGAACTGCTACAGTTCCTTCTCCAGGTTCTCAGAAGTTATCTGTATCTGCTGTAGTTAAAGACAGATACTACTTTAAAGTTACAAATACAGTAAAGATTGACAACGTTCAGAAACTTACGTTAAACCAGTCATTTACCTTTACTAATAACGCAAAATTACAACTTTATGATGGAAGCACCTTTATTAATAGCGGTTATATCATTAAACAGGATGCTGACAATAAACAGGTATATCTTGCTATCAATAATAATGCTTGGTCTAATGATCTTAATACTGGTACATTAAGTACTGTTCAATTTAGTGAGCAGAGCACTTATGGTATTGTTGGACCTATTCCTAATGATATTAACGAAATTACGTCTTATAGTTTCGCTCAGATAAACAATACCACACCTGGAACCTTTGATATTGATTTAAACGACTTCAATCATCCTGAAGGTGGTTCTAACAATATGGATGAACTTAGCAAGTTCAAACCTTATGCTGATGCGGATTATTCAATCAGAATTGATGAAGTTGCTGGTGGATCAGCTTATATTGTAGGATCTGTTATTACAATTGCTAGTGGTAATATTTCATTCAATGCTGCATATACTACTGCACAAATTACTGGATTAACTGGTGTTCTTAAGATCACTTTAGTTGCAAACTTAACTAAGGTTCTTCAAGTAAGTGCTGTTGCTAATAGTGATGAAGTTTATGTAATTACAGGAACAAGTCATTATCTCAAGAAAGGAGAAATGATTTTTGTTGATGGTAACCCATCTCAACAAGTTGGTGCTACAACTTATGATGAATATGATGGATCATTCCCAGTTGATACTGTTGTAAGTCCTCTAGAATTCACTTATAAACTTAATTCTATTGCTGTTACTGATCCTGCTACAACAGCGGCTAATGTAAGCATATTTGTTAAGTCTCCTGTCTTGAAGATGTATTATGGTCACCAATATTTGTTTGACCTAAGTCATTCTTCACTTGTTGGTGGTAACTTATCATTTGCTAAGGATAACCTATACAAACTAGAGTATTCCTTTAACTCTATTGAAAGAGTTGGAACTCCAGGTGTAACAGGTCAAGGTATTACTACTCCTACAGTTAAACTGAAGGTTGACGAAAATGTTGTAACTAATATTTCTTACTATTTTGATCCATCTAGAACTACAGATGCTGATTCTCCTGTTATCTCAGGTAGTTATTTGGATGTTACTGATTCTCCTTATAAGGGAACCTTTACCATTAGTTCTATCTCTGGTGCAACAATTACAACAGGTGCAGATACATTTAAGTTTGTTCTATTGAATGAACCAGAAGGTGCTGCTGATATTACACAAACATCTTATAGTACAAGTTCTGTTAAAGCAGTTGGTGCTATATCAAATATTCGTATTGTTAATCCAGGTGGTTTCTACACTAAACTTCCTATTGTTACAGGTATTACCTCCACAAGGGTTATTGAAAGAGTTCAAATTGAAACACCAGGTACTGAATATGCTGTAGGAGAATACACTGGAGTTCCTATTGCAGGTGATGGTGAAGGTGGATTAGTTAGTATTACAGTTGCTGATGGAACTGATGATGAGGGAACTGTAATTCCAGGTCAAATTAATAATGTTGTTGTTACTTCTCCAGGTAAAGGATATACTTCTGGAACAATTGATATTGAAGCTATATCTGGTATATTAGGATCTGGATTAACTGGATCTGGTGCTGTATTGAATGTTATTATTCCTTCAAATGGAACAGAAGCATCTATCTTTACTCAGGGGACAAGCGTTGGAAAAATCAAGAAACTTAAGAATAATAACTTTGGATATGATTATCCTCATGACTATACTCTACGTCCTGAAATTACGTTCCCAATTAACGCACAACTCACATCAACATCCATTCTAGACAGTATTACAATTACTGACCCAGGTTCTGGATATTCACAAGCACCTGCTGTTGTAATTACAGGTGGTGGTGGAACTGGTGCTCAAGCTGAGGCAACAATTAGAAACGGTAGATTAGATCAGGTTATTGTTAAGGATCCTGGTGCTGGATATTCATCTACACCACTTGTTTCCTTAAGATCTTCCTTTAACTATGTTATTAACATTGACTTGGGATTACTACAATTTGCCTTCCCTCATGGTATTGCAAATGGATCTGCTATAACATTAAATGTAGTTGATACTGGATCTGGTGCGGAATTCCCACTTGCTGCTGGTGCTACTGGTCGTCTTAACGGAACAACAACTTATTATGCTATTACTGGAACAGCAAATTCATTAGAAAATGATCAATTAAAAGTAGCGATTACTGCTGCAAACGCTGAATTGGGTGATGCTTTAACATTCACCAATGCTGGAACAGGTCGTCAACAGGTATTAACAGAATCATTTGGTGGTGGTGCTTCTGCTAATGTTATCACTTCTACCTTCTTAGAAGGAGAACTTGTTTATCAAGGTGATTCACTTGCTTCTGCAACTGCAACTGGATACGTTTCAACTAATGAAGGTTGGCAAGTTGGACCTAGAGTTCTTAAGATTGTTGATTATACAGGAACATTTGCAGAGACTCAGAAATTAACTGGTGTTATCTCTAAGTCTTCAGGTACTATTAGTGATCTAAACATCGCTAAAGGTGTTCTAGAAATTGGATCTATCACTAAGACTACTGGTCAATTCATTGATGACGTTGGTAAACCTTCCGAAATTATTCAGAAGATTCAAGATAGTTACTATTATCAGGACTTCTCCTATGCTGTTAAGTCTGCTGTTTCTATTAGTGATTGGAAAGAGATTCTAATTAAGAACGTTCACCCTGCATCATTTAAGGTATTTGGTGAGTTGAACCTTTCAGATTATGGTTCAATTCCAAACAAAGAGACTGATTTCCAACTTACAAAGTCTGTTGAACTTGCAAGAGAAGCAATTGTTCCTAATATACAGAGTTTTGCTTTAGTTGAACCAGTTTACTCAGAATTTAACAATACTGAAGTTCTATTCCGACAGAAGAGACTAACATCTTCTGAGAATATTCTAACTTCTGTTGTACAAAGATTAGATGATATTTCTTCCTTATTTGATGGTGAAAGGATATCATTCCCTCTACAAGTTAATCAAACTAACGTTGTTGCTAATGCCAATCAGTTAATGATTGTTTTGAATGGTGTTGTTCAAAACCCAGGAACATCATTCAGTATTCAAGGTGATTCTGTTGTATTCAGTGAACCACCTCAACCACCAGCAAGTGTTAAGTATGTAAATGTAACAATTTCTCAACAGACAACTAAGACTAATACATTTACTAATATTAGTGGTATCTTCCCTAGTGTTGGTAATGCTTTAGTTGGAACAGTTTCTGGTGCTAGATTAACCGTAACTTCTGTTGTTGGTAACGTAATTGATGGTTTCATTACAGAAGGAACCTTTATAATAGGTGAAAACGTAACTGTTGGTGCTACTGGATTTAATGCTAATATTGCTACCCAAAGTGATGTTAGTAACATTGGATTGTTCCAATATGGTGAGACAATTACTAACTTAACTTCAGATACTGCAAAAGTTGAGCAAATCAACTTGGCAACTGGTCAAGAAACACCTTTGGCACAACTTCGTTACACAATTGGTCCATCTACAACTGATTTTGAAGTTGTTGAATATAAGACAGATAATAGTGCTGCAGATACTGTAGTTCCTGTTGGAACATTCACTGCAACTAAGAAGTATCAGTTTGGATCTGAAATTTTCCTAGTTAACAGTATTACACAGGGTTCTGACTCTACAACTTTAAATGTTACAAGAGCACAAGATGGAACTGCTGCTGTTTCTCAGCAAGAAGATCTTCCTGTTTATGGAACAGATATTAGTGTTACTACTTCTCTAACATTAAGTAAGACTGCTGGTACTTACCAGTCAACTCCTGGTCTATTTGATATTCAATTAAATGACTATATTATTGGTGCTAAATCTGGTGTAGTTGCAAAGATTACTGCTACTGCTGTATATACTGATCCTATTACTAATGAAGCAATTAGTCAGGTTAACATATCTGCAGGTTCATCCTTCTTCGGTCTACTATTCAACAGAATTGCCTCTCAGACTTATCCAAACCAAGTCTTAGATGATATTTCTAAGTCTCAGGTAAGTATCGTTAAGTTTACTGATACTAATATTACTGATGGTCTTTCTAGCACAGCATTTAACGCAGAATTCCCTGCCAATGAAAGAATTAATAATTATGTAGTTCCATATGATAATGCAACGGGTGCATTTGCAGAAAACGAATTCATACGTAACTATAAACTTGAATATGGTAATAACATTGGTGAGTTTACTGCTGGAGAAAGTGGTAAGGTAAGAAAACTAACTTATACTCTTCCTCAAGGTGATGGATTCTTTAGTGCTGGACAAATTATAAGAACTCGTGATACTAAGGCAGAAGTTATAGGATATAACCAAGCACGTCAAACAGTTTATATTGGTAAGATAGGTAGAACTAAGGCTACTGGTGAAGATTATCATGCAATTACATTTACTGGAAATGCTCAGTTAGATACTGCTCAGAAGAAATTTGGTACTGCATCACTATTATGTGATGGCACAGGTGATTACACTAATATTGTTACATCTACAGAATTTGGACTTGCAACTGGTTCATTTACTATTGAAGCATATGTTCGTCCTGCTAACGTCTCTGGAACCAAAGTTATAATTGACTTTAGAACTGCAGCAACTGAAGTATCACCGATGCTTCAGATGAATAATGCTGCTTTAGAATTTTATGTTAATGGTTCAGTAGTTGCTAGTGGTGGAACTCTTGCTGCAAATACTTGGCATCATATTGCTGTTGTTAAGGGTGGCACAACCACGAAACTCTATGTAGATGGAACTAAGGTTGGTTCTGATTATACCGATAACAATAACTATGGAGCTACTAAACCAATTAGAATCGGTGCTGATGTTGCTGGTGCAAATGGATTCAATGGTCATGTTGATGAAGTAAGAGTATCAAATACTAACCGTTATACTGCTAACTTCACTCCTCTAGTTGGTATTCATCAAGGTGATTCAAATACTGTTCTATTACTCCATTATGATGGTGCTGATGCTCAGACATGGGTTGAAGACTGGTCTGGTGGTGAGAGCTTTACAAATGGAGAATACTTCAATAATGATGCAATTCGTGCAACTCATCGTTCTTCTGCAAATGCTCCTAGTGGATATGTTAATAAAACAAACAGATATTATAATGCTGCAGATTTAATTGAGCTCAATAAAGAATTCCTTGCTCAAGAAGTAGTATTCATTCTTAAGAGAAGACATCCTCATCATACAATTAAGGGTAGTGAAGTTGATTGTGAAGATGATGTTCGTGATGTATTGACTGCTATCATTTATGACCTCCGTAATGGTGGTAATAATAAGATTTGGGATGCATCTTCTTACTACATTGATAGAACAACTACTCCCGTTACACTGAAATTTGTCACTAACGAAGTTGATGAAGTTGTTTATACTTACGATAAATTAGAGCAAATAGTCAAGTATATCTTGACAAATACACCTTGGGAAGTTCAAGGTGATCATGGTCTTAAACAGAAGTTTGACACTAGCATTACTGAGTCTGATGGTACTTCACCAACAGCATTGACACCAACAGCAGCAACATATAATGCTGTTACAGGTGATATGATCTTGACTGTTGCAAGTCATGGTTTGAATGCTGAAACACAAATTACTGCAACTAATGCTGCATATGTTGCTTCAACAGGTGTATTAACACTTACTAAGTCAGGTCATGGTCTTGCAAATGGCACAAGAATTAAGTTAGATCACAACTCTATTGTAATGAGTTGCACCTCTGATAGTAATACAGTTAATCAGAGTTATCCAAGACCTGATGATCCTGCTGCTCAAGGTTGGTTAGAAATTTCTAACGTCCAAACAAATACATTTGATATTAATGTTGGTAAGTCTCCAACAGTAAATTACACACCATCTGCAGGAACTTATAATGCAGAAACTGGTTTCTTGACAATGAATATTGGTAAGCATAACCTAAGAACTGGTCGTAAATATACTGCTTCTAATGCATCATATGATCCAGCTGGCGGTGTAATGACTATTACCATTGGTAATAATATTGATGTTGATAGTGCTGCCTATGATCCTGCTTCAGGTGATTTGGTAATGACTATTGGTACTCATAACTTTGATATTGGTGATAAGGTTAAGATTGCTAAGAATTCATTGTTCTTTACATGTTCAATGGATGAACATCGTTCTGTTCATGCTTATCCAAGAGACGGTGATCCAGCATTCAATGCTGATCTTGAAATTACAGATACAACAGGAACTTCAATCACAGTTAATGTTGGAACAACACCTATCGTATCTTACACAGCAACAGGTGCAACTTATACTCCTGCAACTGGTGTTATGGAGCTTACTATTGGATCTCATAGCATTGCTGTTAATGATAGTATAAGAATTGCAGATAATTCATTAACATTTACTTGTGCAGAAGATAGCGATCAAACAAGTCATACTTATCCTAGAGCAATTACAGATCCATTAGCTGCTCCAACTGGTGCTACCTATAATCCAAATACAGGTATCATGCAAATGACTATTAACAGTCATGGCATGTCAGGTCCAAGCACAACTACACCAACAGCAGCAACTTATGATGCTGACACTGGTATTATGAGACTTACCAAGTCATCTCACGGATTTAAGGTCGGTGATATGGTTAAGTTAGATGACGGTGCAATTACCTTTAGTTGCACAATGGATTCCAATGCTACTAACCATGCTTATCCACGTGCTACAGACCCAATAAGCGGTCAATGGGTGGCAATCGTTGCTGCAGCTACAAACACATTTGATATCCCTGTAGGTGCATCTGAACTTGGAGACTATACTCATACATTTGTTTCTGCTGTCACAAATGGTGTTAAGAAAGCAAATGATGTAATGAAGATTGCTGATAATGGAATCTCATTCAAGTGTGCTGAAGATGGTAACAATAGCATTCACTCATATCCACGTCCTGGCGATCCTATGAGTGGTAAGTGGATGGTTATTGAAGCTGCTGCTACAAATACAATAGATGTTCAAGTTTTAGATAGTGTTCCTTCAACTCATACATCAGTTCATACATTTAATAATGCTGTAACTGGTTCATTCCTTAAGAAGAGAGATCCATTCCAAGGAACTTCAATTCCAGTTACTGCTGTAACAGGAACAACAATTACTGTTAATGTTGGTATTTCTTCTAACACAACTGCTCATACATGGACTGCAGCAGGAGTTAATGGAATCAGTTCTGGTGGTAACTACACTCATAAGTATGTTGATTCTGCTACTGGTGCAATTATTCCTAATCATGGATTCTATGTTGGTGATAGAGTAATGGTTGAGAAGGGTGCATTGGTATTCACATGTGCTCAAGATAGTCATGGTACTAGACATGCTTACCCAAGAATTACAGATCCATATTTCAATAAGTGGATCAAGATTATTAATGTAACAACCAATACATTTGGTATTAATGTTGGAGTTTCTTCTAACACAACTGCTCATACATTTAAGTTCTGCACTCCTAATGGAATTGTAAGATCTGGTGAGACGATAAGGATGGCTAAAGATGCTATATCCTTCACATGTTCTCAGGATGGTTATGCAACTGTTCACTCTTATCCTAGAGGTGATGATCCTGTTGCTAGTACTTCTATTCCAATCTACAATGATGGATCTGAGCATACAGCAACAACTGCTTCTTATAATTCTTCTACAGGTGCAATGGTTATCACTGTTCCTGCACATGGATTTGCAGTTGATGATCAAATCAGAATTGAGAATAATTCTCTAACATTTGCTTGTAAGAAAGATAGTAATCAAACTCTTCATAGTTATCCTAGAGAGACTGATCCATATGTTCGTAGATGGCTCAGAATCAGTGCTGTAACTACAAATACATTTACTGTTAATGTTGGTGCTGCTAATTCTACAGACGACAGATATGACCATACATTTGTATCTGCAACTCCGAAGGGAATAGTTAAGCGTGATAATACTATTACAGTTAATGTTGGTCCAACACCTAATAAGAATTTCGTTCCAACAACAGGTGCTTATACTCCTGCATCTGGTGCATTAGAACTTACCATTGGTTCACATAGTTTACCTGCTCCTACAACTCACACAGTAACTGGTGCAGCATATGTGCCATCTACAGGTGTAATGACATTAACGCTTGCTGGTCATGGGTTCTCTAATGGTGAACAAGTTAAGTTTGCTCAAGATGCATTAACATTTACTTGCACACATGGAGCAGGTAACCATACATATCCACGTGCTACTGACCCAATGCACAATAAGTGGATGCCAATTTCAAATGTAACAACTAATACATTTGATGTTCAGGTATTGGATGTTATTCCATCTAGTAACATAACAGTTCATACATTCGTTTCTGCTACAACAAACGGTATGAGCAAGGCGAATTCAACAATTAGACTTGCTTCTGACTCATTACAAATGAGTTGCACATTTGGTGGTGGCGGTGCAGTTACTAAGACTTATCCAAGACATCAAGCTGCAACACATACAGCAGCCGCTGGAACTACTTACAACCCTAATACAGGTATTTTGAGTATTACTACAAGTTCTGCTCATGGAATGGTTCCTGGTACACCAATTCAACTTCTTGACGATTCATTGACATTCAGTTGTGGATTTGGTGGCGGTGGTCAAGTTAATAAGACATATCCACGTTCAACTGACCCAGTAAGTAATAGATGGTTATTCATTCAGAACGTAACTGCAACTACATTTGATGTTAAAGTTCTTGATAGTATTCCTTCTACTAACGTAGATGCTCATACATTTGTATCTGCTACATCTGCTGGTATTATTGAAGGCGATCCTATGATGGGACGTGCAATTCCTATTGAGGCTGTCACAGGTACTACAATCACTGTTAATGCTTTAAATGGTAAGGATGTAACCAATACTGATGCTCATACATGGGTTGGATTATCAACTTATCAGCATCAACCAACTGCAGCAACATATACACCAACTACAGGTGTATTAAGTCTTACTAAAGCAGCACATGGTTGGAGAGATGGTGATAAGGTTCAGATTGCTGATAACTCATTATCATTTAGATGTGCAATGGGTGATGATTCCTCATTACACACTTATCCACGTGCAACAGACCCTGTAAGTGGTAGATGGTTAACAATTTCTAATGTAACAACTAATACATATGATGTTAATGTTGGAACTACACCAACATTGAATTTCACACCAACTGACGTTGATTATAATCCAGTAACAGGTAAGATGAAACTTACCATTGGTCATCATAATCTTGCTGTTGGTAATAGCGTTAAATTTGCAACAGAATCTTTAATATTCAAGTGTGCTCATGATTCTTATGCAACAAATCATTCATATCCAAGATCTACTATTTTAACCCACACCGTAACTGACGGTGCTTATAATACTGGCACAGGTGTTATGACACTTACTGTTGCTGGTCATGGAATGGGTAATGGTGATTGGATTAAGATGGCAGATAATTCAATTACATTCAGTTGTGCTTTTGGTGGTGCTTCAGGTACTGCTGCTCAAAAATCTTATCCAAGATCTACTGACCCAATTAGCGGTAAGTGGGTTAAGATTTCTGGTGTAACTACAAACACATTCAATATCCAAGTTTTAGATACAGCACCTTCTACTAACACTGATGCTCACACATTTGTATCTGCAACTACTGGTGGAGTTACACAGAAGAAGGATCGTTCTTACGATGCTCCTATTGAAATCCTTGAAGCTGATGAGTCATCTATTACAGTTCAGGTTCTTTCTACAATTCCTTCATCTAATACTACAAATCACATCTTCGTTTCTTCTAGTGCAAATGCAGTAATTACTGGTGGTAACTATACACACGAATTTGTTAAAGCAACTTCTACTGCTGTTACAAGATCTATATGCAATAGTGGTGGTAATTATAATCACGTATTCTCATCTGGTGTTACTAATTCAATAAGCACTGGTGGTAACTACACTCATACATTTGTATCTGCAGGAACTAATGGTATTACAATTGCTGGTGATTCAGTTTATATTGATAAGGAAGCATTAACCTTTACTTGCACTAAGGATAATAACGAGAAACAAGCTAAGTATCCTCGCACAACTGATCCTAAGTTCAAGCAAATTCTACCAATTATTAAGAAAGATACTAATACCTTTACTATTAATGTTGGTGCTGCTGCAGCAAAAGATCAGTATGCACATACGTTTATATCTGCAACAACAGGTGGTGTTAAGAAGTCTAATTACAGTAATACTGATTGTGCAGATGTTGTATCAACGTCAGCTAACCTAATTGATATTTTAACTGATACTTTAGAGAATGGCGCATTAGCAACTCCTGTTGATCATTTGGGAACAGTTACTAAGGTAACACCTCCAACTAAGTTCCTTGGTGGACTTATTGACTCTTATATGGAGACTCCATTTGATCTTTCTTATCATAATGCATCTACAGATTTAGTTTACTCTAATCAGATTGATCTTGATACACACTATCGTTATCGTGATGCTGCTAATCTAATTCGCAGAAATAGAGGTGCTATTGTAGATAAGGCAGCATATGATATGCTACAACGTTATCCTGATCTTGCTCAGGATATGCCTAGAAATGCTGGTGGAACATCTACAGATGGTACTACTCGTTGTAAGCAAGACCTTGGATTAGTTGTAGATGGTATAGCAAATGATTTAGAACATGGTGGTAACTTAGATACTATTACTGCTGCTAATTTCTACATTGGAACTGGTGGTGAACTACAACATATTCGTTTACAAATTGCTCAGTCAGTTTATGTTCATGAGCGTTTAGCACTTTATCTAAAACAAGCAATAACTGGTGATCTAACAGATGATAATACAGATAATATCGTAGTTGGTGATTGGGGTATTACCAATGATGCTACTGGAACACAGTTTAGTGTAACTGGTGCAACATATGATCCAACTGGCGGTGATTTAGTATTAACTATTGGTTCACATACACTTCCTATTGGAAGAATGATAACAATTGCTGAGAATGGACTTACATTCTCATGTAACACTGGTAGTGGAGTTGTTAATAAGACATATCCAAGATCCTCTGGTGCAAGTACAACCAGTGGTGCAGACTATGCATACAACACTAATCTTGCAATCACTGCAGTAACTGCAACTACAATTACTGTTAATGTTAACGGTGGACAAGGTGCTATTAGTAACCTTGCTGCTCATACATACGTTTCTTCTACTGCTAACTGCGTTTCAGTTCCTGGAAATTGTGCAAACGTTCAAAGTGCAATTGATACTTTAATCACAACAGTTAATGATATTATTGCTCCTACTGGTTCTGATTATGCAATCGGTGCTGATAGACTTCACTTTAATAGAAAGTATATTGCTGAAGAAATCACTGGTCTTACATCAACATACTTCACTTATACATTAAATAACGTTTCTTACGTTGCTCTAGTATATCCTAACGAAGTAACATGTCAGAGAGATATTAGATATGTTATTGAAGGAATTATTTCTGACTTACAAACAGGTGGTAATAATAGCACAATCGCTGCTATTGAGAAGTATATAACTGCTACTTTACAACTTGATCATATTGAAGATCAGTTGTTAGCAACGATTTATGCTATGGAGCAAATCAAGCAGATGGGTGAGAAGGCACTTAACAATCTTCTTTATGATAATGGTGCTACTGTAACAGGTCAACAATATGCTGCTATTCATACAGATGAAACTGCATACAGAGATGTATTAACTCCAACAAATATTAATGATGTAATTTACGATTTCCGTGATCTTGTTGATGTTGTAGTTGAAATGCTTGCTCCTGCTGGTGTTGCTGGTAGAAGTGCTGGTAAGAACATTCTCTTTAACCAAAACTACTATAAGCAAGAATTAAATTCACTTGTTAATGCTCAGTTTGGTGCTGGTGCTTGGACTACAGCATACAATACATTTGTTGATGACATGGTTAATAATGTCTGCCATGACATTGTTACTACCGATCTTTCTAAGACACAAGTTGGTTATACAATTAACGTTGAAGGTTCACTCGGAGAATTTGTTGTTGGTGAAACTGTAATCTCTAGTAATGGTGGTAAGGCAACTGTTCTTGAATGGGATGGTGAGCAAGAAATTCTATATGTTGATGATTTTGATGTTCATCATTGGGTTCCAACAAATACTCTAACTGGTGTAGATTCTGATGCATGGGCTACTATCTCTGCTAATGGTGTAAGTTCTCCATATGATTGGTATACAACACCTACTAACGTTAAAGCAATTGCTAGTGCTAGATTAATAACCTCTAATGTTCAGGGTCAGATTGCTGGTACTAACATCTTCCCAAGTCCTGAAAACTTCAATGCTGCTGGTTGGACAGATACAGGAATTACTAAGGTTCTTGATAATCTTACTTCTCCTGATACTACTTTAACTGCAGATAAGTTAGTTTGTAGTGCTGTTGCTGGAGAGCATTTTACTTATAAGAACTTTACTATTAGTGCTTATGATACATTTGATGATGGAACTATTAAGTGGGATACTACAGGTCAGAAATTTGACGAAGGTGCTACTGGAACACAAGAATCTCAGCAATATACATTCTCTGTATTCTTGAAGAAAGGAGAATTTAGTAGAGTTCGTCTTCAGTTTGGTCTTGATACTGGTGGAGCAGCTGAGCAATTAGCATTCTTTGATCTTAATACTACTGATGGAACTGTCGGATCTATCTTCACTCCTGGAAATGGAGTTACTGTTGATGCCTTTGGTGCAATTCCTTATGGTGATGGATGGTATAGAGGATACATTACTTGCACATTCTCCTTCGGTTTTGCTCAGATCCGCACACAAATCTTTGTAAGAAATGCTACTGGACAGGCAAGTTTCACTGGAGATGGAAGTTCTGGTGTATATGGATGGGGTCTAAAACTCTTTAAGGGTGTTCTTGATCCTTATCAATCTGCTTCTGGTAAGATATTCTATGCTGATACAGAATACAACATTAAGAATTACACATTAGATCAGTTACAGACATATATGTCTAGAGCTCTTAATGGGTCTAATCAGTCACCTTCTCCTAGTGCAACATTCTATGAGTACTATGATGCTACTGCTGCTGGAGATTATGAGTATGTTTCAATTGAAAGATTGGTCAGAAATAACTTGAATATTATCCGTAATCAGTTAGACAGTTCTGCTTACTACGCAACTATAAGTTTAAATAATGCAATTTCTATTCCTACTAAGAAGTATGGAACTAGAACTATACCTGTTGGTTTAGGTGGCGGATTAAGAAATGCTGATCATATTTACGGAATACAAAGTGACGCACATGCTGAACTAGAAAGAGTTACAGAAAATTCAGGTAAGGTAGTACAAGTTTACCAGAGATTCCGTATTGATGGTGATATCACTGATGGTCCTTACACTATGGGTGAAGTTGTTAAGAAACAAGGTAATTCTTCTATTACTGGTGTTGTATACGGTTTCTATTCAGATGATAATTACAAGTATCTTGATGTTAAGGTAACCGCAGGTCCATGGGCGATTACTGATAACGTTGTAGGTGATGAAAACTCAACAACTGCTCAGATTAGTGCTATTGAAAATAGACTTCATATTATTGATCTTAAGGGTGAATTTACTAATGATATTCCATTCAAAGGATATACAAGCACTAAGACAGCAACTCCAACAGGATTCCTGAAGAACGAAGCTGCTGTTACTGCTAATACAGGTGGAACACTTACAGTTGATACTGAAAGTTTAACAGGAACATTTGAAAGAACTGCAGTTGTTTATCCAGAATCTTCTAGAATATATCTGGATGTAAGTAAGATTGCTGGTCTTGATATTAAGGTTGGTGATACAGTTAAATCTACTGGATATGTAAGATACGGTATTAGTATTCTTAACAGTCTGAATGTATTTGTAGAGGGTAATAGACTCTATAAGGTTGTTGGTGGTATCCAACAGACAGGTACATACGCAGTTATTACTGAAGTTGATGTAGCAAATAACTTCATCTATATAACTCCAGTCGCAGGAACGATTGTTGCAACTGATATAGTTGGTGATTATGGAAGTGGATTATCATTCCCACAAGGATATGCAACCGTAACTACTGTCACAACTACTGCAGGTGCAGGTGCTGGATTAGTTCAAGATATTCGTGATATTGCTCTTAATAAGAGAATATATCTCACAAATGTCGCAGGATCATTTGATGCTAAGGATTCCATTAAAGGTCCAAACTCTTACAAGGGAGCAATCGTTGGACAGGCAGATCTTAAGGGACGTGTTAAGAGAGCATTCAAGGGATTTGATGGAACAACAACTACATTCCCATTAACGATTAGTAATGGAACATCATATCTACCTGATCCCGCAGGTCATATGTTGATATTCCTTAATGGTATTCTACAACCTCCAGGTGGAACTAACGCATATACAGCGTTCTCTAACCAGATTCAGTTTACTGAAGCACCAGATCTAGGTGCATCCTTCACAGGATTCTACGTAGGTAAAATGAGACAGTTAGATGATATATCATTTGAATTTGACTCTTTACGTCAATCATTCAACCTTAAGCGTAATGATGTATTCTACTCACTAACGCTTACGGATGGTGTTCAATCTTCTGTCATCAGACCTGAAAATAATATTATTGTTTCACTCAATGGTGTTATACAGGAACCAGGCGTTGGTTTTGAATTGGTTGGTTCTAGAATAATCTTCTCTGAGATTCCTCGTGTAGGATCAACATTCGTTGCATTCTCATATGTTGGTTCTGAGGCAGACGTTGACGCTGCTGAAGTGGTACCACCAATTGAACCTGGTGACTTCATAGATATACAAGGTGAAACTGCAGATAGAGAAGTTGCTGTTATTGAATCTTCCAACTCTCTAATTACATACGACTATCTTGGATCCGTCTTCGGTAAGGATGGTGCTGGAACTGCAATAGTTCAAAAAGGATTTATTAGAGATGTTCAGATCACATCAGGTGGTTCTGGATATACTTCTAGACCTACAGTTAGACTTGATTCTATCTCTGGTTTTGAAGGTAATGTTAAAGCACTGGTTGGTGTTGCTAGTGTTGAGATGAGTGCTGCTGGAACTGGATATCAGGATCCAACCATTGCAGTTGAAACTTCTGTTCCTGATGATTGGACTGCTCCTGACTTAAGTCAATACGGCGAAGAGTTAGTAGATCCAGAAACACCATAAATAACTAAAAATTATAGCGAGAAATGGCTAAACAATCACTAGGTCTTGGAACCGCAGCTAATGATAATACAGGTGATACCCTCCGTGCTGGTGGTGACAAGATTAATGATAATTTTAATGAACTGTATACTGCATTAGGTAACGGCACTACATTAACTGTTAGTGTCACAAACCCTGCTAACGGTCAGGTCTTGCGTTATAATGGCACGAATTTTTTACCGTCAGATTATAGTGCGTTAACTTCTGCATTAGATGTTTCAGGCAATTCAATTATTTCATCTTCTAATGGAAATATTGTCATTGCTCCTAACGGAACTGGAAACGTAACTATATCAAATGGTAGTGTTACCAACACATTTAATGGTACTGATGGCATTATTGATATGCCAACGAAAGTAAAATATAAGAATGAGTTTGCTAATATTGGTGCTGCCCCTGCTGCTGCAACATATACTGGATATTTCTTTACTGTAGATGGTGATGATAACCCATATGTAAACATTAATATTACTGCAGGTGGTGCTGGTGATGTTAGAGCAAAGATCTTAACACAGTATTCTAGTGTTGATCTTTTAACTGATATTGATATTACAACTGCTGCACCTACAGATGGACAAGTTTTAAAGTGGAGTGCTAGTGGAAGTAAGTTTGTTCCTGGTGATGATGCTGCTGGTGCTAGTTTACAAAACTTATTTGCAACTGTTGCTGGTGACACAGGATCTACAACGGCAAATAGCACAAGTGATACGTTGACTGTTGCAGGTGGTACTAACATTACCACTGCTGTTTCTGGAGACACCGTTACAGTTAACTTTGATGGAACAATATATTCTACCTTTGCTTCATTAACAGATACAAGTGTAAGTAGTATTGTTCAGGGACAGTCTTTATTCCATAATGGAACTGCTTGGACTGTATCAAATAGTCCTCTTATTTGGTGGGAATTAAATTCCAACGGAAGCACAGACTTTACTTTTGCTGGACCTGGTTTTGCTTCTGCAACTAATGACCCAACTCTTTATGTTATGAGAGGTCTGACTTATGCTTTTGATAACACTGTTTTGGGTGGTGCTCATCCTTTCAGAATTCAAAGCACACAAGGTTTGACAGGAACTCCTTATACAGATGGTCAATCTGGTAGTGGAACGAGTGTTCTTTATTGGACAGTTCCTATGGGTGCTCCTAATACCCTTTATTATCAATGCACATTACATGCCGCTATGAACGGCACGATCAACGTTATAACGTAATATAAATGGCGAGAACTGTCCCTGGATCTGGTGCCGTTATTGAACCAATTTTTGATGAAGTATTTGGTGTTCGTGCGGTAGAAGTTAAAAATGGTGGTACTGGATACTCTGTATCTGACCCACCACGTTTGACTGTTAATGGTTGTGGAACACCAGATAGAGCAGCAGTATTATATCCTATTATTGATGATGATTCTGGTAGAATTACACACGTTCGTGTGTTAGATAGAGGTCTAGGATATGATCCTCTACGTCTTCAAATCACACCTTTACAAGAGACTCCTAATATTGTTACTTCTTTTGATGTTAAGAGAGTCTTCCAAGATCATCCTAATTCACCTTTAACTACAACATTCCAATCATCTGGAACTCCTCCAGTATTAAATGATAGATTGGCTATTGTTGCTGATAATCATCCTAAACCTACTTGGACACAAGCAGAAGCAGCACCAGGTGGCGGTCCATTAGTAGATAGAACATTCAATCAACAGTTTGTTTATAGAGGTGGTAAAGACGTTCCTAACCCAGGAACAAGAGAATTACAGCAAGATAAGGTAACTGGTATATTAGCAAATGGAGGTTTACTCCATACTCCTGAATGGGGTGTAGACGGTAATGCTCCTCCAGGACATCAAATTGATGCAGTCAAGAATGGTAATGTAAAATCTAAGAGTGCTTATGATACTGTTGTAGAAAGTAATGTACAGTATTATCATTCTAGTAAAACTATTAATGAATTTGCCACGGCAAATGGTGTTTTTGAATGGGGTAAGTTAAGACACTTTACATGGAAAGTTAAAGTTGAGACTGACAACATTATGTTGCAAGTCACAGATGTTGATGAGACTCTTGGTAATGTTGAAGTTGGTAGACTTGTAGATGAAGTTGGTGGAAATGCAAGAGGAGAAGTTTCTAAAGTTGTTAGAGATGGAAGTAATAACGTTACTAGAGTATATCTTAGAGATCTAACACCAGATCATGCTTTCGCTAATAATGATAGTTGTTTAGGTGCTAATGGATTTACATTTAAAGTAAGTGCAGTTCCTACTACTTTCACTAATGGTGCTTATTATTTTGAATTTGGTGAGAACGCATCAGAATTTGGTCCGTTTATACAGAATGCATATTATTTTTCACCAGAAAATATTAAAGTTAAAGCAAATTGGTTAATTAAACTTGATCAGTCAGATTCAAGTAATGCAGGTCATCAGATACAATTTAGTACAACTCCAGATGGTCCTAATAACTCAACTCCTGGAACAATTTACTATAAGAGTAGTGGAGTAAGTGACGCACCTGCTGCTGATTATGAAAATGAATTGCAACCGATATTCATAATGAATTCGGATGAAACTGGAAGCATTTATTATTACTGTAAGAACCATGCATACTCTGCTGGATTTACTGGAGATGCTGGTTATATAAAACTTGATACTGCTGCTGACACTCTTCCAGCTCTTACTAATACTTACTATACTACAGACTTTTATGCTACTGGTCCTGACTATTCAAGACATGTAGATGGTCACTCTAAGATTTTGGGTATGTCCTATGATGGATTCCCAATTTATGGTCCTTGGGGATATGATGCATCTGGGACAGTAATTAGACAAAAACCTGATTATAGACTTAGAACTACACCAGAATTAGCTGGTAGTCGTCCCATAGTTACTACTGCTTCAACAGTAAATTATACAGTCACTGTCGCTAGTGGTAAGTATCTCTTTAGTGGATCTACTCCATCCTTTTTAAGTTTTGAAAGAGGTAAAACTTACGTATTTAATTGTAATGATTCTAGTTGTGATAGTCAGCAATTATTAATTTCTACACAAGAAGATGGTTGGCATAGTGGTAACCCTGTTGTAATTGGTGATACTTCTGTACTTTATGGTGATATAGGTGTAACCTATCAGATTGATGGATCTGATGTATCATATACAGCATATCTTTCAGGATTTAATGGTGCAACAACAAGAGGAGTTACATTTACTATTCCTCCGACTGCTCCAACTGCTCTCTATATCTTTGCATATACAACTGCTGGACATGGTATAAGAACTGTTCAAGATGGATATATCTTAGGTGATTTAATTGGAGATTGGATTGATGATGAATCTGCTGCATGGGCTAGTGCATCAACATATGCTCAATATGATACAGTAACAAATGCTTCTAAGATATATGAAGCAACTGCTGCTATATCTTCAGGTGGTTCTGCTCCAACTCATACTTCAGGAACTACAAGTAATTGGAAGTATCTTGCTGATGTAGGAACTCTTGATCAATATAATGGAAAGTATGCTGTAACTCCAGAATATCCTAATGGAACTTATTGCTATTGGATGACAGAGGATTCTTCAGGTAATCCAATATATCCATATGCTATTGGTCCTAGATTCTATGGAGCACCTTTATTTGAAGGTGATACAGTTCCAACTTTACCTGCAGTTTTCCCAACTGTTGCAGAAGGTAATGTTGTTTTAAGTGCTGATAATCCTGGTCAAGTCTCTTATATTAAGATGACTAGAATGGGAGATAATTATTTTGGTCCTGCTTCTGCAAGAATTCTTGGTGGACAAGGAACTGGTGCTTTAGGAAGTCCTACTGTTCAAACAATAACTGGTTTATCTCTTATTAATGCAGGTAGAGAATATGCCACACCTCCAACACTTATCTTTGAAGGTGGTGGTGGACAAGATGCTCAAGGTGCTGCTGAAATTGATACTTTAGGTAGAGTTACTTCTATTACTGTTTCTAATACTGGTGAATATTATCAAGAACCTCCTTATGTTTTAATTACTGGTGGTGGTGGCGGTGGTGCTAAAGCTATTGCAACAGTAAGTCAAGGTTCTATTACTGGTATTACTATTACCGAACCTGGTAATGGATATACTACTGAACCAAAAGTAATTCTTACAAAACTTGTAAACCTAAAACGTAAGACTAGAGCAAGACAGGCATTTAACTCTGGTGCTATCTACTTAACTGGTTTGGTTAAGGATGTAACTGCAAATGATGCAATAATATATGTTGATTCTACTGACGCATATCCTGGATCTGGTTCAGTTATTCTTAACACAGAGACTATTACATATACTTCTAAAGCCGCAGGTAAGTTTAGTGGTTTAACTAGAGGTGTTAACTTTAATTATGATCAACGTCTTATTCTTGACTCTGGACAGAATGATAGTCAAGGTAATTCAACGTATCAATTTAGTGTTGGTGACCAAGTTATTAGAAAGGTTGAAAACGCTAACAATAAAATTGCTAAAGTTTATGATTGGAACTCTGCTACTAGGGAACTATTAGTAACATTTGAAATTGATGAATTAGCATTCATTGATGGTGGTATACCTTCTACAGAAGATGCAATCGTTCAGTTTGATGCTGGTGTTGCTGCTGCTTCTGGTTCTGGAGTTTTACCACATACAGTTCTTACCACAACAGGAAGTACTATTACAGCATTAACAGAACCAATTACAACTATTGCAGACAGATCATTCCAAGATATTTTACCAACTTCAGCAGGAGATGGTATTCCTGATCTTATTAACACAAGTACTGAATTTGAAAACCAAATTGCACTTGATGGTGGTATATACGATTCCTTATATGGTATTGAAGAAACTCAGGGTGGTCAGAACACTACTTTATTCCAAGTTGGTGACAACATTAAGGATGGTAGTATTCCATTCAAGTATGCAACTGTATCCACTGCAGGTGCTCTTGCAGACGGTGTAGAGCATACTGCACTGGTTAAGATGTATTTGGATGCAAATAATGCTAATGGACAGAACTTCAGTGTTAACGAAATCGTAACTGGTTCTGTTTCTGGAGTTAGAGGAACAGTTGTTTCTTGGGATCCTACAGAAGTTAGTATTCAAATTAAAGACGTTATTCCATATAATACGGGTGACGTTAATGTAGGTATCGCAGGATACCTTTATAAATTCTCAGAAAAAGGAACTATAGTTGATTATTATATACAGAATGCTGGAACGAACTATAGCTCTACTCCTTCCGTAACAATTGAGAATACGGGAGATATCCAAGCAACTGCGACAGCGGTCATGAGTACTCAAGGTGACCAAGTTGCTTCTATAACCATAACAAATGGTGGATATGGTATTGAACAGACTGTTGATAATTCTTATGCCTTACATCCAACAGTAACTATTGCTGCCCCAGGTAGCGGAGTAACTGCTAAAGCATATGCAATTCTAGGTGGTGAGAACCTCGTTGGTAACGGTGGTGCAACTTATAGAATTAAGAGAATTGAGTATCAAGCAACACTTCGTTCCAAATAGGCATAAATAAACAAGAGGACAATAGTCACTAGGAAATGGCAGCTCTATTAACTGATCAATTTAGAATTTTTTCAGCGCAAAAATTCATTAAGGCTCTTGAAGGTCCAGATGCGACTCAATCCGACACTGTTGCTGGTGCAACAAGGGATCGTCTGTATTTGTTCATTGGAAGACCGCAATCTTGGGATAATGAAAACTCGCCGCCGCAAGCGGTAGATTCATTTGCCGAATTTTCGGGTTCTTATGATGACATGATATCTTTGAAGAGAGTCCTTGCTTCTGATACCGTTCAGGTGGTTCGTAGAATTGACTGGGTTTCCCCAGAACAAACTACTGGTGGATTAGGTTTTACCTATGACATGTATCGCCAAGACTACTCTCCTAGTAAAACTGCTGCCTCTGGTGCTACTAAACTATATGATTCTGACTTTTACGTTGTAAACTCTCAGTATCAAGTATATAAGTGCATCTATAACGGAACTTCCCCTAGTGATCCTAACGGAAAACCTTCTACTGTTGAACCAACTGGAACTTCAACTTCTATCATCACTACTGGTGATGGTTATCGTTGGAAGTATATGTATACAATCCCAGTTGCAAGTGTCCTTAAATTCTTCTCTACTGACTACATGCCCGTCTTCACCAATACTTCGGTGAAAACAAATGCTGTTGCTGGTGAGATTGATACTGTTGTAATTAATGCTGCTGGATCTGGTTATAACAATGGAACATATGATAACGTTGCTATTAACGGTGACGGAACAGGTGGTAGAGTTTCCATCGTTGTTGACGGTGGTAAAGTTATTTCAGCAACTGTTACATCTGGTGGTACTGGTTATAGTTTCGGTAAAATCAGTGTTGACAACATTACTGGCATTGGTACAGGTACTGGTGGACAAGTGGATGTTATTATTCCTCCTCCTGGTGGTCACGGTGCTGATTCAGTTGTAGAACTTGGTGCTTTTAGAACCATGATCAACGCTAAACTCTCATATGATGAGGGTGCTGGTGACTTCCCAATTGATAACGACTATCGTCGTATCGGTTTGATTACAAACCCACTTAAGTATGGAACTGCAGAATTAATTGCTGACTTAACAGTATCTGCAACCAAAGCGTCAATATTCTCACCAACTTTCCAAGGAAACTATGTTCCTGACGAGATTATTACGCAAACACGAGTTGTTGGAGGAACCAACGTTACTGCTCGTGCAAGAGTTATTTCATGGAATGCTACAACTAAAGTTTTGAAATATTATCAGAACTCAGTAGATGGTATCTTCCCTGAAGTTACTGGTACACAGAATGAATTTGATGGATCTAATGTTATAAGTGGAGCAACTTCAGGTGCTGCTGGTCAACCAGACGTAAACTTCCCTGCTGTTCCAAACTCTTCTTCTAGAACTATTAACAACACTGAATATGATTTGGGTATGAAATTCAATAATGGTTATGCAAAACCAGAGATTGAATCCAATAGCGGTCAGGTTGTTTACATAGATAATAGAAGATCAATCAGTCGTGCAAACGACCAAGTAGAAGATATTAAAATCGTAATAGAGTTCTAACGAATGGCACAGAATACTAATTTAAACGTAACACCGTATTACGACGACTTTGATAAAAGTAAGAACTTTTATCGAGTGCTGTTCCGTCCTGGTTTCCCAATACAGGCAAGAGAACTCACAAGTATGCAATCCATCATGCAGAATCAGGTGGAGAACATGGGAACGCACCTATTCAAAGATGGTGCAATGGTTATTCCAGGTCAAGTTGGTTATGACCTGAATGTTGCATGTATTATGCTTCAAGAATCTTTCTTGGGTGCTGACGTTGAAAGTTATAGGACTCAGTTAACAGGTAAGATTATTACAGGTTTAACATCTGGTGTTAAAGCTAAAGTTCTTTATAGTATTTCTGCTACAGATTCAGAAAAAGGATATATTACATTATATGTTAAGTATCTTGAATCTGGTGGAACTGCTAATACTCAAGAAACTTTCTCTAATAATGAACAGTTAGTTACTACTGCTGCAATTACATTTGGTACCACTCTAATTGAAATTGGATCACCATTTGCACAGTTACTTCCTACTGGTGCATTACAGACTGGATCTGTTGCTTATGTTCAAACTGGTGTATACTACATTCGTGGATTCTTTGTAGACGTACCATACCAGTATATTCTTCTTGATCAATATGGAAACACCCCGAAATATAGAATCGGACTTGAAATCCTTGAGTCAATCATCACCCCAGAAGATGACTTATCACTCAATGATAACGCTGCAGGAACATCTAATTATGCTGCTCCTGGTTCTCACAGGTTCCGAATAACTACTAACCTAGTTAAGAAATTACTTACAGATGAAGCAGATAAAGACTTCATCGAACTCCTACGTATCAACGGAGATAAAATTGAGAAATTAGTTGATCGTAGTGCTTATGATGAATTAGAAAAGTCACTTGCCATTAGGACTTATGAAGAGTCTGGTGACTATGTTGTAAAAGACTTTAAGATTGGTCTTAGAGAGAACCTTAATAATGGGTTCAATAATGGTGTTTATGCATCAACAGCTACTACGTCAGGAGGAGTTAGTCCTTCTGATAGTTTGTATTCTGTAGAATTTAGTCCAGGTTCTGCTTATGTTAAAGGTTATAGAGTTAAGACTCTATCACCAACTTATGTTGACTTAGCAAAACCAAGAGATACAAACTCTGCAAATAACGTTATCATCCCATTTGAAATGGGTAACTGGTCTAAAGTTAATAACGTTTATGGTTTCTTGAATCTTACTGGATCTTCAGTAGGTAATGCATATCAGACTGTAGAATTGCGTGATAATTTCACAGCAACTGCTGGTGATGCACAAGGACAACTTATTGGATATGCTCGTTGTTCTGGATTTGAACATATTGCTGACCCAGATTCTACATTTGGTAGTGCTGATGATCAATACAGACTGAACCTCTTTGATGTTCAGATGTTTACTGCAGTAACAATTGCATCTAATAAGACTATTGCAGCAGGTTCACTATTAGTTGGTGCTACTTCTGGTGCTAGAGGATTTATTGTTAGTGCTATTTCTAATACTGATGACTTCCTTCTCTATCAAATAGAAGGAACATTTGTTAAAGGAGAAATGGTAACTCTGGATGGTGAGAATGTTGATACTATCTCAAACCTCCATTATTATCAGTACTCTGATACTCGTCAAGTATGTGCTAGAGATGAAAGCACAAGTGCAGTTGAATATACTTCTGACTTGATTCTTGAAGATGTTATACGTCTTGAAGGTGATACATTCACTTATGATGCTACTGGTGGTTCTGAAAAGATTACTGGTTTAAACTCTAACTATGCACTTGACTTACGTCCTGGTGACAGAATTTACTTTAATGCAACTCAATATGTTGATGTTGATTTTGTAACTCAGTCTAACTTGGCTGGCACTGGTATGGCAGTTATCTTTAACTATGTTGCTGCAACAGGTCAAACAGTTGCTGTAACCCCTGGTGCTGGTGGTGCTGCTCCTTCTGCTGGAACTTATACCACACTTGTTAGGTATAGATCTAAGTTACAGGAAGTTCAGAATGCAGACCTTCTTAGTCCAATGCCTAAGAAATATATCAAGTCTATTTCTGATGAATCTTGTGTTGTTAGAAGAACTTTTGATGCTCAAACAGTTGCTTCAAACTCGGTATCTATTACGTTACCAGCAAATGAACAGTTTGAAACTATTAGTGATTCTAATTATACCTTTACTGTTCTTGCAGGAACTAATGGTACACATCCTGTAGGTGATCAAATCCTTATTGATACTACCACTTCTGGTAATTTAGGATATACATCATTTACTTCGGCTGATAGAACTACTATTCAGATTAATAACCTAGCAAACATTACATCTATTAAAGTAACAGCAACAATTTCTAAGAATGTTACTACTAGAAAGACAAAATCTGGTAACCAGATGTTTGTTATGAAGGTTAATAAAACTATTAAGAATCTTGATAAGCAAAATTATGGGTTAACTTATAGTAATCTCTATGGTACTAGAATTGAAGATAGAGATATTTCTTTAGGTTTAGTTGATTGCTACAGATTACATGCTGTATATGAATCAAATGATGATAGTGATCCAGTGCTTCCTTCAGTTGTTCTTGTTGAACCTGTGTTCTTTGCAAATGGAACTATCGTTACTGGTAAGACTTCTAAAGCAAGAGCAAAAGTTGTTGACTTTAACTCAGGTAATTTAACTTTAAGTTTAGTTTATTTGGAAGGAGCCTTTATTGCTGGTGAGACTGTTGATGGATTTGATAGTAATGATACAGCAATTAGTGCTATTATTAATGACAGCACAGGATCTATTGTAGTTGGATCTAAGGTTGTAACTGATAATTACTACTTGGAAGATTCTCAGACAGGATTTATATACGATACATCTAGAATTATTCGTAAGAAAGGTGTTACAACTCCTATTAGAAAGTTAAAAGTTGTTCTTGATTACTATACACATTCTGCAACTGGTGATTATTTTGGTGGTCAGTCATATCTTGATACCACATATGATGATATTCCTTTCTTTGGATTCAAATTCTTAGCAGATTACTTAGATTTCCGTCCCGCTATTAAGAATCTCTTTAGTGGAACTGGTACTGTTGCTTCTCCTGCTTACGTTCAAGCCTCTACATTTGACTTTAAGTCAAGAGTCTTTACTACAAGTGGAAGTCCTATTGCTACAGTATTTGATATTCCAAAACCAGCAACTTCTTTCCGTTGCGATTTTGATTGGTATCTACCTAGAGTTGATAAAGCATTCCTTTTACCAAGTGGTGACTTCCAAATGGTTAAAGGTAAGTCTGCTGAGGCACCTCAAGAACCAGATAATATCAAAGGTGGACTGCTATTAGCGGTTATTAATCACAAACCATATGGTTTTGATCCAGAATCGGATGCTGCGATTGTTCGTTCTGACCATAAACGCTATACCATGAGAGATATTGGTGCTCTAGAACGTCGTTTAGACCAAGTTGAGTACTATACTTCACTCAATATGCTTGAGACTGATACCTTCAACACTCAAATTGTTGATTCTACTGGTAAAAATCGTCTTAAGAACGGATTTATTGTAGATGATTTCGCTGATCATAGTAAGTCTGACACAGCACATGAAGATTTTGCTGCTGCTTTAGACTTCCAGTATGGTGAATGTCGTTCATCTCACTATACAACTAATGTTCCTTTGGACATTAACGCAACACTATCTACTAATTACACAAAGACAGGTGCTTTAATCACTCTTCCATACTCAGAATTAGCGATTATTACACAACCTTATGCTTCTAGAGTAGAGAATGTTAACCCATTTAACGTCTTTACATACATTGGACGTATTACACTTCTACCATCATCTGATGATTGGGTAGATACAAAGAGATTGCCAGCTAAAGTTCAAACTATTGAAGGTGACTTTGAGGCAGTTTCGTCAGAATTAAACGTTGACCAAAATGGTTTTGCTCCTGTTCAATGGAGAGCATGGAGAACTGTTTGGAGTGCTGATACAACTATCAGTGGAAGAACTGTTCATAACGCTCATTGGTTAGCAGAAGACGTTGGACGTTCACCAAGACCTGATGTATGGGGTGGTCGTGGTATGAGACGTATTAACAGAGTTGAAGTTGTTGAAAGTAACCAGATTCAAACTAGAACTGGTATTAGAACACGAGTAGTACCTAAGATTGAAAGAACCTCTTTAGGTGATTCTATTGTTGCTCAGAGTGTTATTCCTTGGATTCGTTCTAGAAATATAGAAGTTGACGTTGCTCGTCTGAAGCCAAGAACACAATTCTATTCATTCTTTGATGGAAGAGATGTAGATACCTACATGACTCCAAAACTAATTGAACTTATTAAAGATCCTTCTACTGATGCCAGAACTAACTCAACACCATTTGTTGTTGGTGAAACGGTAACAGGTTCTCTTAGTGGATGTAAATTAAAAGTTGCTGCACCTAATGATTTCTATACCTATAATCCATATGATGATACTGCTATGGCAGAATCATATGCTTCAACTACAGCAGTTTTAAATATTGATACTGATGCTCTTGCTAAATTAGCAGTAGGTCAATACTACGGTAATATGCAAGTAGGTGAAGTTCTAACAGGAACTTCTGGTGCTAAGGCAGTTGTTAAAGATCGTAGAATGATTAGTGACCGCTTTGGTAAGATGAAGTCATCATTCTTTATTCCTAACCCTGGTGCTGATACTAATCCACGTTGGGCTACTGGAACTAGAACCCTAAGACTTACTACATCTGAGTCTGATTCACGTATTGGTGGAACAGTTGCATCTTCTGGAGAAGCATCATATGAAGCAAGTGGTACTCTTAACACTGTTCAAGAGAACGTCCTTGCTGTTAGAAATGCTGAGATTGTCCGTGATACAACTACAGATACAAGATCAGTTCGCACAACTAGAGAAGAAGTAAGACAGATTGGTTGGTATGACCCTCTTGCTCAATCATTTATTGTTGACCAAGAAGACGGTGTATTCTTAACCTCTGTTGATGTATACTTTAACTCCAAGGATTCTAATATTCCAGTTTCTATGCAAATTAGAACAATGGAAAATGGTTATCCAACAAAGAGTATTCTTCCATTCTCTGATGTAACTATAGAACCAACAGATATTCAGATATCTGAAACTGGTTCTGTTGCAACGAAATTCACATTTGCATCTCCTGTTTATATTCCACAATCAATAGAACATTGTTTTGTTCTATTATCTGACTCTAACGAGTATCAGGTTTGGATATCTAGGATGGGTGAATTGGATGTTACTGGAGATAGGACTATATCTGAACAGCCTTATGCTGGTGTTCTATTCAAGTCACAGAACGCTTCTACGTGGACTGCTGACCAGTATGAAGATCTTAAGTTTACAATTTATAGAGCAGACTTTAATACTTCTGCAGTTTCAAAAGTGGTATTGAATAATGCTACATTAGATATTGGTAATGGTGGTAAATTAAATCTTAGGAACAATCCTATTGAAACATTTGTTCCTGAATTACAATTGGTAATGAACTCACAACTTGCTACATTACCATACACAGTTGGTTCCCGTGTTTATCAGAAGACAACACTTGCTCAAGGAACCATTAAGAAAGTAACAGATAGTACTTCTGGTGTTCTATTGGATATCAATGACATCACAGGAACGTTTGCTGCTGGTTCAAACACTGGTGGAACCATTGCTAATAGGTTGGTTTCTTCCAAGACACTTGCTACTATGACGGTAACAAGTGCATCTGGTGACTTTACTGTTGGTGAAACAATTACTGGTAACACAGCTGCTGCTCCAACTGCAGAGGTTATTACTTGGACTGCTGGAGGTGGTGGTGCAGGAACATTAACACTTAAGTATGTTTCTACAAACTTTACCGCATCCTCTGAAACAATTACTGGTGGTACCAGTGCTAAGACTGCAACTGTTAACGCTATAACTTATAGTGGTGATGCTACATCTGGTGGAACTCCTACAGTTCAACCTGCATTCCCAAATACAACTCCAACATATACTACTTCTCAAAGGAAGATTAAGATATATCATAGTAACCATTGTATGCACTCAACTTCCAATAACGTTACTATTGAAGGAGCAATTTCTGAAGTATCTGACAGTTATTTGACTGCTGCAATATCAAATACTGATACTGCTATAGCAGTCCATGATGCAACTGCGTTCCATAAAACTATAAATGGAGTTGCAATTAGTGCAAGTAACGTAGGATATATTAAGATTAATAGTGAAGTCATGTCTTATAGTGCTATCAGTAATGATGGTAAAACTATTACAGCACATGAAAGAGGATTAGATGGAACTACTGCAGCATCTCATGCTGATGAATCCATCGTTGAATGTTACAATATTGATGGTGTTCCTCTAACAGAAGTTAATAAAACACATACTGGTATTCAGGCACCAACACTAGACAGTTACGAATTAGTAACTACATCTATTGCTAGATTGGGTATTAAAGGTGGTGGAACTAACATGTATGCTACACAAAATATCCAGTATGAGACTCTAGTTCCTCAGATTGAGAAGATGTTACTTCCTAATACTGAAATTAATGCATCCATTAATGTAATTAGTGGAACTTCTATTAATGATGGTATTACTGCTCCTGAAGCATCCTTTGCTAATGATGGAGTATTCAGTGATATTATTCTTAGTGAAGATAATATGTTAGCAGCACCTGCTCTAATATGTTCTCAAATTAATGAATCTAATGAACTCAGTGGTGCTAAGTCCTTTAGAATGGACTTAACTCTTAAGAGTAACGTTTCTAACGTTTCTCCTGTTATTGATACTGATAGGTTATCTACTATTCTAGTTACGAATAGAATTAATAATCCAACCAATATCAATAGTGCTAAGCTATCTGTTGGTGATGAGCATAATGCTGTTTATATTACAAGGGTAGCAAATCTAGTTAATCCATCTGGATCTATTAAAGTGATGTTTGCGGGATACCGTCCACCAAACTCATTAATTAAGATTCTATATAGGGTTAGACCTGTTGGTAGTACAGATGCTATTGATACACTAGGTTTTGATTTCTTCCCAACTGCTGATGCGAAGATTCCAACAACAACAGAAACACAAATATTCTATGATTATGAGTATGAAGTTTCTGGATTGAACTTTGATCAGTATCAAGTTAAAGTATTATTTGTATCTAACAATCAGGCAAACTCACCAATCATAAAAGATTTCAGAGCAATCGCTCTTGCTGTATAATGAGTCAAGTTCCCGTGAAAGACCATGAAAATTGGTTTAGAGATAGTAAGACTGGATCCTTCCAGTGTTCTAATGTTACTGCCTATGAGCAGTATATGAAAGCACACCATAACGAAAAGGTTAAGGAAATGGAACGTATCACTTTACAAAAAGAGGTTTCTGAGTTAAAATCGGATATGACTGAAATTAAGTCCCTGTTAAAAACGTTAGCTAACAAATCATGACTACATCAGCCCCAGTAGAAAAGGTCTCTCAAGAAGAGATGCTTGGTCAGTTTAAGACTAGGTATCAGAATCTTCTGAAAGAAAATCAAGAACTTTCGGCAAAAATTAAAGAAAACGAAGCAACGGCACTAAAGCTTCTAGGTGCCATTGAAACTCTGGAGTATTATAACCCAGACGCATCTCCGCCAGAGGAGGTTGATAATTTAAACATCCCTGGTGACGATGTTACAGATGGGTCTCCTGAACTAACAACTGAAGAATAAGTAAGGGGGACGCAAGTCCCCTTTCTTTATGCATATAAATAACTTGGAAGCATGTTCTCAAGAGTTGTCCTAAAATAAAATGGCAAATAGAATTCAGTTAAGACGAGGTGGTGCTCAGGAATGGGCAAACTCGAATCCTACACTTGCACAAGGCGAATTGGGGATAGAGTTAGACACTGGTAGATTTAAAATTGGTGATGGTGTAACCGCATGGAATACACTGCGATATGAAAGACCTGTTGAATCTATATCTAATACCGCAAATACTTTAGTACAAAGGGATGCTGACGGCAACTTTGCTGCTGGCACAATAACATCAACTCTTATTGGTAATGCTTCTACTGCTTCAAGACTTGCTTCTGCAAGACAGATTTCATTAGCTGATGATATTCAAGGTTCAGCTATTTTTGATGGTTCTGCAAACATTACCATCAACACCTCTTTAGGACTAATTTCAACTCTTCCACATTATGATAGTACTGCTTCATCTTCAGGAACATACAATAAAGTTACTGTAGATGCTAAAGGAAGAGTAACAAATGCTACAGATTTTACAACATCTAATAACGGAACACTTGAAGCATATGGTTTAGATGGAACAGTAGAGGGTTCATCTGGACAACCTTATGACTTAGACCTTGTTGCAGTTGCTGGACTTACTACCACAGGTATTATTTCTAGAACTGCTAGTAATACTATGGCTACCAGAACTATTACTGGTACTGCTGGAAGAATTGGTATTACTGATGGTGCTGGTCTAACTGGAAACCCAACTATTGATCTTATTGCAACTGCTGTAAGTGCTGCAGATCACAACACTGCATCATTAACATCTGTTGCGGGATCACAAACTGTTAATACAGTATCATATACCGTTGACACATATGGTAGATTAACAGCATCTGCTGATTTGCCAATAGCAACAGCAGTAGAAGGAACTGTAGCAGCAGCATATAATGCAGGAACGACCTATTCCCGTGGTGATAAAATCACTAATGCATCGAAGCTTTACGAAGCCATTGCAGGTATTTCGGCAGGAGCTGGCGCACCTACTCATTCAGATACTTCGGATGCTGGATCGTGGAGATATCTCGCTGCAAGTGCGACACCGCAGAAGGGTCTCGCTTCCTTTGCTCAGGAGGATTTTGATGTATCTGCAGCAGGTCACGTTAGTTTTGCTGCTGGTGGTATTGACAATTCTCAATTACAAAACAGTAGAATTTCCTTCTCTGATTCAAACACGAAAGAAGACTTTGCGTTAGATCAGGAACTAACTGCTGCTACAGCATATAAAGGATTTAATAATTTAAATGTAATTAAGGTTAATAACACAAGTGGTGTTAACCTCTTTACTGCAAGCAACACTGGAGATGGTGGTGCTGGATCAGTAGATATTAACTCAAGAACATATATCAGTGATCCTGATATTACTCTTGATGGTGCTGTTGCACAAACTTTAGATAAGACTGGAGATGGTAATCTAACATTCCAGACTACACAAAACTCTAGTTCTGCTAGAACTTTAAGTGTTCTTGCAACTAACTCTGGTGCTGGTACTAGTGGTGTTGTTGTAACTGCAGAAGATTCTGTTGCGATTACAGCATCTGATGCTAACGGTAAAGTTAACATTGAGAACACATATTTCCAAGGGGACTATATCGCTTCCTCCTCTGCCACTATGATCTTGGATCCTGGTGATGATAGGACAGTAAGTGGTAAAGTTCAAATAACGGGGGATTTACAAGTAGATGGAACGACTACAACCGTTAATTCAGCAGTTACTACTCTGGATGATCCTATTATCACTCTTGGTGGTGACACTGCTCCTACGTCAGACGATAATAAAGACAGAGGAGTTGAATTCAGATATTACGACTCAGCAGCAAAAATTGGATTCTTTGGTTACGACGATTCGGCCGCTGATCTTGGAGGCCATACAGGAGCATTCTCATTCCTCTACAATGCCACAAATACCTCAGAAGTATTCTCTGGAACAGATGCAGGGATCATCGCTGGTAACTTAAAACTAACAACAAATACTAACTCAACATCTAATACTACTGGAGATTTGGTAGTAGCAGGTGGTGTTGGTGTTGGAGATGATGTTAATATTGGTGGACTATTAGATGTAGATGGTACATTCCGTGCTAACTCTACAAGTAGATTTGATGATAATATTGTATTCCAAGGTGCTTCTAAGACTTTACAACTGAACAATGGTTCAGGAACTACTAAGACTACACTTCATACCACAACAGGTA